>Ga0102924_1002477_pt1 | contig 20117 bp, 24 predicted proteins | sample PaiPotPPM11metaG_FD_80116 | JGI IMG/M metagenome (GOLD analysis project Ga0102924, IMG submission 80116) | Iron sulfur acid spring bacterial and archeal communities from Banff, Canada, to study Microbial Dark Matter (Phase II) - Paint Pots PPM... ...
CGGCGATTCTCCAAGGACTACGAGTTTCGTACCGACACGAGCGAGACGCTCATCCGTATCGCCATGATCGGGCTCATGACCCGCCGACTGGCGCGCTGAATGCGTTTTTCAACACGCTCTGAGGGGCTGACGCCCTGAAGCGGGGCGCGCGACGACTTGGAACGCACGCCACGCATCTATCGTGCGCGATCCAAGCGGCGCGACCCTCGCCGAGGACCCTGCGCATGCTCCAACCTCGCGAGCGAGTACTCGCTCGCTTGCGCTCGTCGTGCTCGTGGACTCGGTTGCCGTCGCCTGCGAAGGCTGCCCGTGCGAGTCGACGGCTGGGGCGGTCTATCTCGGCGCGACTGCCTTCGTGCATGAGGCTGAGGACAGACTCGAGGACCCGCAGCGCGAGCTTGACCCGACAAAGCACAAGGCGACCGTGACCATCACGACCGCCTCGCACCCGTCCCTAGGAGGACGGTGACCGGACATGGAAGCCGCGTACCAGGCTCACCAGGCGAATGGCGGAGGCCGAGCTACGCCTGGGCTGCTCGTGCGGGCGCAGCTCGGCATCGGCGACCACGTCGTTAACGGCGAAGGCACGACGTCCACGTGCCAGGGCAACGGGACTTCGGCTTCGTGCTCCACGATTACGTCGCACTCGTCGACCCACATTCTGTATCTCGAGCCGGCATTGATGATCGCACTCATTTTCGGCCCAGTGCTCGCGGGCATTGACGGGAGCGTCTTCTTCATGCCCCAAGTCGGTGATCCCATCGGGCCAACGACATTCACCCAGCTCAGGGTGGGAACACAGCTCGGCGTTCGGCTCTGAGCCAAGCGGGGTCAGCCAACTCTCGTTCAGCTCACAGCGTCTTTGATGGCCTTCACCGGTCTTGCGCGGACAGCTTTGCTCGCTGGCTTCGCCGCGAACTTCTGCTTTTCCTTGGTGAACGGGTTGATCCCCTCACGCGCGGGCCTCGCCGGTTTCTTCACGACGACGAACTTCGCGAAGCCGTGGAGCACGAAGATCCCGTTCTTCTTGAGCTCCTGGTGGCCGACGTCCACGAGCGTCTCGATCACCTGCTTGACGTGCTTGCGGGAAACCTCCTCGCCGATCGCATCCGCGACTTCTTGGAGGAGTGCGCTCTTCGAGAGCGGCTTTTTCTTCTGCGCCGTGCTGGGTTTCGCCATTTGCTGGGTCTCCTGACCGACGCAGACGTACGTCGGTATCGACCGCCAAGGCAATCGAAAAAGCTCGCGCCGCTGCGCGTCATGGCACCGACCGTTCGAAGCACCACGTGGCTCCCCCTTGGTCGGCTCGCAAAGACCGGCCGCGGTGAGCTCCCGGCCCTGCTGGCGCACCGGATTCGCGACGCTCGTCGTTCACGGAATTTGAGCCGCGATACCCGTCGCGACGAGATCCATCAGCTTGAAGAATTCGTCGTCGCCGAAGTTGGCGCCGCTCGTCAGGAGACCAGGTTCGATGAGCACACGGTCGAGGGGATCGACGCGCCGATACAGGCCCACGACGTCTCCGTGGTCTGCCAGTACGATACCCGCTGGCACTCCATCGAACTGACGGTCTGTATTGACGACCCCGTCGTTGTCCCGCGGCCGAATCGCGGACGGAACAAGCTGTGGGTCGGAGGCGATGACGACAGGCACTTTCGGCACGAGAGCCGCCGCCGGCGCCTCTCCGGCCTTCTCTTGAGTGAAAGTCCACAGATCTCGAAAGAGCAGGTCTTCCGGACCTTCGCCGGCCGGCCTCTCGAAGACGTGCATTGCATTCTTGGCGACCCCGAGGACGCGTGGGATTAGCCCTCTTTGCACGTTGGGTACGGGCGCAACGGTCGCGATCGACAAGATCCGCGTTCCCGTACGGTTTTCGGTGGCCGTGAGGCGGCCTGCGACCGAGGGATCGAGGTCGCGTGCCAGCACGTCATTGAACAGAAGACCGCGGAGAAACTGAAGCGTGCTGCCCTCGAAGGCAGACCCGAGGGCGAACTGGATGCGGCTCGACGACAGACCACCCGGGCGCACGAGGACGTCGACCGCGGTCTCTCCGAGCTTGGTCACGCCGGAGAGGAGTCCGCGCAAGGTGGGCGAACGCTCGGTGAGCTCGGCCACGTCCGACAGAGCAAGGCATGTACCATGGTGCGGCGCGGAGATCGTCGTTACCGACGCTATCGCGGGCAACGCAACGGTCCACGAGCCGGACGAAAACTCGCTTACTTTGCGCCCCTCGACGAGGGGGTTCTTTCTTGTCAGAAACGCTGCATCAAGCCCGCCCGTACTATGGCCAACGAGGTGCCATTGGTACGGCCCGCCCTCCTGCGCGTCCAGCGTTCGCAAATGTCCGATTAGCTCGTTCTGCCGAGCTGCGAGCGAGCCGAGCGGGAGCGTCGGGACCGGAACGACGGGAATCGGCGCGGTACCTGGTTTGCGGGCCTCGATCTGTCCGCGCAGGGCTGCCAGAAAGCGATCGGCCCAGTACGTCCAGCGACCGATATGGTCGAAGCCCAAAAACCCAGGAACGAGCGCCACTGCGTGCCTGGTCACGATCGGTTCCTCCTCCGGTTGCTCGCCGCGCGGCGCGGCGACCGGTCGCAGTAAGAGCTCACTGGAAGCGCGGCGTCAACGCGACTCGCACGGCATCGATGCAGACGGTCGTCAGCATCGCCCAGCGCGAGAGCGCGACGGTATTGGTTCGGCGGGTGCAGTCGCGACGGGCGGCCCGGCGTCGTGTCCGACACGGCAGCGGCGACGGCCACGACCACTGGGCTGACGAGCACCGGCCCGGGCAATCGGCGGTCACCATCCGGTCGCTCACGCTCAAGGCGGGGCTCGGCCCCAAGCCCACCGGCCGCACGGCCAACGGGCTTGCTCTTGCCCCCGCGTCCATATCTCTCCGTCGACGCGGTCGACTGCAGCGGTGTCCTCCCCTGACTCTTGTAGTTCCGGGAGGATGTGCCGAAGGCCGTCCCGCGTCGTCGACCGAACGAACCGCCGGGCGGGCGGTTCCCTAGACCACACCGGCCCGTCTTGTCCATGGTCATTTTGTGCGTACTCTCGTTTCCGATTTCCGGACGAGGAGCCGGACGAGGAGATGGTGAATCGTACAAGGATCAGTGGTGGGGTCGACTTCGTTGTTGTATTCGCGGGGCAAGCCGCCTAGTTGAGGTGAGAAGGCCGGGGGGGAAATGAATATTCGTGCCGCGGACGCGGGTTCGAGCAGCTGCGGGACGTTTCGGATCTCTCGGCTTGACCCGGTTGCAGTCATCCGGCCGAACTAGAATTGGACTCCATCAGCGAGACGAAAGAGGAGGGTGATAGACCAATGGATCGCAGCTCGTTGTGGTGGCCTGGAGGCCACGTAGCGGTGGTGCTCGCCCTGTGCAGCACCGGATTGGGGTGCTCTTCGTACCAGTATGCCAAGAACCTGAAGTTCTTGTCATTCGACAACAACGTCAGTACGGGGCAGGGAGTTGGCCCCGTTCGCGGCGAGAGCTGCCAGAGCCGGGTGATGGGCTATCCAATCGGTGAGCCGCCGACGCTCGACGCGGCCGTGGCCAACGCCAGAGAGAAGCACCAGCTCCGGTACATGAACAACGTTTCGACCGACAACACCGGTTTTAACGCCTATTTCTTCGCGAAGAGCTGTCTCGTCGTGAAAGGGACCGGATACCAATGAAGAAGACCATCGTCTGTCTGGGCTGCATGACTTTACTCGCGGCCACCGGGTGCTCGGCCCGTTACGCCATCTTGACCGCGCCTGCGGTGTCGATGACCGATCCCTCCTTCGACCCTGCTTTCAAAGGGACGCCGGCCGGCAAGGTCGAGGCGCAGCACTGCCCCGGAGATCAGACGGTCTCCTCGCACGACAACAACGTCGGGCTCATCGATGAGGCGGTCCTGAAGGCGCAGCAGAAGTCCAACGCAAAATACCTGAGTGACGTAACCATCTCCCGAGATGGAAACTGCATTGTCGTCGAAGCGACCGTGATGAAGTAAAGCGAAGTCCCGCCGCGGCCAGCCGGGTTACGCGGCGACCCGCGCGGCCCAGATGGGGGCTGGCCGTCCGCGTGCTCGCAAAGGAACCTGACCGGCCCCTTTCTCTGATTCTCGTCGCTGATGGTGGGCGCCTCGGCGTCGAGCCACGTCTTGAGGGCGCTGAGCACGGGGCCGCGGTGCACGGCACCGATGCCCGTCGTCGCACGCGTCAGGTCGAGCCCTTCGAGGCTCTGCGCGAAGTCCGCGGTCTCGATGTCACCTCAGATGGGAGGAGGCGCAGCGAATTCCAGTCGTGCTGCGAGACGCCGGATCCGCGCTTCCGTCCGGGGCGAAGCAGGCGGCATTCGCCTGCGTTGAAGGCGCGACTACTGGACGGCGCGCAGGGGGGGCGCGCTCGGCAATCGAGACAAGACGCGTCCGACGGGCTCTGAGCCGCGGTTCATCCGAGACAAGACGCGTCCGACAGCCTAAGAGCCGCGGTTCGCACGAAGACAAGAGGCGCCTGAAAGGCCCAGAGCCTAGTTCGTCCGCCAAGAGCGGCGTTCGCAAGGCGCGGAGCCGTTGCTTGAACGAGAGAGGACGCGTCCGAGATCCTCAGAGCCTCGGTTCACCCGGGACAAGGCGCGTCTGCGACGCCCAGTACCACGGGCCGTAGGCGATAAGAAGCGTCGGGGGAGGGTGCGAACGCCGTCAACAGGGGGTAGGACGCGTTCGAGAGGGTCCGAACCGCTCGTCCTCTCGAAACGACCGTTCGCAGGAACGGATCCACTTGCGCGCTGCGGGCACGGGGGTGATGATGAAGATCATGGGGGTGATGCGCGCCATTGCTTGCGACGTCTGTGGTGGCCGGGAGTTCGTCGCGGCTGAATACACGTCGGAGGTGGGTCGTGCGCCGGCTTTCAAGTGTGCTCGATGCGGCGCGCTGCACTTGAGCGTGGATGCGGCGAGTAGCGAAGACGAGCGAGATTCGATCAAGCGCGCGCAGGCGCTGCGCGAAGCGATCCGCCGGGACCCAGAGCTTAGCGGGCGGGGGCGGAAGGATCCCGAATAGCGCCTCCGGGCGGCGTACCTTCGACCGTGGTAGACGATCTCGCATGTCCCGCCCGAAGCCCGAGCGACCGGCGACGAGGCCAGTGGAGCCCCGGCCCGATTGGATGCGGGATCCGTCGAAGTTGCCGAAGCGGCCCCCGCCGATGACGCGTGCTCCCGATCGCCGTCGCCATCGGGACGAGCCGGGGGCGTGAGGACGGCGGCTCGTTCTCCGCCGGAGTACACGAGCCTCGCCAGCACTGGCGCCCGCGATCGGGTGCAGACTGCGTGGCGCCTCGCCACGTGCGTCCTATAGTTGGGCATGCGCACCGCGGTCGGCATATTGCTAACGCTCGCTGCCGCGAGCGCGTGCGGGCAGTCGAACGAGACGGACTTGGCGGACTCGAACGTCAGGGCCAGGCTCCGCACCATGGCGTTGCAGACTTCGTCGGCCAACGGGGTCCCCTCGCCGAAGACAATCGAGGCCGTGGCCTCCCCTGACCATCAAGCGGCCGAGAAGATCGTGAGCGGCGAGATCGTCAACGACCACGTCGCCGTGTACGTCGTCGAGGTGACGGGCGTGACGTTCACGGACAACGGGGCCTCGTTCCCGTCCGGAGCACACGCTCCGTCCGGCAGCGTCCTGACCTTCACCGTCGACGCGCAGTCCTTCCGCGTCCTGGACTTCGGCCTGGGCGACACCGCGCCTGACTTGACCCAAATCGGTCCGGTGACGAACCTCGACCAATAGCTACCTTTGCCGCGAAACGGTTTTCCGGCCTAGAGGGACGCACGCGGATTCTGTGGATCCTCGTCCGTCTGCGCGAGGAGCACGAACGCCCGGGCGAGCGCTCCGCCTCGGCCTCAGGCTCGATGTTGAGACTCTTCATCTGCCGCGCAGCTTCGCCTCGATGTCGTCGAACACCTGGTCGGCTGGCCGGCCCCTCGCCTCGCCCGCGCGGACGCGAGCCGCTCGGCGATCGATCTCCTCACCCCATGCGCGTGCGAGCTCCTCGAGCGACTCCTTCGGAGCAATGGCGCCTGGCAGGTCCGCTCGGATGCTGGACCGGGAGCAAGCGGCGGCGTAGCCGGGAGCTTGGCCCCGTGCTCCGCGGCTGGGCGAACTTCTACAGGCATGCGTGGGGCGCCAAGCGCGTCTTCGTCGCAAACGACCACTATGTCTGGTGGACCATCTAGGTCCCCTTCCGCGCTCGCGCGTCCGCGCCCGCGAATGTGTCATCTTGTGCCCGAGCGCGATCTCGCGATCGGATTGACGACGCGATCCCCCATGCGAGGGTGCCGCTGCGGACAGCCGCCTCTTTCCGGGTTCGTTCGAGCTGGGCATGGTCCGCCCCTTGCTCAGCGTGGGCGGTCATGCGAAGCGCTCGTGCTCTCGATGCACTGCGGGCCACCCTCGCCGCCGCGCTGGGTCTCGCGTCGCCCGGCTGCGCGGGCCGCACGGTCTCGGTCAGCGGAGCAAGCGCTACGCCAGAGGGCGGATCGCCCGACGACGCATCGACCAGCGTCGGCCAAGGTGCAGCGGACGCCGCGACCACCGTCGCCTTCACGTGCATGGATCCGACGCCGATCTTGGTGGGCGGTCTCGACACCGGCTACGACACTTGCCGGGGCGGTACCATCCGACGACGCGCGAACATCGAATGCCCGACCCGTCCCGTTCCCACCGATGCGTGCATGACCGATGCGGCCCCCGCCGAGTGTGCGTCGAACGCCGATTGCGACGCCGGGCCGTACGGGACATGCACGAGCCAGAACGCGTATTTCTGTCACTGCAATTACGGGTGCGCGCGAGATACGGACTGTGCGCAAGGCCAAATCTGCCTCTGCGCCGATCCCGTCGGCACTTGCGTCCAAGCGTCGTGCAACGCCGGGACGTGCGGACGAGGCTCGGAGTGCGCGCAGTACTTTATCCGGTATTGCGGGTATTGCCCGGAAGGGTTTGCCTGTACGTCGAGAGCCGATCAGTGCTTCAGCAATTCGGATTGCAACAACGAAGGCGCGAGCGTGGGAGTATCCTGCTCGATCCTCGACGGCGGAACGAGAGTGTGCACAGCTGGCAACGGAGGGAGCTGCTGTAGCTTAGGACGGCCGTTTCTCGTGGAAGGGGAAGCTCGTCTTGCGGGGACGGTGTCGCGGCGAGATTGGCTGGATCGGAGAGAGATCGACGGCCTCCGGATGGCACCGGCGCTAAGAGACAGGGTCGCGCAGCACTGGACCGAGATCGCGCAAATGGAGCATGCGTCCATCGCCGCGTTCGCGCGCTTCGTTCTGCAGCTCCTCGCCTTCGGGGCGCCGCAGGAGCTCGTCGCCGATGCGCAGCGCGCGATGGCGGACGAAACGACCCACGCGCGCCTCGCCTACGGGCTTGCGAGCGCGTACGCCGGGCGCGACATCGGGCCGGCCCCTATCGCCATCGGCGGTTGCCTCGATGGCGCCGCCGAGGTGCGAGCGTTCGTGGCGACGACGTTCGCGGAGGGATGCGTCGGCGAGGTCATGGCGGCGCTCGAGGCGCGCGAAGCGCTGGAGTACGCGCAGGAGCCGGCCGTGCGCGCGGCCCTGGAGACGATCGCTCGCGACGAAGCGCGGCATGCAGAGCTCGCGTGGCGCACCGTGGCCTGGGCGCTTGCTGCGGAACCGCCGCGCTTGAGGCGCTCCGCGCGGAGCTCGACAAGGAATGCGCGCGCACGCGCGGACATGTGGCTTGGGAAAGGGACGACACTCGGGACGCACTGAGGGCGCACGGAATCCTCGGCGAACGAGATCGCGGAGATCTTGCCGAGGCCTGCGTTCGCGACGTCATCGCGCCCCTGGCGGCCGCTCTCCTGGAGTCGAGAAACGTGGGTTCCCGGAACGGCGACCGTTCCTGCTCCAGAAGTTCGTTCGGCTCGTCCGGCGTCTCCTGATCGTTGGGGACGCCTCGCTCCCGGACAGCAGCGAGAAGGTGATCGTAGGCGGCGGCTCGCGTGCACCGGACGCGGGTCCGCGCGGTTCAAGCAACCGGTCCTGCGAGCCCCTTGCGAATGGCCGACGCGCGATGGCGGGCAAGGACCGACTCGACGAAGATTCGGGCGAGCGCTGAGAGGGCCGCGGCTCGGAATGCCGCGAAGGGAGGCCGCGGCCGCGTGGCAAGCGACGGGCACCCTCGCGTCGAACTTCTCACTTCGGAAGGCCTCGCCAAGCGCACGGAGGTGCGTCGCGATCTCCCGTGGATCGAGCCGCAGCACGGCCTTCATCTGCTCCCGGAGGGCTTCACGGATCTTCTCCACCTGGTCGGGCGTCGGGTCGCGGTCCGCTGCCAGTGTCGCGAGGTGACCACCGTCCGGATTTGCCGGGCGGATATCCTTGGCGCTCACCTTCTGCCAGACCGCCCAGTGGGCATCGACCTTGTCGACGAGCGCCGCTCGCTCGGGCCGCGTGAGGACGGCTTGGAGCTCGTTCAACGCGTCCGAGGTCGCGTCGTGCACGCCGCTGCCGCGGCGGTCACTTGCGCGAAGGCGGCATCCACCCTCACCGCATCGATGCTCGCCGCAGCGACCCCGCCGCTCGCTTCGGCTCGCTCACGGATGAACGAGGGCTGAGGTGGGCTTGGCAAGCGGCCCAACGCCGACGCCGGGCCGCGTCGCGCCTGCGTACGGCACGGAATGCGCTTGCAAGAGCCCATGGCTCCTCCTTTCGAGGGCACGATCCTTCATGCGGATCGCCACCTCAAGCGGCAGCTCGGATCGAGACTCGATCGCCCATGGCCTGTCGAGGATGCCGGCAGGAGCGCATCGCGGCCCCGCCTGGACGGCCCCAGCGTTGGTCGTCCCGCATAACAACTGAGCCGATCACGAGCCGACTGCTGGCGGCCTAAGGCGACGGGAACCCCGCGCGAGTACGCGCCGGCGTGCCCCACGAGCGCGCTTCCGTCCGCGAACGATCCCGCAAGAACAAGAAGAAGGAGAGCTGTCATGTCTTCCACCAATGCCTCGATAGCCAGAGGCCTCCGGACGTTGATCCGAGCCTGCGCGGATGACGAACGGACTCTCGAGCACGAGCGCAAATTTGTCGATGCGGGGCGCGCCGCGTCGCTCACGCGGTTCGCGCACGAGCGCCAGCGATTCATCTCGGACCTCGAGAAGCTCGCCGCGCCCGGACGCGACCATCGCCATAGCGGCTCCTGGGCCGAGCTGCTGCGCGAAGCAGGACGTAACGTCTGGGTCACCGCCGCGGGTCGCAACAACGGCGACGCCATCACCGTCTGCCGCCACTCGCGCGCGCGGACCGAAATGCACTACGACGAGGCCCTGCAGCGCCCGTGGCCGGACGAACTGCGGCGCGTCATCGAGGCGCAGCGACATCGCCTCCACGACGAGACCGACGAGCTCAATCAGCTCCTCTTTTATCGCCCACGCTCGATCGACAGCACCTCGTGAGTCCGAATCACGGCCCGTGGCGTCAGCGCGACGGGCGTGTCTGATCGGCGATCGCGGGGGTGCCGTGGATGCGATCGGCAAACGACTCGTTTTCACCCGCGGGGCGGCGGACGATAAGCACCGGGCACGGACTGCTCCGCACGACGTTCTCCGCGACGCTGCCGAAGAGGGTTTGCAGCCGCCCGGTACGCCCGTGAGTTCCCATCACGATCATGTCGGTGCTCTCGGCCGAGGCGAGATCGAGGATCTTTCGGACCGGCTCACCCGACTCGGTTCGGCGGCCGAAGCGATCGCCAAGCCGGCTCCTGGCCTCGGTGATTGCGACCTCCATCTCGCGGTCGCCCTTCGCGTCGGCCCCCTTCGCGATGGCGGTCGACGAGCCGAGCTTGAAGCGATCAGGCGCGTCGACATGGAGGACGTCGATCCGGGCACCGAGGTCCTCCGCGAGCGCGACCGCATGCGAGAGCGCCGCGATTGAAGGCACCGATCCGTCCATCGGCACGAGGATCTTCCGCACGTGAGCCATGAACGCCAAATGAGGGCAATCGTGATGCCGTGCACGAGGGCATGCCACTTGCTCAGCTTCATGCAGGGGGCGACACACGCCGACGAAGGCAGAGCAATTCCGGAGCGACGAGCAGCGGATCACGTATCGGGTCCGCACCTGAGCTGCCGCTCCGAGGAGGAATCCGTGCTGCGCCTCCGCGTTTCGCCGAGACCGCATGCCGTCGGCAATTCTGACGAATCATCGCAACAACGGGCTTCGCGGAACGGGTGCCGGAAAGAAGGTCCTTACGATTCGCAATTGGCCACATGCCAAGGGCGGTCTTTCACGTTGCGCCTGGCGGCGGACGATGCTCGAGATCGCTGCGCAGCCCTGCCGTGATGCGGTCGCGCTCGGCCTCGTTGCGCACCGCCGCGGCGCGGAAGCGCAGGTCATGACGCTCCAGCAGACGCGCGAGCTCCGGCGCCGCTGACGAGCCGAGTGTCGTGAGCCCGACGAGCCGGCGTCGGACGTTCGCGCATGCCTCGACCCATACGACGGCGTCGGTCTCACCGGCCAATCCGCGCACCAGTACGAGGACGCCTGGAGCGTCCGGCGCGTGCGATACATGCCGTTCGTCGAGGGGCCACTCATCGGTCCACGACGACTGCGTGGTCGCGTTCCAATGCGGAAAAGCCGCGGGGTGGTGCGGCGAAAGTCCCAACATGGCTCGCAATACGTCGAGCACCGATACGATCCCGATGGCCACGCCGGCGCTGTCGACGACGACGAGGTGATGCACGCCCGCGACGGCGAGCTGCCGCGCGGCCGACTCGATAGGCGTCGAGCCCTCGATGCAGAGGGCCGGGCGCGTCATCCGCTCGTCGGCAGTACCAGTGGCGTCGAGCGCTGCTCCGCTCGTCACCATCCCGATGGGGCGGCGTTCGTCGTTGACGACCGGAACGGCCCCGATGGCGAACGTGCGCAAGAGTTCTCGGATCGCCTGCACTGGCGTCTCCGGCACGACGGCCAGGAGCTCGCGGTTCATGATCTCGTCGACACGCATTGCCATGGCTACTTCTCCCTGGAGGCGAGCAATTGTTGCGCCATCGCGCCGACAACGGAGCCTTTTTGCCTCCGCGCGCCGACGTCCGCTGCTGGCGCCAGAGGCCGTGCCGCCAGCCTTACCCGCGAGCTCAGGTTCGCCGTGTTCTCGCGGTTGGACCGCCCTTGGGAGTGTGCGCGAACGCGACCTGGACCATGCGCCGCCACCAGAAGTATGCGGACACGAAGGCGAGCCACGTCGCTGCCAGGACTGCGCTCACGAGAGGAGTCATCGACGTGTCCTTTTTCCTTGGTTCTCCGGGCTCATTCGCACACCTGCACCCGGCCCGACCCCATGTCGAGACCTCGCCAGTCCGCGCAGTGCATCTGGGAGATGTCCACAATTGGCTTCGAGACCTCGACGGCCGCAGGGCGAGGAAGCGCCCGCCCGACGATCGTGATGGTTGGAACGTAGAGGACAGGCGGCGCCAGCACTGGCCGCGCGATGGCGGCGGATTCGGCGTTTTCGATCGGCGCCGCGCGCTCCGACGTTCCGTCCGCCACACGCAACGGCCGGTTGAGTTCGTACGCAAGGGCAGCAGCAGAACCGAGCGCCGCAACCCAGACGCCGACGGTGACGACGATCGCCATCCGCTTCTTCATCCTCATCATGACGCAGAGCCCCTTTCTCCTCGACGCCGTGGGGCGACGGGGACAGCTCACGCGGTGCTCGGTGGGAGCGCGAAACCCGCGCTCGGACCATCTCGTCGCTCCGAGAACTTAAGCACGATTGCGGTCGCCACAAGCGGCATGTTTCGCGCGGTCATCGGCGTACTCGGCCGCGGCTTCGACATGGAGCACGCGGACGCAAACGCCGTCATCATCGTCCTGCCACGCGGTGCCGGAGTCGCTTGTGGAGAGGAGGCAGGACGCGAGTCGGGTTTTGCGAGATGCCAAACCGCACCCGCTTCTACTCCTTGTTTCGATGCGTTCGATCCGCCGACGGCCGCGGAACCGCTGCTCCCTCGCCTTGGCACCTGCGGCCGACGCCACCGTGAGCGGTGGCCCGCGGCTTGCTCAGTCGCGTCGACTCACCGTGAGGGAGGCGTCCATTGGTTCGGTTCGGCGAGATCGAGTTCCCTCGGACGTTGGCGCGTCTCCGGAACCAAGCAGCGCTTGTCCGCTCCCTCCTCGACGAGGTTGACCGCGTCGCGGCCCGAGAGCCAGGGGTTCATCGGTCCCGTGCCCTCGGGGCGCAGATCGCGGAGGAGTTCGGACGCCTTGGCTGCCGAATGCTAGAGTGCGCCGCTGTGGCTGCGGCGAGCGCGCGTCTTCACACTGACCCCCCGCACGACCTATCTGCCGTTCATGACGTCCAAACGCTGTCCCCACTGTAGCGAAGGGTCCCTTCGGCGATCCCGGCGCCGCGGCATGGAGAGAGTCCTCTCGTGGCTAGGCCTTTTCCCGTTTCGCTGCGAAGATTGCGGCGGACGAATGTGGCGATTTGCTCCGACCGAGCTTCGCCGCCCGTAGACGCGGCCGCGCCACGTGCAGCCCGCCTAGGTCCCTTGCAGAAATGCGTCGGGAGGCTGCGATTCGCCATGCGCCGGCAGGATCAGCCGGAACGTACTGCCCTTGCCAATCTCGCTGAGAACGTCGATTCGTCCGTCATGACCTTCGACGATGAGGCGCGCGATGTATAGGCCGAGGCCGAGCCCCTCCGCCTGCGCCTTCCCCGTGGTCGCCCGGTAGTAGCGGTCGAAGAGCTTCTTCGCAGTCTCCGGCGCGATGCCGATGCCGCGATCGACCACGTCGAGACCGATGCGACTCCCTTCGCGAAAGAGACGAAGCCCCACGGGCGACCCCTCCGGAGAGTACTTGAGCGCGTTCGTGAGGAGGTTGACGACACAACGTTCGAGTTGCGGTGCGTCCGCAAGAACGGTGTAAGGGCCCTCGTCGTTCGCTTCGATTGCAATTCGGTGTGCGCTCGCTTCGTCCATGCGCTCTACGACGGCGGCGACGAGCTCCAGGAGGTCGAGCGGCATCCGGCGCAGCTCGGCGGCGTGCAATTCGAGGCTCGTCGCATCGGTGAGCTCTTCGAGCATCGCCTTCATTCGAACAGCGTTCCGTTCGATGCGTTGAGCGACGCTTGCGGCCTCGGCGAGCCCCTTCTTCAGCATCGACTGCTTCAGTACTCCGGAGAATATAAGGACGCTGCCCAGGGGGTTGCGAAGATCATGGGAGATGAGTGCCGTGTATTCTTCCCGTTGCCGCTCGAGCCGTCGAAGCTCGGTCACGTCACGAAAGACGACAATCGCCAGCGCGACGTTGCCGCTCGCGTCTCTCACGCTCGTGCCCGTAGACACGACATGACGCGGCTCCGCACGCGAGGGAAGGTAACGAACCTCGTAGCCCAGGAACTCTTCGCCGCGAAGCGCACGCCCGAGAGGGCGCGCTTCGCCGCTCAAGGTTTGCCCCTGCGCGTCTTCGGCTTCAAGGCCGTCGAGCGCTTCAACGGTGAGGAGCTCGTCACCGTCGATACCCAGGATCGTGCGCGCTGCCCCGTTGAGCATCCGGATGCGGCCGTCCCGTTCGGCAATGATGACCCCCTCGCTCAACCTCTCGAGCAGCGCGTTGAGCTGGGCGCGTTGAGTCGCCTCTGCCTCCGCGAGTTCCTGCTCGCGAACGCTGCTCACCACCAAGCGCTCGTTGACCGTACGCAGCGCCGTCGCATTCTGCAGGAACTCTCGGCGCCTGAGCATCTCAGCGGTCGTATCCCTCACGTTCACGATGAGGCCGCATACTCCTCCACTCGCTTCGTGCAGCGGCGAAAAAGTGTAGCTGAGGCAACCCAGCCTGCCGTCCGCGAAGTGGTGTTCGTGCTCGAGCGACGACTCGGGAACCCCCGACGCATACACGCGGTCCGGCAGGGCCACGTCGACATCTCGAAACACGTCCCCAAACGGCAGCGACGTTCGAAGGCGAGGCTGGCTCGTGAGCTCGCAGACGCGGGCGTTCATGTACTCGACGGCGTGCGCCCGTCCGTGCGTCAACGCGAAGCCGTCCGAGGACAGCTCGAGCAGGTCTCGCCACAGCAGCGAAGTCGGAAAGTCCTGCGGCGGGAACGCCCTGGGAACGTCTGGACGAGTTGGGTGGTTTGGCACGATCCTCGGTCCCTGACCAGACTGTCTTAGGCCTTGGCTCGGAACTTTGCCACGCCTCTTCGCCGGAGCGTCCTTGTGTAGTCCAGCTGCCGCAAGCGCTCCAGAGCCCGCGACAGGGCCTTGCCTTTCAACCCTGCGGCCCGCGAGAGCTCGCCGGCGGTCGCTTCGCCGAGCTGGCGGAGCGCACGCAAAAGCGTTGCCTCGTCCGAGGTCAGGCCGGGCAACGCGAACGGCGCAGCTGGTTCATCGGCCCGGACGACGGGCACCCCGGTCAGGATGCTTCGGTAGCGATGCTCCGACTCGCCCACGACGATTCCAGAGCGTTCGATCGCATAGCGACGGACGGCGGCGTCGTGATCGCTGCTTCTCATCTTGACGACAGCGAGCACCTTCGCGAGCTTGCCCTCGAGCTCAACGTACCGCTGCAGGACGAGGACGTCGGCCAAGAACTCCGTGATGTGCGGCGAGAGAGCCAGCTCGACGAACGACTGCACGAGGTCGACCGTCATGAGCACGGTGACGCCGAGGCCTGTCAGCGCCGTAATCGTACGGAAGATCGACTCGCGAATGTCGTCGCGATGGGAGGGCGCCAGCGCCAGCTCGAAGCCGGACAGGGAGTCGATCGCGAGCCTTCGCGCGTCCGTCCGCTCGACGGCGCCGCGTACGGCGGCGAGCGTCTCGTCGACGGTCAGATCGAGCGACCGAAGGTAGATGACCTCGACGGTCCCCTGTTCGATGAACTTCGCGAGCTTCGGACCAAAGGCCTCCGCCCGCGCGAGGTACTCTCCCGGGTGCTCCTCGAAGACCGCGATGATTCCGCATTCCCCGGCCTCCGCTCCCGCCGCGATGAAGTGCCGTGCAAAGAGCGACTTGCCCGACCCCGACGGCCCCACGAAGAGTGCAGACTCCCCGGCGGGAATGCCGCCCCGCATCATCCCGTCCAGACCCTCGATGCCCGTGGATGCTCGCGTGGCGCGTTCCCGGGGCGCGCGCTGCCCGGCACGAGGCAAGATCCTAGGGAAGATACGGATACCCTCCGACGAGATCAGGAACGTGTGAAGCCCGGGCATCGTGGCGCACGCGCGCATTTTCGTGACTTGCATCCGCCGCACGCACGCGTTGCGTTCGATGGACTGGGTGAGCCAGAAAATCCCGTCTGCGATGGTGAAGATGGGGTTGCTGCTCGACTCCTCCGCCTCGTACTCGCCGACGAGAAACGTCGTCGCTTGCCAGCCCGTCAGGTGCAGCGCGAGGCGCTGCACGAACTCCTGGAGTTGAGCTTCCGAAGTGCTCGCGCGCGCGACAGTGCGGAACGAATCGACAACGACGATGCTCGGGTGGACCGACTCGACCTCGGCGAGTATGCGCTTCATCACGCTATCGAGATCCTGATTCAAAGCTTCGGAGCTGAGGTTTACGAAGCGAACGGCGCCGTTTACCTTGTCTCGATCGAAAAAGCCGTACTGCTGCGCGTGGCGCAGCATCTTGAGCGGCGGTTCGCCGAGCACGGTGAAGTAGAGTGCCGGCGCTTCTACCGTCGCTCCCGAGAAGACGATCTGCTGGGCGAGCGTGGTCTTGCCGGCGCCGGGACCGCCCGCGATCAAGTTGAACGAGTACTCGGGCAAGCCGCCCCCGAGCACGGTGTCCAGCCCAGGGACTCCACTCGGCAGGAGCTGGATCGTCGTCGTCATTCTTTCTCCTCGTCCGTCGGATCGGCGACGGTGTCCCACGCCTCAGGCCAGGCGTCGCGGACAAGATGCATGGCAAGGTCCTCACCGATGAGTACAGCCAGAAGCTCTACGAAGTAGCAGACGACCGCCGCGGTCGCTTCCTGCACCGCGACGGGCCCCTCCCCTCCGTTGAGCCCCGTCAACACTCCGCCAGGACCCGTGCCCACGGCGGCAAGCAAGGGGTGGTCGCGTCGTGCGAGGACGAGCGATCGAGCGAGCAGGACGTCGAACCCGGCTGGGCCGACGAGGTTCGCGAGGGTTCCGTAGAGGCGAGCGGTGATGTCCCCTGCATCGTCGCCGCGCGCGATGGCCGAACCGACGATCGACGTCACGAATCGACGAATGCCGGGACGAGGCTCGATCATCCGCGCTCGCCCATGCTCCCTCGGACCCCTATTTGTCTCGGCTCTGTCCTCGACCCCACCCCGCGTTGCCCCACGAGGGTAACCCGTCGCAGAATGCGCCGCACCCGAGCCGGTTGGAGCCCTTGTCGAGGTCGGTGTGCTCTCAGAATCCGCCGTGCCCGGTTTGGCCGCCATCGCTTGCGGCAGGGCCGCTTGGCCGTTCGGCGATGAGGCATTCGGTCGTCAGCATCAGGCCCGCGACGCTCGCCGCGTTCTGCAGCGCAGTTCGCACGACCTTGACGGGGTCGATGACACCCATGTCAAGGAGTTTGCCGTACTGCCCTGTCGCGGCGTTGTACCCGAAGTCGCCTTCGCCCTCCTTGACCCTCTCGACCACGATGGCTCCTTCCATACCTGCGTTCTGCGCGATCTGGCGGAGCGGCTCCTCGAGGGCGCGGCGAATGATCTGGACGCCGGCCTGCTGCTCCTCCGGAGCCTTCACCTCCTCGAGTACCTTCTGCGCGCGAATCAGGGCCACGCCCCCGCCCGCGACCACCCCTTCCTCCACCGCGGCGCGCGTTGCGTGCAGCGCGTCTTCTACGCGCGCCTTCTTCTCCTTCATTTCCGTCTCCGTCGCCGCGCCGACCTTCATGATGGCCACGCCGCCTACGAGCTTCGCCAGGCGCTCGCGGAGCTTCTCGCGATCGTAATCGCTGGCCGTTTTCTCGACCTGAGCGCGAATCTCTGCGATCCGCCCCTTGATCTTGTCCTTGGCGCCGTCGCCATCGACGACGGTCGTGGTGTCCTTGTCCATCGTGACTCGCTTGGCGCGACCGAGATCGCCGATGGTCACGTTTTCGAGCTTGAGCCCGAGCTCCTCGCTGATGACCTGTCCTCCCGTGAGGGTCGCGATGTCCGTGAGCATCTCCTTCCGGCGATCCCCGAAGCCGGGTGCCTTGACCGCCGCGCACTGGAGCGTGGCGCGGAGCTTGTTGACCACGAGCGTCGCAAGCGCTTCGCCTTCAATGTCTTCGGCGACGATGACGAGAGGCCTCTCCTGTTGTGCGATGACCTCGAGCACCGGGAGAAGATCCTTCATGTTCGAGATCTTCTTCTGGCTGATGAGGATGTATGCGTCTTGGAGCACCACCTCCATGCGCTCGGGATCGGTGACGAAGTAGGGCGAGAGGTAGCCCCGGTCGAACTGCATGCCATCGACGACTTCGAGCGTCGTCTCCGCGGTCTGACCCGCCTCGACCGTGATGACGCCTTCCTTCCCGACCCTATCCATCGCTTCCGCGAGCTTGTCGCCGATCTCCTTGTCACCATTCGCGCTGTTGGCGCCGATCTGCGCAATCTCCCTCGGATCTTTGGTGGGTTTGGCCATCTGCTTCAGAGACGCGACGACGTGCTCGACTGCCTTGTGTGATCGCGGGTCCGCAGCGGAAGAACCTATGGTCGTAGGATTCCGAGGATATCGTCTTCGAGAATGATGAGGCGATCCTCGCCGCCGATCTTCACTTCCGTTCCGCTGTACGTGCCGAACAGCACGCGATCACCGACCTTCACGTCGAGTTTGCGCACCATCCCATTCGCTTTGACTTTGCCGCTGCCGACGGCGATCACTTCGCCCTCTGCGGATTTTTCTTTCGCCGTGTCGGGGATGAAGATTCCCCCTTTGCTCTTCTCTTCTTCCTTCACGCGCCGGACGATGACGCGATCCTGGAGCGGGCGAATCTTGCTCATGGGTCAGTCTCCTCGGGGTGGGAATGCAGCCGGGACAACCGGCAGCCGAAGCGCTGCGATATCCACGTGTCGGCACGGAGAGCGATCTGCACGAATGCGTTCGCGCAGTTGGGGTCGCGTAGCGCGCACACGCTGTCGACCGCGCGCGCAAGACGCGGGCGCAGATCGAGGGCCCGCGGGGGCATCCTCTCCAGCAAGGTACGGTTGAATGTCATTGGCGGCTCCGCCCTCGGCCAGGCGCGGACTCGCGTGCTGGGAAGTCGATGTCCCCTACTCCGCGATCTGGTCCCTCGAGACGCTAGGAGTCGTCTGAGACGTGGGCAGCCCTCGGCCGCGGGCTCGACCGCCTGCGCGCCCGATCTCCGCCATGTGCGCGCGGTCGCGACTAACCGCCTCGCCGCCCTTTCGGCCCGCGGCGCGTGCCTCCTCCGAGTTGAACTCGTGGGCGCGCCCCTGCGTGTGGGCCGCTCGGCCGCCTTTGCGCGCGATCTCGCGGTGCTTGTTGGCATCCATGGACGCGAATCCGCGTCTGGCTTTCGGGCGCTTAGGTTCGTTCGATACGGTCATGGTCCACCTCTTTCGTTGGCGTGCGCGCGGCCGCCCTGCATCGTTCGTGCCCCGGTCCGGTTCGCCAAGAACCATCGGAATCCCAGGGGCGGCGGCGGGGAGTGGCCGCGGCTACCGCCCGGGAGCCGTTCCCATTCTCACTTTGCCTTGGCAAAACGCCGACGAAACCTCGTGGCGCGCGCGCTGTCCGTCGTGACGCGCGTGCCGAGCAGCACCTCCCAGAACGTGGGCCCAACGCACGCTGGGTAAACGACGTATTCCTTCAAGGAATATGGAACATATTTGGGCCACGCTCTCTTCCAAGCGGCACGCGCGCTCTGCCGCAAACAGTCGGGCAAGAAGTCGAACTTCTCCGGCAGCCCGTTGGCGGCGAAGAGATCGTTCAGTCCGGTCACGTGCGAGTTGATGATCACAAGAAAATTGGAATCACGACCGTGAAGGCAAAAGGGATCGCCAGGCCGTTCCACGGCGAGCACGGCGTTTGCTAGCGAGACGCACCGGCCCGAAGCGGATGTCCGGACCCTTGCCGGCGATGTTGGTGTTCCCCTGGTGGCGAACGTTGTGAGCGTACCGCCACGATTCCTCGTCAATCGGGCGTGCAAGATGTCAAAGCCGGCTGCCAAGTCTCCGAAGTCCCCTTCCGCGCACCACCGCGCCCGCTGTCTCCCTGATCGGACTCTCTCCGGTCTAGCGGGCGTCGGTGCCTTCGCGTCCTGCGCGGTCAGGGCTCGCGGAGTCGAGCATCGCAACGGCGCAGGTCACCTCGACCCCACCTACGAGGCCGGGCTGCGCTCGAGCGCGCAGGACCGTGCCCGGACAACTGGCGAGCGAGCATTCGTCACCGGCACATCAAGCGCCAACGCGAGCGCCGAAGAAGCCGGCGAGGAGTTCGTGCTCACCGTGACGAGCGGCGGGAACGGCGATTCCGCAAGCGAAGGCGCGAACGAGGAGCGTGGCGGACCTTTCGTCCAGACCAGCGGGAGCGAAGAGTTCGCGTACGACACGGACGAATCAAACCCTATCGACGCTACGCGCGAGCCTTTCCCCTTGAGCTGAGCTGAGCGGGTACGTCGCAGGCAACCGTGCGGTGCTCAGAGGCTGCGGCTGCTCATCGCCGCTGAGTCTCCCACCCGGCTCAGATCGGCCGGGGTAAGAAGCGAGCGGATGCGCAAGACTTCAGCCACGCTTGGCCGCAACCGTCGTTGCGCATGTTGGCATCTCGCGGCGACGCGGGTCGCATTCTGCGAAGGGATTCTCGATCGTGTCTTGCCGCTAGGGACCGCGGTTCGGAAGCTGTTTGCCTAGGGGCGACCTCGCGCCTGCCTGGACCTACTTATTCGCGTCAGCACGTTGGTGCGTCATCGTCGATTCCCGATTCGCTACGCGGGTGGCCACGTCGTCGATCACCCCGACGGCCCGCCTCTTGCAGAGACGGGCGCGTGCTCGCCAACCTGCTTCTGAGCCCGCGCGCCGTCGCCGGGGCGGTCCTCATCGCGTCGCTGGGAGCGGCCTCGCACTCGGCGCTCGGCTACACGATCAAGAACGAACTGTCGGCCGGCTGCCACGAGGAGATC
>Ga0102924_1002478_pt1 | contig 20117 bp, 19 predicted proteins | sample PaiPotPPM11metaG_FD_80116 | JGI IMG/M metagenome (GOLD analysis project Ga0102924, IMG submission 80116) | Iron sulfur acid spring bacterial and archeal communities from Banff, Canada, to study Microbial Dark Matter (Phase II) - Paint Pots PPM... ...
GCTCGTTGCCGGCCAAAGGATAAGAAGGCATGTGGCCGGTTAACTCGCTCACCGAACGGCTGAAGCTCAAATGGCCGATCCTTCAGGCGCCGATGGGCAGTGCCAGCACCCCCGCACTGGCCGCCGCCGTCAGCAATGCCGGCGGGCTCGGCGGGCTCGGCATGTGGGGCCGCACCGCCGAACAGGCGGCGCGCCGGATCGCCGGGTTTCGGCAACAGAGCGGCGGCAGCCTCAACGTCAATTACCCGATCTGGCCAGATCCCCGCTCCGCACCGGAGATCACGGAAGCGATGCGGCGGTATTTGCAGCCGAAGTACGATTCACACGGCTTGGGCGCGGTGCCGCAGCCGCAAGGCGAAATCAGCGAGGTCGGTCCCGAACACGTCGCCCTGATGCTGGAAAGCAAACCGGAGGCGGTCAGCTTTCATTTCGGCTTGCCGAACCTCGGCGTCCTTGACGCGCTCAAATCGGCGGGAATCTTCATCCTGTCGAGCGCGACGACGGTCGCCGAAGCGCGGCTTCTCGAACAATGCGGCGTTGACGCGATCATCGCGCAAGGCACCGAAGCCGGCGGCCACCGGTCCACCTTCACCAACGTCGAGGTCGGCATGCAGCCCGGCCTGTTCGCGCTGCTGCCGCAGATTGTCGATGCCGTGCGGGTTCCGGTCATCGCCGCCGGCGGCATCGCCGACGGCCGTACCGCGGCCGCCGCCTTGATGCTCGGCGCCAGCGCCGTGCAGGTCGGGACCGCCTTCCTGCACTGCGAGGAAGCGGATGTGCGCGACGCGCATCGGGCCGCTCTTGCCGAGGCCAGCGACGACTGCACCGTCGTCACCGATGTGATCAGCGGCAGGGCGTGTCGCTACATCCGCAACGGAATGATCGACGACCTTGTCGCCTCCGGACTGCGGCCCTTGCCGGTCCCGGCGCAACAAAGCCTGACGGCGCCGCTCAGCGGCGCCGGCGACGGCGAATGGACGGCGCTGACCTCCGGGCAATCGGCTGCGCTGTCGCGAGACCGGAACGCGGCTGCGCTGATCGACCGCCTCGCCGAAGAGACGACGCAGCGGCTTCGCGCCTTCGCCTGACTAAGGTGCAGCCAGCGCCGCCACCCCGGGCAGTTCGCGGCCTTCGAGCCATTCGAGGAAGGCGCCGCCGGCGGTCGAGACATAGCTGAGCCGGTCGGCAACCCCGGCGGCGTGCAGCGCCGCGACGGTGTCGCCGCCGCCGGCGACGCTCATCAATTTGCCGGCCTCGGTCAGTTCGGCGACCTTCTTCGCGATCGCGACGGTGGCGCGGTCGAAGGGCGGCGTTTCGAACGCGCCGACCGGCCCGTTCCACACCAGCGTCTTCGAGGCTTCGAGCGCCGCGCCGATGCGGGCGACCGTCTCGGGGCCGACATCGAGGATCATCGCGTTGATCGGCACGGCGTTGACCCCAACCGTGCGGGTGACGACGCCCGGCTCCAGCTTTTCGGCAGTCACTGCGTCCTCCGGCAGGATGATCTCGCAGCCCCGCTCGTCGGCCATCTTCAAGATCGACCGGGCGGTATCGGCGAGGTCGCGCTCGCACAGCGAGCGGCCGACCGGCTTGCCCTGCGCGAACAGGAAGGTATTGGCCATCGCGCCGCCGATCGCCAGCTTGTCGACCTTGCCGGTCATGAAGTTCAGCAGGTCGAGCTTGGTCGAAACCTTGGCGCCGCCGACCAGCGCCATCAGCGGCCGCTGCGGGTTCTCCAAGGACGCGCCGAGCGCCTCCAATTCGGCCTGCATGTTCTTTCCCGCCGCGGCCGGCAGCAGATGCGCCAACGCCGCGATCGAGGCGTGCGCCCGGTGCGCCGCGGAGAACGCGTCGTCGACATAGGCGTCGCCGAGCGCGGCCAGCTCCTTTGCAAAGTTGGGGTCGTTCTTTTCCTCCTCGGGATGGAAGCGCAGGTTTTCGAGCAGCGCTACCTCGCCGGGCTTCAGCGCATCGACGACCCGCTTCGCCTCGGGGCCGATGCAATCGGGCGCGAAACGCACCGCCCGGCCGCCGATCGCTCGGCTCAGCGGCTCGACCAGCGGGCGCAGCGAATTCGCCGTGTCCGGCCCCTTCGGCCGGCCGAAATGCGACATCACGACGACTCTGGCGCCCTTGCCGATCAGCGCGTCCAGCGTCGGGGCCAGCCGCTCGATCCGGGTGGCGTCGGTGACCTTGCCGTCCTTGACCGGCACGTTGAGGTCGGCGCGCACCAGCACGCGTTTGCCGGCAACGTCGAGGTCGTCGAGGGTGCGAAACCGCGGCATAGGGCCTCCTCCATTGGCGGCGCGATATAAGCCGAGGAAGCCGGCGCTTGCAAAGGCGTCGGCTTGCTATACCTCGTAGGGCAATGGCGACGGCGTTCGACAAGCTGATGTACGAGACCGCGCAGCGGGCGCGGGTCGGCTGGTACACCGGCCAGAAGCTGCTGGCCGGGCGCTTTTCGAAGCCGGTCGATCTGCCGGCGCGGTTGCGCGGGCGAAGGATGCCGGGCCGGGAGCGCCTCGTCGCCGATCTGCGCGAATTGCTCGAGCGGGACTGGCGCAACATCGAAGCCGGCCTCTACGCGATGCCGGAGGATTGGGACGGCGGCGCGGCCGCCGAGTTGCGCCGCACGGTCGACTTCTTCGCCGATCTCGGTACCGTTGAACGGCGGCGTCACGGCAACCCAAAAGACCGGGTGTTGAACGGGTCGCCGGACGGGCGCTACCCGCGCTATTACCTGCAGAATTTTCACTTCCAGAGCGACGGCTACCTCAGCGAGGCGTCGGCCGAGCGCTACGACCACCAGGTCGAGGTCCTGTTCGGCGGTGGCGCCGCGGCGATGCGGCGGCAGGCCCTCGTGCCGCTGCGCACCGCGCTGCTGCGGTCGGGCGGGGCGGCGCGGGCGCGGCTGCTCGATGTCGCGTGCGGCACCGGCGCCTTCCTGCGCGAGGTCAAGCGCAACTACCCGCGCCTGCGGGCGACCGGGCTCGACCTGTCGGCGCCCTATCTGGCGGTCGCGGGGCGCCGGCTCGCCGACTGGTCGCGGGTCGATCTGCGCGAAGGTGCGGCCGAAGACATGCCGTTCGACGATTCCAGCTTCGATGTCGTGACCTGCATCTATCTGATGCATGAATTGCCGCCCCGTACGCGCCGCGCGGTTGCCGCCGAGATTGCCCGGGTGCTGAAGCCGGGCGGCACGCTCGTCCTGGTCGATTCGCTGCAGACCGGCGACGTGCCGGATTACGACGGCATGCTCGATATTTTCCCGGTGGGATTTCACGAGCCGTATTACGCCAGTTATCTGGCTGAAAACCTGGACAAACTTTGCGCAGACAGCTTCCGCCGGGAAGCAAGCGAGCTTGCGTATTTCTCGAAAGTGTTAGCTTACCGGCGCATCGGCGACCGAGAAAATCGACACAACATGTAGATAGCCGTTGGCGGCAAGCCACAAGGGTGCTACCGTATTTGGTGGGGGTACATTGTTGAGCCACAGAATACGGGGGAAGTTATGGACGGCACCTGGTATCTGCCGCCGGTCGAAGAGCAAACGCCGCCCGACGCGGTCGAGGTGACCTGGACCGACGAGCGCATCGAGCGCCTGAAACAGCTCTGGGGGGAGGGGGTCACGACGGCCGAGATCGGCCGGATGATCGGGGTCACCAAGAATGCGGTGATCGGCAAGGTCCATCGCATCGGGTTGCAGCCGCGCGTCGTCACCCAGAAGCCGCCGCCGAAGCGCAATCCGTTCGAGTTCGCCGGCCCGGCCTGCATGTGGCCGCACGGCCACCCGGGGGAGGAGGATTTCCATTTCTGCGGCGGCCAGCCGCTCGTCGGCAAGCCGTATTGCGGGACCCATGCCGCCGTCGCCTACCTCCGTCCGAAGGAAGAGAAGCAGGCGGCGTAGCACAGCACCTCGTACTTTTGCCGGAAGCGAACCCCGTACGTTTTCTCAATCGATGATCGCGACCGCGCGCGTCCAACCGGCGGACGCGCCGCGGATCTTCACCGGAAAGCAGCTGACGGTGAACCCGTCGGCCGGCAGCGCTTCGAGATTGTGCAGCTTCTCGAGGTGGCAGTAGCCGATCTCGCGCCCAGCCTTGTGCCCCTCCCAGATCAGGCCGGAATCGCCGCTCTCGGCGTATCTGCCCTTGGTGTGGACGAACGGCGCGTCCCAGCTCCAGCCGTCGGTGCCGGTCAGCCGCACGCCGCGCTCCAATAAGTAAAGGGTAGCCTCGCGGCCCATGCCGCAGCCGGCCGAGACGTAATCCGGCTGGCCGTAGGCGGCGCCGGCGCGGGTATTGACCAGCACGATATCGAGCGGCTTCAGTGCACGGCCGATGCGGTCGAGCTCGGCGGCGACATCGTCGCCGGTGACGACGTAGCCGTCCGGGAAATGGCGGAAGTCGAGCTTGACGCCGGGCTGCAGGCACCAGTCGAGCGGCACCTCGTCGATTGCGATCGCGCGCTCACCGCGATTCATCGTCGAATGGAAATGATAGGGCGCGTCGAGGTGGGTGCCGTTATGGGTCATCAGCCGGATCCATTCGATCGCCCAGCCCTCGCCCTCGGGCAGATCGTGCTCCTGGAGGCCGGGGAAGAACTTGACGACATCCTTCGCGGTGTCGCGATGGGTCAGGTACTCGACCTTCGGCCGGTAGCCGGGCGGATCCGAGATCACATCGTTCTCGATCGGGATCGACAGATCGATCAACTGACGGGGCATCGAAGCCTCCTTCAATCGGGCCAGCGGCGGTGCAGCCAGAACCATTGCTCCGGCCGCTCGCGGATCCAGGCTTCGAGCGTCGCGTTGACGGCGGTCATCAGCGCCAAGACATCGGCATTGCGGTCGCCGGTTTTGGGCAGGGCCAGCGGCGGACAGATCGTCAGCCGGAACCGGGCGCCGCCGAGCCGCTCGACCCTCGCCGGCAAGACGTCGCAATCGAAATGCAGCGCGAGCAGCGCCAGGGCCGGCGCGGTCATCGCCAGCCGCCCGAAAAACGGCACCGGGATCCCATCGTTCAGCTTCTGGTCGACGAGCATCGACAGATGGCCGCCGCGGCGCAGCGCGGCGACGGCACGGCGCGAACCGAGCGCGCCCTTCGGGATCAGCTCGCCGAGTTCGCCCCGCAGACGGCCGATCAGCCGGTCGACCAGCGGGTTGTTGGCGGCGCGGTAGATCTGGGCGATATCGATGCCGTATTGCCCGGCGGCCAGCGCGGCGATCTCCCAATTCGCCAAATGGCCGGCGAAGAAGATCAGGCGCCGGCCGGCGGCGCGGGCGCGGTCGACATGCTCGAAGCCAAGGGTCTCGACCCGGCCGCCGGGGGTGAAAACGCTCAGGCGCCGCAGATGCGGGTATTCGGCGGCGACCCGGCCGAGATTGTCCCACATGCCGCGGATGATCGTGTCGATCGCCGCGGCCGACAGGCCGGGCATCGCGGCGGCAAGGTTGAGCCGCGCCCGTTTGGAGATGCCGAGCGCCGGCCCGATCCGCCGCGCCAGCCAGCCGCCGAAGTCCGAGGCGGCGTCGAGCGGCAGCAGGCCGAAGCCGCCCGCCAGCACCGCCGCGGCCCAGGCCTCGGTGCGGTAGGCCCAGGGCAGCGGTGGCGCGGCCGGATCGGCCGCCGCGGGTGCGGGGGTCGCGGTCATTGTCCCAGAAATGGCGCCAGCAGCGCGTCGAGCGCGGTCGGATCGCGCCAAAACAAGTCGATGGCGAGCACCTCAATGCCCTGCCGATTTGCCGCCGGGAGGCGCACCCAGTCCTTCGCGGTCGTGACCGGCATTGCGTCGGCGGCCGCGGCCTCGCGGCGCAGCGCCGCGATCTCTGGTGCTGTGAAGCGGTGGTGGTCGGAGAACTCCCTTGCGCCGACGATCTCCGCCCCAAGACCGCGCAAGGTTGCGAAGAATCTGGCCGGACGGGCGATCCCGGCGAAGGCCAGGACCCGCCGCCGGGCCAGGCGCGCGCCATCGACCGGCGCTAAGGCGGCGCGCAGGATCGGCAGGCCGCTGCGTTCGATCTCGGCCGGGGCGGGGCCGTCGCCGATCAGCACGACGGCATCGGCGCGGGCGAGGCCGCCTTCCACCGGCTCGCGCAGCGGCCCGGCCGGGATCACCCGGCCGTTGCCGAAACCGTATCCGGCGTCGATCGCCAGCACTGACAAATCCTTGTCGAAATTCGGGTTCTGGAAGCCGTCGTCGAGCAGGACCAATCCTGCCCCGGCCTCGCAGGCGGCGCCGATGCCGGCGGCACGATCGCGCGCGACCCAGGTGGGCGCTGCGGCGGCGAGCATCAGCGGCTCGTCGCCGACCGCGTCCGCGTCATGCTCCTGCAGATCGACGCGGACCGGGCCCGCGAGTCGGCCGCCATAGCCGCGGGTCACGACATGCACGTCGATGCCGCATTGCGACAGGCGCTCGGCGAGCGACAGCACGATCGGGGTTTTGCCCGAGCCCCCGGCGACGAGATTGCCGATGCAGATCACCGGCGACGGCGCCCGGTATGGACGAACCAGACTCCGGCGCAACGACGCGGCGGCCGTCCACACGGCGCCGGCCGGCGCCAGCAGCCCGGCGGCAAGGCCGGGCGGCGCGCCCCAGAAGTCAGGTGCGCGCATCGGCGCCGGCAGTCAGCCGCTCCCGGTCACGCTGCTGCGGCGGCGCGGCGACCGGCGCCAGCGGATCGAGCCACGGCGCAATCCGGTCGAGAATGGCGCGCAGCACGCCTCGGCCCTCTTCGGCCGCGCGCATTGCCGCCGCCGCTCGGGTGTCGCGCAGCGCCGGGTCGGCGAGTAATCGTGCCACCGCGGCGGCGAGGTCGCCGGAACCGGCTACGGTCTCGGCGGCATCGGCCGCGGCGAGCGCCGCCGCCATCGCCGCGCTCTTGCGCATGTCCGGGCCGTGCAGGATCGCGCAGTCGAGCCGCGCCGCTTCGAACGGATTGTGGCCGCCGGCGCCGCTGCCGAGCGAGCCGCCGACCAGTGCGATGCCGGCAAGGCGATAGAAGAGCCCCATCTCGCCGAGCGTATCGACGAGGTAGACACCGGTATCGGCGCCGATCGGCTCGTGCTGCGAACGGCGCGCGACCCGCAGACCGCGGCCGGCGAGCATCGCGGCTACCCCTTCGGCGCGCACGGGGTGGCGCGGCGCCAGAATCGTCAGCAGGTCCGGGTGCCGTTCGGCGACCGCGCGGTGCGCGTCGGCGACGATCTCCTCTTCGCCCGAGTGCGTGCTGGCGGCGAGCCAACGCGGGCGGGCGCCGATCCGCTGGCGCAACTCCGCGAGCGCCACAGCGTCCGCACCGAGTGGCTCGCCCGCGCTTTTCAGGTCGCCGAGGCTAGCGGCGCGGCCGGCGCCCAGATCGCGCAGCCATGCCACCTGCGTCTCGTCCTGCGTCAGGCAGAGCGCGAAGGCCGAGAGGATCGGCCGCACCAGCCAGGGCAAGAGCCGCCAGCGGGCGTAGGAGCCGGCCGACAGCCGCGCGTTCAGCAACAGCATCGGGATGCCGCGCTGCTGCGTGGCGAGAACGAGGTTCGGCCACAACTCGGATTCGACCCATATTGCGAGGTCGGGGCGCCAGTGGTCGAGAAACCGCTCGACCGCGTCCGGCAGATCGACCGGCACGTACTGATGAAAGGCGCGGGGCGGCAGGCGCGGTTCAATCAGTCGCGCAGCGCCGACCGTGCCGGTCGTCATCAGCACGTGGAGGCGTGGCCGCTCCGCCAGCATGCGCACGATCAGCGCCAACACCGACAGCGACTCGCCGACGCTCGCCGCGTGCAGCCACACGAGCGGCCCCGATGGGCGCGGCAGCGAGGGCTTGCCGAGCCGCTCGCCGAGGCGCGTCGGGTCCTCCTTGCCGTGCCGGCGGCGGCGCGCGAGGTAGGCGAGCACCAGCGGACGGGACACCTTCGTTGCCGTTCGATACAGCGCGGGCAGCATCAGCGGCGCCCCGCAGGATCGGCTTCATTGGGTCCTTGGAGACGCCCGCCGCGCGGGCTCCTCAGGATGAGGACTGATCTTGATGCCATACAACAAGCCTACCTCATCCTGAGAAGCGCCTGGAGGGCGCGTCTCGAAGGGCGCTGTTTTTACGGCAGCAGGCGGCTCTCGCGTGCCCGACGCGTCGGTCGGCGTCTTCGGCGAGGCGGTTCATCCGGCTCTCGACCAGGCGCCGGGCGCGCTCGATGCCGTCCTCGTCGAGGTCGGGCGCGATCTCGATCGGCTCGCCCCACAGGAAGATGCCGCGGCCGAACGGCAGCGCCAGGTGAAACCGGTCCCAGGTCGCCAGCACGCGGCGGCGGCTGGTCGCAAAGGCGACCGGCACGACCGGCACGCGGGCAAGGCGGGCGACATTGACGATCCCGACGCTCGCCACCATCGCCGGGCCGCGGGGGCCGTCCGGGGTGATGCCGACGCAGGCGCCATCGCCGAGCCGCTTCAGCATCGCCCGCAGTGCGGCGGAGCCGCCGCGCCGGGTCGAGCCGGCGATCGACTGGACGCCGAAATAGGTCACGGAATCGGCGATGATGCGGCCGTCGCGATGGGCCGAGATCAGCATGTGCATCGGCGCGAGGCGCTGCCATGCCATCGGGATCATCAAGAGGCGCCCGTGCCAAAAGGCGAGAATAAACGGCCGGCCCTCGGCGCGCAGCCGTCGCGGCACCTCGGCGCCCTCGACGGTCCAGCGATTGGTCAGATAGACGAAGCGGATGTAGAGGTGGATCGCCCAGCACAGCAGGTGTCGCAACCCGTCGCCGCGCAGGACGTGTCGGACCCACCGGCTCGGCCGGCGCATCGCCGGCTCACCCCGACATGGCAGCGACCGCGCCGCCCGCCGCCGTTCCCCGCGCCTCGAACGCCTGCGTCCGGTACAGCCGGGTGTAAAGGCCATCGCTCGACAGCAGCTGGGCGTGCTGACCGATCTCGACGATGCGGCCGCGGTCGAGAACGCATACGAGGTCGGCGTCGACGATCGTCGACAGGCGGTGCGCGATGACGATCGTGGTGCGGCCGCGCATCAGCGCCCGCAACGCGGTCTGGACCTGGCGCTCGCTCTCGGCGTCGAGCGAGGAGGTCGCCTCGTCGAGCAGCAGGATCGGCGCGTCCTTCAGCATCGCGCGGGCAATCGCGAGGCGCTGGCGCTGGCCGCCGGAGAGGCGCACGCCGTGCTCGCCGACCATCGTGTCGTAGCCTTGCGGCAGGTCGCGGATGAAGCGGTCGGCGGCGGCGGCCTCGGCGGCGGCCTCGATCTCTGCCTGCGAAGCGCCGAAGCGGCCATAGGCGATGTTGGCCCGCACCGTGTCATCGAACAGCATCACCTCCTGGGCGACGAGCGCGATCGAGCTGCGGAGCGAGGCGAGCGTGACCGCGCGAACGTCCTGACCGTCGATTAGGATCGCGCCCGTGGACACGTCGTAGAAACGCGGGATCAGATTGAGCAGCGTCGATTTGCCGGCGCCGGACGGGCCGACCAGCGCGACGCTGCTGCCGGCCGGAACGGTCAGCGCGATGTCGCTGAGCGCGATTGCGCCGGGCTGATAGCCAAAGCTGACCCCCTCGAAGCGGACCTCGGCGCCGCCAATCCGCAGAGGCTTGGCCCCGGGCTGCTGGCGGATTTCCGGCTCAATGTCGAGTACTTCGAAGATCCGCTGCGCCGCGGCCAGCCCTTCCTGCAATGACGCGTTGAGGATCGCGATCGCCTTGACCGGCGTGTAGGCGAGCAGCAGCGCCGTGATGAACGAGAAGAAGGCGCCCGGGGTGCGCGCGCCGGTGATGACCTCGTGCCCGCCATAAAGGATGACGACCGCGACTGCGGCGCCGCCGAGAGCCTCCATCAGCGGCGCGGCGCGGGCGCGGGTGCGGTTGGCGCGGTCGGTCAGGGCAAAGATGCGCTCGAACAGCGCCGATGCGCGTGCCTCCTCGTAGGGCTCCATGCCGTAGGCCTTGACGATGCGGGCGCCCTGGAAGGTCTGGTTGAGCAGCGTCATCAGCTGACCGTATTCGGCCTGCGTATTGGCCGAGACCCGCCGCATCCGCCGGCCGATCTTGACGATTGGGCGGATCGCCAGCGGAAAGGCGACGAACGACATCAGCGCCAGGACCCAGTCCTGGTAGAACATGACGCCGACCAGGAACGCGACGCTGAGCGCGTCCTTGCCGATCGCGGCCAGGGTATTGGCGGCGGCGTTGCGCAGCAAACCGACATCGTTGGTCAGGCGCGAAATCAGCATGCCGCTGGCATGAGCGTTGTAGAAGGCGAGGTCGGCACCCATCAGCTTTGCGTAGAGCGCCGTCTGCACGTCGGTGACGAGGCGGAACCCGACCCGGTTCATCAGCACGCTGTCGCCGTAATCGGCCAGCGATTTGATCACCGCGAGGGCGAGCGCGGCGCCGCCGAGCAGCACCAGCAACGACTCTTCGCGGCCGACGAAGATGCGGTCGAGCACCGGCTGCATCAGCCAGGCGCGCAGCGCCGTGCTGGCCGCGGCGACGCCCATGCAGCCAAAGGCGAAGACGAGCTTGCCGGTATGCCGCGCGATGAAATCGCGCGCCAGCCGTCGCACCAGGGCGGGCGAATGCGCCCCGTCCTTTAAGGTTTCAGATTGATCAGGCATCAGGCCCCCGCCGCAGTCTTAGAGACGGGGGCCGGCATTGGCAAGAGCGCGGCCGCGTTCGCGGCGCCGGGCTCAGACCGGATACGAGACGAAGCACTTCTCCGAAGCGAAGATCCAAGTCTCGACATAGTCGTGCACAACCGGGGTCTTGCGGCCGAGCTTCTCCATCGCCCCGGCCAGCGCCATCCAGTTCAGCATCTCGTGCTGGCCGGCCTGTTCCATGTCTTTGAGCGTGCGGGTGCGCCAGGAATCGTAATCGCCGCGCGACAGCGTCTCGAACATGTACCGGTCGGCATCCCGGTCCGGCCAGATATACCCGTTGGTCGGCGACAGGAAGCAGTGCGACCAGCTCGACGAGGCGATTACCGCGACCCGCCAGGGCGAGGCGGCGAGCGTTTCGGCGACGGCGGCACCGACCTCCATGCAGCGCCACGGATGCGGCGACGGCGGGTCGGGCATCTCGGTCGCCGGCCGCGGCGGAATGAACAAGGCCCCGATGCCCCCCTTCGCGTGCAGCAGGTTGCTGCCGTAGCAATTGATCGAGAACGGGATCACCGGATAGGGGAAGCCGCGCCGGTCCCAGTCGAGATAGAGGAAGGTGTTGGTGAAGGCGTGCGCCAGCGGGTTGTGCAGCGGCTTGTAGGAATAGGCGACGTCGATGCCGCGCTCGATCAGGCCGGTCGCCAGGTATTTCGCGGCGTCGCGCTGGCCGCGCAGTTTGAGCGCGAAGTCGCCGGGCTCGTTCCACCGGTTCGGCTTGCCGCCATTCCCGTTGTGCCAGGGCGTGACCTCGAACTCGTCGTCATAGCCGTGGACGCAGAAGGCCGGGATGATGTCTTCGCGGAAGTTCTCGTACTGGTCGTCGCCCCAGACGACGACGAAATCCGGGTTGAAGTCGTCGAGCGCCTTGCGCACGGCGCGGAACCCGGTAGCCATGCGCTCGCTGTAGCGCTGCGCCGAGGCTACTCCGCCGTCATTGCCGAGTTCGGTGACCAACTCGACCGGCCAGTTGGCCGGCTGCTTGTACGGCTCGGGCACGTTCGGCGCGGTCAGCAGGCGGTGAAACAGGCCCGGAAGCTGCTCCTCGGGAGCCAGCAAACCCGGGTAATGCGTGCAGCCGAGCCCGAGTATCTCCGCCATCGTCCCGCTCCTCCCTCAGGGGCCATCCGCCGGCCGCCGGCGAAGACCGCCGCGATCATAGCCGATTTTGCGGGCGAGAGCAGTCTGCCGTGCGGCCTCCGGACCAGGGCTGGGCAGAGCGCGCCTATGCCGCTCCGGCGCTTCGAAGCGTCTCGCGACGTTCAAACACTCGGGTGCTCGGCTTACGCCGACGCGCAGGCGGCGACCGCGCGACGGGCCATCACGGTGACGAGGTGGGCGCGGTATTCGGCGCTGGCGTGGATGTCCGAGTTCAGATCGTCCTGAGGCTGCTTGATGTCCTTGATCGCGTCCGGGGTGAACGAGCGGCCGAGCGCCTGTTCCATCTCGGTCTGGCGGAACACGCAGGCGCCGGCTCCGGTCACCGCGACGCGAATTCCGGCCGGGCCGCGGGCGACGAACACGCCGACGATCGCGTAGCGCGAGGCCGGGTTGCGGAATTTCTGGTAGTTCGCCGTCGCCACCTTCGGGAATTTGACGGCGGTGATGATCTCGCCGGGTTCCAGCGCGGTCTCGAACAGGCCGGTGAAGAAATCGTCGGCGGCGATCTCGCGCTTGTTGGTGCGCACGGTGGCGTTCAGCGCGACGACCGCGCCCGGGTAATCGGCGGCCGGGTCGTTGTTGGCGATCGAGCCGCCGATCGTGCCGCGGTTGCGCACCGCCGGGTCGCCGATCAGGCCGGCCATCGCCGCCAAGGCGGGGATGCCGCGCTGCACGATTGGCGAGCGGTTGACGTCGGCGTGGCGGGTCATCGCCCCGATCACGACCGCGTCGCCTTCCTCGGTGATGCCCTTCAGCTGCGACAGCGCGCCGAGGTCGACAAGGTCCGATGGTTTTGCCAGCCGCTGCTTCAGCGTCGGGATCAGCGTCATGCCGCCGGCGACCAGCTTCGCATCCTCATTGCCGAGCATCTTGGCGGCGTCGTCGAGGCTCGCCGGGCGGTGATATTCGAATTCGTACATTGGGGCCTCTCCCTGTTTAGTCCGCAGCCGCCCGCGGCTGGTGCTGCTGGATCACGCGCCACAGCCGTTCCGGCGTCGCCGGCATTTCGACGTGCCGGATGCCGAGCGGCTTCAGCGCATCGACGATGGCGTTGGCGATCGCCGCCGGCGCGCCGATCGCGCCGGCCTCGCCGCAGCCTTTGACACCGAGCGGATTGTGCGTGCACAGCGTCACGTTGGTCGACAGCGCGAAGGACGGCAGGTCGTCGGCGCGCGGCATCGCATAGTCGTTGTACGAGCCGGTCAGCAATTGCCCGGTCGAGCTGTCGTAGATGCAGCCTTCGAGCAGAGCCTGGCCGATCCCCTGCGCCAGCCCGCCATGAACCTGCCCGGCGACGATCAGCGGGTTGATGATGCGGCCGAAATCGTCCGAGGCGGTGAAGTTGACGATTTCGACCCGGCCGGTGTCGGGGTCGATCTCGATCTCGGCGATGTGCGCCCCCGACGGGAAGGTGAAGTTCTTCGGGTCGTAGAACGCGGTCTCGTCGAGGCCGGGCTCGAGCTCGTCATGCGGGAAATTGTGCGGCACATAGGCGGTCAGCGCGATCTCGCCAAAACTCTTCGAGCGGTCGGTGCCGGCGACGCTGAACTTGCCGTCCTTGAATTCGATATCAGCCTCGGACGCCTCCAGCAGATGGGCGGCGATCTTGCGGCCTTTGGCGATGATCTTGTCCATCGCCTTGACGATCGCGGTCCCGCCGACGGCGAGCGAGCGCGAACCGTAGGTGCCCATGCCATACGGAATCTTGGCCGTGTCGCCGTGGACGATCTCGATCGACTCGATCGGGATGCCGAGCTGGTCGGCGACGAGCTGGGCGAAGGTCGTCTCGTGCCCTTGGCCGTGCTGGTGCGAGCCGGTCAGGATCGTGACGCTGCCGGTCGGGTGGACGCGCACGGTCGCTGCCTCGAACAGGCCGGCGCGGGCGCCCAGGGAGCCGACCACGGCCGAGGGCGCGATGCCGCAGGCCTCGATATAGGTGGCGAGGCCGATGCCGCGATACCTGCCACGGCGGGCGGCCTCCTGCCGCCGGCCTTCGAAGCCGGCGTAATCAGAGGCTTTCAGCGCCAGTTCGAGCGTCGTCTGATAGTCGCCGCTGTCATATTGCAGTGCCACCGGCGTCTGGTACGGGAAGGCGTTGGCCGGGATGAAGTTCTTGCGGCGCAATTCGGCCGGGTCGATGCCGAGCTCGTCGGCGGCGACATCGACGATGCGCTCCAGCAGGAAGGTTGCTTCCGGCCGCCCGGCGCCGCGGTAGGCATCGACCGGGACAGTGTGGGTGAACACGGCCTTGGTCTCGACATAGACCGCCGGGGTCGTATAGGTGCCGGCGAGCAGCGTGCCGTAGAGATAGGTCGGGACGCAGGTTGCGAAGGTCGACAGATAGGCGCCCATATTGGCGATGGTCTTGACGCGCAGCCCGGTGAATTTGTTCTGCGCGTCGAGCGCCAGATCGACATGGGTGACGTGGTCGCGGCCATGCGCGTCCGACATGAAGCTCTCGGAGCGGTCGGCGATCCATTTGACCGGCCGCCGGACCTTGGGCGCGGCCCAGGTGACGATCGCCTCCTCGGCGTAGTGAAAGATCTTCGAGCCGAAGCCGCCGCCGACATCGGGGGCGACGACGCGTAATTTCGACTCCGGGATGTGCAATACGAAGGCGCCCATCAAGAGCCGGATCACATGCGGGTTCTGGCTCGTCGTGTAGAGCGTGTGCTCGCCGGTGGCGCGGTCGTAGTCGCCGATCGCGGCGCGCGGCTCCATTGCGTTCGGGACGAGCCGGTTGTTGATCAGATCGAGGCTGACCGTCCTGGCGGCGCTCTTGAACGCGGCATCGACCGCGGCGGCATCGCCGAGCGCCCAGTCGTAGCAAACATTGCCGGGCGCCTGCTCCCACACCTGCGGTGCGCCGGATGCGAGCGCCGCGGCGGGATCGACCACCGCCGGCTCGACCGCGTAGTCGATCGCGATCTTCTCGGCCGCATCGCGCGCCTGACCGAGGCTTTCGGCGATGACGACCGCGACCGGATCGCCGACATGGCGCACCCGGTCGAGCGCCAATACCGGGTGCGGCGGCTCCTTCATCGCCGAGCCGTCTTTCGAATTGACCAGCCAGCCGCAGGGCAGGCCGCCGATCTCGTCGGCCGCCATGTCCTTGCCGGTGAAGACGGCGACAACGCCCGGTGCCGAGGCAGCGGCGCTCGGGTCGAGGCGGTTGATCCGGGCGTTGGCGTGCGGGCTGCGCAGGATGTAGGCGTAAGTCTGGCCCGGGCGGTTGATGTCGTCGGTATAAGTTCCCTGTCCGGTCAGGAACCGGTAGTCCTCGCGTCGCAGGACGGGCGAGCCGATCGAGGCCATCGGCCTTACTCCGCCGCCACCCCGTGGGCCGGGGCCGGCGTCTCCCCGCGCATCACCGCTGCGCCCTCGGCGATCGCCAGGACGATGTTGTGATAGCCGGTGCAGCGGCAGAGGTTGCCCTCAAGGTATTCGCGGATTTCGCGGTCGGTCGGCTTCGGGTTGTTTTTCACCAGGTCGAGCGCGCTCATCACCATGCCGGGCGTGCAGAAGCCGCATTGCAGGGCGTGGTTGTTGCGGAAGGCCTCCTGCATCGGGTGCAGCTCGTCGCCATTGGCGACGCCCTCGATCGTCAGCACGTTGGCGCCCTCGGCCTGGACCGCCAGCAAGGTGCAGGCCTTCACCGCCTCGCCGTTGACATGGACGACGCAGGCGCCGCACTGGCTGGTGTCGCAGCCGACATGGGTGCCGGTAAGGCCCAGATGCTCGCGCAGCAGCTGGACGAGCAGGGTGCGGCCCTCGACCGTCGCGCTGGCCGGCTTGCCGTTGACCGTCAGGCTCACCGTCTTCTGCATCAAAACCTCCCTGAATGCGCGCCCCGACCGGGACCCGGCGCCGTGCGGCGCGGCCCTCCGGCGCGGAGTTTCGTGCGCCGCCGCCCTTCGGTCAAGGCACGACGCGGCGGCAAACCCGCTCAGCCCGGCGGGCCGTCGCCTGAAGTCATTACCCCGAGGAAATTCTTGAAGAACTCGTCCGACATCTTGCGCGCCGTGGCGTCGATCAGGCGCGAGCCGATCTGCGCCAGCTTGCCGCCGACCTGGGCCTGGACGCCATAGCGCAAGATGGTCTCGCTGCCGTCCTCCTCGAGCGCCACGGTGGCGCTGCCCTTGGCGAAGCCGGCGACGCCGCCGGTGCCCTCGCCGCTGATCTTGTAGCCGGCGGGCGGATTGAGGTCGGACAGGGTGACCTTGCCATTGAAGGTCGCCTTGACCGGGCCGACCTTGGCGACGACCCGTGCGGTGAATTCGTTCTCCGCGCTCTTGTCCACGGTCTGCGCGCCGGGGATGCAGGTTTTCAGGGTTTCCGGGTCGTTGAGCTTTTCCCAGACCGCCTGGCGCGGAGCCGGGATGCGCATCTCGCCGTGCATTTCCATTCGGGTCTTCCTCTACAGTCGCTTGCGTCAGTCGGGAATGACTGCAATCGCGTTGATCTCGATCAGGTAGTCGGGATGGGTCATCTTGACGATTTCGACCATCGTCGAGGCCGGCAGCGGCTCGCGGAAATATTCGCGGCGCACCTTATGGATCGCCTCGAACTGCTCCATGTTGCGGATGTAGACGTCGACCCGGCAGATGTCGTCCATCATGCCGCCGGCGGCCTCGACCGCGGCCTTGATGTTCTCGCAGACCTGCCGCGTCTGGGCCTCGATGTCGCCGACCCCGGCGATCGACCCGTCGGGCCGGCGCGCGGTCATGCCGGAGATGAAGACGAGGCGGCCCTTCGCCTCGATTGCCGTCGCGTGCGAGAAGACGCCGCTCGGCTGGCGCAGCCTGTCGGAGCGGATCTGCTGTTTCGGCATTAGGGCTTCTCCCCGGGTGTGACATGCCGATCATTGTCATTGCCGCCCGGCCGACGCAATGTCATCGGATCGCGTCATCGCCCGACCGCCCGCGTAATGGCAAACCGACCGACCGAACGCATCGAAGACCGCCTGATCGTCGCGCTCGACCTGCCCGAGGTTGCGGCAGCGCGCGCGATCGTCGACCGGCTCGACGGCATCATCTCGTTCTTCAAGCTCGGCTACTGGCTGATGCTGTCGCCGGGCTTCGAGGGCTTTCTCGATGGGCTGCTGAAGGGCGGCAAGCGCATCTTCCTCGACACCAAGATGTTCGACATCGGCGAGACCGTGCGTGAGGGAGTGCGCCGCGCCGCCGAACGCGGCATCAGCCTCGTCACCGTGCATGGCGACGGCGACATCGTCCGCGCCGCGGTCGAAGGCAGGGGGGGCAGTGATCTTCGCATCCTGGCGATCACCGCGCTGACCAGCCTCGATGAGGCTGGACTGCGCGAGTTGGGCCACCAAGGCACCGTCGCCGAGTTCATCCGCGGCCGGGTCGCGAAATGCGTCGCCTGGGGCTGCGACGGCGTCATCTCCAGCCCGGACGACGTCGCCGCGATCCGGCAAATCCCGGGTGCCGACCGGCTGCTGGTGGTGACCCCGGGGGTGCGGCTCGCCGGCGAAGGCCGCGACGACCACAAGCGCTCTGGCACGCCGGCGCAGGCGATCGCCGCCGGCGCAGATTACCTCGTCGTCGGCCGGCCGATTGTGCGCGCCGCCGATCCCGCGGCAACGGCGGCGCGGATCGTCGCCGAGATCGCGAGCGCCCTCTAGCTCCAGCCGCGCGTTGCTGGCAGCCGTGGCCCTATGGTAGCGTTGGGCAACGGCGTCGGCGTATTCGGCTGGCGACCTGCGATGGGGAGCTTTGCGGATGACGACGGGCACGTTGCGGCGTCTGGCGGCGCTTGGAGCAATTGTATTTTTCGGGATTGCGGGCGCGGCCGAAGCCGGGCCGACCGTTGACAAGGTCAAGCAGGCCGGCAGCGTCAATTGCGGCGTGCAGACCGGTGTCGCCGGCTATGCCCAGCCGGACAGCCAGGGCGTCTACACCGGCTTCAACATTGACATATGCAAGGCACTCGCGGCGGCGCTGTTCGGCGACCCGAGCAAGGTCAAATTCACGCCCCTGACGGCGCAGCAGCGCTTCACCGCGCTGCAATCGGGCGAGGTCGATCTGCTGGTGAACAACACCACCTGGACCCTGCAGCGCGATACCGACCTCGGCTTCGACTTTGCGCCGGTCATCTTCTTCGACGGTCAGGGCTTCATGGTGGCGAAGAAGCTCGGCGTCAAAACAGCCAAGGAACTTAACGGCGCGACGGTCTGCGTTTCGCCCGGCACGACCACGGAGTTGAACCTCGCGGACTACTTCCGCGCCAACAAGATGGAGTTCAAGCCGGTCGTCATCGAGAAGATCGATGAATTGGCCGCCGCCTTCTTCTCCGGCCGCTGCGACGTATACACGACCGACGCCTCGGGGCTGGCGGCGGTGCGAGTGGGGCGGGCAAGCAACCCAGACGACTACATCATCCTGCCCGAGCGCATCTCGAAGGAGCCGCTGGCTCCGGTCGTGCGGCAGGGTGACGACCAGTGGAAGGACGTCGTGAGCTGGGTCGTCTACGCGCTGATGAACGCCGAGGAGATGGGCATCACCCAAAAGAACCTAGACGACATGGCAAAGAGCGAGGATCCGGCGGTCAAACGCATGCTCGGGAGCACCCCTGGCATGGGCAAGGCGTTGGGGCTCGACGAGAAATGGGCCTACAATGCGGTCAAGGCGGTTGGCAATTATGGTGAGATTTTCGACAAGCATCTCGGCCTGTCGTCGCCGCTCAAGCTCGAACGCGGCTACAACAATCTCTGGACCAAGGGCGGATTGATCTACCCGATGCCGATCCGCTAAGGGAGGCGGCCCCAAGTGGGTCATACATAACATGGCCAGCGACAGCGCCGCAATCGCCATCCGGCCGAGCCGGCCGGCGCCGTGGCGCGACCCGCGGCTGCGCGGCATCGTCCTGCAGGTGCTGTTCATCGCGGTGATCGCGGTCCTGATCGCGTTCTTTGCCAACAACACGATCGTCAATTTGCGCCGGCAGAACATCGCCAGCGGGTTCGGCTTTATGGAGCGCGAGGCCGCGTTCGGCATCGGCGAGTCGCTGATCCCTTATTCGCCGGCCGACACCTACGCCCGCGCCTTCCTGGTCGGGCTGACCAACACGCTCTACGTCTCGGCGATCGGTATCGTGCTGGCAACGGTTCTCGGCACGATCATGGGGTTGGCGCGGCTGTCGAGCAACTGGCTCGTCGCCAAGCTCGCCGCCGTCTATGTCGAGACCTTCCGCAACATCCCGCTGGCGCTGCAATTGCTGTTCTGGTGGGGGCTGCTGCGCCAGGTGGCGCCAGGTCCGCGCGACGCCTGGCGGCCATTGCCGGGCGTGTTCGTCAGCAACCGCGGCATCCTCTTCCCGGTGCCGCGCGAGGACCCGGCGCATTTGTGGATGGCGATCGCCTGCGTCATCGGCACTGCCCTTGCATATGCCGTGTATCGCTGGGCCCGCAAGCGGCAGGAGGCGACCGGGCGCCAGTTCCCGACCGGGTGGGCCGGGTTGGGGCTGATCGTCGGGCTGCCGCTTGTGGTGTTCCTGGCCTCCGGCGCGCCGCTCTCGTTCGACTGGCCGGCGTTGCGTGGGTTCAACTTTGCCGGCGGCAGCGCGGTGTCGCCGGAATTCGGAGCGCTGTTGATCGGGCTCGTTGTCTATACCGGCACCTTCATCGCCGAGATCGTGCGCGCCGACATCCTCGCGGTGAGTTGGGGGCAGAGCGAGGCGGCGATGGCGCTTGGGCTGCGGCAGGGCCAGCGCATGCAGCTTGTGGTGTTGCCGCAGGCGTTGCGGGTCATCATCCCCCCGATGACCAGCGAATATCTGAGCCTGACCAAGAACAGTTCGCTGGCGGTCATTATCGGCTTTCCCGATCTCGTCTCGATCGCCAACACGACGATCAACCAGACCGGCCAGGCGGTCGAAGGCATCGCGATGATCATGGCGGTGTATCTCGTCATCAGCCTCTTAATCTCGCTGGCGATGAACCTCTACAACCGCGCCGTCGCGTTGGTGGAGCGGTAGCGTGACGACCGAGATCGCTCCCGACGTCCCGCAGGAGATCGCGTTCCCGATCGCCCGCCCGCCGGCGACCTCGACCGGCATTCTCGGCTGGCTGCGCGCCAATCTGTTCAACAGCGTCTTCAACACGATCCTGACGCTGCTCGCGGTCTATTTCCTGGCGATGACGGTGCCGCCGCTGATCCGCTGGTCGCTGATCGACGCGATCTGGAGCGCCCCTAACGGGCAAGCCTGCCGCGACGGCGGGGCATGCTGGGCCTTCATCCACGAGAAGCTGCGCTTCATCCTGTTCGGCCGCTACCCGTATGA
>Ga0102924_1002479_pt1 | contig 20114 bp, 10 predicted proteins | sample PaiPotPPM11metaG_FD_80116 | JGI IMG/M metagenome (GOLD analysis project Ga0102924, IMG submission 80116) | Iron sulfur acid spring bacterial and archeal communities from Banff, Canada, to study Microbial Dark Matter (Phase II) - Paint Pots PPM... ...
ATCCTCGACCGGCTGCGCGCGAGTCGTCCGGCGCTCGCGTCGATCTTCGATCGCGCGATTCCGCTCGAGGTCGGCGCGGCGCGCGTCGTCGTCGGCTTCGAAGCGGGCGCCGCGTTCCTTGGCGCGCGCGCGAGCGAGCCGGACTCCCTGGACGCGCTGACGCGCGAGGTTCGCGCGCACTTCGGCGCTCCTACCCACGTGGCGCTCGACCTTTCCGCGAAACCCACGGACGGCGCTCGCACGGTCGCGTCGGTCGAGGCGGAGAAGCGGGCGGCCGAGCTCGCGGCCGCGCGCGCTCGGATCGAGGATCACCCGGTCGTGCAGGAGGCCGTCCGCCTCTTCGGTGCGACGGTGCGCGACGTGAAGCTGCCGAACGGCGAGGCTTGAGCTAAAAAACCATCATGCAATTCCGCGGCGGGATGAACGAGCTGATGCGCCAGGCTGCGCGCATGCAGCGCAAGATCGACCAGGCGAAGACCGAACTGAAGGAGCGGGAACTTACCATCGAAGGCCTCGGCGGGAAGGTGAAGGTCGTGGTGACGCTCGGCCGCAGCGTGAAACACATCGAGATCGACGGCGAGACGCTCAAGTCGGAAGACATCGAGCTCGTGCTCGACGGCGTCTGCGCCGCCATCAACCAGGGCATCGAGCAGGCCGACAAGCAGATGGAGGCGGAGCTCGAGAAGGTCACCGGCGGGGTGAAGATCCCCGGGATGGTCTGAGGCGATTTACCGGGAGGGGCGTGGGCGGTGAGCCCGAAGGTCCGGCGACTCGTAAAACTGCTGTCACGCCTCCCGGGAGTCGGCGAGAAGACGGCGCAGCGCTACGTCCTGTGGTTGCTTACCGCGGATGAGGCGCTGCCGCGCGATCTGGGCGCAGAGCTGGCCACGCTTCGCGACAACCTGGGTCCGTGCGAGCGGTGCGGCAACGTGGCCGAGATCCGCGAGGGCCACGCGATGTGCGACGTGTGCGCGGACGGCAAGCGCGACGCGAAGGTGCTTTGCGTGGTGGCGCGGGTGCACGATCTGATGGCGATCGAGCGGGCCGGCGTCATGCGCGGACGGTACTTCGTGCTCGGGCGGCTGCTGTCGCCGCTCGAGGGGATCGGCCCGGAGGACCTGCCGATCGGGAGGCTGCTGGAGCGAATCCGCGCGGACGGGGTGGCGGAGGTGATCGTCGCCACGCCGCCCAGCGTGGACGGCGAGGCGACGGCGCTCCTCCTCAAGCGCGAGATGGGCTCGCTCGGTGTGGCGGTGACGCGCATCGCCAGCGGCGTCCCGCACGGGGGGGACCTCGAGTTCGCAGACCCGATCACGATGGGACGCGCGCTCGCCGGGCGGCAGCGGTTGTAGAATGCCCACGCCATGAAGGACGAGGTATCGACGAAGGGTGCACCGGCAGCGATCGGGCCGTACTCGCAGGCGGTGACGGCTGGGGGCCTCGTATTCCTGAGCGGGCAGATCGCGCTCGATCCTGCGACGGGCCAGATGGTGGAAGGCGACGTGGTCGCGCAGACCGAGCGGGTGATGAAGAACCTGGCGGCGGTGCTCGCGGCGGCGGGGTGCGGGTTCGCGGACGTCGTGCGGACGACGATCTATCTGGTCGATCTGGCGGACTTCGCGAAGGTGAACGACGTGTACGGGCGGTTCCTCGCGCCGCCGTTCCCGGCGCGCGCGACGGTGCAGGTGGCGGCGCTCCCGCGCGGCGGGCTCGTCGAGATCGACGCCGTTGCCGTGTGCTCTCGCCCGTAGGCCGGCCCTCAGGCCGGAAGCGGCAGGCCCAGCGCTGTGCGGAAGCGGGCGTGCAACGCGCGCGCGATCGGGCCCGGCACGCCGCTGCCAATCGCGCGGTCGTCCACGCGTACGACCGGCAAGAGCTCGCGGATGCTCGACGTGATGAACACTTCGTCGGCGCCGAGGACGTCCTGCACCGAGAGCTCGCGCTGCTCCACCGGGATGCCCAGGTCGGCCGCGGCCTCGAGCATGCGGGCCCGCGTGATCCCGGCGAGGATGCCCGCCTCCTCCGGCGGCGTCGCCACCCGACCGCCGTGCACGACGAACACGTTCGACGACGCTCCCTCGACGACGTGCCCGCGGGCGTCGACGACCAGCGCCTCCTGCGCGCCGCGCGCCTTCGCGTCGCGCACCGCCAGGAGGTTCGCGAGGTAATTGGTCACCTTCGCGCCGGCCGCCGGCGTCTCGTCGACGGCCCGTCGTGTGGTTACGAGGATCGCAGCGATTCCCTTCGCGTACGCGTCGGGCGGCGGCGGGGCGACGCGCTCGACGAGCACGACGCGGAGAGGGTGCGTCGCCGTGTCGGGGTCGAGCGACAAGGGGCCGGTCCCGCGGGTGACGACGATGCGCACGTACGACTCGTCGTTGCCCGACGCGGAGACCGCGCGCTCCACCTCGGCGCGCAGCGCCGCGTCGTCCACGGGCAGCGCGATGAAGACGCGCTCGGCGGACCGCCGCAAGCGCGCGATGTGCTCGTCGAGCGCGAACGGAGTCCCGCGGTAGGTGCGCAGGACTTCGAAGACGGCGTCGCCGTAGAGAAAGCCGCGGTCGAAGACGCTGACGGTGGCGTGCTCCGGCGGGACGATGGCGCCGTCGATCATGACGACGCGGCTCATGGGGGGGCGAGGCTCGCGTTGAGCGTCTCGAGCGCGCGTTCGACGTCGCGGAGCGCGTCGCGAGAGCCGAGCGGGTCCACCGGCGGGCCGAGGACGACGTCCACGCGGGTGAAGGGCCAGGCGATGGCGAAGCGGTCCCACGCGCGCCGGAGGACGATGCCCCGGCGCACGGCGCCGCCCATGGGCACGAGCACGCCTCCCGCGAGGCGCGCGGCGACGACCGCGCCGCCCTTGACGACGCCGCGCGGTCCTCGCGGTCCGTCGACAGCGAACGCGGCGTCCGCGCCCTCTCGCTTCATCGCGCGGACCAGCGCGACGAGGCCGCGCGCGCCTCCCTTCGAGCTCGAGCCGCGCACGACGCGCAGGCCCTGGACTGCGAGCGCCCGGGCCTGCATCGCGCCGTCGCGCGAGTGGCTCACAAGGACTACGGTCCTTCGACGGCGGCGCCAGGCGAGCAGCGGCCACTGGGTGCCGTGCCAGAAGGCGAGCACCCACGGACGATCGCGCACGCCCTCGAGCGAGGGGTCCACGACGACCGTCACGCGAAGAGTCGCCAGCCAGACTCTCGCGACGAAGCCGAGGAGGAGCCCGAGCAGGGCCCGGCTCAACCCTTCAGCTCCGTCAGCTTCACGCGCGCGCGGTCGAGCGCCGGGTCGTTCTCGATCGCGCGCTCGAACATCTGCACGGCCTTCGCCCGGTCGCCCTGCTTCGCGCTGATCTCTCCCAGGTAGTAGAATACCTCGCCCTTCGAGATGCCCGAGTTCGGATCCAGGCGCTGGAGCAGGAGCGCCCGGAACGTCTTCTGCGCCCGATCGAGATCGTTCGTCTCGAACGCCAGGACGCCGAGGTCGCGGAGCACGCCCACCGAGCCAGGGTCGATCTTGAACGCCATGTCGAGCTGCGCCAGGGCCACGTCCTTGTCCCCGAGCTGCGCGAGCGCGCGCGCGAGACGATGGTGGTAGAGCGCCAGCTCCTTCGTCCGCCGGTTGCCGAACGAGGCGATGACCTTCTCGAGCACCTGCGCCGCCTCGCGCCCGCGCTGCGCCGAGTTGTACGCCTCGCATAGCATGAGGAGTAGGTCGCGGTCGTGCGGCACGAGCTGCGCCGCCCGCTCGAGCACCGGAATGGCGTCGTCGGGGCGACCGCGCCTGGAGAGGTGGATCTCGGCGGCCATACGCAGCAGCTTCACTTGATCGGCGATGGCCGCAGGAACGGCGGGCGGCGGCGGCAACGAACCCGTCGGGGGGATGCTGCGCCCCGGGGCGATCGACGCGTTCCTCGGAGAGACGTCCGCGGGGGTGACCCTCGCGTCCGGGTTCGCGGCGGCGACCAGGTCCGCATCGCCGACGAGGAGATCCGCGAGCTCCGACCACTTCTCCGCCTTCTCCCACCGCATGCGCAACATCGCGCGCAGGCCGGCGTTCGCCGGTTCGAAGCTCAGGCCGCGCTGGAGAGCGTCCTCCACTCCCGGGGCGTCGCCCATCTTCTCGCGTGCCTCGGCCAGTCGCAGCGCCCATGCGACACCGGTCGAGTCGCTCGACAGGTCGACGAGCTTCGTGAGCGCCCCGGCGGCGCGCTCCCAGTCGGCGCGCTTCTCGCTCATGCGCGCGATCGCCTCGAGCGCGCCCCGGTTCGCGGCGTCGCGCTCGAGCACTTGCTCGTAGGTCTCCTGCGCGGCGGTGACGTCGTCGAGGCGCCGCTCCTGGACCTCCCCGAGGCGCACGAGCAGCCCCAGCTCCGACGCGACGTCGCCTCGCTCTCGAGAAGAATCGAGCTGCGCACGCAGCAGGTCCGCGAGCTCTGCGTCGCGGCCCGTCAGCTCGTACAGCTCCGAGAGCATCAGGACGGCCTGCGGATGGTTCGGCTCCTCGTCCAGGATGGCCCGCAGCGTCTCGATGGCGTCCTCCCCCGAGCGGAACCGCTCGTTCTGCAGCCGCGAGAGCTCGAGGCGCAGCGCGCTCCGCTGCTCCGCGGTGGTCGCGACGTCGACGAGGCGCATGAGCAGCCGCCCCAGATCGCGGTCACGCCCGGTCTCCTCGTAAAGCCGGCGCAGCGCAGCGGCCGCCTGCGCGTCGGTTGGCTCGGAGTCGAGGATCTCTTCGTAGAGCGACGTGGCGCGAGGGACGTCCCGCAGCCGATCGACGAGCACATGCGCCGCGTCGTGCTTCAACGTGAGCGACATCGGCCCGTCCGCTACGAGCTCCGCGCGCCGCAGGAGAAGCTTCACCACCTCGCCGTCGTCGCCCGCCGCCGCGCGGAGGTTCGTGAGCTCCTCCAGGGCCCAGAGATCGCCCTCGTCCTCGGCGACAAGATCCCGCAGCGTCGCCTCCGTGAGCTCCGGATCCCCGACCGGGCCCTCGGCGATCGTCTTGGCCTCGCGCAAGAGCGCGCGTTTCGTCGAGAGATCGATCTCGAGTCGCGCCCGCGTTCGCAGCGTGTGCACGAGCTCTCGCTCGCGACCGGGGGCGCGTCGAATGGCCTCGAGCGCCCGGAGGACGTCGAGGTTCTCCGGATCGATCGCCAGCGCCTTCGCGTAGGCTTCCTCCGCACGCCGCGGGTCTTGCAGTCGGATGCTCCGCCAGATCGCGAGACGGACCCACAGCTCCGTGCGCGTCGCCGCCGGCAGGTCGTGCACCTGCTCGAGCGCCTCGCCCAGGACGTCGGCGGCGGCGGCCCACTCCTCGTTGGTCCCCGCCAGTCGCTCGAGCTCGCGCAAGGCGTCTTCGTCCGCGGGGTCGTCCGCGATCGCCGCCTCGACCGCGCGCTGCGCCCGCTTCCGATCGCCGACCCTCTCCTCGTAAACCTGGGCCAGATCGAGGCGCGCGCGCGTGCGCTCGGTGGTCGAGTGCGACCGCGTCACGCGGCGCTCGTAGAGACGGGCGAGGTCCTCGCTCATCGCCAACGCGCGCAGCACGAACTCGAGCGCCTCGAAGGCGTCCTCGAAGAGCGCGTCGTCCTCCAGGAGCCGCTCCAGCGCTTGCCGGCTGGCCAGGTGGTCCGGTACGCGCTCGAGCGCCTGCCTGAGGGTCGCGAGCCCCTGCGAGCGCTCACCGAACTCGCCGATCTGCAGTGTCGCAAGGCGAAACATCAGGTCGGCCTGCATCGAGGCCGTCGCCTCCACGGCGATGCGGCGCTCGAGGATCTCGGCGAGGGCCCGGGTGTCTCCGAGCCGAACGTTCAGACGATCGAGCGCCCCGAGCACCCCGGGGTCGTCGCCCGTTCGCTCGGCGGCGGCGACGTACGCCTTCACCGCGCGAGATGGATCGTCGAGCCGCTCCTCGCCGACCCGCCCGAGGCGAACGAAGAGATCGGCCGCGACGTTCGCGTCGAAGATCGCGCCGGCGCGATCCTGCAGCGCGTCCGCGTACCGGCGCCAGCCATCCGGTCCCGCCCGCAGAGCGAGGCGCTCGATGTCCGTGTGGAGCGACGCGTCCTGCGGCTCCTCGGCGAGCGCGCGCAGCAGGGCCGCCTGCGCGCGGTCGATGTCGCCGAGCGACGTCTCGTACACCTCGGCCAGCGCTCGCAACGTTCGCGCGCGGTCGTCCGGTTCGGCCTGGGCTCGCAGCCGCAACTCGAGCACGGCCGCCAGCTCGGCGCTCCGCCCGGCTGCGCGCAGCACGGGTTCGAGCGCGTCGGCAGCGTCCCCCCGCAGCTCGTCGTTGGTCTCCCCGATGGCGCGGATCGCCGCCGCAGCCTCTTCGTCGAAGCCCGCGACGAGGACCTCGCGGTAGGCGTCGAGCGCCGCGGGCGCGTCCTGCAGCTCCACCGCTAAGAGGGCTGCGATCCGCTTGTTCAGCGTGCGTCGGACGCCCTCGTCGGTCGCCGCCCCGGCCTGCACCTTCAGATTGTCGAGGAGCTCCGGCCACAGCCGCTCCTGCGTATAGAGCGAGTCCAGCTTGCGCAGCACCTCGGCGTCGCCCGGGCGCACCGCGAGAGCCTGCGTCAGCGACTCGATGGCCTCGCGACGGTCGGAGAGGTCCGTCTCGTATCGATTCGCCGCGTCGACGAGCAGCTGGAACTTCAGGCCCTCGTCGTCCTCGCCGCATTGCTCGACGCGCCGGCGGTACAGGTCGACGAGGCGCGCGCCGTCGTTTTTCTGCTCGTAGAGCGCGATGAGGTTGTCCATCGTGAAGGGCGACGTAGGCTCGATCTCGAGCGCTCGCTCGTACGCTTCGATCGCGCCGTCGGGATCGTCGAGCATGTCGCGCTTGGCCTCGCCGACCCGACGCCACGTGCTCGCGCGCGTCTCGTCGTCCGGTACGAGCTCCGCTTTCCGCGTAAGCACGCGCACCAGCGTCGGCCAGTCGCTGAGGAGCGTGGCGAGCGAGTCCATCTCCTCGAGCGGCTGCAGCTCCGTCTCGTCCAGGGAGAAGAGGCGCTCCCACGCGTCCAGCGCCTTGCGCGGGTCGTCGCGCCTCTTGTCGTGCAGCTGCGCGAGCGCCGAAAGGAGCTCGCGCTTGGCGAAGCCGTCGACCTTCCTGATCGCCGCCTCGTACGCAGAGGCGAGCTCGTCCCAGCGGGCCGTGACGGCCGCGAGACGTTCGAGCTGCTCGCGAGCCTCGCCGTCCTCCGGATCGAGCGTCCACGCCTCGCGCACCGCTTCGAACGCTTTGCCCTGATTGCGTCCTCGCTCCTCCCAGAGCCTGGCGCTCTCGCGGAGGATCGAGACCTTCTCGCCCGCGTCGTTGGCGAGCGCGAGCCGCTCCTCGTTGACGGCGACGAGCCGGCGCCAGTCGTCGGCCGCCTCGTAGATCGGCCGCAGGATGTCGACGACGCGCGCCTTGTGGTCGGACTGAAGCAGACCCTCGAGGACCTCGATGGCCTCGGCCCGGGTTCCGCGCGTCCCGGGAGGGAGCAGCTCGACGACCGCCTGCAGTTCGTCGATCCCCGACTGCGGCTCGTCGAGCTGCGTCAAGAGCAGCCTCGCGAGCTCCATGCGGAAGCGCGCCTCGTCGTCCGGCAACGCGCTCTGCTCGGCCCGCCGCCGTGTGAGCTCGGCGAGGTCGCGCCAGCGCGCCATGCGTCGATACAGACGCGACAGCGCCTCGAGCGAGTGGAGGTCCGCGTCGTCCACCTCGAGGGCGGCGCGGTAGGTATCGACCGCCGCCGCGTCGTCGTGCAGCTCCGACTCTTCGAGCGCCGCGATCGTGTGCAGGATCTCGAGCCGCTCGCGGGGATCGTTCTTGTAATCGAGCGCATCCCGATAGAGCTGCACGCGATCGCGCGGCCGGCCTGCCCCGCGCAGCAGGCGGTCGATCGCCTGGAACGTGCCGTCGTCGGCCTCGGGGTCGAAGGCGTGCGCACGCCGATAGAACGTCAGCGCCCGCTCGATGTCGCGCTGCTGCTCGAAGAGCTCTCCGGTGCGCTTCGAGAGCCGCGCCGTCGAGGGCTCGTCGGCCGTGATCTTCTCGAGCTCGACGGCGAAGATCTCCGCCAGCCGAGCCTCCGCGTTCGCCACGCGCGCGAGGCGCTCCAGCTCGCCCCAGGTCTCTTCCTCGGTGGCATCTTCGGCGAGGAGCAGCGCCATCGTCTCCAGCGCGGCCCCGTAGTTCTCCTCCTGCTCCTCGTGCATCTTGGCCAGGCGGCGAAGCAGCTGGCGGCGTTCTTCGGGGTCCTGGCTCGCGCGGAGGCGGGCCTCGAGCGTCGCCATGACGCGCCGCCAGTCGAGGCGCGCCAGGTACACCGGCTCGAGCATCTCCGCGGCTCGCGCGCCATGCTCACGGTGGGACATGAGCGCCTCGAGCGAGGCCACGGTGTGCGGATGCTTCGGGTCGATCGCGAGGGCCGCTGCGTACTCGTCGAAGGCGCGGTCGATCTCGTTGGTGCGCTTCTCGAGGACGTCGCCGAGGGCGTGATGCAGCGCCGCCTTCCGCTCGTTCGAGACACCCGCTGCGCCGATCTGCCGCTCGTAGAGCGCCACGAGATCGTCCCATCGCTCCGCCCGGGTGTAGAGGCGCTCGAGCGCCGTGATCGCCTCCGGCTCCAGGCTCATGTCGAGGATCTGCTCGTACACGCCGATCGCAGCCCCGGCGTCCCCCAGCTTCTCGTCGCAGAGGCGCGCCTGCTTGAAGAGGAGCTCCCTGCGCTCCCCCTCCCCTTCCGCCGCCTCCGCGCGCCGCTTCAGAACGTCGAGCAGCGCCGCGTGATCTCCGGTCTCCTGGTACAGGCTCTCGAGCGCGATGAGCGCCCTCCGGTCGTCGGCCTGAAGCTCGAGCGCCCGCGCATAGTGCTCCTTCGCCAGCCCCAGATCGCCGAGCCGGCTGCGCGCGATGTCCGCGATCCGCAGCGTCACCTCGAGCTGCAGCGAGCCGTCCAAGATCTCGCCGACCACCGATCCGAGCAACGCGACCAGGTCCGCGTGCTTGCCCGTGATCTGCGCGAGACGCTCCGCGCGCTCGATCCACCTCGGCAGCTCCGGCTCGGCGACCGACTCGCGCAGACCGCGCGCCGCATACGCGAGCGCCAGCGACGGGTCGCCCAGCGGGCCTTCGGCGACCTGCGTCGCCTGAGCGATCGTCGCGAGCTTGTCCGAGACCGAGTCGGCGTACTCCGCCTCGATCTCGAGCACGCGCAGCAGCTTCTGGTGCAGCGCGTCCGCCTCGTACAGCGGGCGCAGGATGCTCGCGGCCTCGCGCCGGGCGTCCGCGTCGTCGAGGAGCCCCTCGAGCGCCGCGCGGCACCGGGCGTGCCCGGGATCGAGCAGGAGCGCCTGCCGATAGGCCTCGATGGCCGCCGCCACGTTGCCGAGCCTCTTCTGCCGGATGTCGCCCAGTCGCGCGAGGATGGCGATCTTGTCCGGGCCCGACTCCGCGAGCGCGAGGTCCGCTTCGAGCGTGTCGGCGAGGTCCTGCCAGCGATCCGCCAGCTCGTAGAGCGTCGCGAGCGCCGCGAGCGAACCGCGATCCGCCCCGAAGTCGTCGACCACCGTCCGGTACGCGGCGATCGCCTCGGTGACGTCGGTGAGCTTGTCCGCCAGCGTCGTCGAGATCCGGACGAGCAGCGACCGGCGCTGGGCCTTGTCCTCGGTGAGGCGTTCGCGCGCGCGCAGGACTTCGACCAGCTCGCGCCAGCTCTGCGTCCGCTCGTAGAGGCGGTCGAGCGCGGACAGCGCCTGGGCGTCGCCCGGATCGTCCTCGAGGCGGGCCCGCCACGCATCGATCGCGCCCGGCGGATCGTCGAGGACGGTCTCGCACAGCTCTCCCAGGCGACCCCGGAGCTCGCGCCGTGCCTCCGAGTCGTCTTCGAGGCGCACCTCCGCCCGCAGAATGTCGCACAGCCGGCGGTTGTCCCCCGAGGACGCGTAGATGCGCTCGAGCGCCCGGCACGCCGGGAGCGCGATCGCCGCGTCGTCCGGCGCGAGCTGCACCACTTGCCGGTACACCGCGTCGGCGCGCGACACGTCGCCGAGCTGGCTCTCGTAGAGGCGCGCGAGGTCCATCAGGATCTCCGCCCGCGGGACGGGCGCCGCCGCCGCGGCCGCGGTCGCCGTGAGCACTCCCGCCGCGCGTTCCTGGGCGTTCATCCGTCGAGCGATCTCGAGCATCCGCTGACGCGCGCGGGCGTCCTCGGGATCAAGCGGCAGAAGGCGGGCGAAGGCGTCGAGGGCCCCCGGGTCGTCGCGCAAGCGCTCGTCGCGCAGCTCGGCGACGCGGCGGAGGATGTCGCGACGCTCGTCCGTTGCCGACGCGAACTCGAGGTGAATCTCGAGCACGCGCACCAGGTCCGGGACCTCGTCGCGCTCGGCGTACACCGCCTCGAGGACGATCGCCGCGCGGGAGCGCAGCTCCGGGATGTCGAGGATCTTCTCCACGAGCGCCCGGGCCTCGCCGGCCGCCGGCCGCTCGCGCAGCACCTCCTCGAGGTAGGACAGCGCCCCGGCCGCGTCGCCGAGCCGGGCGAAGAGGAGCGTCCCCAGGCGCTGCTGCAGGTCGAGCCTCTCGTCGCCGCCGGCGCCCCGCAATCTCTGCTCGAGGAGCTGCGCCAGCCTGTCCCACCTTTGCTCGGCGCCGTAGAGTGAGTCGAGCGCGCGGATCGCCTGCTCGTGCACCGGATCGATTTCGAGGATGCGCTCGTAGTAGACGATGGCCTGCGGCCGGTTCCCGATGATCTCCTCGGCGACGAGCGCCACCTCCGCCAGCAGCTCCGCGCGGCGCGCCGGATCGCCCGTCGCGCCCTGCACGCGCTCGTAGAGGGCCGCGAGATCGTCCCACTGCTCGCGCGTCGTGAGGATCTGCTTCAGGCGCTGGAACGCCCGCTCGTTCGCCGGCTGCCGGGCGAGCATCCGCTCGAGATACGGGCGGGCCCGGTCGACGTCTCCGAGCTTCTCGTCGAACAGCGTCGCCGCACGCTCGGCGAGATCGAGCTCGACGTGCTCCGGGAGAGTCGCCGGACCGTCGGGCGGGAGCACCGCGACGATCGCATCGACGAAGGCCTGGGAGCGACCGGTCTTCAGCGAGAGGACGGCCAGCCGGTCCCAGAGCGTCAGCTCCTGGGGAAACTCGCTCGCCGCCCTCGCGATCGCGTCGAACGCTCCGCCGGCGTCGTCGAGCTTTCGCTCGAGCACCTCGGCCACGCGACCGTAGAGGGCCATGCGGTCGTCGCGCGACGCCGTCGTCGCGATGAGGACCTCGAGGACCTCCGCCTGCCGGCGGGCGGCGCCGGTTTCGTCGTAAGCACGTTCGAGGATGGCCGCCGCCCGCGCGCGCGTCTGCGGAACCTGTAGCAGCTGCTCGACCACCTGGATGGCACGCGCGTCGTTCGGCGCGAGAAGAAGCGCCCTCTCGCAGGCCTCGAGCGCCTCCGAGTGCCGATGGAGCGGCTCGACCAGCAAGCGCGCCAGCTCGATCTCACGGGCGGCGCGCTCCGCGCCCTCCCGCTGATCGCGGTCGAGCGCGATGACCTCGGCGGCGCCCTGCGCGTCTCCCTGCGCGCGCAGCAGGCGCGCGAGCGCGCGGAGGGCGGCGCCGTGGTGGGGGACGATCTGCAAGATGCGGCGGTAGAGGGTCACCGCGCGCTCGGGCGCGCCGAAGGCTTCCTCCTCGAACATCGCCAGCTCGGCCAGAAGATCGAGCTTGAGGGCGGTGTTGGCGCGCTCGATGCGAAGGTCGAACAGCCAGCGCAGGTCGTCGCGCCGGTCGGACTCGCGCAGGATCCGATCGAGCGTCTGAATGGCGTGCTCGTCGCCCTCGTCTTCCTCGACGAGCGCGCGGTACGTCGCCACCGCCTCGTCGACGCGCCCCATCTCGCGCGCGTAGACCTCCGCCAGCTTGGCGCGGAGCAGCCGCATCTCCTCGCGGCGGCCGTGCTCTCCGTTGTCTTTCTCCTTCTTCTTCTTTTTCTTGCCGGCCCGCGTGCCCTCGAGCGACGCCTCGAGGATCGCCAGGCGCGCGCCCACCGCGTCGACGAAGCCCTGCCACTGCCCCGCCGGTCGTGCGGCCCGCTCGAACGCGTCGAGCGCGCCCTCGCGTTCGGGCGCGAGCTCGTAGGCCTTGCGCGCCCACTCGAAGGCCGCGTCTCGCTCCTGCAGTTGGTGCCCGTACACGCGGACGAGCTTCCCCAGGAGCTCGAGCCTATCGTCGACGTCGCGCGCTTGGCCGAGCAGGATCTCGTACAGCGCCGGGAGCCGTCCCCACTTCTCGTCCTTCTCGTAGAGGGGGACCAGCGCAGACGCCGCGCGCGCGTCGTCGGGCTGGACGGACAGGACGCGCTCGTAGGCCCGGAAGGCGCGCTCCGGCGCGTCCAGCTTGCCGACGTAGATGTCGGCGCAACGGAAGCTCAAGTCGACCTTCAGACGCGGGTCGTTCGCCTTGTCGGCCGCCCCGGAGAGGACCTCGACCAGGCCCTCCCAGTCGTTGTTCTGGGCGTACAGCTCGGCCAGGCCGTCGTAGTCGCCGATGGCCAGGTGGCTGTCGCGGAGCACGCGGAGCCCCTTCGCGTGCCCGGGCTGGATCGCGAGCACCCTGCGCCACGCGCTCATCGCCTTCGGGTGGTCGTGCAACCTGTCCGAGTAGATGCCGCCGAGCTTCTGCAGGACGTTCAGCCGCGTGGCGTCGTCGCCGGCGATCGCGGTCCGCCGCTCCAGCGCCTCGGCCACGGTGGAGAAGTCCTTGTCGCGCTCCGCCTGCTTCTCGAGGAGGTCGAGCGCGACGGAGGAGCTCGGGTCCTCCTCGAGGACGCTGCGGTAGAGGGCGATCGCCTGCGCGCCCATGTCGAGGCGCTCCGCGGCGAGCTTCGCGGTCTCCATCCAGATCTCGCGTCGCGCGGGCCCGGGCTCCGCGACCTTCGCCTCCTGCACGAGGAGCTCGTAGAGCGGCTTGTAGGATCGCCGCTTGACGTAGAGCTCCTTCAGGCGGTCGATCGCCTCGCGGTCGCGCGGATCGACCGCACGCAGCTTCTCGTACGAGTCGACGGCGTTCTGCACGTTCGAGAACTGCTCGATCCAGCGGCGCGCGATCGCGCGCCAAAGCTCCGCCTTGACCGTCGGCTCGGGCTCGAGCTCCGCCTGGCGGGCCTGCATCGTGAGCAGATCGCGCCACCGCTGGAGCGCCTCGTAGACCCGCACGAGCTCGCGCACGCTCGAAAGGTCGCCGGGATCGAGCTGCACGATCTGCGTCAGCACGGTCACGAGGGCCGAGTCGCTCTTGACGTGGTTCCGGTAAATCTCCGCGATATCGCGCAGCACCGCGAGGCGGGCCGCTGCGTCGTCGGCGCCGAGGCGGTCGAGCTCCTGACGGAGCAAGTCCGTGAGCGCGTTCCAGCTCGCCGTCTGCCGGTAAAGGCGCTTGAGCGCGTCGCGCGCCTCCTTGTTGCGCGAGTCCTGCCGCAGCAGGTTGCGCCATTGCTCGATGGCCTTCTGCGCGTTCGCCCCTTCCTCGGCCAGCTTCGCGATCTCGCCCACGACCGCGGATCGCTCCGGTCCCTCGGGCATCGCGCGCTGCGCCTCGGTCAACACCGTCGCGAGCTTGGCGGCCTCGCCCCGCGCGGCGCAGTACTCGCGGAAGAACGCGAGCATCCCCGGGTGCGCCGGCTCCAGCTTGCGGACGCGGTCGAACCAGGGCTCGGCCGCCTCCGGCTTGGCGCGCATGCGCCAGTGCACCATCGCGACCTGAAGGACCGCCCCGAGCTCCTCTTTCCCGCGGAGCGCGCCGGTGGCGATCTGCCCTTCGTAGAGCGCGACCAGATGATCCCACATCTCGTGGGACATGAAATGTTCGGCCAGAAAGTTCGAGGCCTCCGGGTGGCCCGGTGCCAGATCGATGACCCGCTCGTAGCAGCCGGCGGCCCGGTCGGGCGCCTTCAGCTTCTTCGCGAAGACGCGCGCCAGCCGCACCCACCCGGCGACGCGCTCGTCCTTCTGAGGGGCCAGATCCGCGAAGCTCTCCAGCGTCTTCGTGAGCTCTTCGTACCGACCCTCCTCCCGGAGCACGCGCTCGAGGAGCATCTCGGCGCGACGGTTTCTCGCGTCCAGCTGCAACGCCTCGCGCAAGAGCGAGACGATCTTCTCGACGCGCGCGGCGTTCTGCTCGCGGCTGCCCCCGATGCGCCCGTAGCGGTACGTCACCTCGGCTGCGCTGACCAGGAGCGAGCTGCGGAAGGCCGGGTCGCCGGTCCCGTGCGCCTCCTCGACGTACCGATCGGCCAGGTCGCGCCACTTGGAGCGCTTGGCGTCGCTGCGCTCGATCGCCTCGGTGGCCTGCGTGTCCGAGGGGCGGACCGACAGGAGCCGCTCGTACGCGGCGCGGGCGCGTTCGTCGTCGAGCAGATCCTCGTCGAGCGTCCGTGCGAGCTCGGCCAGAAGGTCGGCCTCGCGGTCGGTTCCCCGCGCGACGTCTACCTCGACTTCGAGCAGCTTGGCGACGGCCTCGGCCTCGCGGCGGGCGTCGTGCGCTCGCCGCGCGGCCTCGAGGAGCTTGGCCAGTTCCTCGCGGGCCATGCCGTGGTCACTGGCGACCTCCTCCCGCAGCTGCTGCCAGGCCTGGCCGTTCTCCGGATCGTCCTGGAGCAGTCCGAGTGCGCTCTTGATGGTCTTCGCGCTCATCCCTCACCTGCGAGGCTCGAGGCGCAACACCTCGAACCACAAACCCCACCCGCGTCCCGATGCCTCACGACACCGAGGCGCCGACCTACGCCTCACGACCAAAAGCGACGGCAAAAGCAAACCGCGCGAAATCCTGCGAGGAAATCGCGTCCAAAGGCTTTGCCATGCTACGGAGCCGACCCCGCGATAGCAAGGGTTGGTGCAGGGCGGCGACTCGAGCCGGTCGCGACTCCGGATGACGAGGCGATGACGAGCCAGCTGACGCCCAAATGCGCGACGCGAGAGGCGCTTTTCGGCGGTTCGTGATACCCCAGGCTCCTCGAGATGGCGCGTGCGGGCGGCAAGTCTCTGGCCCTGTCCCTCCGGAACATCTACGAGACGCTCGACATCAGCGTCTCGACCGTCGTGGACGCCGTACACGGGCGCGTCACCAAGGACGTGTGCGACCGGCGCCTCGCGAAGTGGGCGCGGGCGGTCGTCCGCAACGCGCACATCGAGGTGAGCGTGAAGGGACGTGAGCACCTGAGTCGCGGACAGACCTACCTGGTGATGAGCAATCACCAGTCGCTCTATGACGTCCCGGTGCTCTTCGAGGTCGTCGGTCCCAACATCCGCATGATCACCAAGCGAGAGCTCTTCCGTGTTCCGATATTCGGCAATGCGCTCGCCGCGGGTGGGTTCATCTCGATCGACCGGAGCGATCGGCGCGAGGCCATTCGCAGCCTGGACCGCGCGCGCGATCTCCTGGCCAGCGGCACGCACGTCTGGATCGCGCCCGAAGGAACGCGGAGCCGCACCGGCAAGCTCCTCCCATTCAAGAAGGGAGCCTTCTATCTCGCGTTCGAGGCGCTCCTGCCCATCCTCCCCGTCACGCTCCGCGGGACGCGCGACGCCCTGCCCGCCGAGGGTGTTCGCTCGCGAGCGGGAGCGCACGTCGACGTGACCATCCACGCGAGCATCAACCCGGCTCCCTTCGTCGCGCGCGGAAAGCGCGGCCGGGACGACCTCATGGCGGAAGTACGGCGCGCCATGGAGAGCGGGCTGTGACGCCGGCGCGCCAAGCGATCGCCTCCCGCTGGCCCGCACCAAGCGCCGAAGGCGCGCCCGGATCGGGGCTGGCCATCCTGGTCAACGCCAACGCGAAACGCGGGGGCCGCCGCGTCGCCGTGCAGATCGCTCGTACGTTGCCCGGCGCGGGCGTGCGCCTCACCAAGGCGACGCAGGAGATCGACGCCTGGCTGCGGATGCTGCCGCCTCCCCGCGCCGTCCTCGCCGCCGGCGGCGACGGAACCGCGGTCGCGCTCCTCAACGCGCTCGCCCGCGTCACTCCGGACGGAGAGCGCCTTCCGACCGTGGGAGTTCTTCCGCTGGGCACGGGCAACGGGTGGGCCCACGCGCTGGGTGCTCCCAAGCTGCACATGTGCCTCGATCTCCTCGGCCGCACCTGGGGCCGGCTGCCGACCCGCCGCTGCAGCCTCGTCGAGGTCGAAGGCACCCTCGCGCACTTCGCGGGCTCCGGGTGGGACGCGATGATCCTCAACGACTACAAGCACCAGCTCGAGACCAGCCGCGTACCCTTGCGCCGCTTCTCGAAGAGCGTGTACGGCTACGTCTCCGCGGCGCTCTTGCGAACGGCTCCGAAGGTCGCCGCCTTCGGCAACCCACGCGTCGTCGTCGAGAACCTCGGCGCCGAGGCGTACTCCCTCGGCGAAGGCGGCGCGCTGCAGCCGATCGCCGGCGACCCGCGCGGGCGCGTTCTCTACGAGGGACCGGCCGGTGTCGCCTCCGTGGGGACGTGCCCCGAGTTCGGTTACCGCTTCCGAGCGTTCCCCTTCGCCGAGCGCATGCCCGGCTTCATCAACGTCCGCGTCTACAACCGCGGCGCGCTCGGCGCGGTCCAATCGATCCCGATGCTCTGGCGGGGAGCGCACCCGCTTCGTGGAATGCACGACTGGTTCGCCACGCACGTCCGCATGACCTTCTCACGGCCGGTCGCGCTGCAGATCGGGGGCGACGCCCACGGCATGCGGCAGTCGATCGAGTACCGGGCCGCCAGCCGCGGAGCGCAGCTGCTCGACTGGCGACGGCTCCTCTGCTTGAATTCAGAAGCGAGCGCCGACGACCGGTAGGACGAACGAAGGCGAGCTCGCGAGCGACGCCTGCACCGTCTTCGTGACGCCGTCAACGCTCCCGGTGGCCGGTGGCACCTCGCGCGCGGCGTCCGGGTCGGCCTGGTGGCTCGAGGCCACGAGGAGCGAGCCGCCGTAGATTCCGGCGACGACGCCCGCGATGATCATCGTCGAGCCGGCGAAGAGGAGGTCGGTCTTCGTGTTCTGCGTGGTCGACGTATCGCTGGCGCCGCCCTGCCCGGAGACCTGATTCTTCCCCGCCCCAATGACGTCGAGGACGATGCCGCCGATGGCGACCGCCCCGCCGGCGCCGAGCAGTATCCAGCCGGTCGTGTGCTTGCGGGTGTCCTTGGCGGGAGGCGGCGACGGCTCGACGGAGGAGGTCGCCGCGTCGTCGGCCAGCGCGGGCGACGAGAGAACTGTGAGCTGAGCGCCCGCAACGAGCGCTAGACCAAGGCCGAATTTGCGCATCGCGACTCCCTCCGACGGCACGGCCGCCCCGCGGCGTGCTTCCTACCCTGGGTTGGGCGCGCGGAGCATGCGGTAGGACGCGGCTGCGTCGCCATATCTTTCGTACCTTTGCTTGATCTGGAACCAGGCGCGCCCCGCGCAAACAGGTCATCCGTTGGTGCGCGGAACGCTCCCACGGTCGTTTTCCGCCGTAGTCGCCGCGTGCGCCGAGGGGCGCCAGCCGCGCCAGCCCCCCGCGATACCGTCACGCGGCGGTCGCGCTCGCGGCGCGGGTCTTCTCTCCGCGGCGCCGCGCGTAGAGCTGCTCGATCGTGCTGCCGTACGTCTCGAGGACCTTGCGCCGCTTCAGCTTCAGACTCGGCGTGAGCATGCCGTTGTCGGTCGTGAAATCCGACGCGATGAGCGCGAAATCCTGGATCGACTCGAAGCCCTTGAACGCCGCGCCGTACTTCTCGATCTCCCCCTTCACGAGCGAGATCACCCGATCGTCCTTGAGGAGCGCGTCGGCGTCGCTGGGCAGCGACTGGGCGAAAGTCTGCTGCTCCGCCCACGTCTTGATGGCTGGCACGTTCGCGACGACGAGCGCGACGTTGAACGGCTTGTTGTCGCCGTAGACCATCACGTTCGCGATGTAGGGGCTCAGCTTGAGCTGCTCCTCGAGCGGCGTGGGGACGACGTACTTGCCGTTCTCGAGCTTGTACTGCTCCTTGATGCGCCCGGTGATGTAGAGGAACCCGTGCGGGTCGACGTACCCCATGTCGCCGGTGCGGAAGCCGCCGTCCTTCGTGAAGACCGCCGCGGTCTCTTCGGGCCGCTTGAAGTACCCCTTCATCACGTTGTGGCCGTAGACGACGATCTCGCCCTCGAAGCGCGCCGGCTTGCCGCCGTCGGCGGGTTTGCGCTCCCCGGTCGCCGGGTCGATCTCGACGCGAACGCCCGGAATGGCCCGGCCCACGCTTCCAATCTTGCGGGCGCCCGGCACGTTCACCGTCGCGATGGGGCTCGTCTCGGTGAGGCCGTAGCCCTCGTAGACCATGATGCCCAGCGAGTCGATGAACTCCGCCACGTTCGGCGAGAGCGCCGCCCCGCCGCTGATCGCGTAGCGGAGGTGGCCACCGAAGCGCGCGCGCACCTTCTCGAAGACGATCTTGTCGACCGCCTCGAGGAGGGCGAGCTCGCGCAGGCGCAGCCGCTCGCCGCGGCGCTCCTTCGCCGTGATCGTCAGCGCAATCTTCACGAGCTCCTGCACCGGCCGCGGCTTGCTCGCCATCTGCTGCTGCACCGCCGTGTAGATGCGGTTGAAGATGCGCGGGACCGAGAAGAGGAGCGTGGGCTTCACCTCGACGAGCTCGTCGAGGATCTTGTCGACGCTCTCGCAGATCGCCATCGACGCTCCCAGGGAGAAGAGGCAATGGAGCTCACCGGTCTGCCCGAAGGAGTGCGCCCACGGCAAAAACGAGAGCGAACGATCCGTCCGCTCGAGGGGCACGATCTCGTGGATGGCGCTGACGTTCGACGCGAGGTTCGAGTGCGTGAGGACGACGCCCTTCGGGTTGCCCGTCGTGCCGCTCGTGTAGATGAGGGCGGCCGAGTCGTCCGGCGCGGGATGCAGCGAATCCATCGTGTGCCCCGAGGCGAGGATCGCCGCGTACGTGGTGATGCGACCGTCGCCGTTCGTCGTCCCGTCGAGGAGGACGACGTTCTTCAGCGAAGGGACGCTGTCGAGCATCCCCTTGGCCTTGGCGAGGATCGTTTCGTTGGCGACGAGGAGGACCTTCGCGTCGCAGTCGCGGACGATGAACTCCCACTCCTTCGGGTTCTGCGCCTCGTACATCGGCACGAACGCCGCGCCCATGCTGTAACAGGCGTAGGCGGCCACCGCCCATTCGACGCGGTTGTTCGAGACGATGGCCACGCTGTCCCCGCGCGTCACGCCGATCGACGCCAGGCCGCCGCGAAAGCGTGTCACGAGCGAGCCGAACTCGCCGTACGTCGTCCACGTGCGGTACCCGTGTTTCTTCGTCCCGAAGAGGTCGCGCCCCCGGTAGGCGGAGGTGGAATGCTCCAGGATGTCGACGAGGGTCCGGAAGCGGGGCTCGAATTGCATCACCGGCGAGGGTACGGCCGGCAGAAACCCCGTACAAGGGAAGCTCACCCCGCCGAGACGCAAACGGGGCAACTGGTCGCGTGGCGCGTGGTGCGCGGCGCGCGCCGATGGCCCTGGCCGCGGCGCGCCCGCCGCGACCGCCACGACCGGCGTTTGGGGACGCGCGGCGGCCGCGCTATGCTCGCGCACCTTTCCGACCGGGTGAATCGTGCAGTTTCGCTACCTCGTCCGCACTTTCGGCTGCCAGATGAACGCGCACGACTCCGATCGCATGGAGGGCGTGCTCCGCGCCGCGGGAGGCGTGGCGGTCGCCGAGCCGGACGAGGCGGACCTCGTCGTCTTCAACACGTGCAGCGTGCGGGAGAAGGCCGAGCAGAAGCTCCGGAGCGAGGTCGGCAAGCTCGCGTCGCTCAAGCGCGCTCGGCCCGACCTCGTGGTCGCCGTCGCCGGCTGCGTGGCGCAGCAGGAGGGCGAGAAGCTGCTCGAGCGCGTCCGTCACATCGACCTCGTCCTCGGTCCCGACAACGTGGCCGAGCTGCCCGCGCTCCTCGTCGAGCAGATGGCCGGCGCGCCGCCCGTCGCGCGCACCGTCTTCGACGTCGCGGCGCCGCGCTTTTTCACGGCCGACCCCGAGCCGGGCCGCGCGCCGGTGGTCGCCTTCGTGACGACGATGAAGGGCTGCGACGAGCGCTGCAGCTTCTGCGTCGTCCCCTACACGCGCGGGCCCGAGCGCTACCGCCC
>Ga0102924_1002481_pt1 | contig 20103 bp, 18 predicted proteins | sample PaiPotPPM11metaG_FD_80116 | JGI IMG/M metagenome (GOLD analysis project Ga0102924, IMG submission 80116) | Iron sulfur acid spring bacterial and archeal communities from Banff, Canada, to study Microbial Dark Matter (Phase II) - Paint Pots PPM... ...
GACCTTGCCCACTTGCTGGCCAAAATGAGTCATTCGCCCCGATCGGCAGATTCAGCAGCCGCGTAACGGAAAAATACGTGAGTGAATTTATGAACCACTGTACTAAGGACCAGCTAGGAGGCCAGCCATGGTCGGATTCCCGCTAGTCGTGGCCATTTTTGATCGTCTCGGTCAGTTCCCCAGGGTGAAGTATTGAGCTGCCGGTCGAAGTCGGGCAGTTCTCAATCCAGCGTGGCTCTGGGCTCCGGCATGCGGTCCCGCTGCTGGTCACTAGGTTCCGGCACAACGTTAGCCGGAACTGCATTCCGCTCGACTTTCGTCTCGCTGTCCAGGCCGCAAATTTCGCCCTCGAACGAGCTACGCAGCTCGTTCGAGGCACGCCGGAATTCGCCCAGACCCTTGCCGAGCGCGCGAGCGATTCCGGGGATACGTTTCGGCCCGAACAGCAGAAACGCAATGAACAGAATGAAGACGAACTCGAACCCGCCGCCAAACATCGCGTCACCCTCACACTGGAAGCGTTGTGGATACGAATAAGAAGACGGAGTGGCGCACACTCCGTCCCGAGGCCCGTCAGACGGGTTTTCTGCTCAAGGCTTGACTGGTGAAAGTCAACGCAGCCCGCCCTACCCCATCCGACAGCGACCGCACTTACCTTTTCCGAATCATGTGGGTCATTTCACAGCTTTAGATGGTTCGCCGGGCACTGGGCTCTCGGGATCTTCTCTGACCCCTTTGAGCGCATCTTTGAATCCGCGGATGCCTTTCCCCAGTCCCTGCCCCAATTCCGGCAGTTTCTTGGGACCGAAAATAAGCAGAGCAACCACTAGGACCATAATCAAGTGAGTTGGTTGGAATAAGCCTTCGAACATTTGGAGTCACCTCGTTTGAAATTGAGAATCTCTGAGCCAGAACGAACAGGATCATGGGAAGAGCGTTGCGAGTTGGGCTGAAATAAATTATGCTCTTCCGCAATCCTGTCCATCCTGCTCACCAGGGCACGGAGAGGAGGATACTCCGCGCACACTTGATGCCACTGAGTTGATCACTGGCAGCTTTCGACGCCGGTCACAATGAAATCCGGAGACAGCCGCCGGTGGGGTGCGCTTCCTAACCAAAGAGAGAAGCGCCAGAGCGAATGCCACGGGCTGGCTGGCGAAGACATCGTCATTGACCAAACCCGGCATGGCAACCGCTTCCCTCCTTGGTGTTTGTGGGCCAGATCACCGAACCGGGTGAAAGGCCCTCCGTCTTGGTTACACCTGGCGCCGTGCTGCATCGGCTTCGCCTGCCAGTTTGGATAGGAGTTCAACGAACCCATCTGATTTACCGTTGACTACGTGGCCGATGAAAAGCCCGTCGTCCATCAACGCTTTTACAGCTCCCATAGCAACGCCATCTGCCTTCGTGGGGCGAATGATAGCAACGGGCGGGAACTGTCGGTTGTTGTTGGTCAGGAAGTGGGTTGGCTCGGGCATGATCAGGTTGGCCTGCAATGTATCCCCCTTGAGGGATTCCGGATCCGTCTCTCCCTGAGCTAGAGCGAGGTTCGTAAACGTCACCGTTGCCCCCGTTGACCCTGGGAATCCGGTGTCCGTGTCGGATATCGGAAGCGCGTTGCCGGCCTTATCCTGCCAAGTCTGAAAATGCATGGTCTCGCTGGGGCCGATACTCAGCAAGACTCGCAAAACTTCCAGATTGGTTACCTTCTGAGCCAGCGATGGATAGAGGCTGGTGCCGCCTTGCTCGATAAACGCGAAGTGGAATCCCGCCGTAAAGGCGATCGCTTGGAGGTGGGTGCTGATACTTGCCGCGTTGTTGTTGCTAAGGAAACTGAGGGCCGTGTCGTCATCGGTTCTGGGAATCGCCGTATGCTGACCCACATTCAGACTCGGGACTGCATCAACAAACGGCGCACCCGGGTCGAAATCGGGGTTCGTAATGCTGCGGTAACGAGACCAAAAACTGGTGTCCACCGTGAGGCGTGTGAGGTTGGTGAGCCGTCCGAGTTGCTGCCGAGCTCCCTTCGCCCGACTGCTGGGCAAAGTAGCAAAGGGGCTGAGGTCGACCGCGTCCGCGCCCTTCGATTCCAGGTACGCCTTCAGGAAGGCGGCGTGGCTGATCTCATCATCGGTATTGTCGTGGATGTACTGCGACATGTCGCCATCGAGAATTTTCAGGGCGCCCATGTAGAGCGTATTCCCTCCATCGATTCCCGAGACTTCGTTATCCTGGACTCCTCCGAGTTCGGAGTATTGCGTCCACAGATCGGCCTCGACCTGCTCTAAGGCGTTCAGGAATCTCAGAATTGCAATGTCGCCCTTGGTGATGCTTGAGCCATCCTCCTCTGATTCCTGCCCAAAGAGGGATAACCCATTGGCCAACAGTCCAGCGCCGGCAGCCGCCGCTCCTGCCGCCAGCGCTCCATTTTTCATAAACGAGCGTCGATTTGAACGTTTTTCCAAAACAGGTTCCAATTCCTTCATTGCTTCTCTCCTTTTTTATTTTGGGATCGCGCCCCCGGCCCGCTTTCAACGAACAAAGCTTCCGTCGATCCTTGGCTAGAATGCCTGAGGAGTTATTGGCAAGTGTCACGAAGGTGTAACCATTGCGTTGTTTAATTGTCAATTTTCTGTTGGGCAGGACGAGAGTGTGGTCAACGGCCTTGGCCGAACTCTGCTGACATTGACAGAGGGACTACGGCGAAACCAGTAAACCAAGTCAATCACCGTTGGCTTGACCGTGGCTTTTTGACAGGTAAGAACCAACAGACAGAAACTCCTGGCCGTGGCTGCTCCACCGGTGCAGTCTTCTCTCGAAGCCACCCAGTGCAGAGGCCACATTGTGGGGGGAATTGCTCTACTGCAACCGCGCGAATTCTTGGGTCATGTAGAGCTCGCCGTCCGGCGCTTTGACGATCCCAATGCCGATGTGTGTGAATTGAGGATTCAAGATGGTGCCACGGTGATCTGGTTGGAAGCGCGGCTCATCCATGAGGGCAGCTTCGCCGCGCTCGACCCTGCTTCGTATTACAATATTTTCCGCCATAGCCTGCCAATGGATCCCGGCTGCGGTAAGGTAAACATCCGGAGTCATGCCATTGGGGTCCACGTGGCTAAAGTAGTTTCTGGCGATCATATCCTCGGACCGGGCCCGGGCGGCCTCGGCCAACCTCGCATCCCAAACCAGTGGCAGCGCGCGTCCATCCGTCTCTGCTTCGTTCGCAGGATTCAAGCGATCCTGATTCACCATGCTGAACATCTCTTGTTCCAACTCTCGGGTACCCGCGGAGCTTGCGTACACAGGGGAAATGGAGGCGCTCGTGGCGTTGCCCGCGGCGTTGAGAATTCTCTCTGACGGCGCGGCCACGACGAGAACCGACACTGCGGCCAACGCGGTTGCTCTGGTTATGGCCGCCAGGATTCGTGTTCTCATGGCCTTTCTTTGAATGCAGGCGGTTAGCCAAATTACTAGCGGAGCTTCGGAGCGGTTATGAGGAAGGCGGACAAGGTGGGATTTTGCTGAAGGGGTAGCTCTAAGCAGTTGAAATGCTACGGCCTATTCTGGTTGCCCGAGATTTTCCGCACGCTCACAATTGTGCATTGCAAGAGTTTTCGCGGCCAGAAAAACCGGCGCACAGGTTATACAATGAAAATAATGCAAGTCATCCCGGAACTTTTTACTCAGAAGATTCGCGGCCTGCGGGCCCCTGCAATCCACTACTCGCCGTTAATTTCGGAGTAATGCAACTGTTGCTTGAGAAAATCGCGGGGATAGGAAATCTCCACATCATCCCCCTTGCCATCAGCCCCTTTGCGCAGCTCAAGTTCAGGATTGATGCCCACCCAGTAAGTGGGCAGGTTGAGCGTCTTGTAGCGGGCCACCACCTGGTCGCGCCATTGGGTGTTGAAGTGGATGCCGTACTTGGTGATCAGCGCTTTGGCGCCCGCGTAATCGCCCTCCGCCTTGATGCGCATCAGCTCCGCCAGCAGCATGCCCACGCCTTTGCGCATGCCCTGGTAATCGGTCACCACCATGTAGACTTTGCCGCCCCGCGTCATGGGTTGGATCGCTCCAGTCTTATCGCGGATGTAGTTGACGATAAGCTGCGTGCCTCGCCGGTGATCTTCCTCGATGGTGTCTCCGGTAGGGACTTCGTGAAGTTGGGTGAGCGCGGCGCGGGCCTCGCCGTCGTAGGCGGCTTTGGCGACGTCGTAACTGGGCATCGCGCCCATCTGGACCAGCTTGGGGTCCCAAAAATTCCAGAGGGCCATTAAGTCCGCGCGCGTCTCTTCAAGCGTGGAGTAGTATTCCTTGATGTAATAAGCCGGCTCGTGAGTGAGCTTCGGGTCCAGTTTGCCGGAGCCGTGGCCAATCACCTCATGCATGGCCGTGAACAAATCTTCGGCGAGATCGCCGTACTTGCGCGCCCTCTCAATTTCCGCCTGGGAGTCCGAAAACTCTTCGGCAACCTTCATCCCGGTGGCGCTGTTCAAAGCGCGCATGGTACCCGTGAAAATGAAGCTCTTGCTTCCGTACTTTTCGTGAATCTCTGCCTCATTCGGGAGATTATCCCCAATCGTGGTCACACTAAAGTCGCCGGTCTCAATCAAGGCTTCGACGGCATTCACCAGCGGCGGCCGGGGATTCGCCTGCTTGTATTTCGCGTCCCAGGGTGCGCGCTGCTCGAAATAGGCGGCGTTCTCCGCAAAACCTTTCATCAGCCGGTTCATCGGTTGATCCACAACGGTCACAAACCCTTGAATAGCCCCCTTAGCGCCACGCGCGTCTTTGTAAACTTCGACGAAGCCATTCGAGAAATCGGGATTGGTGGGGTCATGGACCCAATCGATGCCACATTGAATCCAGTCAGCGCGCGCGCCGGTCTGGTAATAGCGGATCAGATCATGGATGACTTTCTTCTGCGAGTCCGGCGCATCGGGTAAAGCCTTTTTTAGAAATTGAATGGCTTGGTCGAGCTCTTTCGCATAAAGGCCGGGCGGAACCGTTCCATCCGGCGTGCCGGCGCGATAGACTTCCTCCACCAACTTGCCGTTTTTCTTCACCAAACGGGAATTGAGCGGAAATTTTTCGGTAAATCCCTTGAGGTCGGCGAGAGTTACACCCTGATACAGATTATTGCCGCTCTCGACCAGCGGGTCACCGCCGTTGGGCGGATTCTTCATGGTGGTCATCGGCTGGAAATTGGGGTCAAAGATGGGCTTCTGAAGCTCGCGGAGTTCTCTGTCAAGCTGCGCCGCCGTTCCCAGATGCGCCCCGTTCTTCAAAGCGCGGCGCGCCGCCGCCCTGAACTTCTGGGGAGTGAATTCAGGCAGAATTTTGGTGGAGGTGAACGCCTCATGGTTGCCCCGGTTGCCCAGAAAAAGCTTTGTGTAGTCCTTGATTTTTTTGAGAACAACCGGATCGATCCCGTTGGAATGGGTCAGGATCTGCATGAGCAGGCGCTTTTCACGCAGCCCGTAAACAGAATTCTGATCGTAAACGATGGGGTTTACAGCAATGGCCGCTCGGGAGAGCCAGTAAGCGTCGAGCTTTTGATCGAGCGAAAGACCCTTGAAGCTGTCCGCATCGAGCTGGATGAATCCCGTCATCCCGACCCGGTCAACCAGGCTCGGAGGCTGCTCCGGCGCTTGCTGCGCAAGCAGCACGCTCAAAGGCAGCAAGAAAAAGACACTGCATAAAACGCGGATCTTGAAACGCAAGGGATTTTCTCCTTCTTTAATCTAGCAAGTTGTGGAAAAAAGCCGGTTCGGTCACGCTGAGCCCTTCGCCGTCATTCTGAGCAAAGCGAAGAATCACAGTATTTCACTCGGGGTAAACTCCGCGAAGCCGCCGCTCGCTTGACTAGGGGATTCGCCCCCTAGACTGCGAAACGGAACAACCCGCATCGGTTGAAGTCAATTGAAATTGGGCAAAGTCGCCCGTCTCGTCAAACGAACCGAGTCCGATCTGACCACAGGTAAAGGTGCGATCCACCGCGGAAAATAACGGATGCTTGTGCTTGTCCATGAAAACCTTGATCGAGCCGGAACGAACGTCGCGGACGATGTGGACGAGATGCCAGGAATGGTCCGGAAGCGCCACAGGCGCAAGCTGACCCGCGATCCTCCTTCGGGGCGCGCCGTTGACAATGAAGATGCCATTATGAACGGCGATGGAGGTCCCGCGATCCCGGGAAAGATGGACGTAATAAAAGTGAAGTGTGTCCACATCATTGAATACAACAATCATAGACCGCCCGGTCCGCCGCACCCGCACGCGAAGGTCAAAGCTGCCCACCCTTACGTTTTTCAACAGGGCAAACTGCAGAGGCCGGCGCGGCACACCCGGATCGCGGGGCCGCTTCATGTGTAGGTAATGTAAGCCATTCTCTGTCAGGATTTCCCAGTCTTCCGGGTGGGGCATGTCCCAACGGCTCAGCGAGTCAGGCTCAAAGTTTTCATATAAAGAGAGGCCGCCCGCTTGAGCTTTGCCGCCGTGGTAAGCGGAGTGAACAAACCTCGAAATACCTGCCGCCGAGGCCAAGACCGCAATAATCAAGATTGCTTGGCGCATGTTCCTGAACGGTTTGAAAGTGAAATCGGCCAACGGCGAAGAATCTTATCACATTGCCAGACTCGTGGAGCGCCGGCGTATGCGCCCGGGACCGGCTTTGCTTAGAAATGGGTAGAGAGCATGGGTTAAGTTCAATACTCTTCAGTTAGGAGGACCTCGTGATGTTTATGGTAGGGCTGTCGCCTTTCTCCCCACCCTCTCTCCGCAAGCGGGGAGGGGGTGCCGCGAAGCGGCGGGTGAGGGGGGTTTCTGGGTCGCCGCGACCGGCAAGCCAAAAAGTCCTTGACAATCAGGTACTTATGAAGTACTATATCCCCAGCATACTTTCCCTGAAGGGTTTCTCATGATCGGCCAATTCACATCGAAAAAGAAGACCAAACTGCCGATCCAGGAACAAAGCCACCGCGAGAGTGTAAAAAAGCCAGTAAAAATGCGGGTGCGAGCCAAATGAGCGGAAAAAAACAATCCTTTTTTGCCTGTGGAAAAGCCTGAAACCCATTTAAAACAGGCAGAAATAAAAAATACAAAACCATTCAAAGCCATCAGCAAAGCCATTGAAAAACCGGCTAACCCATAGATGAGGCGTAAGTTACGTCGATTCCTGGAACAAGGCCAAGTAATTGATTTAGAATCAAGGAGTTAAGAGGACCGTGGACCACTGGTTGACTTTTTGTTGGCAATTTGGAAGAAGAAGGAGTAACGCCGGGCTTCAACCCGGTATATCCGTCTGGCGATGGGGAATCCAGACCAGTCGATCAAGGAGCCCAAAGAGCCTGATTCCTCAACGTCTTCCGACGTTCTGATCCGGCGGGTAGGTGCCGAGCGCCCCTAGAATTGAACCCGTGCATGTCCGCCTGGTTAGTGGACACAACATCAGAATGCGCGATATTCTGAAATCGTTATTTAGAGAAAAAAGTCGCCGAGGGGCTTTTATGACGAACCGTTCGATGGAAGTGCATGACGCGCTGGTGGTTGGCTCTGGGCTTCGGGCGGCTGGGCTTGCAAACGGTTGACAGAAGCGGGGCTGAAAGTCGCGCTTCTGGATGCGGGCCCGCCGCAGTCAGACCAGAATTTTACCGAGCACATGCCGGCTTTCAAGCTAAAGTACCGTGACCGCGCTTCGGATTTTCTTCGCAAGACCCGGCCCATTCAGAGCCAATGTTACGCTTGCATGGAATACAACTATGAATGGTTTTGTAATGATTTGGACGAACCCTATACCGCCGCTCCCAACATGCCCTTCAGTTGGTCGGCACGCATGCGCATTGGCGGGGGCCGCACCAACGTCTGGGGACGGCTGAGCCTCCGCTACAGTGATCTGGACTTTAAGGCAGCATCCCACGATGGTTACGGGGTGAATTGGCCTCTCAGCTACAAGGATGTCAAGCCTTACTACGATCTGGTGGAGAGTTATATCGGTGTTGCAGGTCGTGCCGAAGGAGTGCCCGAAATACCCGATGGCGTCTTCCAGCCGGATATGGGCCTGACCTGTTCGGAAACAGTCTTCAGAGAGCGGGTGAAGCAGAAGCTCGGTTGGACCGTCACTCCCAGCCGGACTGCAAACCTTACCAAGCCCCTAAATGGCCGCGCGCCTTGCCATTACTGCGGGCTGTGTGAGCGCGGCTGCGCCACTCACTCCTACTTCAATTCTGCGTTCACCACCGTCCCCGATGCGGTCAAGACCGGCAATTGCACCTACATTCCCAACGCCATGGCGTATAAAGTTTTGATGGATGCGGAACATAATCGGGCCCGGGGAATTCTTTATATTGACCGCAATTCACGCCAACCCCGTGAGATCAAGGGACGGGCCGTCATTCTTTGCGCTCAGGCGTTTGAGTCGGCACGGATTCTTCTGAACTCCGCCAACCGGCAATATCCAAATGGCCTAGCCAATTCCAGCGGCGTGTTGGGGCACTATCTGATGGACCATATCGCCGGAGCTGGCGCGAGTGGCGAGTTTCCGAAACTTCCTGGAAAGCCCAATATCAACGGGCCCAATCGCCCTTGCGGCATCTACGTGCCACGCTTCCGCAATCTTCCGAACGGGCCACGGTCCCAAAAGTTCCTGCGAGGCTACGGCTATGAAGGTGGCGGGGATGTTCACTTTAATTGGAAGGCGCCAGGTTTTGGAACACCCTTCAAAGAGAAAGTTTTCGAACCTATCAACCGGCTCGAGATTGAGACCTTCGGAGAGGTTCTCGCCCGTTGGGACAATTACGTGGAGATTGACCCGGCCATCGTGGACACCTATGGGATTCCGGTCCTCCGCTTCCACATGAAACATGGAGAGAACGAATTTGCCTTGCTGCGCGATTCGGCAGACGCCGCAGCCGAAATGATGGAAGCTGCCGGAGCGAAGAACATCAAGCCGTGGTACCGCCCACGCGGGCCGGGGGGTGTCCGGCATGAGGTGGGAGTGGCACGCATGGGCGACGACCCCAAGGCGTCAGTCGTGAATCAATTTGAGCAATCCCACGACGTGGACAACCTTTTCGTGATGGACGCGGCCACTTTCTGCTCCAACCCTTGTGAGAATCCCACCTTGACGCTGATGGCGCTGTGTGTGCGCTCGTGTGATTATTTGATGGATGAAATGAAACGCGGAAGCATTTAAGAGGCCTGTCAATGTGGGGGAGAAGTTTCGCTCAATCCCTTCGATTTGAGAAACTCTTGGACGACCACCTGAACGTCGCGGTGTTCTCCATCCACTGCATAGTTCATTCTTCGCATCTCTCCGGTGGAGATTCTCCCGGCAAGATGATTCAGCGCCGTTCGAATTTCCGGATGGAGTCTTTCTGTGGCCGTCCGCACCACGGGAACGGCCTGGTAAGGCGGGAAGTAATGGCGGTCATCCTGGAGAATGGCGAAGTGGAGCGCATCAATCTGGCCATCGGTGGTGTTGCCGGCCACTAGGTCCACTTGCTTGCTCTGGAGGGCGCGATAGAGAAGGCCAAGGTCCATGATTCGGGGCGGCGCGGCGAAGCGCAGGCCGTAAGCCTTCACCAAACCTTGGTAGCCGTCCGGACGCTCCATGAATTCGTAACCAAAGCCCGCGCGCCAATGCGGCGCATCGGCGGCTGCCTGGGAAATTGTGCGGAGGTTCAAGCGTTTTGCATCTTTCCCGCGCACCACGATGGCGAACGAGTTGTCAAATCCGAGCGGCGGTCCGACGTCCAAGTCAAAACGCCGGGCATAAGCCTGCTTCACCATCTCGTAGACCTGTTGAGGGTTTGCTTGCGGTTTTTCCTTCAGAATCGTGGTGAGCGCCGTGCCCGTATATTCCGGGTAAATATCAATGCGCCCGGAAAGAATCGCCTGCTGGCAAATATAAGTCCCCGCCAGATAGAATCGCCGCTCCACCGGCAACCCTGTCTGGGCGTGGAGGTACTGCGCGAACAACTCACCGAGCACCAACTGCTCGGTGAAATTTTTGGAGCCGATCACGATCCTTTGGCGGCGAGGAGGCCCGCAGGCCGCAAGGATAAGCAGGACCGCCAGTGTCGCCGTCAGACGCAATCAGGCTTCCTCCTGCGCGGGATGCCGCAAGGCTTTTTCAATCAGTCCGATGCCAAAATCCGCGAGCAGCGCGAGAAGGGCAGCGGGAATGGCTCCGGCCAGAATCAGTTGGTTGTTCACCATAGCAAGCCCACGGAAGATGTACTCACCGAGTCCGCCCGCGCCAATGGCAGCGGCGATGGTGGCGAGTCCCACAGAAATCACCGTGGCCACGCGCACGCCCGCCACAATGACGCTCAAAGCCAGCGGCAATTGCACGTGCATCAACAGTTGCCGGTCCGTCATGCCCATGCCGCGCCCAGCCTCCACCACGGCCGGATCAACATTGGCAATGCCGGAGTAGGTGTTCTGGATGATGGGCAGCAGCGCATAAAGAGTGAGGGCGAGGATGGCCAGACGGTCGGCGCGATTGCCAAGAAAAGGAATGGGCAGGAGCAGGCCAAACAACGCCAGGCTGGGCACCGTCTGCATCAGGTTAGCGATGCCTAGAACGGGCTTCTTGAACATGGGCTGGCGCGTGAGCAGGATACCGAGCGGAATGCCGATGATGACCGCGAGCAGCGTGGAGATCCCCACCATCCACAGATGCTCCAGCGTCAGCTCGATCACTTCCGTGCGGTGGTTCAAGAAGAATTGAAGCAGACTCAAGCGCAACCCTCTCTGAGCTTGGGATTGCCCTCAAAAGCAGCAAGGTATTGAAGGGCCAAAGGGTCGCGAGAGGCCAGGAAGCTTTGCGGAGTGTAGGCGCCTTGCATTTGGCCCGCATCAAACAGGCAAATTCGCGTGCCGAGCAGAAGTGCTTCCGGCAGATCGTGGGTGACAAAGACGATGGTTTTGTGCATAGCTTGCCGCAGTCGCAGAAATTCCTGCTGGATTTCTGAACGGGTAATCGGGTCTAAGGCTCCGAAGGGTTCGTCCATAAGCAGAATGGGAGGGTCCGCGGCCAGCGCCCGAGCCACGCCCACTCGCTGACGCTGCCCGCCTGACAACTGGCGCGGATAACGGCTGGACAGCGCCGGGTCAAGGCCTACCCTCGCCAACAGGTCACGCACCCGGTCCTGAATCCGGTCCGGCGGCCATCCCTCCAGTTCGGGAACCAATCCCACATTTCTGCCAATGGTGAGATGCGGAAAGAGCCCGATTTCCTGAATCACATAGCCAATCTGCCGCCGCAGTGAAATCGGATTCCAATCGCGGGTTTGCCGGCCCTCAACCCACACCTCGCCTTCGCTCGGGTCCAAAAGGCGGTTGATGAGTTTGAGCGTGGTCGTCTTGCCGGACCCGCTCCGTCCCAGCAGCACACACGTCTCACCCTGTTCGATCCTGACCGTGAGTCCTTGGAGGATCATCCGTTGGCCCACCCGGTATCCGGCGTTGCGAAATTCGATGGTCAATGGTGCGCGGGCCTCCGGGGTCGTCTCATGCTCTGTACAGTATGCCATTCCTGTCCAAGCCATGAGGTAGTGGAACAGTTTGTTTGCTGTGGCGGCGGTCTATGACCGCCGGTCTTGAGAATTCAATGGCTTCGGCGGTCATAGACCGCCGCTACAGCAAACTGAACCGCCACCGGCCCTTGACGAGCCGTGGATTTACACATCATATTAAGTAAAGCCGCAGCATTCAAAGGGGCCTGTAGCTCAGTTGGGAGAGCACCTGGTTTGCAACCAGGGGGTCAGGAGTTCGAACCTCCTCAGGTCCACCAGTCCTTTCGGGTGGTGTCCTTATGGCATCCTTGGGGTCGTTCCAAGCATGACTGTGAAGTTTGGTTTGCCGGCCGCATGGGCAAGCGCTGCATGGTGGGCTTCGTGGCTAAGAGTTTCCCGAAGATAAACGCTGGATTCGGACTTAGAGAATGGCAAATTGTTTTGAGAAATCTGGTGTAATTTGTTGATAGCGCATGGGGTGCTTGCAGGATGGGTGTATGAGCAAACAATTTCGCGCCTGCGGCTTGAACAGCCTTTTTCGCTACCGGCGTCGCTGCAGGAGTGGCTGCCTTATCCAGTCTATCCGGTTTGACACCGTGACGCGGCGGAATTAGGGTGATGAAGGGTTCCACATACCACAGTCGGAGTAGGGATCATGATTGCTCACAACCCCCTCCACAGAGCCGGACGGGCGGGTTTCCCGCATCCGGCTCTTGCCTTAGGTGATGACGCCCATGCGGCGCAGGGGATAAGGATGACAGACGCGGACGGGAGGCAGCCAGCGGCGGATCAGCCGCCGCATCCGGTCCCACAGGACGCGACCGTTCTGGCCCCGCCGCGACAGCGCGCGATGCCAGAGCCGGCCCACTTGGAATCGAAAGATGGCCAGCGCCGGCGTGTTCATGGGCACTCCATAGTAGCGGAAATGTCCACTCACCACCGAGCGAAGCCACTGCCCCGTCCTTGGGATGGGATCGTGCATGCGCCGCCGCAGTTCGGTTTTCACCTCGCTCAGCTTCGCCTGCAACCGCTTGCGGATCGTCTGCCGCCGCACCGTGAACATTCCGTCGCTCCTCTTCTTCCCGCAAATATGCGTGAAGCCGGGGAAGTTGAATGTCTCCGGTTTCCCTTCTCCGCGCTGCTCCCGGTTCCGAGCCGCATAGGGCCCGAACTCCAGAAGGCGCGTCTTTTGGGGATGCAGTTCGAGTTGGAACTTCCGGAATCGCTCCGCGAGCTCCGCCCCGAACTGTTCGGCATCCGATTTCACCTGGAAGCCCAGCACGATATCGTCCGCGAATCGCACGACGATCACATCGCCGTGAGCTCGCTTCCGACGCCACACTTGGACCCACAGGTCGAACACGTAGTGAAGGTAGATATTCGCCAACAGGGGCGACGCACTGCCACCCTGCGGCGTTCCTTCCTCCATCCGTCTCCGTTGCCCATCCTCCAGCACGCCCGCCCTCAACCATTTCTGGAGGAGCCGCACCACGCGCCGGTCCGCTATCCGGTGCTCCACGAATTTCACCAGCCATTCGTGCGCAATGCTGTCGAAATAGCCGCGAATATCCACATCGAGCACCCCGTTCACCTTCCGCGTCAGCCATCCCGTGTAGAGCGCATCCAACGCCTGATGCGGGCTGCGCCCCGGCCGGAACCCGTAGGAGAAGCCGAGAAAGTCGGTTTCATAGATGGCGTTCAACACCTCGACCGTTGCGCGCTGGACGATCTTATCTTCCAGCGCCGTCACGCCGAGCGGCCTCTGCCGCCCGTCGGCCTTGGGAATATACACCCTCCGCACCGGCTGGGCCCGGTACGCTCCTCGCTTCAGCCGTTGGGAGAGGTCCTGGAGATTGGCTTCCAGTCGCTCGCCGTAGTGCTGCCACGTCTCCCCGTCCACGCCCGGCGCGGCTTCCTTCTTCAGGCTGAAGTAGGCCGACCGCAGCGTTTCCAGGCTGTAGATGTGGTGCAGGAGCGCGGTGAACCGCAACTTCTTATCCTTCTTCGCTGCTTGACGTACCCGCTCCAGCGCACTGAGCGCGTCCGTCCGGCTCGGTGTCCGGGACGCGTTTGGCTGAGGCAGGTTCCCTTTAGCCAGACCCCTTCCCTCCGTCCCCTCCGCCGCCAGTGGCCCGGCCTGGTTTGGGGACTTCTCAGGTACTACGGGTCGGTCCGACTTCCCGTGTTCGTTCATCATCGGCGTACGTCCTTAGACTTCCCGATGCGTCCTGTAGGCCTTCCGGCTCCGGGTGGACACGGGATCTCCCGGTTCCCAGACGAGATGCTTCCGTACGTGCCTGGGGTCTCTGACCGCGCGGGACCCCGGAGCGCCTCGCGATATCGGCGCCCCGGATGCTGCCTTCCGCTTTCTCCTACAGCGTCGGCATCCCGGAGGAATTGTCTTACGCGGCTGAATACCCGGCCCATACGTTCCCCTGTCAACGCTTCGACGCCGCCCTCGCGAGCGGCTCCGCATGACTCGGGGCCGGTGTGGGTCGCTAATCCTTCACCGTGTGACTCTTTCATTCACTACACCTCGCCGGTTTATCCGGCGCACAGGAGACACCGCCCATGACCGGAATTCAGTTCATCACCGACGAGAAAGGCCACAAGGTAGCCGTCCAAATCGACCTCAGGATGCACAAGGCAATTTGGGAGGACTTCTGGGATGGCTTCGTGTCCGAATCGCGCCGCAAGCAAAAGGGCATTCCCTACGAGGAATACCGGGCCAAGCGATTGAAGGGCCATCGTCAGCGTGGCTAGATACTCCCTCGAAATAAAGCCATCTGCTGGGAAGGATCTGGGTGCGCTCAATGATGCGCTGTTTGCCCGGATAGACCGCAAGATTCTGGCACTCGCCGAAAATCCACGCTCGCCAGGATGTAAGAATCTCAGAGGATACAAAGACCAGTGGCGAATTCGTCACCGAAGCGAGGACTACGAAAGATGACCGCCGAGCGCACCCGAGCCGATATGCAGATTGCGAGAGCACGAGGCGTGAATTAGAGCGCGCCCTGGAGATGATCACAGGCAAGCATTCGTAGCCCACGCCGAATCCTCCGCGGAAGTACGCTCTCGGCCGCCGCCTGAACCCGGCACGAGATGCTATAGGCCCCAAGAAAGTTTTTCACCTCGTGTCCTCGGCGCCGGGGGAAACGCCGCTTGCCAGGAACCGCAGGGGCGCATACACAAAAACCAATGTCTCCACCACCCGCGTCACCTGACCCCGTTCACCGATTTTCATATTTTGAAGTATGATAATAATTCCATACGAATGCGAAATAAGAACGTGTCGTTGTTTTGGACTCTCAATGTATGACGATGTGTCCTAAGAACTGGACCAGTGGTGGGGGGGAGACGTGAAAGTCCGCGCCAGCCAACCAAAACGGAAATTCCGGATAGCAGAATGACAGATCTTCGCCAATCCCTGGCCACTCTCGCTACGCAGGCCTCCTCCATCAAGCAGGAGGCAACTCTCCGCCAGTACTTCATCCAGGCACTCGATGACTTCGTAAGAGACACCGACTTGTTCAGCATTAACGATGGGCCGCTCTTTCAGTTGGAGGAGCCCATCATACGCGGCAGGTCGGACGCCCGACTTGGGGCGCTAACATTTGAGGTTAAGCTCCCGAAGCCAATCGGCAAAGGAGTGGACGCCGCTACTAGACAAGTGCGCGGGTACATTGACGAGTATCGGGACCGGTTTATCCACGTTCGTGGTGTCGCTTATGATGGGACATCTATGGCCCTCCTGGACGAACAGAAGGAAATTGTATTTATAGGTCCAGTGCAAGACGGTGCGACCCTTTTGGCATCTTGGCTTACGTCGCTCGCTGCAGCAGCCAAGACTCCCGAGGACATGGTTAACCGTTTTGGGTCTGCCTCAGCATTGAGCCAGAACACAATCAAGACACTCTATGACCTCTTTACTCGCTTTGAGCCTCAGATTCCATTTATAGAAGAGGTGTTCACAATCTGGAAGGCAGTGTACGGCTGCGCGGCGAACATCAATAAGGACACCATTCAGGGCCTCAAGCGCAGCGCCAGGGGACTTGGCATTATTATAAAGGGAAGGAAGGATGCCGAAAGATTCGTTTTCGCCCTCGAGACATATTTGAGCATTCTACTGAAATTACTGGTGGCCAGAGTTGCCGTCGAGCAAAAGCTCGTATCACAAGACTCAGTCTTTGGTTTGATCTGCGAGCCGCGTGGAAGCGAGCATCTTCGCTATGCCGATCTTGCCTCGTTCATACCTCACCTGGCCAACGTTTTCGAGGAGGACCCTTTTGACTGGTTCATAGACGCTGCTCGGGCACAACGGGGCTCCGAGATAAGCGTCCGCGACGTCCTGCGGTGCATAGTCGAGAGTATAGACAACGTCCATCTCGTCGAGATGGGTCAGGACTTCTTACAGATTTTCTACCAACACTTCTTTGACGCTGCCTCTCGCAGAGCTTTGGGCGAGTTCTATACCAACAGTGATCTAGTGCGCGAGACTCTTGACGCCATTGCCTACGATGGCGAGGCGGACAAGCCAATCATCGACTTTTGCTGTGGCTCGGGCAATTTCCTGGTAGAAATTCTCAAGCGGGTGCGTTCAAAGGGGAAGAATCGCAGGCCCAGTTTGCTGCTGGCCGAAATTGAGCAAAATGTGGTCGGCGTGGACATCCACCCCCTGGCGGTCGCCATGGCCCGTGTTAACGTCATCATTGCTGTGGCACCGCTCCTCGAACGGGGCCATAAGTTCCGAGTGCCTATCTACTGGGCGGATTCGCTAGTGAGACTTTCAGTAAAGGAAAAGGACAGAAATCTGGGTGCTTTTGGCGAGCCAGTCAAGATTAGCATTCCGGGAATGACGGCGTTCAATCTGCCAGAACCTGAGAGATTCGATTGGGAAAAGCTCTTCGATTTTTGCCGGCAGCATATCAGCCGGTCTCCGGGCACGGCGGAGTTTAGTCGAGTCTGGCAGCGCTTTGAAGAGCAATACGCAGCCGAGGAGATTTTGCCCTTTGAAGACGTACTGAAGAGCTTTATCCAAGGGTTGGTAGACCGCCACAACAGCGGCCGCGACACGCGTTGGCTTCCAATGCTCCGCAACATCCTTTTTGTGGAAAGACACAAAGGAAGATTCCAGTACGTGGTGGGCAACCCGCCTTGGGTACGCATCCATAACATTGATGAGGAACTGCGAAAGCGCATTAACGACGACTACGCCTACTGTGCAAAGGCTGGTTGGCAGCGCGGCTGCGACTTGGCAGGCATAGGGCGCGGATTTGCGAGGCAGACTGACCTCTGCGTGCCCTTTGTGGAGCGAGGGTTTGAGCTTCTGGCGCCCGGCGGATTCTTCTCTTTCGTAATTACATCCAAAGTGCAGCAGGCCTTGTACGCGAACGCATTGCGTCGTGATCTTGTAACGAAGAGGACTTTGATAAGGCTAAGCGATTACTCCCTCTATCCTCTGCCGCTTTTCGAGGGAGCAGTAAATTACCCCCTGGTCTTGAGTGCGCGAAATCAAGAGCCTGCACCCGGTTCCACGTGCCGCGTTCAGGTGACCAACTCACAGCAGCGCCAACTTGAATTTGACGTGCCGCAGAAAGAGCTGAGTCTGCTACAGGATGATCCTGAATCTCCTTGGCTCATGGCGCCACTCGGAGCCGTTGCAGTATTCCGGAAGATGCAGGCTAATGGGCAGATGTTGGGCGAAGATGACGCGACCCAGCCTCGAAGAGGGGTTGTTACCGGTGCCAATAGGCGCTTCATAGTGACGGGCATAGAGGCAACGGACTCTTCGAAGGAGGTCATGATTACGACCGAAGCTGGTGAGGCGGTGCGCATAGAGAAATCTTTGCTAAGGCCTCTGATTAGAGGACGGGACCTGCGGGCTTGGGGCTACTCGATAAGGGACGCAATCATCTGGACGCACGATGACGAAGATGGTGCGGTTCTTAGCTCGCTGCCCAAACGTGCGGAGCAGTATTTCCTTAGATATTCCAAAGACCTGCAGGCTCGCGACGACTTCAAGAACGACATGCCGATTTGGACGCTGTTTCGCGTGAGTAGGGAAAAGTTGGGACTGAAGGTGGCGTGGAAAAGATACGGCACCGAAATGCAGAGTTGCATTGTCGAGAAAGAGCACACGCTTAAGATGACGGGAAAACGGGTCGTCGTCCCCCTCCAGACGGCCTACTTTATTCCGATCGACGGACGCGGCAAGGGTCTGCTAATGACCGGTGTGTTTAATTCCATTCCCTTCAAGGCGCTGATGATGTCCTTCGCAGTAAGGGCCCGCGGTGCGTACTTTCATTACGGGTCGTGGATCGTAGGGCTCGGAGTGCTCCCCGTAACGCAGGCGATCATAAAGGAATCGTGGCGGAACCATAACGGCAAGTCTGCAACTCCGGAGGCGATTCAGCGGATTACACAGTTGAGCGGGCAACTGCACGAGCATCTCGACGACGCCACGCGGTCCCGGTGCCAGAGCCTGCTCGAACAGGCAGTGGCGGATGCATTCCATCTGACAGAAGATGAACTGCAAACCTTGACCGATTACTACATTTTTATGCGTCCTCCTCAGGAAGCCACTGAATCGCTCGACCTAGAGAGAGGTGACGCTGAAGACTTGTGACAGCGAGCAAGCGCAGATCTGCCTTGTAAATCTGCAACCAGGGGGCAGGAGTCCGAACCTCCTCACGTCCACCCTGTTCAATCAGTCGCGAATTCCTGAAGGGCCTGCGCCGGACCACCCAAAAATTACCTGGGACCGCCCGCCTTCTCTGGTAGCATAGAATAAGCAGTTAGAGGTTCTGATGAACAGAGAATACGTAGAGCGGCGAGATGATGGCTATTGGATAGCCGGGAGCCGAATCTCGCTGGATTCCATCGTCTATGCGTTCCTGCGCGGAGCCTCGCCAGAGAGCATCGCCCATTCGTTTCCTCTCATTGCGCTTGAACAGGTTTATGGAGCTATCGCGTACTATTTGGCGCACCAGCAGGAAATCGATGCCTACCTTCAACAAGGCGAGGTAGAATTCGAAGAGTTGCGCGAGAAAACTCGCTTGGCCAATCCCCTCCTTTACAAGAAACTCGAAGCGGCACACCAACTCATTCAAACCTCCCGCTCATGAAAATAAAATTTTTGGCGGACGCGGACCTTAGTGAGGATATCGTCAATGGCGTCCTGCGACGGCGTCCTGCGACGGGAGCCACAAGTCGATTTCCAAGTGGCAGCCGAAGCGGGACTCCGGGGCTTGAGTGATAATCAAGTATTGGCTTTCGCAGCCCGCCTATCACTGCCCCAGGGGATTCGTCGAGGCGCGGTCCGTCCGGGATCCCGGCTCACGGCTCTCGGGTTGGCAGGTCTCCCGACAGTTCGTAACACGTAAACCCGTCTTGCTCTCGCGTGCATTTCCAGTTCACGGCATCGTACTCAGGTTGCGCCACTCGACCGAAGAACGTGACCCTCACGTCGCGGGGCGGTCCACTATCACAGTGCAGCATCGTGACCGCGTACCCGGCATCTTTGCCCTCCGCCGCTGCCGTCTTTGCGTCTAGCGGGATAGACACGCACTCTTTACTCTCGCCGACGAACCAACTCGCCTCCGCAGTTATCGTCGTGTCCTCATGATGCGGAATCCAGCCTACAGAATCTAATCCAAGATACAGCACAGCTATCGTGAAGAACAGGAGGACGACCCATATTAGTAATGTCCTCGCCTCAGCTTCCAAGCGGAGCTGTCGGGCACCGAAACTGTCCTTTGCAGCTATCACAATATTCTCCTTGGACTTCGGTGGCGGCTGCAACTCGCGGGCCAGTGCATCCAGAGCCCGATTTGCGGCCTGGATTTCGGCGTCAGTGAGGGGCCGTGGTGGTTCGGGGTTTAGATTCTTGGCTTCAACTATTTCAAAGTGGGAGTCAGCAAACCTTACGCTGGCAAACTCGCGCCCGCGCCGCTGAAATAGGTGCTCAACAGTAACCTCCTGCGTTGAGCCATTGGCAGTAACCAGCTTTGCCATCTCACCAATCTGAACTCGACTCATGGGTGCACGCTTTCACGGGCAACATGCGACTTCAAGGTGCTTCCTGACTTGCCGCGAGGGCTCCTAACCCGCTTTATTCATGAATTTCATGGCCCAATTGCGGCAAAGGCAGATTTGGCGCGGTCATGAACGTAATTTCGGCTCTTATGGAAAAACGACACAGCGTCGAATGGGTTTCTCACGCCGTTAGTCGCAGACCCGCATGTCCACTGGCTTGAGCAAAATAGTGACGTGTTCATGAATAATCCGGGCTAAGAATGCCCCGCCATCGCGCAGAATCGCCCGGGGCGTGCCGAACGGAACCGGGCCAAGGGAAGGCGCGCGCAACCGTCAGAAATTTGGTCCACACTTTGGCGCACACCACCGTCAAAAACGGTAGTAATTATCACACTTGACGGGTGGGGAAAACCCTCACGACAGGCGCATATACCTGAATCCGGCGCATTCTCAGAGGCGGGACGGCGTCTCGGTCGCGGATTGACTGGGTGTTTTGTAATTCGATGCGTTTCAGGATAACGTAACTTTCGGTTAGGTAATCCTGAAATGC
>Ga0102924_1002484_pt1 | contig 20078 bp, 20 predicted proteins | sample PaiPotPPM11metaG_FD_80116 | JGI IMG/M metagenome (GOLD analysis project Ga0102924, IMG submission 80116) | Iron sulfur acid spring bacterial and archeal communities from Banff, Canada, to study Microbial Dark Matter (Phase II) - Paint Pots PPM... ...
GGCACGCCGGGTCGTGGCGCGGCCATGATCGAGGCCAAGAATGGCGCGCGGGTGCTGGTCGTCAACGCCATGGGCCGCATTTACATGGACCCGCTCGACGATCCGTTTGCGGCGATCGATCGCGAGCTGACGGCGTGCCCGTTGCCGGGTGGGGCAGATGCGATCGTCGTCGACTTCCACGGCGAGGCGACCAGCGAAAAGCAGGCGATGGGATTTTTCTGCGACGGCCGGGCGAGCCTCGTGGTCGGCACCCATACCCATGTGCCGACCGCGGACCTGCGCGTTCTTTCCGGCGGCACCGCGTTCATGAGCGACGTCGGCATGACCGGCGATTTCGATTCGGTGATCGGCATGGCGAAGGACGAGCCGCTGCAGCGTTTCCTGCGGCGCATATCGTCGGCGCGGTTCGAGCCGGCGGCCGGGCCGGCGACGCTGTGCGGCGTCGCGGTGGAGACCGATCCGGCGAGCGGCCTTGCCGCCCGCGTCGGCGCGGTGCGGCTTGGCGGCGGTCTGGAACAGGCGGCGCCGGCGTTCTGGGCCTGACCCGTCGCATGCCGCGGCCGACCGGTGGTGCAACAGACGCGACGGCCGCAACGACGGCCGCGGCGCGCTGGCAAGCAGCGCAGCCGTATGTTCGCGCCGCGGCAATCTTTCTCTGCTCGCGCCTGATCGTAATCTTGGCGATCAACATCGCCGCAATTTATCTGCCGCTGTGGAAGTCGGATGTCTGGCAATCCGGCTCGCGATGGTACGACCATCTCTTGCGCTGGGATTCGCAATGGTATGCCGGCATCGCGGCGCAGGGCTATCATTACAACGGCGATCCCAATGACCTGCAACCGGTCGTCTTCTACCCGCTCTACCCATTGGTTTCGCGCTGGGTCGCCGCGGTTTTGGGGATCGGCGTAGCCGAAGCGCTCCTGGTGGTGGCAAATCTCGCCGCCTTTCTCGCGGTTCTGCTCTTTTGCAAGCTGGTCCGGCAGCGATTCGGCGACCAAGTCGCGCTGTGGTCGGTCGCGTTCCTGAGCTTTTATCCCGGATCGCTATTTCTGTCAGCCGGTTATAGCGAACCGCTCGCGCTTTTGTTGATGCTGTGCTGCTTCGCGCTGTTGAACGATCGCCGCTATGTTTTGGCATCCGCCTGTGCCGGCCTCGCGGCCGCGACGCGCTCCACCGGGATCGTGCTGACGGCGGTGCTGTTGTGGGAGCTGTGGCTCAGGTTTCGGACCGAGCGCGGCCGCCTTGTCCTGCACGCCATTCCCTGCCTCATCCTCGCGACTTCCGGCTTGTGGCTCTACATGATTTATCTCGGAGCGGTTTTCGGCCACCCGCTCGCATTCGCCGACGCGCAGGCGGCGTTCAACGGCGCCACCTCGCTGGCTGGCCGGCTGGGCGCAGCCGTGACGCTGCAACCGTTTCGGCATCTGCGCTTTACCGACGTTTCGCCCGCGGGATTGGACCAATGGTTTTTCATTCTGTTTCTGGCGCTGACGGTGCTGGGGTGGAAGCGGCTTTCCTCGTCGCTCGTCCTGTTCATGCTCGGCCTGCTGATGGTGCCGTATTTGACCTTGAGCGGCGGGCCAGGCGGGCTTACGTCGATGACGCGTTTTTGCGTGCTCGCGTTCCCAGCCTTTATCGTGCTCGCCGATCTGTGCCGGCGAGCCGTGTGGCTTGGTCTGGCCTTGATCGGACTTTCGGCTGCCGTGCTGGGGCTTTGGTCGGCGCTGTTCGCGCAATGGTATTGGGTCGGCTGAGCCGGCAGGACGGTCGCAACCATTCTTGAACTCCGCCGCGTCCGGCCATTATAACCGCGCCCAACAAGGTCACCGCAGGACGACATCGGGATCGGGTTCATGGCCGGACATTCACAGTACAAGAACATCATGCACCGCAAGGGGCGGCAGGATGCGGCGAAATCGAAGCTGTTCGGCAAGCTGGCGCGGGAAATCACCGTGTCGGCGAAGCTCGGCGTGCCCGATGCGGCGATGAATCCGCGGTTGCGCGCGGCGATCATGGCGGCGCGAGCCGAAAACATGCCGAAGGACAATATCGAGCGCGCCATCAAGAAGGCCTCGGGCGGCGATGCCGAGAATTACGAGCAAATCCGCTACGAGGGCTACGGCCCGGGCGGCGTTGCTGTGATCGTCGAAGTGTTGACCGACAACCGCAACCGCGCCGCCGGCGAGGTGCGCGCGACCTTCACCAAGGCCGGCGGCAATCTCGCCGAGACCGGCGCGGTGTCGTTTATGTTCGACCATGTCGGCGTTACCGAATACGACGCCAAAGTGGCGAGCGCGGAGGCGATGTTCGACGCGGCGCTGGAAGCCGGCGCCGACGACGTGGTGTCGAACGAGACCGCGCACGAGGTCTATGCCGCGCAAGCTCATTTCGGCTCGGTCGCCAAGGCGCTGGAAGCCAGATTCGGCGAGCCGCGCAAGGCGTCGCTGGTCTGGCGGCCGCAGAACACCGTGGCGGTCGACGACGAGCAGGGCGAAAAGCTCTTGAAGTTAATCGAGAACTTGAACGACAACGAGGATGTGCAGAACGTCTATGCCAATTTCGAGATTTCCGACGCGCTAATCAGCCGCATGAGCGCGTAATTCGCTTTAGCTCACGGCAAACAACACCAGCGCCACGGCTGCGATCGCGAGGCCGGCGCATTTTCGTAAATCGACGCGTTCGCGGAACACCGCGATGCCGAACAGCGCGGTGATGACGAAACTCATCTGCGCCACCGGAACCAGCACGCTCGCCGGCCCGAGCGCCAGCGCGTGCATCAGCAGCACAAATGCGCCGAACAGGCCGAGCGCGGCGGCCGCGGCGTAGCTCCAGCCGCGCGGCGGAATCCAAATGCGCCCTTCGCGCAGAAAGCCAAACAGCGTCGCCAGCGAGCAGAACGTCCAGGCCTGCGCCGCCACCATCGTCTCCGGCACCGCGCCCTGCTGCAGGCCGATTTTATAGAACAGATTGGTCAGCGCCATCGTCACGGTTGCGAGCAGCACGCGGCCGAGCGAGGCGAAGCTGAATTTGCCGCGCTCGCTGCCGGCTTCGGCGAGCAGGAGCCACACGGCGACGAGCGCACTGGCGAGCGCGATGGCCTTCGGAACCGTCAGCGACTCGTGCAGGATTAGGATCGCCAGCGCCGCGGTGATGGTGAAATTGAGCCGGAAGATCGGCGCGTTGGTCGAGACCGCGCCGCCATGCAGGCTTTGCGTAAAATTGTAGAGGGCGACGAACAAGAACGCGCCGGCCAGCGCGCCCCACAGCGCGGAGAGGTGAGGATCGAGGTTGCCGCTGAGCCACGCATAGAGCGTCACGCCCGGACAGAAAATCCAGGCCTGCAGCATGAGGAAATCGCCGGCCTTAATGCCGGCCGCGGCGCCGCGCTTGTAGATGATGTCGCTGACGCCGAAGCAAAGCATGGCGCCGAGCGCGAGGGGAAGGCCGGGAGTCACGCCATTTCCGTAGTGGGGCAAAGCCGTTAATCGCCGATGTTGCGCCTGCTTATCAGGACTGCGGTTGTCCGACGAGCGGCGCGTGAGCATTGCCGGCATGCTATTAATGACGCGGCATGACCCGCCCGATTCGCATCCTCGGCATCGATCCCGGGCTCCGCCGCACCGGCTGGGGCATGGTCGAGATTGCCGGCAACGCATTGAGCTTCCTCGGCTGCGGCTCGGTGACCACCAACGACCGCGACGCGCTGGCGATGCGGCTTCTCGCCATCCATGACGGGCTGATGCGGATTCTCGACGACTTCCGGCCGGACGAAGCCGCAGTCGAGCAGACTTTTGTGAGCAAGGATGCGCGCGCAACACTAAAACTCGGCCAGGCGCGCGGCATCGCCATGGTGGTGCCGGCGCGGGCCGGCGTGCCGGTTTCCGAATACGCGCCGAACCTGGTGAAGAAGAGCATCGTCGGCGCCGGCCATGGCGACAAGGCGCAAGTGCGGATGATGATCGGCGTGCTGTTGCCCAAGGCCGACCCGTCGTCCGACGATGCCGCCGACGCACTCGCCATCGCGGTGACGCATGCGCATCACCGGCAGAGCGTGGTGCTTCACGCGGCGCTGAAAGTAGCGACACGATGATCGGCAGGCTCAAAGGCATCATCGACTCCTACGGCGAGGATTCCGTCATCCTCGACGTCAATGGCGTCGGCTATCTGGTGCACTGCTCGGCGCGCACCTTGCAGGAATTGCCGCGCGCCGGCGAGCCGGCGACGCTGTCGATCGAAACTTATGTGCGCGAGGATCAAATCCGCCTGTTCGGCTTTCTCACCGACGTCGAGCGCGAATGGTTCCGGTTGTTGCAGACCGTGCAAGGCGTCGGCGCCAAGGTGGCGCTTTCCGTACTCGGCACGCTCAAGCCTGCCGATCTCGCTGCCGCCATCGCCATGCGCGACAAGGCCATGGTGGCGCGCACGCCGGGCGTCGGGCCCAAGGTCGCCGAGCGCATCGTCACCGAATTGAAGGACAAGGCGCCAGCCTACACCGATATCGATCCGGCTTTGGTGCGGCTCTCCGGCGCCCTCGACGAACAACGCGCGCCGCGGCCGGTGACCGACGCAGTCTCGGCGTTGGTCAATCTGGGCTATGCACAAGTGCAGGCCGCCGCCGCCATCGCCGCCGCGTTGCGCAGTGCCGGCGAGGGTGCGGCGACGACGACGCTGATCCGGCTGGGTTTGAGGGAACTGGCGAAGTGAAAAGACCTGCGAAACTCGGCACAGCGGAGAAGGCGCTGATCGCAGCGGCGAAAGCGGCGATCAAGCAGCGCTACCGCGACGACTGGCAGGAGGTCGGCGCCGCACTGCGCACCCGTTCGGGAAAAATCTTCACCGGCGTCAATCTCGATGCCTATCTCGGCCGCATGGCGGTGTGCGCCGAGGCCGTCGCACTCGGGCGTGCGGTCGTCGATTTGGGCGACGATGGCATCGATCTCATCGTCGCCGTACGGCATCCGCCGCCTCAAGAGAAGGACCAAACCGTCGCGGTGGTGTCGCCGTGCGGGGCGTGCCGCGAATTGATCTTCGACTACGACCGCAAAGCACGCGTGATCGTGCCGAGCGGCAAATCGCCGGCGGTGGTGCCGATCGCCGAATTGCTGCCGAACAAATACACCCGGGGGCCGGAACGGTGACGACCGCGCCGCGCCAACTGGTCACGCCCGAGCGCCGCGACGAAGACGCCGCGGAAACGAGCTTGCGGCCGCAGCGGCTTGCCGAATTCATCGGTCAGGAGCAGGCGCGCCAGAATCTCGGCGTGTTCATCGCGGCGGCGAAGGCGCGGCGCGAGCCGCTCGATCACGTGCTGTTCGTCGGCCCGCCCGGGCTCGGCAAGACCACGCTGGCGCAGATCGTGGCGCGCGAGCTCGGCGTCAATTTCCGCGCTACGGCGGGTCCGGTCATCGCCAAGGCCGGCGATCTCGCTGCGCTGCTGACGAATCTCGAAGAGCGCGACGTGCTGTTCATCGATGAAATCCACCGCCTCAATCCGGCGGTCGAGGAAATCCTTTATCCGGCGATGGAGGACTTTCAGCTCGACCTTATCATCGGCGCAGGACCGGCGGCGCGCTCGGTCAAGATCGACCTCGCCAAGTTCACGCTGATCGGCGCCACCACGCGCGCCGGGCTCCTCACCAATCCGCTGCGCGACCGCTTCGGCATTCCGGTGCGGCTCAACTTCTACACCGAGGCGGAGCTGGAGCAGATCGTCAATCGCGGCGCGCGCGTGCTCGGCATTGCCATCACCGCCGACGGCGCCAACGAGATCGCGCGCCGCGCCCGCGGCACCCCGCGCATTGCCGGGCGGCTCCTGCGCCGGCTGCGCGACTTTGCCGACGTCGCCGGCGCCGCCGCCATCGATCGCGCGGTCGCCGACAAGGCGCTCGCCGCGCTCGAAGTCGACAGCGCCGGCCTCGATGCCATGGACCGGCGCTATCTCAGCACCATCGCGGTGAATTACGGCGGCGGCCCGGTCGGCGTCGAGACATTGGCGGCAGCGCTGTCGGAGCCGCGCGACGCCATCGAGGACATCATCGAGCCTTATCTGATCCAGTGCGGGCTGTTGCAGCGGACGCCGCGTGGGCGTCTGATCACCGGCCACGCCTTTCGCCACCTCGGCCTGCCCGAGCCGGCGCGCGATCCGGCGCAGTTCGGGCTGTTCGGCGCGGACGACAATGACTGACGCAAGACCGCAGACCTACGAAGGCGGCTGCCATTGCGGCCGCGTGCGGTTCCGCGTGACGGCGGATTTGTCGCGCGTCACCGAATGCAACTGCTCGATCTGCGCCAAGAAGGGTTTTCTGCATCTTATCGTCGCGCCGGAGAATTTCGCGCTGCTGAGCGGCAAGGACGCGCTCACGACCTACCGCTTCAATACCGGCACGGCGCAGCATACGTTCTGCGCCACTTGCGGCATCCATCCGTTCTATGTGCCGCGCTCCGATCCCGATAAGATCGACGTCAACATGCGCTGCCTCGACGGCGTCGATGTCGCCGCGATAAAACCCCACTCGTTCGACGGCAACAACTGGGAGCGCGCGATGAGCCAGCGGGTGCCGTGGAGATAGCCGGTATTGGCGTGTTCCCGGTTCGATGATAGGATTTTGTCATGAAAACGACCGGCGAAAAGGCGGCTGAAGCGCTTGAACTGCTCCCCGAAGAAATGCGGGAGCCCGCCGTCGCGTGTTTGCTCGAGCAAGCGGAAAGATTTCGCGTGCTCAAGGAACAGATCGGTGCGGGCTTGCAGGATGTCGCAGCGGGCCGCGTGTCGAAGTGGGATTTTGCGGAGTTCCTGCGCCAAGCACGAAATTCGAAGGTCAGATAGTTGCCGGGGATGCGACTTGTGATCTCCGAAAAGGCCAAGTCAGATCTACTCCGTCAGATCTACTCCGTCAGAATCTACTCCGTATGTATCGTTATATTGAAGAACGTAGCCCCGAATGCCGCCAACGCCTTCGGTCGGAGGATCGATGCGAATTTCGCGAACTTGGTCCGGTTTCCATTCATCGGCCGCGAGCGGTCGTGGCTCGCACCGGGAATCCGGTGTCTGGTAGCGGATCGTCATCTTAATCCTTTACATTGTCGATTCCGAGCAAATCACAATCGTTCGCGTAATCAATGCCCGAATGGATGGCGATGAAGAATTCTACCGATGAATGACCAGCGTTCTGTTTCTCTCGACGGCGAAATCCGCGACGGCCGCCACGTGCTCACGGTGCGCGTCTATTACGAGGACACCGATTTCACCGGCATCGTCTATCACGCCAATTACCTGCGCTACATGGAGCGCGGCCGCACCAATTATCTGCGGCTGATCGGCGCCGATCATCGCGCGCTGTTCGAGGCGACCGAACGGGAGGCGCCGGGCTTTGCCTTCGTGGTGCGCTCGATGACGCTCGATTTTCTCAAGCCCGCGCGCATGGACGACGTGCTCGACATCGTCACCGAGCCGGAAGTGGTGAAGGGCGCTTCGACCACGGTGCGCCAGCGCGTGATGCGCGGCGACGAGCTTCTGGTCGAGGCGCATGTCCGCGTCGCTTTCGTCAGCGGCGGCCGGGCGCGGCCGATCCCGAAACCGCTGCGCATCGCTATGAAGGCCGATCAGAATGTGCTGGAGGGACCTAGTTAGGGGCGACTCGCCTGGGGCTGGAGTAGGGGTGGAGTGGCTTGGGAACACGTCTGAACGTCCGGTACCGCGGCCTCCCGGCACTCGCGCGCGCTCGCCGGTAATTGGGTCGGCAGAGCCGCTTCCCATGCTTTGGCGGGGCCCCCTACCGCGGCCTTAACGTCCCATTAAGTACAGTCGGGCTTCGTTAGCGTGATCGACCGGTGTTGCGCCCTAGTTTGGACATGTTTCGCGATTGATTTCCGGTCTGCCGGTGACGGGTCCGGCTCGGGTCCTCGCGAAATTTCGGGTCTTGGTCGGCGCGCGCGAAGCGGCGGCCTGTCTCGATCCATTGGTCCCGACCCCGTGCGCCGCGCCGGTCATGGCCAGTACCTGTACCTGGCGGCCTCCAATTGGCCGTTATGCCGGACCGCCGAAGGGGACGTCCCATGAATCCAGCCGACATCTCCTCGTCGGTCGCGCCGTTGACTTCCGCCAACCTATCGCTGTTCCACCTGTTCTGGCACGCCCACTGGATCGTCGAGTCGGTGATCGTCGGCCTGCTGCTGTGCTCGGTCTGGGTCTGGGCCATCGCGATCGATAAAACGCTGCTGTTTTCGCGGCTTCGCCGCGCCGGAGACAGTTTTGAGGAGGCGTTCTGGTCGGGCCAGTCGCTCGAGGAGCTGTATAAATCGCTGGCCACGCAGCCGGGGCATTCGACCGGCGTCTTGTTCGTCGCCGCCATGCGCGAATGGAAGCGCAGTCTGGAGGGCCACGCCCGCTCCTTCGCCGGGCTGCAAATGCGCATCGAGAAAGTCATGAACGTCGCCATCGCGCGCGAAGTCGAAAACATGGAGCGGCGCCTTTTGGTGCTGGCGACGGTGGGTTCGGCGGGGCCGTTTGTCGGCCTGTTCGGCACGGTGGCCGGCATCATGACGAGCTTCCAGTCGATCGCGGCGTCGCAGAACACTTCGCTGGCTGTGGTCGCGCCGGGCATCGCGGAATCGCTGTTTGCGACCGCAATCGGCCTCGTTGCCGCCATCCCGGCGACGATTTTCTATAATAAGTTCACCACCGAGGTGAACCGGCAGGCACAGCGGCTCGAGGGCTTCGCCGACGAGTTCACGGCGATCCTGTCGCGGCAGATCGACGAACGGGGCTGAGGGCAGGGGTTATGGCGGCAGGCACCGTGAGCGCGATCTCGGCCGGCGGCAAGCGCCGCCGGCGCCGCGCGGTCATGAGCGAAATCAACGTGACGCCGTTCGTCGACGTCATGCTGGTGCTGTTGATCGTGTTCATGGTCTCGGCGCCCTTACTTACAGTCGGCGTGCCGATTGATCTGCCGCAGAGCGAGGCCAAGTCGTTGCCGCAGGACAACGAGCCGCTGACGGTGTCGGTTAATGTCGACGGTCAGATTTTCCTGCAGAACGCTCCAATCAAGCTTGACGATCTGGTGGCCAAGCTCAAGGCGGTGATCGACGCGCGCCACGGCGACCTCAACGAGGTGATCTATGTGCGCGGCGACCGCAAGGTCGACTACGGCACGATGATGCGGGTGATGGGACAAATCTCCGGCGCGGGCTATCATCGCGTCGCGCTTGTCACCAATGTCGAGCAGGACGGGAAATGAAGACCGGCATGACCATATCCTGCGTCGGTCATGCCGTCGCGATCGGCTGTGCGCTGGTGGCGATTTCGGCGCAGCCCATGGAGGTGCCGCCGGTCGACTCGCTGCCGGTGCAGTTCATCTCCGATAAGGACTTCACCAAGCTCACGCAGGGCGTCAAAAACGCGCCAAAGCTGAAAATCGATATGCCGAAGCCGCTCGCCGACAAAGTCGACGCTGCGAAGGCGATCGACCAGCTGGCGCCCAAGGTCGCCGACAAGCCGGAAATCCGCACCGATTCGAGCAAGTCCAAGCCGTTGCCGAAACCCGACAAGCCCGATCCGAAGCAGGCGCAGAAGGCCGATCAACCAAAGCCGCCGCAATACAAACCGGACCAGATCGCCGATCTGTTGAAGAACGACGCCGCGAAGAAGCCGGCAAAGCCGGACGACCAGTCGACGCCGCAGAAGGCGGGCTCGCCGAAATTCGACGCCAATCAGGTCGCCGAACTGCTCGACAAGCGCGATCCGCGGCGGCAGGTGGCCACCAATGAAACCCTCAATGACAGGGCCAATCTCGGCGCCGCGAGCGGCGCGCCATCCGCCCAGATGTCGCAGAGCGAGATCGACGCATTGCGCGCCCGCATATCCAGTTGCTGGAGCCCGCCGCCGGGCATCGATGCCAATTCCAAGGTCTATGTCGTGCTTCGCGTCCTGTTCAAGCCGAACGGTACGTTGGGCGGCGATCCGGTCCTGGTCGAAGCCACGGCGTCCTCGTTAGGTCCGGCATTGGCCGAGAGCGCCAAGCGTGCGCTGCTGTTGTGCCAACCCTTCACCATGCTCAAGCCCGAGCATTACGACCAATGGAAAGACCTCGAGCTCAAGTTCGATCCTCATGAATTACTCGGCGGCTGACCAGGCGGATTCAAGCACATGACGCTTCGACGTAGATCGAATTTCATCATGACGCGGCGGCGTGCGCTCGCACTCGGCGCGGCCGCCGGCGGTTTGACGCTGCTGCCGCGCTACGCCGCCGCGGTGGTGCGCCTCGACATCACCCAGGGCAATTTTCAGCCGATGCCGATCGCCGTCGCCAAATTCATCGGCGGCGGCGAAGGCGACGACGATACCGCGGCCGGCGTCACGCAAATCATCACTGCGAATTTGCAACGCAGCGGCCTGTTCGCCCCGATCGATCCGGCGGCTTTCATCGAACACATCGCCAGCGTCGATACGGTGCCGCGCTTTCCCGATTGGCGCAGCGTCAATGCCCAGGCGCTGGTGACCGGCGCGGTCACGCGGCAACCCGACGGGCGGCTGAAAGCCGAATTCCGGCTGTGGGACGTGCTTGCGGGTCAGCAGCTGGCGGGCCAGCAATATTTCACCACGCCGGACAACTGGCGCCGTATCGGCCACATCATCTCGGACGCGATCTACGAGCAGCTTACCGGCAACGGCGGCTATTTCGACAGCCGCATCGTGTTCGTCGACGAAACCGGTCCGGGGACGGCGCGCGTCAAGCGGCTCGCCATTATGGATCAGGACGGCGCCAACGTGCGCTATCTCACGCGCGGCGACGACCTCGTGCTGACGCCGCGGTTTTCGCCGTCGTCGCAGGAGGTCACCTATATGGCTTACGGCCAGGGCGATCCCCGCGTCTATCTCTACAATATCGACACCGGGCAGCGCGAAGTCGTCGGCAACTTTCCGGGCATGAGCTTTTCGCCGCGGTTTTCGCCGGACGGCCAGAGCGTCATCATGAGTTTGCAGGAAGGCGCCAACTCGAACATCTTCGTCATGGATTTGCGCTCGAAGGCGACGACGCGGCTGACCAACACGCAGGCTATCGACACCGCGCCGTCATACTCGCCCGACGGTACCCACATCTGCTTTGAATCCGATCGCGGCGGTCAGCCGCAAATCTACGTCATGGCGGCAAGCGGCGGACCGGCGCAACGCATCAGCTTCGGCGACGGCACCTACAACACGCCGGTCTGGTCGCCGCGCGGCGATTACATCGCTTTCACCAAGATTGCGAGCAACACGTTTGCCATCGGCGTGATGAAACCGGACGGCAGCGGCGAACGCATTCTCACCGAGAGCTTCCACAACGAAGGCCCGACATTCGCGCCCAACGGGCAGGTGATCATGTTCTTCCGCGATCCGGGCGGCAATTCCGGACCGTCGCTGTTTACCGTCGACATTTCCGGCCGCAACGAGCAACGGGTTCCGACGCCGAACTACGCTTCCGACCCGGCGTGGTCGCCGCTATTGTCATAAACCGCCGATTTAATCGGCGCCGGTTCCATAGAGTCGCCGCATTGACGCCTCATTAACCATTGCAAAAGCTTTCCAGGGAATCCGCGGGGTCGAGGCATCTTTGCAAGGCCGCATCAAGGTTGACGGAACCTTCGCTTAACGAAGGCGCTGCTAGACCGGCTCACGACCAAGCATGTGTCCGGTCACAATGTATGCATGGAGGCACCGGAATGAACATGGCGAAAGCGCTCCGTGGCGCCAAGTTCGTCGCCGTCATCATGGCAACGCTCGCGATCGCGGCGTGCGCCAAGAAGAATGATCAAACTGCCATGGGTGCGGCTGCCACGCCCGGCAGCCAGCAGGACTTCGTCGTCAATGTCGGCGACCGCGTGTTCTTCGATACCGATTCGTCGAATCTCTCTGATCAGGCGCGCGCGACGCTCGACAAGCAGGCGCAGTGGCTCAACAACTACAACAGATATTCCTTCACCATCGAAGGCCACGCCGACGAGCGCGGCACGCGCGAATACAACATCGCGCTCGGCGCCCGCCGTGCGGAGACCGTGCGCGAATATATGATCTCGCGCGGGCTTTCGGCGTCCCGCATGCGCACCATCTCCTACGGCAAGGAGCGGCCGGTGGCGCTGTGCAACGATATTTCCTGCTGGTCGCAAAACCGGCGCACCGTCACCGTGCTCGATCAGAGTTCTTGACGCCGCGCTGCTCGGTTGGCTGTTAAGCGATCGGCGCCGTCATGGCGCCGATCGCGTTTCGATGCCATGCTTCGCAAGCGATGTTTGGCCTTGCCAAGGCGGGGCTGAAATCGGATCGTAGCGTCGTGGCCGCACGGCATCGATAGCGCCACTTCCGGCTTTCGCAGGTCGCTCAAAAAGGGTTCGGCCATGACCCTCGGTTGGATTGCCCGCATCGCGCTCGTTTTTGCCGTTTGCGCCGGCGCCGTTGCCTGCGGCCGGGGCAACCAATACGCCGCGCCGCCGCCGCCGAAGGTCACGGTCGCCGCGCCCATTGCGCAGGACGTGACGCGCTATTTCGACGCGACCGGCAACGCCGCGGCGGTCAATTCGGTCGATCTGGTCGCCCGTGTGCAAGGCTTCGTGCAGGCGATCAGCTACAAGGACGGCGATTACGTCAAGAAAGACACCTCGCTGTTTACCATCGAGCCGGAGCCGTACAAGCTGAAAGTGGAGTCTGCGAAAGCGGCCGTCGTCAGCGCGCAGGCCACGCTAAAGCAGGCACAGGCCGAATTTCAGCGTCAGGCCGACCTGATTATTAAACAAGTCTCGACGCAAGCCAATTACGACAAGGCGCTGGCGCAGCGCGACTCCGCGCAAGCCGACCTGCAATCGCAGCAGGCCAACGAGCGGCAGGCCGAAATCAATCTCGGCTATACCGACGTGACCGCGCCGTTCGACGGCGTGGTGACCGCACGCCAGGTCTCGGTCGGCCAGCTAGTCGGCGCGAGTTCCCCGCCGACGGTGCTCGCCACCATCGTGCAGCTCGATCCGATCTGGGTGAATTTCACCGCCAGCGAGCGCGATGTCCTGCAGGTCCGCGCCACTCTCGCCAGCCGCGGCGAAACAACCGCCGCGCTGATCGGACTTCCCGTCGAAGTGGGGTTGCAGAATGAAAGCGGCTACCCGCACCACGGCAAGCTCGATTACGTGGCGCCCAACGTCGATCCGTCGACCGGCACGCTGGCGGCGCGGGCGACTTTGCAGAACGGCGATCGTCGGCTCTTGCCGGGCTATTTCGTGCGGGTGCGGATTCCCTCGAAGCCGCGACCGGCCTTGCTGGTGCCAGACGTTGCGCTCGGCACCGACCAGGGCGGCCGCTATGTGCTCGTCGTCAACAAGGACAATATCGTCGAGCAGCGCAAGGTCGAGCCGGGACAATTGGTCGGCGATCTGCGCGTCATCGAAAACGGTCTCGCCAAGGACGACCGCGTGGTGGTCGGCGGCATCATGCGCGCGATCCCCGGCGAGAAGGTCGATGCCGAGCAGCGCACTGCGGCGGCAGCGAAGTAACGGCAATGCGCGAGCGCATCCGCCACTCCTTCTCGCTCGCCCCAGCGAAAGCGGAGACCGGGAGCTCTTCGCCGCCGAACTGCGCCCGCCACCCGGATTCCCGCTTTCGCGGGAATGAGCGGAAGGGGCGCGCGCGATGATCTCTAAATTTTTCATCGAGCGTCCGGTCCTTGCCAACGTTCTCGCCATCCTGATGATCTTGATCGGCGCGGTCGCGCTCTATGGCTTGCCGATCGCGCAATATCGCGATGTCGTGCCGCCAACGGTGCAGGTGACGACGCGCTATCCCGGCGCCAGCGCGCGCACGGTGATGGATACGGTGGCGCTGCCGATCGAGCAGCAGGTCAACGGCGTCGAGAACATGATTTACATGCAATCGACCAGCGCCAGCGACGGCTCCTATACGCTCACGGTGACCTTCAAGATCGGCACCAATCTCGATAACGCGCAGATTCTGGTGCAAAACAGGGTGGCAAGCGCGCTATCGGCGCTGCCGCAGGCGGTGCAGGCGCAGGGCGTCAACGTGCAGAAGCGTTCGACCGCGATCCTGCTGTTCGTCACGCTGACCTCGCCGGACGCCCGCTATAACAGCCTGTATCTCGCCAACTACGCCACCATCAATCTGCGCGACGAACTGGCCCGGCTTCCCGGCGTCGGCGACGTTCTGGTTTTCGGCGCCGGCCAATATTCGATGCGGATCTGGCTCGATCCGGAGAAATTGAAGGCGCGCAGCCTGAACGCGCAAGACGTGGTCGCGGCGCTGCAACAGCAGAGCCAGGAGGTGACGGCGGGCCAGGTCGGCATGCCGCCAACGCCGCCCGGCGTCGACTTCCAATACACGATCGTCCTGCAGGGCCGGCTCACCGACGTCGGTCAATACGAGAACGTCATCGTCAAGACCGGGAATAACGGCGAGATCACGCGGCTGCGCGACGTCGGCCGCGTCGAGCTTGGCGCGCAGACCTACGGCCAGTTCTTCGCTCTGGATGGCAAGCAGGCGGCCGGTATCGGCATCTATCAGTCGCCCGGCGCCAACGCGCTCGACGTCGAGCACGCGGTCAAGGCCAAGATGGCGGAGTTGGCGAAGCAATTCCCGCAGGGCCTGGTCTATTCGGTGCCGTTCGACACCACGCTGTTCGTCAACGCCTCGATCCACGAAGTCTACAAGACGCTCGTCGAGGCGGCGGTTCTGGTGCTGATCGTCATTCTCGTCTTCCTGCAGGACTGGCGCGCCATGCTGGTGCCGGCGACGACGGTGCCGGTGACCATCGTTGGCGCCTTCGCGATGATGTGGGCGCTGGGCTTCACCGTGAACTTTTCCACCTTGTTCGCGATCGTGCTGTCGATCGGCATCGTGGTCGACGATGCCATCGTCGTGGTCGAGGGCGCAGCGCATTATGTCGAGAAGGGCATGAGCGGGCATGACGCGGCGATCCGCGCCATGAACGAATTGCTCGGACCGATCATCGGCATCACGCTGGTTCTGATGTCGGTGTTTCTGCCGGCGGCGTTCCTGCCGGGCCTGACCGGGCGCATGTATGCGCAGTTCGCCCTGGTTATCGCGGCGACGGCGCTGCTGTCGGCCATCAATGCGGTCACGCTCAAACCGACGCAGTCGGCGATGTGGCTGCGCCTGCCGGTCCCGCCGGAGCGGCGCAATGCGTTCTACCGCGGTTTCAATGCCGTCTATGCCCGTCTCGAGCGCAATTATGCCGGACTGATCCATCACATGGTCGAACATGCCGGGCTGATGACGATCGTCGCTTTTGCGATCATCGGGCTCGCGGTCTGGGGCCTGTCGCGCGTGCCGACCGGGTTTCTGCCGCTCGAAGATCAGGGTTACGTCCTGGTGAGCGTGCAGCTGCCCGACGGCGCCTCGCTCGCCCGCACCCAAGAGGCGATGCAGCAGGTCTCTGCCATCGCGCGCAAGGACCCGAGCGTCGACCAGGTGATCTCGATCGCCGGCATTTCGGTGCTGAACAACAGCGCCACGCTGGCCAATGCCGGCGTCGCCTATGTGGTGCTCAAGGATTGGAGCGTCCGCGACGACCTGCGCACCATCTTCGCCCGCCTGACCCCGACGCTCGACGCCGTCGACGCACGCGTGATCGTGCTGCCGCCGCCGCCGATCCAGGGCATCGGCAATGCCGGCGGCTTCACCATGCAGGTCGAGCTGCGCGACGGCTCCACCGATTTCGCCAAGCTGCAAAGCATCACCAGCACTATCGTCGCCAATGCCCGATCGCAGAGCGCGCTGCAACGCGTCTCGACGTCGTTCCGCGCCATCGCGCCGCAAATTCGCGTCGAGGTCGACCGCGTCAAGGCGCAGACCCTGCACGTTCCGGTCGATCAGGTGTTCTCGACGCTCGCCACCTATTTCGGCTCGACCTTTGTCTCGCAGTTCAACAAGTTCGGCCGCGTCTTCCAGGTCTACGCCCAGGCCGATTCGAAATTCCGGCTGCGGCCGCGCGACATCGAGAATCTGTCGGTGCGCAACCAGCAGGGCGACATGATCCCGCTGGGGACGATGGTCAAGATCGAGCCGCTCGTCGGCCCGCCGCTGATCAGCCTGTACAATCTGTATCCGTCGTCGAGCATCATCGGATTGCCGGCGGCCGGGTTCAGTTCGGGTGAAGCGATCCGTCTGATGGAGCAGAATGCGGCGGCGACGCTGCCGCCCGGCACCGGCACCGACTGGACCGCCATGTCGTATCAGGAGAAGATCGTCGGCAATCAGATGTATTTCGTGTTCGCGATGGCGATGCTGCTGGTTTATCTGGTGCTCGCCGGCCAATACGAAAGCTGGTACGCGCCGCTGGCGGTCATCCTGTCGGTGCCGCTGGCGCTGACCGGCCCGGTGCTGGTGCTGGAAATGCTGCGCATCGACAACAACCTGTACACCCAGATCGGCATCATTCTGTTGATCGCGCTGTCGGCCAAAAACGCCATCCTGATCGTCGAGGTCGCCCGCGAGCACCGCGTCAACGACGGCAAGCCCATCCTCGAAGCGGCGGTGGACGCCGCCCGCGCACGCTTCCGCCCGATCCTGATGACGTCGTTTGCGTTCATTCTCGGCGTCGCGCCGCTCGTCATCGCCAGCGGCGCCGGAGCCAGCGCCCGCAAATCGATCGGCATCACCGTGTTCTCGGGCATGATCGCCTCGACCTGTCTCGCCGTGCTGTTCGTTCCCTCGCTGTTCGTGGTGATCCAGCGGTTCGAAGAATGGCGCGCCGCGCGTAAAGTACCCCGCATCCAGCCGGCGGAATAGAGCGCGGCGGCCGGTCACCATGCGGCGGCGCTTGGGCCACGGCTGCGGCCACAGTCACAATTTGGACGCAGGACGCGCTATGTTAGGGCAGGAGAAAACACCGGCAATGCTTCAAGCGATGAGCCGCTCCACACCCGTCTTCGTGATCGCGTTTGCCTGCGTGCTGTGGGCTCATGCCGCCCGCGCGCAGGACACCCCGAGCGATATCGTCACCCGTCTCGACCGCCTTGAAGAGACGGTGCGCGATCTCACCGGTTCGGTGCAGGAATTGCAGTACCGCAACCAACAACTTGAACAACAAGTGCAGCGTCTGCAGGGCGGCGCGGGGGCGGGGGCAACTTCGTCAGGCCCGCCGATTGCGGCGGCGCCGTCGCGATCGTCAGTCTCCACATCGCTGCCGCCGCCGACGGCAACACCCTATTCGACACCGCCGCAATATTCGCAGCCGGCGCCGGCGGCGCAATACGCGCCGCCGCCGCAATATACCCCGCCGCCTTATGACGCGCCGCCGGCTCCGGCCGTTGCCGGCGCGCCGTCGGGCGGCCACGACGCCTTCAACCCGGCGCTCGATCCGAACGCGCCGGGTGTGCCGCATGCGCTCGGCACCAGCACCACCGGGACCGAACCGCCGCCGCCGGCGCCCGGCATGGGCGGCGCGGCGCAGCCCGGTGCGCCGCTCAATCTTTCCGGACTGCACGGCCCTTACGGCCCGCAAGCCGACGCCGCGCCGGGCGGCACCCTGCCGCCGCCGCCCTTGGCCAATCCGAATGCGACCGGCGCCATGCAGGAGGCGTCGCTGCCGCCGAACGCCACGCCGAAGGACGAGTTCGATCTCGCTTACGGCTATGTCAGGCAGAAGAACTACGGACTTGCGGCGCAGACCTTCCGCGATTTCCTGCACAAATATCCCGGCGACCGGTTGACGCCGGAGGCGCAATACTGGCTCGGCGAAAGCCTGTTCGCGGATCAGAAATATCACGACGCCGCCGAGGCCTTCCTTGCCGTCTCGACCAAATACGAGACCAGCGCGAAGGCGCCGGATGCGTTGCTGCGGCTCGGCGAATCGCTGGCGGCGCTCGGCGAGAAGGAAGCGGCCTGCGCCTCGCTCGGCGAGGTGTTACACAAATATCCGCACGCTTCGATCAGCGTAAAGCAAAACGTTGACCGGGAGCAGAAGCGTGTCCACTGCTGAGCAACCCATTCGCGGCGACGAAGGGAATGCGCTGTTCTGCGGTCTTGAAAATCTGCGCGGCCTTGTTCTTGCGGTTTCCGGCGGTCCGGATTCCACCGCGCTCCTGCTCTTGGCGTCGCGCTGGGCGAAAGCGCGCAAAGGCGCGCCAAAACTTCTCGCTGTCACCGTCGATCACGGGCTGCGCGCCGCGGCGGCCGGCGAAGCGGCCGCGGTCAAGCGCCTCGCCCGCCGGCTTGGCGTCGCGCACCGCACCTTGCTCTGGCGCGGCGCCAAGCCGAAATCCGGCCTGCAGGAAGCCGCGCGCGCCGCGCGCTACCGGCTCCTGGCAGAGGCCGCCGCGCGCGCGGGTTACGCACATATCCTGACCGCGCATACGCTCGACGATCAGGCGGAAACGGTGCTGTTTCGTCTCGCCCGCGGCAGCGGGCTCGGCGGGCTTGCCGGCATGGCCTACGCCGCGCCGCTGCCCCAACGACCGGCATCGGGCGCGATGAGCGCAGCAAGCTCGATCTTTCTCGTCCGCCCGCTCCTTGTCATCGCCAAGGCGCGTCTGATCGCAACGCTTAAGGCCGAAGGCATCGCCTATAGCGAGGATCCGAGCAATCGCGATCCGCGCTTCGCCCGCGCCCGGTTCCGCAGCTTCATGCCGGCGCTAGCCCAGGAGGGACTCGATGCACGCGGCTTGGCGCGGTTGGCGGGCAGGATGCGCCGGGCCGAAGGGGCGATCGAATTTGCCGTCGCTGCCGCGCGCGAGGCGCTCGCCCCGGCGCCGTGGCCGGAACGCGGTCCGGTCAGCTTCGCGACCGGCCAATACGCGAGTTTGCCGGCCGAAGTCGCGTTGCGGCTTTTGGGCCGCGCCATTGCCCATGCCGGGGACGAGGGCCCGGTCGAACTGGCCAAGCTCGAGAGCCTTTATGACAGCCTCCGCCAGGCCCGTTCGGGGTTGCGCCGGACCCTTGCCGGCGCGCTGGTCAGCCTCGGCAGCGAGCGCCTCACGGTCGAGCGCGCGCCGGCGCGGCGCAAACCAGCCATTCGCAGGGACCGCAACAGGCGCTTTACGAAATAGCCATATAATGGCGTGGTTTGCGAAGTGGTTCCCTTGGCAGGGGGCGGGCTCGCGCCTACATTGCGCAAAGCATGATCCCTAAAAGTGGAAACCGGTTTTCGGAAAAGATCATGCGCAAACAAAAGGCTAGAGCGGGACAATGATTCGGGGAAATCGCATCCCGCTCTAGTACCCGGGACGTGAAGCCGCCACGATTGGCGGGCATTTCAATGACCGCGGACTGCGCTCGGTCGGGGCAAGGACAACAGATGAACGCCAATCTGCGCAATTTCGCCCTCTGGGTCATCATTGTCCTGCTGCTGCTCGCGCTGTTCACGCTGTTTCAGAATCCAGGCCAGCACACCACCGCTCAGGACGTCTCGTTCTCGCAATTGCTCAACGAGGTCGACCAGGGCCGCGTGCGCGACGTGCTGATCCAAGGCCCGGAAATCCACGGCACCTTCACCGACGGCCGCGCCTTCCAGACCTATGCGCCGAGCGACCCCGGCCTGGTCGACAAGCTCTACAAGAAGGGCGTCTCGATCACGGCGCGGCCGTTGAGCGACAACGTGCCCTGGTTCGTCTCGCTGTTGATCTCCTGGCTGCCCTTCGTCGCCCTGATCGGCGTGTGGATTTTCCTATCGCGCCAGATGCAGGGCGCCGGCGGCAAGGCGCTTGGCTTCGGCAAGAGCCGCGCCAAATTGCTCACCGAAGCGCACGGCCGCGTCACCTTCGAGGATGTGGCCGGCGTCGACGAAGCCAAGCTCGACCTGCAAGAGATCGTCGAATTCCTGCGCGATCCGGCCAAATTCCAGCGGCTCGGCGGGCGCATCCCGCGCGGCGTGCTGTTGGTCGGTCCGCCCGGCACCGGCAAGACGCTGCTCGCCCGCGCCATCGCCGGCGAGGCGAATGTGCCGTTCTTCACCATTTCCGGTTCCGACTTCGTCGAAATGTTCGTCGGCGTCGGCGCCAGCCGCGTGCGCGACATGTTCGAGCAGGCCAAGAAGAACGCGCCCTGCATCATCTTCATCGACGAGATCGACGCCGTCGGCCGCCAC
>Ga0102924_1002486_pt1 | contig 20067 bp, 19 predicted proteins | sample PaiPotPPM11metaG_FD_80116 | JGI IMG/M metagenome (GOLD analysis project Ga0102924, IMG submission 80116) | Iron sulfur acid spring bacterial and archeal communities from Banff, Canada, to study Microbial Dark Matter (Phase II) - Paint Pots PPM... ...
AGCACCGTGGCCGCGTCGGAGAACAGCCGCTCCGCGGCGACGGGTACGGTCACCCGCCCGCGCAGCAGCGGACCCGCGAGCCGGAACCCGTACGTCACCGCGGCCAGCGCCACGATGGCGATCATCGGCATCATCGCTTACCCTCCGCAGAAAGTTCTCTTGAGTCCATGGCGGTTTCGTCTCTTGAGTCCATGGCGGCCTCGTCGCCGTGAGCCGGCCGTTGGCCGCCTCCGCGACCCCGGCCGCCCGGAAAGCCCAGGCCTCGTCGGCCGGCCCAGTTCCGCCGGCCGGCCCACTGCGTGCCGAGCCCGCCGAGCGCGGCGAGCAGTGGCAGCCCCGCGGGCAGCACCGGGGTGAGCGCGACGGCGATCACGGCGCCCGTCCCGGCGGCGAGCTTGGTCCGCCGGGTGGCCAGTGTCGGGAGCGCCAGCGCCAGCATCACCGCGGGAAACGTGGCGTCAAGCCCGAACGCGTTCGTGTCCCGCAGCACGGACCCCAGGCCGATGCCAAGGAGCACGGACAGGTTCCAGACCACGAAGAGCGCCACGCCACACGTCCAGAACGCCGACCTCCGCCGCTGGGGAGTCGGCTGCCGCAGCGCGAAAGCCACCGACTCGTCCGTGATCACGTGCGTGCCGAGCGCGCGGACCAGCCAGCGTCTGGCGGTCGCGACGGCCCCGTGCCCGGCGGCCCCGTGCCCGGCGGCAGGGAACTCCGCGGCGGCGGGGCCGGCCGGCCCGACTACGTCGGCGACGGCGAACCCGTAGGGGAACAGCCGGGTGTTGAGCACCGCCCCGGCAACGACGGCCGCCACGGGCGAGCCGCCCGCGAGCACGATGCCGACCGCCGCGATCTGCGCGCCGCCGGCGAAAACGAGCAAAGACAGCGCGACGGGGACCCACCAGGCAAGCCCACCGGACGAGCCAACCCGGGTGACACTGGTGGCGCCGAACGACACGGCGACGATCCCGTCCGCCAGGCAGACAAGGCCAACGTCCCGCAGCAGCGCCGACGAGGCCGTTCGCCAAAGAAACCGCATGTTCAATATAATGAACGATGACGGATGGTTCGTCAAACCGAACACTTTGATCGATGGAGCGAACGATATGGCAGAGACAGGCACCCCGGCTGACATCGTCGCGCTCGTCTCGATGTCCCTGCGCCGCGAACGCGCCCGCGCCGCCCTGTCGCTCACCGAACTCGCCAAGCGGGCGGGTATCGCGAAGTCGACCCTGTCCCAGCTGGAGAGCGGTGCGGGCAACCCGTCGCTCGAGACTCTGTGGGCACTCGGTACCGCGCTCGGCGTGCCGCTCAGCCGCCTCATCGACCCGCCGAGGAGCGACGTCAGGGTGATCCGCGCCGGTGAGGGCGTCGTCATGCATGCCGAACGCGACCCGTACGAGGCGGCGATGCTCGCGTCGTGCCCGCCGGGCGCGCGCCGCGACATCTACCGGGTCGGCGCCGAACCGGGCACGGGCCACCTGGCTCACCCGCACACCGCGGGCACGGTGGAGCACCTGATCCTCGGCACCGGCCGGGTACTAGCCGGCCCGGAAGGCGAGGCGGTCGAACTCGGCCCGGGCGATTACCTCCGCTACCCTGGCGACATCCCGCACGTTTTCAACGCGCTCGAACCTGACACGCTGGGCGTGATCATCATGGAGCACGTCTGAGCAGAAGGGCCGCGCGCGGTGAGCTGGGTTCTCGCGATCGACTTCGGCACGTCGAACACGACGGCCGCCCACGCGGCGGACGGCGCCGCGCCGGTTGTGCTGACCGTAGACGGCCTGCCTTCCATCCCCTCCCTGGTGGCCGCGGATCCCGACGGGCACCTGGTCGTGGGCAGGGCGGCTCGCAACCAGGCGTACCTGCACCGGGAACGAGCCGAACGGGCACCCAAGCGCGCGCTCGCGGCGGGCGGTGAGGTCATACTCGGCCAGCGGGCGTACAAGGCGGCGGAAGTCGCCGCCGCGGTCCTGCGCAAGGCGCACGACGAGGCGCTGCGGTCGCACGGGGGAGCGGCGCCCGACGCGGTCATCCTCACCCACCCAGCGCGGTGGGGCCGTCACGTTGTCGACCAGCTCCGCGAAGCGGCGGGCCTGGCGGGCATCGACGGGCCCGCGCTGATCTCCGAGCCCGAGGCGGCGGCCTGGGGCTACGGACCGCCCGTCGCGGGCCAGGTCGTCGCCGTCTTCGACCTTGGCGGAAGCGGCCTTGACGTCGCCGTGCTCAGAGCGACGGAGACCGGCTATACGCTCGTCGGCCAGCCGGGCGGCGACGGCGAGCTCGGCGGCGATTACTTCGACGGCAGGCTCCTCGGCTGGGTGCTCGACCAGGCCCGCGAGCGGGATGGGGCGGCCTGGGCGGAGCTGACCTCGGCCCGCGGCCTGCGCGCGGCCCGCGACCGCGCGCGGCTGGGCGAGCAGGTGACGCTGGCGAGGGAGGCTCTGTCGACGAGCCCGGCGCAGGAAGTGGTCATCGACAGCTTCGACGAGGGATTCCCCGTGACCAGGGAGAGCTTCGAGGCGCTGATCGACGACCTGGCGGCCCGCGCGGCCGCGCAGGCGAACGCCGCGATCCTGGCGGCCGGGGCCGACCCAGCGGCCCTGGCCGGCCTGTACCTCGCAGGCGGCGCGTCGAACACACCGCTCATCGCCCGCCGTCTCCGGTCCGTCCTCGGGATACAGCCGCGGCTCAGCGAGGACCCGAAGGCAATCGTCGCCCAAGGCGCCCTCCGCGCCCACGCCGCCCGGGCGAGCGCGGGAAATACTACGCGCGCGGGAAACTCTATCCGGCTGACGCGGCTGCCCTTGGCCAGCGAACGGGTGCGGGACACGGTCACCAGCTTCAACGCCGGCAAGGAGCGCGCGCTCGCCGCCTGGTCGCCCGACGACAGCCACCTCGCTGTCTGCTTCGGGCAGGGCATCGAGATCTTGCCATGCCCGACGGCGTCAAGCTCAAGTCGATCACCTGGCGGATCTGGTCATCGATCAGCGCCCTCGCCTGGTCGCCCGATGGCGGCTACCTCGTCACCGGCCAGGTCGACTCGTCCGCGCTGAAGATCTGGTCGCTGTCCGGCGAGATGCGCCAGCTCGCCGTGCCCGACGCCGGCAGTGTGCGGTCGCTCGCCTGGCATCCGGGCGGCGACCGCGTCGCCGTCGTCGACGTACTCGGTACCGTTCGCGTCGTCGATCTGCTCACCGGCGCGCCGCGCGCCGTACTGACCAGGGGCGCGAGCGGGCTCCCGGACGCGCCGGTCGCCTGGCACCCGGATCCGGCGCCCGGCAACGATCTCCTGATCGTGGCCGGCGCGGACGGCACGGTGGTCCGCTGGAATCATGCCATGGACTCCGCGGGCGGCCTGTACCCGCGGGCCGACGAGCTGTTCGAGCTCGGCTCTGCGCCCGGTGCGTTCGCCTGGTCGGACGACGGCTCGCGGTTTGCGGCTTGCGGCGGCGGTTCGGTCAGGATCTGGGACAGGGCCGCCCCGCCGCCCCGTCGGCCGGCGGGGCGGCAGGTGGGCGGCGGCGAGATCACCGCGGCCGGCTGGACCAGCGGCGGCCAGTACCTGCTGACCGCCCTAGCTGACAGCAGCAGGCGGGCCGACAAGGTCGTGAGCCTGACCCTGTGGGACGCGGCGTCCGGCGAGCAGGTCAGGAGCTGGACCGATGTCCACGGCGAGTTCGCGCCCGGCCGGGGGATCGCGCTGTCCAACCGGGGGAACAGGATCAGGGTCGCCTGCGTGCGGCGCGGCGAGGCGCCTGCGGTCTACCGGCTTTCCGTGAGCTGAGCACGGCGCCGCCCGGAACGCGGCCGCGAACCGGGGCAACCCCGCGCACCCGGGCAAAGAGGAACGGGTGCGACCGGGAGAAGGCCGCACCCGTTCCGGCTACCGGGTTGTGTTTTCCTGAGTCAGGCCGCCTTGGAGACGCCTTCCCGCGCGGCGACGGGCGCCGTCTTGGCGAGGGCCCGCTCCCACTGCTCGCGGGTCGGCGGCTTGCACTTGAAGTACACGACGAGGGTCGCAATAGCAGCGAGCGCGGCGCCGAAGAAGAAGCCCCGCTCCCAGTGGAAGGTCGCGGCGCCGTACAGAGTGCCGGTCATGATCAGTGCCGCGATGCCGCCGGCGAAGGAGCCGCCGAGGGCCTTGAACGCGTAGATGGAGCCGTAGTTGATGGCGTTGTTGTTCTCGCCGTAGTAGTCCGCCACGGTCGCCGCGGTCATCGGGAAGTTGGCGCCGGACAGGCCACCGGAGATCACCGCGCAGATCGCGAAGAGCGCCGGCTGGTGCGATAGCCCTGCCCAGAGCGTCAGCAGCTGGAAGACGCAGTTCCCCGCGTAGGCGTAGGCCATGGTGCGCCGCCGCCCGATGTGCTCGGAGATCAGGCCGTAGACGGGCCGGAAGGCGCCGTCGGCGAGGTTGAACCCCGCCGCGCCGCCGACCGCCGCCCAGAGGCCGAGGTGCTCCGCCGTGCCGAAGCTGTAGTAGAAGGCCACGCCGAACAGCGAGGACCCGATGTACAGGGCGTACTGGATCCCCAGCCACTTGGCCTGCGGGGTGGCCCACATCTGCCTGAGGTTGTAGTGGCTCAGGGCGGGCGGGTTGCTCAGCAGGTCACGCGCGGTCCGCTTGCTCTTGGCCCAGTTGAGGGGGTCGACGCTGGCCGGCCACCAGTTCTTGGGCGGGTCCTTCATGAACCAGCCGCCGATGGCGATGCCGACCGTCATGATGATGCCCTGGATCAGGATGAAGTGCTGGACCGCGGAAGCGGACAGCGTGGCACCTACGCCGCCGCCGGTGGCGAAGCCGCCGACCGCGAGGATGAACGGCACCGAGCCGTAGGCCCAGCCACCGTTGACGAAGCCGGTCCGCCAGCCCTTCTTCTCCGGGTACCACTTGGCGACGATGTTGATCGCGCTTGAGTAGACCATGCCGGAGCCGATGCCGCCGAGAACCGCGTAGCCGAAGTACGCCTCCCAGATGTTGGTTGAGTAGGCGGTGATCGAGTAGCCGACGATGCCGCAGATCAGGCCGCCCGCCATGGTCGCCCAGCGGACCGGCAGGATGCCCCTGTTGCGCAGGAAGCCGGTGCCGATCTGGACCAAGGACTCGAAGATCACGAAGAACGAAAAGAGCCAGAAGACCGGCGCGTCCCCCCAGTTGTGCGCGGCCTGGAGCGATCCGCTCAGCGCGCCCCAGGTGTACTCCACGAGGCCGGCCAGGCACATGACCGCCCAGGCGGCCCAGATCACCACGGACCGGGGGTATCCGAGAAGCTGTTCCGGGGTTTCGCCGACGCGGAAGATTCGCCCGTTTTCGTTCTGGATGAGCTCGTGACCTGCCGACTCGCCCGCCTGTCTGATCTCTGCCACGACGTTCCCTTCATTGGATTCTGTATACAGGCCCGAGTTAAGGGCCTTCCGGGTTGGCTTGTCAGGCCGTGCGCGATGGGGGAGTGGTTCGTTATGCCGACGTTAAGTTTGTCCGCGACGCGATGCAATACGAGAATTACTAATTTCTTCTTTAGATGGGAATTTCCCGAGGGTGCGACGCTTGTCACGTTGCCCCAATCGGTGCTGCGCGTGGTGTCTGACGTGCGGTAACGTGAGAGATAGCATGAGCGGAGAGCTCGTTCAGAACTTCTTTGGGTGTCGGCGAAATATCGCCCCGATGTGCGATTAATTGAAATGCACAAACGCCCCTACCGCGACCGGCTATATCGTTCCTGTCGCGGTAAGGGCGTGCTTTTAAATTAGCAAATATCTTGTCAGATCGCGCCGGCCTCCCTGAGTTCCTCGATCTGGCCGGGCAGGTAGCCGAGCGAGGCGAGCACTTCGTCGGTGTGCTCGCCGAGCAGCGGCGGCGCCTCGACCTCCACCGGCGAGTCGGACAGCCGCAGCGGGCAGCCGACGGTCTTGAACGTGCCGCGTTCCGGGTGATCGACCTCGACGACGCTGCCGAGCTCGGCGAGCGTCTCGTCCTCGATGAGCTCCCTCGTCGACAGGATCGGTCCGCAGGGGATGTCGTAGGCGTTGAGCAGGTCGAGGACCTCCCACTTCGTGAGCCCGGAGCTCCACTCCTCGATCAGGCCGAACATCTTGTCAAGCTTGGGAAGCCGCGACTCCGGTGTCGCCCACGCGGGGTCGTCGGCGAGCTCGGGACGGCCGATGAGCTCGGTGATCGGCTTCCAGCCGATCGGCTGGACGATGATGTAGATGTAGTCGTTCGGGCCGCCGGGCGCGCACCTGAGCGCCCAGCCCGGCTGCCCGCCGCCCGAGGCGTTGCCGGAACGCGGCACTTCGGTGCCGAACGTCACGTTGGGGTACTCGCTCAGCGGCCCGGACGCCAGCCGCTGCTGGTCGCGGAGCTTGACGCGGCAGAGGTTGAGCACGGCGTCCTGCATGGCCACCTCGACGCGCTGGCCGGTGCCGGTCATCGTGCGCTGGTAGAGGGCCGCGAGGATGCCGGCCACCAGGTGGATGCCGCTGCCCGAGTCGCCGATCTGCGCGCCGGTCGCCGTGGGCGGGCCGTCCTCGAAGCCGGTGGTGCTCATCGCGCCGCCCATGGCCTGCGCGACGACCTCGTAGGCCTTGAAGTTCGCGTACCGGCCAGGGCCGAAGCCCTTGATGGAGGCGTAGATGAGCCGCTCGTTCAGCTCGTGCAGCGCCTCCCAGGAGTAGCCGAGCCGGTCAAGCACGCCTGGGCCGAAGTTCTCCACCAGGATGTCGGCGTCGCGCACGAGCCGGGAGAACACCTCCTTGCCGCCCGGCGACTTCATGTTGATCGTGACGCTGCGCTTGTTGCAGTTCAGCATCGTGAAGTAAAGGCTGTCCACGTCCGGCACGTCGCGCAGCTGCCCTCTGGTGACGTCACCGCGGCCGGGAACTTCTACCTTGATCACGTCCGCGCCGAGCCAGCCGAGCATCTGCGTGGACGACGGGCCTGACTGGACGTGGGTCATGTCGACGACGCGCACTCCCTGAAGCGCCTTGGTCATCTGCTCCTCCGTTTTCCTCACTGTGGTTGGGGCAGCGTTGTTGGCCGGCCGGCCGGGCCTGCCTGTGTCATCGTGCTCACCGGGCCTGCGGGGTGACGGTCTGCGCGAGCAGGCCGGCGGCAGCATGCACGACGCGCAGCGTCGGCGCGGGCGCGCCGGTCATGTCGGCGAGCTCCACGACGGCCGTGACCAGCGCGTCGAGCTCGAGCCGCTTGCCCGCCTCGAGGTCCTGGAGCATAGAGGTCTTGTGGTGGCCGACGTTGCCCGCGCCGCGCAGCCGGCGCTCCACGGTCATGTCCGGCTTGCTGCCGACCCGCCCGGCGATGTCGAGTATCTCCTCCATCACCTGCGCCACGACCTGCCTCGTCGGCTGGTGCTCGTAGATCTCGGCCATCGTCGCCCTGGTCAGCGCGCTGATCGGGTTGAACGAGGCGTTGCCCATCAGCTTGATCCATATGTCGTCGCGCAGCTCGGCCTCGACCGGGGACTTCAGCCCGCCGGCGATCATGGCCTCGCTCAGCACCGTGCAGCGCGCCGTGATCTCGCCCGACGGCTCGCCGATGGAGAACCGGGTACCCTCCAGGTGCCTGATGACGCCGGGCGACTCGATCACGCTCGCCGGGTAGACCACGCACCCGATGGCCCGCTCGGGCGGCAGCACGGCGCTAGTCGCGCCGCCGGGATCGACCGCCTCGATGCGGCGGCCCTCGTACGGGCCTGCCAGCTTGTGGAAGTACCACCACGGGATGCCGTTCTGACCCGCGACCACGGCCGTTTTCTCGCCCAGCAGCGGCTCGACGAGCGGGCCGCAGTCGGGGTAAGCGTGCGCCTTGAGGCCGAGCAAGACGTAGTCCACCGGCCCGATCTCGTGCGGGTCGGCGGTCGCGTGCGGGCGCGCCGTGAAGTCGCCCCGCGGGCTCAGTACCCGCACGCCGTTCTCCCGCATCGCTTCCAGGTGCGGCCCCCTGGCGATCAGGTGCACTTCCGCGCCGCCCCGGTGCAGCGCCGCCCCCCAGTACGCGCCGATGGCTCCCGCGCCAACGACAGCGATCCTCACGCGACCACCCTCCCTGCAGGATGAATACTGTATGCAAATGGTCGCGGAGTACGGCAGGTCCCGCCGCGCGGTCATCTCCGCTCTTCCGCCCGGTCGCTGGTGGCGAGCCTTCTAACATGCATACGGTATGCCCGTGCAGGCAACACGGCAATACCCGCCTGGTACATTGCATACAAGATGCGGTACGGTGGCAACCGGGGGAGCGCTCTCTCGGGTACCAAGAACGCCGACGCAGAGATGAGCACGAGCATGGCTGACTCACTCGCCGCGGGCACGCGCCGCGTGGCCCGCCCGGCGCCGCTGCGGCAGGCCGTCTACGACACCCTGGCCGAGATGATCGCGAGCGGCTCGCTCAAGCCGGGGCAGCACCTCGTGGAGTCCGACCTGGCCGAGCACCTGGGCGTCAGCCGCCAGCCGATCCGCGAGGCACTGCAGCGGCTCGCCGTCGACGGCTGGGTCGAGCTGCGCCCCGCGTACGGCGCCTACGTGCACATCCCGACCGCGGAAGAGGTCGCGCAGCTGCTCGGCGTCCGTTCCGTCCTCGAGGCGTACTCGGCGCGCGAGGCCGCGCAGCACGCGACCAAGGAGCGCCTGGCCCGGCTGCGTGAGCTGTACGACGCGGGCGTGGCCGCGCTCAGCGGCGACGACGAGAGCGTGCTCGTCGTGGCCAACGCCGACCTGCACGCGTACATCGTGCAGATGTCGGGTAACAGAGTGCTGGCCGAGCTTATCTCGCAGGTGGAGCGCCGCGTCCGCTGGTACTACACCCCGATCGCGCGGCCCCGGGGCAAGGAGGCTTGGCACGAGCACGAGGGCCTGATCAAGGCCATCGCCGCGGGCGACGCCGGCCTGGCCGAGCAGCTGATGCGCGCCCACACCGAGCGGACAACGGAGTTCTACCGCAAGGAGTTCGTTCAGGCGAACCAGACGCCCGCGGGCTGAGACCGCGATTCCTCGCCAGCACCCAAGGGAGCCGCCCGTGGCTGCATCTTCCACCGACGTGGCGGGACTGGTACCTAACCGGAGCGTCCGGCGGATGCGCTGGGACCGGGCCAGGCGCGTCGCGGGCGCGGCGCCGGCCGCGCTGCCCGCCGAGACCAGGACGCTCGCCGACGCGGCCGGCCGGGCGCTCGCCGCACCGTTGACCGCGCTGACCGACCTGCCGGCCTTCGACACCTCGGCCATGGACGGCTGGGCGGTCGCCGGGCCTGGCCCGTGGACCCTGCGGGAAGACGACATCGCCGTCGGCCGGGTCCCGGCCGCGCTCCTCCCCGGGACCGCCGGGCGCATCGCCACCGGCGCCCCGGTGCCGCGCGGCGCCTGGGCGGTGCTCCGCCTCGAGGACGGCCTTGTGGCGGACGGCGTGCTGCACGCAGCCTTCCCGCTGTCCCAGGGTCGTGACATCCGACCGCGGGGCGGGGAGTGCATTGCGGGCACCGTGCTGGTCGAGGCCGGTGCCACGGTGACGCCCGCACTGCTCGGGCTCGCCGCCGCGGCGGGCCACGACGGCCTGCGTGTCCACCGCCACCCGGCCGTCCGTGTCCTGGTCACCGGCGATGAGCTCCTGCGCTCGGGCATCCCCGCCGACGGTATGGTCCGTGACGCGCTCGGCCCGCTGCTCGTCCCCTGGCTGACCGCCGCGGGCGCGTCACTCGACGGCACGACCCCGCTGTCCGACGACCCCGCCGCGCTGCGCTCCCAGCTGCGCGAGTGCCGGGCGGACGTCATCATCACCACGGGCAGCACCTCCGTCGGTCCCACCGACCTGCTGCACCGCCTGCTCCCCGAGGAAGGGGCGCGCTTCCTTGTCGACTCGGTCGCGGTCCGACCCGGCCACCCGATGCTCCTCGCCGCGCTGCCGCCCGCCACAGTGCCAGCCAGCACGGGGCCAGCCAGCACGGGGCCAGCCAGCACGGGGCCGGCCAGCACGGGGCAGTCCCGCTGGCTGGTCGGCCTGCCGGGCAACCCGTTCGCCGCGGTCGCAGGCCTGGTCACCCTCGTGCTGCCGCTGCTGCGCCGCCTGGGCGGCCACCGCCCGCCCGAGCCGCTGTGCCTGCCCGCGGCCGCGCCGTTCCCCGGCCACCCAGCCGACGTGTGCCTGGTCCCGGCCGCGTTGTCGCTGGGCAGGCTGCGGCCGCTGCCTTTCGACGGCCCGTCGATGCTCCGCGGCATCGCGCTCGCGGGCTTTCTCGCCGTCGTCCCGCCGGGCGGAGTCGCCGAAGGCGCGCCGGTCGAGGCGATCCCCTTCGGTGGCTGACTTAGGAGCGGCTGACTTAGGAAGGGCGCCCTCTTCTCGGAGATCAGGCGCTCTGCCCCGGCAGGAAGTCGGCCGCGACTCGCGCGCCCGCGCGCTCGGCTAGCTCGTCGGCCGCCGCGACCGGGTCGACCCCCTCGGCCGCCAGCTCGTCCAGGCCGTATGCGGCGGCAAAGCCGGCCGCGCGCCATTGGGCCTCGGTGAGATCGACGCGGCCGGCGACGACGGCGACGGGAACGCGGGCCGCCGACGCGGCCGCGAGCACGCCGGCCGGCGCCCGGCCGCGCAGCGTCCGGGCGTCAAGGCAGCCCTCGCCGGTGACGACGAGGGACGCGTTCCGCAGCGCGGCGTCGAAGCCGAGCAACTCGAGCAGCAGCGCGATGCCCGGCCGGGCTGTGGCGCCGAGCAGCGACAGGGCGCCGAAGCCAAGGCCCCCCGCCGCGCCCGCACCGGGCGCGTCGCGCAGGTCGGTTCCCGTCGTGGCGGCGACGACGTCCGCCCAGTGCGCGAGCGCCGCCTCGAGCACGCGCGCTTCGCCTGGTGTCGCGCCCTGCTGCGGGCCGTGGACCGCCGCCGCGCCGCGGGGGCCGAGCAGCGGGCAGTCGACGTCGACCGCTGCGGTGAACTCGATGCCCCTGGTCCGCTCCCGCAGCGGGTCGAGGTCGATGCGGTGCAGCCTGGCGAGGCCGCCGCCGCCGAGCGGCACGGGCCTGCCGCGGGCGTCGAGCAGCAGCGCGCCGAGGCCCTGGGCGAGTCCGGCGCCGCCGTCGGTGCTCGCCACCCCGCCGAGGCCGAGGACGACCCGCTTGCAGCCGAGTCCCGCCGCGGCGGCGATGAGCTGGCCGGTGCCGTAGCTTGACGCGGCCAGCGGCCGCCTGTCGTCTGGCGGCACCAGCTGCAGGCCGCTCGTCTGCGCCGCCTCGATGACCGCGACGTCACCGCGGACCGCGATCCAGCCCGTCACCGGCTCGCCCGCGGGGCCGCGGGCCGGCGCGGGCATGAGGTCGAACCCCGCGGCCGCGGCGGCGAGAATCGTGCCCTCGCCGCCGTCGGCCACCGGGATGACCGAGACCGGCGTGCCCGGCGCGGCCGCGGTGATGCCGCGGGCGATCCGCGCGGCGGCCTCGGCCGCGGTCAGGCTGCCATTGAACTTGTCCGGGGCTACGACCACGTGCCGGGGCAGGCCGGTCACGGCAGCAGGTTCGGGACAGCGGTCGGCGCGTCGGCCCGGCGGACAGCCAGCTCCTCGTCGACGGCGGCCCGCGCCGCGGTCATCCGTGGCATTGAGGTCAGCCAACCCTTCCGCGCAGCTCGCGCACCGCGCGTTCGGCCTCGGCGAGCCGGGCGCGCAGTTCCCTCTCGGCCGTCCACCGCTCGGTCGCATCCCTGATGACCGCCGCGATCCCGGCGATCTTGCCGTCGGCCTCGCGCAGCAGCGTCACGCTGAACTCGATGGAGAGCCGTCGGCCGTCGCGGTGCACGGCAGGCACCTTGAGCAGCGTGTCGCCGTACTTCGTCGCGCCGGTGGCCATGGTCTTGTCGTAGCCAGCCCAGTGCCGTGGCCGCTGCTTTTCCGGGATGATCAGGTCGAGGCTCTGGCCGACCGCCTCGGCGGCCGGGTAACCGAAGACGCGCTCGGCCCCGCCGTTCCACAGCGCGATGATCCCGTGGGGATCGCTGACCACGACGGCCTCGGGCGTCTCACGCACGACCGCCTGGGCAAGCCAGTCCTGGTCCATAAGGCCTCTCTTTCCCTGCCCGTGCTGACCGGCCCGTGCGACAGGCCCGTGCGACAGGCCCGTGCGACAGGCCCGTGCGACAGGCCCGTGCGAGAGGCGTGTGCGGCAGGCCACGTTGCCGCCCTCTGGACCCAAGCTACTAGAAACTGGATACTGAATACAATATGTTGGATGCGTCTGGGAATTCGGCGGGCGAGCGACCCGCCACCGCCGACGCAAACGGGCCACCAGGAAGGGATCCGGAAATGACCGAGGCTTCCGCACAAACAGCGGGGGAGGGGAGCGGCGGTCAGGCCGCCCTCACGGACGGGATTCATCTGGTCGTCGACGCGCTCAAGCTCAACGAGGTCAAGACCATCTACGGAGTCGTCGGGATCCCGATCACCGACCTCGCCCGGCTGGCCCAGGCCGAGGGCATCCGCTTCATCGGCTTCCGCCACGAGAGCAACGCGGCGCACGCGGCCGCGGCGGCCGGCTTCCTCACCGGGAAGCCGGGCATCTGCCTGACCGTGTCCGCCCCCGGGTTCCTCAACGGCCTGGTGGGCCTCGCCAACGCGACGACCAACTGCTTCCCGATGGTGCAGATCTCCGGGTCAAGCGAGCGGCATATCGTCGACCTCCAGCGCGGCGACTACGAGGAGATGGACCAGCTCGCCGTGGCGAAGAATTTCGCCAAGGCCGCATACAGAATCCATCGGGCCGAGGACATCGGCCGGGGAGTGGCGCGGGCGCTGCGCACCGCGGCGTCCGGCCGGCCGGGCGGCGTGTACCTGGACATCCCCGCCTCGGTACTCGGCGAGATCCTCGACCAGGACAAAGGCGAGAAGTCGCTGTGGCAGGTCACCGACCCGGCGCCGCGGCAGCTCCCCGCGCCTGAGGCCGTGGACCGGGCCATCGACCTGCTCGCGAGCGCGGAGCGGCCGCTGATCGTGCTCGGCAAGGGCGCGGCCTACGCGCGGGCCGACGCGCAGCTGAAGGAGTTCATCGAGACCACCGGCATCCCCTACGTGCCGATGTCCATGGCCAAGGGCCTGCTGCCCGACGACCATCCGCAGTCGGCGGCGACCGCGCGGTCGCTGGCGCTGAAGCGGGCCGACGTGGTCATGCTCGTCGGCGCGCGGCTGAACTGGCTGCTCAGCCACGGCGACGCGCCGACGTGGAACCCGGCGGCGAAGTTCATACAGGCCGACATCTCCGCCGCGGAGCTCGACAGCAACCAGCCGATCGCCGCCCCGCTCGTCGGCGACATCGCCTCGGTGATGGACGCGCTGATCGAGCGCGGCAAGCCGGGACGGATCACGGCCCCACCGGACTGGCGCGACGAGCTCAACCAGCGCACCGAGGCCAATAAAGCCAAGATGGCCAAGCGCCTGGACGCCGCCAAGACGGCGCACCCGATGAAGTTCCTCGGCGCGCTGCAGGCCGTCCACGACGTCCTCGCTGAGCATCCGGAGGCCTACGTCGTCAACGAGGGCGCCAACGCGCTCGACCTGACGAGGAACACGGTCGGCATGCGGGTGCCCAGGCACCGCCTGGACAGCGGCACCTGGGGCGTCATGGGCATCGGCATGGGCTACGCGATCGCCGCCGCGGTCGAGACGGGCGCGCCCGTCGTCGCGATCGAGGGGGACAGTGCGCTCGGCTTCAGCGGCATGGAACTCGAGACGATCAGCCGCTACCGGCTCCCCGTCACGACCGTGGTGCTCAACAACAGCGGCGTCTACCGCGGCGACGACCCCTCCGCGAACGGCGACCCCGCGCCGACGTACCTCAGCGCCCGGCACGACCTGATGATCGAGGCCTTCGGCGGCACCGGCTTCCGCGCGGCTACCCCCGGCGAGACCGCCGCCGCCCTGCGCGGCGCCATCGCGGCGGGCAGGCCGGCGCTCGTCGACTGCGTGATCGACCCGTCCGACGGCACCGAGAGCGGGCGCATCGGCCACCTGAACCCCAAGGGCCTGGCAGGCAGCCGCTGACCAGGCCCCGACCCCCGCACAACACCCCACGAAGGGAATCAGTGAAATGTCCCAACCCGAGCTGCCGCTCGCAGGAATCAAGGTCATCGACTTCACCGGCGTCCAGGCCGGGCCGTCCTGCACCCAGATGCTCGCCTGGTTCGGCGCCGACGTACTCAAGGTCGAGCGCCCCAACGGCGGCGATGTCACCCGCAACCAGCTGCGTGACGACCCCGACCTGGACGCCCTGTACTTCACGATGCTGAACAGCAACAAGCGCTCCCTGGCCATCAACACCAAGACCCCCGAGGGCCGCAAGGTGATGGAGCAGCTGATCAAGGGCGCCGACGTCTTGGTGGAGAACTTCGCACCCGGCGCGATGGACCGGATGGGTCTGGGCTGGGACGTCATCTCCGCGTGGAACCCGCGGCTGATCTTCGGCTCGGTCAAGGGCTTCAACGACGACTCCTCCTACACCGACCTCAAGGTGTACGAGAACGTGGCGCAGTGCGCAGGCGGCGCGGCCTCCACCACCGGCTTCTGGGACGGCCCGCCCACGATCAGCGGCGCCGCGCTCGGCGACAGCAACACCGGCATGCACCTGCTGATCGGCATCCTGACCGCGATCATCGACCGGAACAAGACCGGCAAGGGCCAGAAGGTCTCCGTCTCCATGCAGGACGCCGTCCTGAACCTGTGCCGGGTCAAGCTCCGCGACCAGCAGCGCCTGGAAATCGTCGGCTACCTGGAGGAGTACCCGCAGTGGCCGAACGGCGAGTTTGGCGATGCGGTGCCGCGGGGCGGCAACGCCGGAGGCGGCGGCCAGCCCGGCTGGGTGCTCAAGTGCAAGGGCTGGGAGACCGACCCCAACGCCTACATCTACTTCACGATCCAGGAACAGAACTGGGCCCGCACCGCGGACGCCATCGGCCACCCCGAGTGGAAGGACGACCCGGGCTACACCACCGCGCGCGCCAGGCAGGACAAGATCTTCGAGATCTTCGCGGAGATCGAGAAGTGGCTCGCGGACAAGACCAAGTACGAGGCCGTCGACATCCTCCGCACGTGGGAGGTGCCCTGCGCCCCCGTCCTGTCCATGAAGGAACTCGCCCGCGACCCCAACCTGCGCAAGAGCGGCACGGTCGTCGAGGTCGAGCAGAAGGGCCGCGGCACCTTCCTCACCGTCGGCAGCCCGGTCAAGTTCTCCACCTTCACCCCGGAGATCGCCGGCGCCCCCCTCCTCGGCGAGCACAGCGACGAGGTCCTGGCCGAACTCGGCTACGACGGCCCGGCGATCGCCGCCCTCCGCGAGAACAACGTCATCCTCTAGTGCCGCCGCTGGGCCCGGATCAAAAGATCCGGGCCCAGCCCATTGCCCGGCGGCAAACCCAAGATCAAATTCGCGAGTATCCCGAACGGATTCGGCTTACTCCCGCCCGCCCCGCTGATCTGTCCCTTTTGTGCAGTAGGCAGTAAGGGGCCCGGAGTCAGCGCGCCTGCGCCGCGACCGAGCAGCCCGTGTATCCCCGCCGCCGGCAGGTTGCGCTGCTGCCCCGCGTCAACGACGAGCACCGAACGCCGCGACCGCGCCAGCTGCAGCGCGCCGTTCAGTCCGGCGGCACCGCCGCCGATCACCACCACGTCGTAAGCGTCCCTGACCTGATCGCTCATCATCGGCCTCCTCTAGCTCTTTCGCTCAGTAGGGAAGCTAGGACCGCGACCCGCTCGACGGCAAAAGTCTTTGCTAAAGTGGCAAACGATGAACGCCACCGATGACCTGGACCGGGCGCTATCAGTGGTCGGGCCGAGGCTGCGCACGCTGCGCCGCCAGCGCGAGATCACGCTCGCCGACCTGTCCGCGCAGACCGGCGTCTCCGTGAGCACCCTGTCCCGCCTCGAGTCCGGCGACCGCAAGCCCACGCTCGAGCTGCTGCTGCCGCTGGCCAGGGCGTACGGCGTGACGCTCGACGAGCTGGTCGACGCGCCGCCGACCGGCGACCCGCGCGTCCACCTGCGCCCGGTTGACCGCCACGGCATGACGATGATCCCGCTCACGCAGCGCGCGGGCGGCATCCAGGCGTACAAGCTGGTGATCCCGGCGGGCGGGCGCCGCGGTCACCAGGAGGAAGTGCTGCAGACCCACGAGGGCTACGAGTGGGTCTACGTGCTCAACGGCCACCTCCGCCTGCGCCTCGGCGACCACGACCTGACCCTCAACCCCGGCGAGGCGGCCGAGTTCGACACCCGGGTGCCGCACTGGTTCGGCCCCGCGAGCGCGGGGGAGGCCGTCGAGTTCCTCAGCCTGTTCGGCCGCGAGGGCCAGCGCGCCCACCTGCGCGCCCGCCCGGCGAAATCGAAGGTCGCCTCGACCGGCTAGCCGGGACCGTCCTATCCTCACCTTCATGAAGGACCGCCCGGCCACCGTCACGGACGTGCACGAACTCGCCCTGGCGATGCCGCACGTCACCCGGCTGGACGGCTCGCAGGGCAAGCCGGTCTACCAGGTCGGCAGCAAGTCCTTCATCTTCTTCCGCAACCCGCGCCCGGATGCGAAAGACCCGGTTACCGGTGAGCGCTACGAAGACGTCATCGTCTTCTGGGTCGAGTCGGAGGCCGACAAGCGCGCGCTCGTCGATAACCCCGGCTCCCCGTTCTTCACCACCGAGCACTTCAACGGCCACGACTCGGTCCTCATCAGGGCAAGAGACCTCGAAGCAATCACGCACGCGGAGCTCAGGGAGATCGTCCAGGACGCTTGGCTGTCCCGCGCATCCGCCCGCCGGGCCACCGAATGGCTAAAATCGCAGCCCCGCCCCTAACTCGCCGGCCAGTGTCCGTTCCGCCGGGAAGTTCCGCGGCCCGTTTCATGATCGCGAATGATTCTCATCTCACGGCCCTGGTCAGCCGGACGGTACGAGAATTTGCTGCAGCTGATTGGCCTCATTTCTGCTTGGCAGCGTGATCGTGAACTGGCCATGCGTGAGCGGTGCCATCGCCAGGGGAAGCGCCCAGACCTTGCCCGCGACGCTGACGTCGACGGCCCCCTGGACGTTGTAGGCCTGCGTAGTGACCGCGGTGAGCTCCGCCCGGTCGGCGGCGGGCACGGCGATGAGGAGTGCGTACCCGCTGGGAGGCGCGTTCGAGGGGCTCGCCGGCCCGACCGTGGGACCCGGGGCGACCGCTGCGGAGGTGAACGTCACCGGCGCGCCGAGCGGGTGGTAACACGCGGGATCCTGACCGGGCGCGGAGAGCTTGGTGAAGCCGGCCGGGCACCCGGCCGCTGGCGGCGCGGAGTCCAGGACGTCCATGGCTTGCATGACGATCGGTGACCGCAGCTGGTGCGGCCGCGGTGCGCTGGTCGCCGGGCCGAGCGGAGCTATGTGGCCGCAGCCGGCCCCGGCCAGTACGAGGCCTGCGGCCAGCGCGCTAGCCAGGACAGCAGCCGGGCGCGGCAGTGGCTGGAGCGACATGCGGTTCCTCCTCGTCAAGGCCTTCATCCCAGGTGCGGATACGGCGGTGCGGGCGCGGCGGCCTGGGTGCGAGCCGCGTCGGGGGTGACAAGCGCGACGGTAACGAGCAGGATGAGCAGTTCGACCAGGCTCACCTTGATCAGGTGCGGGTCGTGCCGGTAGTCGCTGAGCGAGGCGATCCTGTACGCCCCCGCGACGGCGGCAACCAGCATCAGGGTCAGCGACCACACGCCCGACTCGGCGGCCCGGCGGGTCCTGGAGAGCGCCCTCGGCGCGTGGGCCAGGCAGGCCAGGCTGACCAGGAGGCAGAAAAACCCGGAGTTATCCGGCAGCCAGGCGGCGTTCCCGGTCGCCACGACCGCCAGATAGGGCACCTCCACGAGGAGGTAGCCGGCGGGCAGCGCCAGCAGCCACGGCCAGCGGGCGGTCGGCGGTGCGTCCCGGTGGAACGCCGCCATGGCCAGGACCGGGGCGAGGTTGATCAGGATCCAGAAGGCCCACGGTCCAAGCGGGGGCGACGGCAGAAGACCCGTGAACTGGCCTTGCAGCAGGTAGATCAGGTTGGGGACGATGGCCAGGACCCCGATCACCCGGGCCGCCCGGTAGTACCCGAGGGCCAGCGCCACGAAAAGCATGACCCAGGCGAAGTCGACCAGGTACCAGACGGTCGCTGGCACGACGCCGTTCGGGGTGGCGGCCCCCAGGCTCGCGGGCGCCGCGGGGAGCCAGCTGATCACCCGGCGGTTCCAGTCAAGCAGCACCAGCGCGTCCAGGCCCACCACCGCGTGCACCAGCGCCATGACGAGCACCGCGCGCCGCACGGCCTGGCCCCAGGCGAAGTACCGGCGGGGAGTGCCCAAGCCGCCCAGGTACAGCCGGGCGGCCAGGCCGATCACGCTGGCGACCTCCGGCCAGGTAGGCCGGTCGTACTCCATGGTGACCGAGTCTTCGTCCGGGTCGCCGGTCAGCCAGCCGTCGAGGAAGGCGCCGACCATGTCTTCTTCCCACTGGGCCCGGTAGTAGACCGGCAGCACCCGCAGGACCCGCCGGTACCGCTGCTCGAGGTCAAGGTCGCCGCTCATCCGGCCGCCTCGCCCGCCAGGCCGAGTCGCGTGCGCACGACGCGGGCAGTGGCGGCGCGGAGCTCGGCCTCTTCGGCCAGCGCGCTCCGTCCGTCCCTGGTCAGCCGGTAGTAGCGGCGCAGCCGGCCGTCGTGCGCCTCTTCATGGTCGGGTTCGATCAGCCCCTCGGCGGCCAGCCGGTCAAGCACGCCGTACAGGCTGCCGATCTTGAGTTTGACCCTGCCCTGCGACAGGTCGGCGACCTCGCCCACGATGCCGTACCCGTGCCGCGGGCCATCGGCCAGCGCGGTGAGCACGAAGAACGCTGGTCCGGTCATGTTCTTGGCGACCATGCCGCCAATATATCCTGGAAATCAGGATATTGGTACCATCAGGTCCAGGCCGGTGTTGCCGGCGGCGGCTCGTCGGCATTGGCCCTCAGTTGGACCGAACGCGCGGTCGCGCCGGGGCACCTGACCGGGGCGGCGGATACTGGTGGGATGACCGACCGATACAGCGCGCTCGACCACGCGAGCCGCCACGCGAACCGCTGGCTGGACAGCTTGTCCACCCGTCCCGTGCCGCCGCAGGGCTCCGTCGCCGAGGTCACCGCGGCGCTCGGCACCGAGCTCCCCGAGGGCCCGACGCCGGCTGACGAGGTGATCGACCTGCTGGCCACCGCCTGCGGCCCCGGCCTGACCGCGATGCCGTCGGGCCGGTTCTACGGCTTCGTGATCGGCGGCACGCACCCGGCCGCCCTGGCCGCGGACTGGCTGGTCAGCGCCTGGGACCAGAACGCGCCGCTGCGCGCGCTGAGCCCGGCGCACGCGGCGGTCGAGGACGTGGCGAGCGCCTGGCTGCTCGACCTGCTCGGGCTGCCGGCCGACAGCGGCGTCGGCTTCGTCACCGGCGCGACCATGTCGATCTTCACTTGCCTGGCCGCCGCCCGCGACACGGTGCTCGCCCGGCACGGCTGGAACGTCAGGGAAAACGGATTGCCCGGGTCGCCGCGCGTCCGGGTGGTCGTCGGCGCGCAGCGCCACGACACGGTCGACCTCGCCTTGCGCTACCTCGGCCTCGGCGCACCGGAACCGGTCAAGGCCGACGACCAGGGCCGCATCGACCCCGGCGCCCTCACGGCCGCGCTCGAGCAGATCCCGGCGGGAACCCCGACGATCGTCGTCCTGCAGGCCGGCAACCTGCACTCCGGCGCGTTCGACCCGTTCCCCCAGGCGATCGCCGCGGCCAAGGCGCACGGCGCGTGGGTGCACGTCGACGGCGCGTTCGGCCTGTTCGCCGCCGCCTCGCCGACGACCAGGCACCTCACGGCCGGCTACGAGAATGCCGACTCGTGGACCACCGACGGGCACAAGACGCTCAACGTTCCCTACGACAACGGCATCGCGATCGTCGCCGAGCGCAGCGCGCTGCGCTCGGCGATGTCGATGGGCGCCACCGACTACTTCATCACGGACGCGGCGGGCGACTCCTGCGACTTCGTACCGGAAAGCTCGCGGCGCGCCCGGGCGATCC
>Ga0102924_1002488_pt1 | contig 20062 bp, 15 predicted proteins | sample PaiPotPPM11metaG_FD_80116 | JGI IMG/M metagenome (GOLD analysis project Ga0102924, IMG submission 80116) | Iron sulfur acid spring bacterial and archeal communities from Banff, Canada, to study Microbial Dark Matter (Phase II) - Paint Pots PPM... ...
CTTCTGGGATGTGAAGCTCGGCGCGCCGCGTGACATGACGGCCGAACTTGAAGCCGTTAAACGCGGTTACATCTATGTCGAGATGAATGAGCGCGGCCATTTTTTTTCGGAAGGCGCCTACGACATTTTGGGCGCTCCTCTCTCTGACGGGGATGACGAACTTACCTGGATGTCAAGCCAGCCCTGGTCGAACGGCAAAGTAGGAACGATCGGCTGTTCTTCGACGGCTGAATGGCAGTTGGGCGTCGCCGCGTTGAACAACCCCGCATTTGCTGCCATGATTCCGCAAGGCTTTGGCGCAGGAGTGGGCCGCGTAGGTCCTTATTACGAACAAGGCAACTGGTATCGCGGCGGAGCCGTTCAAATGCTATTCATCGCGTGGCTCTATGGCGAACAGAATCAGATCCGGCCCATGTTCGCGCGCGATACCTCGCAGGAGGACTTAATCCGCGCCTCCAAGGCCTACGATTTATCTCAGCAGTTGCCTCCCGTCGATTGGTCAAAAGCTCTAACGTACCTTCCCGAAATGGACATCATCAAGTCTGTAGACGGCCCGCACGGAATTTTCGCCGACCGCGAGGAAGTGTCAACTGGAGGCGCCATGATCAAGCGTCAGCCGAACGATCCGGCTTGGTATCGCGGCGGTTTGTGGAACGACAGCATGCCGATCAACGTGCCTGGATTCTGGTTCATGTCCTGGTATGACGTGTCGATCGGCCCTAACCTCGCCGCTTATAACTATGTCCGCAGAACCGCGAGACCTGAGATAGCAAACGAACAATATGCTGTCATTGCACCCACCCTTCATTGCTCGTATAAGCGCGCGACCGAAGACACCATTGTGGGTGAGCGCAGCATGGGAGATGCGCGGCTTGACTATGATGCGCTGACCTACGGGTGGTTCGATTACTTTCTGAAAGGCGAGAAAAACCAGTTTCTGGAAAAAACGCCCAAGGTTCGTTACTTCACCATGGGTATGAACAAGTGGCAGACCTCCAACACTTGGCCGCCCGAGGGCGCGCAACCCCTGACCTTTTTTCTTATGAGCGGCGGCAAAGCAAACAGCTTGAATGGCGATGGCGTGCTGGCACCAAAAACAACCAACACCGACATCCCGGACACATTCACTTACGACCCAATGAATCCCGTGCCCTCCTACGGCGGCAACGTTTGCTGCACGGGAAATGCCGTCGTTGGCGGTGCATTCGATCAGCGCAAGATGGAAGCGCGCGCCGATATTCTCGTTTATACGACGGAACCGCTGCAAAAAGCGATCGAAGTGAGCGGCCCGCTGGAAGCAACGCTCTATGTTTCGTCCGATGCCAAAGACACTGATTTCACTGTGAAGGTGATCGACGTTTATCCCGATGGCAAAGCTTTCAACTTGGACGAGACTATTCAGCGTGCTCGGTATCGCGAGGGCTACGACAAGGCGCCGGTTTGGATGGAAAGAAATAAGGTTTACAAGGTGACGCTGCAGCCCATGACAACCAGTAACTTCTTTCCCGCCGGCCACAGACTACGGATTGAAGTCTCGAGCAGCAATTTTCCGCGCTTTGACCGTAACCTGAATACGGGCGGCAACAACTATGACGAAGCGAACGGCGTGGTGGCGAACAACGCGGTTCATCACTCAAGGCAATATCCCTCGCAAATCACCGTATCTGTCGTGAAGCAGAACTAAAGTCTTCCACTCGCCCGAAACCACCCGAGTCGACCGCTTGAACGAGATCGAGGTGGGCCGCGCGGTTAATTCGTTCGGGCATCACATGGGGCTGCTACGGTGAAGATCGAGGCAGCGGAATGTTCGAGCGAATTTGTGTTTATTGTGGGTCGGGCTCAGGAGTACGGCCCGTCTATGCTGAGGCTGCCCGGACGCTTGGACGCCTGCTCGCTGCAAGGGGCGCTGAACTGGTCTATGGCGGTGGGCGCCGAGGTTTGATGGGCTGCCTTGCCGATGCGGCGCTCGAGGCGGGTGGTCGAGTAATCGGAGTAATGCCGCAAGCGATGGTGGATCTCGAAGTAGCGCATCGGGGATTGACTGAGCTTCGGATCGTGAGATCGATGCATGAACGGAAGGCGCTCATGACGGAGTTGGCGGATGCTTTTCTGATTCTGCCCGGGGCTTGGGGAACGCTCGATGAACTGTGTGAAGCGTTGACGTGGTCCCAACTCGGTATTCATGACAAGCCTTGCGGGTTATGGAACGTGAATGGGTACTATGACTCGTTCCTTGGATTTTTGCGGCATGCGGTTGCGGAAGGATTCTTAAAAGAGGAACATTGTGAACTGTTACTGGCCAGCCGCGACCTCAATCATTTGCTAAAAATTATGCGATACTCGGACCACGCTGGGGGAGTTTCATGCACCACCGTTTTGTAAGTGCGTCAGTCCTGGCTTTGTTTTGTTGCGTTGCATTTGCGCAGAGACCGGGTGGGGGCGCAGGCGCAGGACGTCCCGGTTCGGCAGGAGGCTTGGGATCGCCGAGTACTTCGACAACCACTTCGAACCACAATTCATTTCCGAACTCAAACCGAACCAATTCGTCTGCTCCTACTGGGGGGCGCTTATTACAAGCTATGGGCACCTATCCTAAATACGCTATTGCTGGTATGAGCTTGGGCAGTTACAGGAAGCCTAAGCTAAGGCCGCGAATGCGCGCAAGTCTTACCAGGCGGCCATTTCGGCAGACGGCAAATATGTGAGTCCTTACGATCGCCTGGCGCTGCTCTCGGTACGTGAAGGGAAGTGGGACTATGCGGCAACTTTCAGCAAGCAGGTGATCCAGTTGAATCCGGGGGAGTTTCCTGGTTTTTATTTCTAGAACGCATTGGCGAATTGTAACCTGAAGAAGTAGATGAAGCGGAGAAAAGCGCGAGAGAAGTTCTGAAGCTCGATAGGGCACAAATATCCTCAGGCGGAAGGCCTACTTGCGCAAGTCCTGATGCAAAAGGGCGATCATTTTGGTTACCTCTTGGCGGAGGCTGATTACGCCGAGCACCCGCGGCGCTGGCGGATTCGTGACGCTGGTGATCGAAAGCGTAAATTCGCGTCAAAAATGATGCTATGAGCGTGAAGAAACGGACGCGGTAACCTGGGTTTTGATGGCGTCATCTGAGCCTGCCGAAGGGGCCCGACAAAGACTAGTAGAGGTTCGGCAAACCCTACTGGTCTTGCACAAAGCACTGCTAGATTCTGAGCGGACGTCGTATGAGATTGTGCATGGGCCGATTGCATCCGCTGCAGTATTTTTGCAGTTGTTGATCAACGACAACTGGTTTGCGTGGCTTCGGCCGATTACTACGCTGGTTGTGCAGATTGATGAGACGCTCGCTGCCAAAAAGCCACCGGCAACGGCCCGGGATTTTGAGCGGCTAATAAATGACACGCGCGCGCTGCTGACGCCATCGAGAGAAGCGAATGGCTTCTGGCAACGCTATTCAGGCGTAATGCAACGTGACCCTGCCGTGACAGTGGTTCACGATGAAATTGAGAAACAGTTGGCCTGAGCAACGCGCCACTGAGCCGCGCGCTTTATTAGCGATAAGCCGGGATGCCCGTTATCTTTTCGCCAATGACGAGCGTGTGGATGTGCTCGGTGCCCTCGTAGGTCTTGACGGTTTCGAGATTGCACATATGGCGCATGATCGGGTACTCATCCATGATGCCGTTTGCGCCAAGCAAATCGCGGCTGAGACGCGCGCATTCAAGGGCGATCGCGACGTTGTTACGTTTCAACATGGAAATGTGGGCTGCCTCGATCTTACCGGCATCTTTGAGTTTCGCGACTTGAAAGGCAAGTAATTGCGCTTTGGTGATTTCGGTGATCATCCAGGCAAGTTTTTCTTGCACAAGCTGGTGACCTGCCAGGGGCTTATCGTCAAACTGCGTGCGTGCGAGAGTATAGCTGCGCGCCGTCTCGTAACAATCCATGGCAGCCCCCAGAACGCCCCATCCGATTCCGAATCGCGCCTGCGACAGGCAGCCGAGAGCGGCTTTGATGCCTTTGCCGCAGGGCAACTGGTTCTCTTCCGGAATCACGCACTCGGAGAAGTGCAAGCTGGAAGTGACAGAAGCGCGCATAGACAGTTTGCCATGAATGTCGCTGGTGGAATAGCCGGGCGTACCTTTCTCGACTAGGAAGCCGCGGACCCCTTCCGACGTGCGCGCCCAGACGACCGCAATGTCGGCAACCGACCCGTTTGTAATCCAGGTCTTTTCGCCGTTGAGGACCCAGTTCTTGGCACGCTTTTCAGCGGTAATGCGCATTCCAGCCGGATTCGAACCGAAGTCGGGCTCCGTAAGACCGAAGCAGCCGATGGCCTCGCCAGATTGAAGCTTGGGGAGCCAATGCTGTTTTTGCTCCTCTGATCCGTAGGTGTAAATGGGATACATCACAAGAGCGCCTTGAACGCTGACGAAGCTGCGGAGGCCGGAATCTCCGCGCTCGAGCTCCTGCATGATCAGGCCGTATTCGATGTTGTTCATGCCAGCACAGCCGTAACCTTCGAGATTGGCTCCGAAGAAGCCTAAATGAGCCATTTCGGAGATGAGCTGATTGGGGAAAGTACCGTTGTTGAAGGCCTCGCGAATGATGGGCAGCACGCGGTCATCGACAAATTGACGGGCGGTTTGGCGCACCATGAGCTCCTGCTCGCTCAGAAGTGAGTCAAATTGCAGGTAATCGACGCCGGGAAAACGAGGCATAACGCTTCATTTTAGCGGGAAGGAGATACGAGAGAACTTCAGGTGTGCCGGGCGACTATTTCAACAGGAAATGTGGACCCGATTTGCGTCTATTTGCGTTCTGCTGGCAGGAGTTACGTGTAGCTATTCTCAAACAGCAGACAGTGAGCTCACGCAAGCTTATAAGAGTTCCGCCCAGAAAGTTTACGATTCGGCGATCGAGTTATTTCGTAGGGCTCTCGCCAGGGAACCGGGGAATGCAGGCGCTCATAAGGATCTGGCATACACGCTCCTGAAGGCGGGTGAAAACGCCGATGCCCGGGACGAGTTCGAGAGTGCGTTGAAGCTGAATCCGAATGATGAAACTGCGGGACTTGAGTACGCCTTCCTTTGTTTCGAGACGAAGAAGCAGATTGAGGCCCGGCGGACGTTCGATCGCTTGCGGCACCGAGGGAATGCTGCCACGCGCGCGACAGCCGAACAGGCGTTTCAGAATATCGACCGGCCGCTTGCGGATGGTATCGCACGATGGAAAGAGGCGCTGGCGCGATCCGCAAATCCGAACGAGCTTCCCATGTTCAGTGCTCATTGGGAATTAGCTCAGCTCGCGGAAATGCGTGACGAGCTGCCGTTAGCGGCTGAGCAATACGAGATCTGCCGGAAGCTGAAACCGACTCTCGAGGAATTGCTTCTTAATCTGGCGCGAGTATGGCAGCAACTGAATCGAGTGGACGAAGCGCACGCTGCTTTACTAGCTGCGTCGCGGTGCAGGGAATCCCGAACGGCGGAGCTGGCCTTAGATCAGTTGGAATCCCGCTATCCGTATCCTTACGAGTTCTTGAACGCCGTCAAGCTCGATCCTCAGAACGTGGCGCTGCGGAGGGAGTTGGCCTTTCTCTATCTGGCGATGCATCAGCAGCGCGAGGCAACGGAGCAGTTCGAACAGGTGCTTGCGATCGAGCCGAGAGACGAATTGTCCCGCGAGCAGTTGGATGAGTTGCGAGGAGTGAAGAAGCGTTCACAGAGCACCGTGAGTCCAGCTGCTTCCGGAGCTACATCGGCGACCGGAACGGACGCGAAGGCCATGGGGATGAAGAGCCTAGCCGCCGGGTATATTCCGGACGCGATCAGGTACTTGCAGCAGGCCCACGAAGACGATCCCGAGGATGCGGAAGTGATGCTGAAGCTCGGGTGGGCGTACAATGCAGCGAAGCAGGACGATGAGGCGTGTCAGTGGTTTGACGAGGCCCGGCATTCGGACGATAAGGCGATTGCGATGGAGGCCAGTAAAGCATTTCACAATTTAAACGGTGACCCGGTGGGTCAAACCACGATATGGGCGCTGCCTATGTTTTCGTCGCGCTGGAAGGATGCTTTTACTTACGGCCAGATGAAGCGGACGATTCCACTTCCTTGGCTAGGTAAGGCGAATAAGCTGATTTCATTTTATGTCTCGATGCGATTTGACGGAGACGTAAAGAGCGGTCTGCCTGTAGCGGTGGCGCCAACATATCTCTCTGAGAACGCATTCATTTTTGCGGCGGGCTTGTCGTCGCGCACCTGGCATCACGTGACGGCGTGGGCCGAAGCTGGCGAAGCAGTGAGCTATCTGCCCGGCAGACGCGATGTTGGAGAAGCCATTCCGGACTATCGAGGCGGTATCAACGTTGCAAAAGGATTCGGGAGCTTGTTAGGCGGCCATGCGCCGGGTTATTTTTATGAGACGACTGCGGATGGCATTTACGTCAGCCGCTTCGACAAGGACTGGCTTCTCTATTCGCAGCAACGGGGTGGGCGTACGTTTCGCGCGTGGGGCAATACGTTCGCACAGGCTTTATTCAACGTAAATTTCACTCAGGACATCAAAAGGCAATACTGGGCGAACACGGTGGAAATGGGACCTGGGTTGAGGCTCCATTTGCCTTGGATGCCGCCGAACGTGTATATGTCGAGCGATTTCCTGCGCGGCGTTTATACAAATAACATATCCAATCCGCGCAGGCCGAACTACTACGATGTCCGCGTAAGTCTCTGGTACGCGATTACGAAATAATGCGCAGCGCACAATTGATTTTGATGGCCTGGGTAGCAGCTGTGCCGGCGTTTGCCGCTGCTTCAACATATCGAGTGACCGGAACGGACCCGATGCCGTGGAGCAGGATTTTTGCAGCGATAGGAATCGCTCAAAGCGGCAAGAGCGATCCAGTTGTCGTGGTCGCAGGCGCTAAGGAACAGATCGATGTTCTTAAGCTGGCCGAGCACCATATCGTGGTTCTCGAGGGCAACACCGCAGCTTCACGAAGCCTAGGGTTCATTGCCAAGACCGAGACGGTGCAGGTAAGACGCATTTACGATGTGCACGCGCCGAAGATGAACATTATCTGGGAGCAGGCAGTGAGTGTCCAGCCAGTTGCTGTACCGGCCGGGTTCGAGATTTTTGCGACTGAGAAATGGAAGGGCATTCCGGTCATGGCGGGAAAGCGCACCGGAGATGGAGCCATACTTTGGGTAGCTACTGGGCCGGGGGCAACGGGCATTGAGCGTTATCCCTACTTGCTTCAGGCGCTCGTCGACTTAGGTCTGGCGTTGCCGATGCAGACTACCAGCCTGTGGGCATTCTTCGATTCTTCCTATCGGATTCGCGCGGACGTCGATTACCTGGCAAGCCGTTGGAGGAAGTCGGGTATCGGTGTTCTTCACGTCGCAGCTTGGCACAACATGGAGCCGGACGCGGTGCAGGACGAATTTCTGAAAAGGCTGATAGCGGCGTGCCATCGCAACGCGATTCTGGTTTATGCGTGGCTGGAGTTGCCGCATGTCAGTGAGAAATTTTGGGCGGACCATCCAGCCTGGCGTGAGAAGACGGCAGTTGGACAGGATGCCGAACTGGACTGGCGCAAGTTAATGAATTTGCAAAATCCTGATTGTCACCGGGAGGTCGCGAAGGAGGTCGGCGCGGTTCTCGAGAGGTTCGATTGGGATGGCGTGAATGTTGCGGAACTGTACTTCGAGTCTTTAGAAGGTGCATCAAATCCGGCGCGGTTTACACCGATGAACGACGACGTGCGGCAGGAATTCAAGGCGAAAGCGGGGTTCGATCCCAAGCTGCTGTTCGACCCGGCATCGTCCTATTCGGCAGCGAAGAATCCAGGAGCATTACGGCAATTTCTCGATTTCCGTGCTGGACTTGCTTCACGGATGCAGGCTGATTGGCTTGATGTAATTGACCGCACGAGATCTTCCAAACCATATCTAGACACGGTGCTTACTCATATCGACGACCGTTTCGAGCCTGGTATTCGCGATGCGCTCGGCGCTGATGTCGCACGTAGCTTGCCGCTGATTCAAGCACGGCACAGCACGCTGCTGGTCGAAGACCCCGCGACTCTATGGGATTTAGGAGCGGAGCGTTATTCGAAGCTGGCCGAGAAATATCACGAACTGACACCAGATCTGAACCGAATCGCAATCGACATTAACGTCGTGGAGCGATACCAGGATGTATATCCGACCAAGAAGCAGACCGGGATTGAGTTATTGGAACTGGTACATCAGGCGGCATCCTCTTTTCATCGCGTGGCGCTGTACTTCGAAAACTCTCTTGAGAGGCAAGACCTTGCGTTGCTGCCCAATGCGGCCGCGACCGCAACATTAGTCAAGAAGGGCGTGGATGAATTCGACATTGATGCATCTGAAGAAACGCGGGTTCTCTGGCAAGGGCCGATCGAGGTTGACGGGAAGCTGTGGCCCATAAAAAATGGGCAGTCTGTTCTAGCACCGGCAGGAAAACACCGACTTAGCACCGGAACGGCCGAAGCTGCCGTAACGCTTTCGGACTTCAATGGCGAGGTTCGATCCGCGGTGGGATCCCAGACGGGCGTCGAATTGTCATACTCCAGCCGGAGCCGCGCCATTGCGCTGTTTGGCTCACCAGTTTCGGCTGTTCAGGTAGACGGCACGCCGTTTTGGAAGCGCGCTGGCGATGCGACTACGATGTCAATCGTGCTACCGGCGGGGCAGCATGTTGTGACGTTTGACCGCTAGATACAATTTCCCTTCAGGCGGTCACAACGGCAGAGGTAGTAAGCAGACCACCTTGCCCTTGAAATCGCTGCAGCACGTCGTGCTCATCCGATGCGCTCAGGCTCTTGATTGCGTCAGTGACAAGTTCTACTTGCGCTCCGGTTTCGAGTAGTCCGAATGCGGCGCACCGGACGCAATGCTCGGTTGCAACCCCATAAACTACGTACCGGTCCGCACCGACGAGGTTCAGCAATGGGCGCAGGTTCGGATTGGAAAAGCAATCAAGCATCTGCTTCTCTACAATGATCTGCGCAGCACCAGGAATGCGGGAAAGCATCGCATCGAGGGAGCCATGGACGCTGCTCAAAACAAGCGGCTGATTCAGGAGAGTGTTGCGGGCCTTTTGCTGCCCCGCAGTTCCAGTGACACAGTGGGGCTTCCAGGTTTTGAATTCCGGGTCATCTTCGGCATGGGCATCGGCGGTTGAAATGATTGGCAGGCGATGGGCGGTTGCGAAGCGTGTCAAGGAGCCCAAGGTTTTGACGATGTCGTGTGCGCCTGGAACGTACAGCGCACCGGCCGGGAATAAGAAGTCGATCTGAGTGTCAACGTCGAAAAAGACAGTCTTCACAACTCAATTATGAGACCGACACACCTTAGGAGCCGGCGAACTGGTGCGGAATGCGAATACTCTCGACCAACTTAAACAGACGCGGGCTGATCTCGACCGGATAGTGAACTCTTTCTTGTAGCGAATGCAATTCCCTAGGCAGGGCCGCTACCGCAAACATTGCGTTGGACCGCAGTTTACTAATGGGTGGCAACGGTTCCAGCAGTTCGCCATTGATTATGATCGGACGCAGCAGAGGCTCACCTTGGAAATCGGTATTGCACTCGCTATGAAGGGCAATTACGTCGCAATTGGGATACCGGTAAATCTGCTTCGCTCCTGGCAAAGTACTCTTGTCGTCGCTGAACTTGGCTTTGTAGTGGAGCGTGCCGTCTCTCGTTAGCTCGACTAGCTTGTAGACGGCTGACAGGCTGGGGGCATCAGCTGAGGTCGCGAGTTCCGTGCCGACGCCGAAGACATCGATGGGCGCATGGGAGCGTATCAACTCTGCGAGGCGGTGTTCGTTCAGGTCGTTGCTTGCGATGATTTTGGCGCCGTGCAGCCCGGCTTGATCGAGGATACTCCGTACTTGACGGGACAGAGCGGCGAGGTCGCCACTATCGAGGCGGACTCCCCAAAACGGCTGTCCCACCCGCGCGGCGAGACGTGCACCTTCGATGGTGTCGTATGTGTCAATGAGGAAGATAGTGGAATCACCGAGCAGGCGCTGGAGAGTTCGGAACGATTCCTCCTCATCAGGAAAAGCCATGGTCCAAGAATGCGCGGCCGTGCCAGAAACCGGAATGCCGAAGCGCATGCCCGCCTCCGTATTGCTGGTTCCCGCACATCCAGCAATGTAGGCTGCGCGACCTGCCAGGATGCCTGCTTCCGGCGAATGGGCCCGCCGACTGCCAAATTCTATTATTGGGCGTCCCTCAGCAGCAATTAGACAGCGTGCAGCTTTTGACGCAATGGTGGTCTGGAAGGCGAATGTCGAGAGCAGATACGTTTCGACGATCTGCGCTTGGACAAGCGGCGCACGCACAGTTGCGATCGGCTCATTCGCAAAGATTGGAGTGCCTTCGGGCACTGCAAATAGGTCGCCGGTGAAGCGAAGTTTCGCGAGAAAATCAAAAAACTCTGAGGGTGCGTTCTTAAATTGCGCGAGCGAATGCAAGTAGGCGAGCTCGTCAGGCCGGAATTCGAGAGATGAGAGAAACTCAACTGCTTGTTGCAGACCACCCGCTACAAGGAAGTTGCGTTGGGGTGGGAGGCGCCGTACAGAAAGTTCAAAAGTAGCGATTTCCTGAGATTTCCCAGCAGCAAAATATCCTGCCGCCATGGTTAGCTCGTACAGGTCCGTGTTGAGAGCAGACATGAGTGGCCATGCGGCCGGAACTACTTTTTCGGAGAAGGGGCCGATTGCTTGATATTCTTACTTGCTTCCAGGATATCGGCTACAGATTTAGCGTCGAGCTCATACAGACCCGGCTCATTCTCACGACGGGCAATGTAGCCATTCGCACTCTTCGCGAACGCGACCTTTTCAACGCGCTTGCCGTTGTTAGAGGTGATTGCAATCGTTAGCACAGGAGTACTGAAGCCACTCTCAAGGAACTTACTAGCTGCCAGATCCCGCACTTTGTCCATAAATGCCTGAACTGAGCCGGGATCCATGACGCTACCGTTGAGCTTCCAATCCTGGCCGCTCTTCTGATATGTCTTTGCCGTGTCGCCCTGTTGGACTTCTATCTTGGTAGGTTCACTGAATCCGAAGTCGAAGACCTTCTTGTTACGGAAATCCTCGATAGGTTTCTCCAGCTGCTTTCCGATGTCAGCAGAGATCTTGTAAGCGCCCTTTACGACACTGCTCTCTGCGTAATAATCATCCTTGTCTTTATGGACTTCTAGCGTTTGTGTCCCCGCTGCATCGCTGACCTTCGCGGTCGCGGCGCGTTGGCCATTGGCAAAAGATGCATTTGCTTTTTTGAAGTCCGAGGAGTTACCGGAGAGATCCATCTTTGCGTCGGCCAACTTACGCAAGAGTTCTTCCACTTGAAAGCTGTCCGCCCTATATGGCTCGGGTTTAAGGATCTGCCACTCGTTTTGATTATTCTTGCCGAATTCGATATCCGACTTGCCCGAGATGAGCTCGAGCCGGGTCAGCCGGTTTGAGTCGAAGGTAAGTAAGCGCTTGTCGCGCAGATCGTTTACGCCTTTATCAAACGAGCTCTTCACGGAGGACGATACGGCGTAAACTGCTGGATGAGAATTAGAGCGGGCGTACACGAGCGACCCGGCCGGAACATCATCTCCGAACATGAATTGATCGGTTTTTCCCGCCTTTTCTTTGACGGTGACGGTGAGGCTGGGCGTCGTGAGGCCATATTTACTCACATCTGACGGCTTATCTTCGACAATACTGTCAGCCGTAAGTGGATTTAAGGAAGATAAGATACTACCGACGGCCTCCTGATCGGCAGTGAGAGACTCGGGCGCGGTAATTGTCCACTTTCCATTCTTGCGGTCAACAGTAACGATCGAACCATCCTTTTTTTTGAGCTCGATCTGCTGCACTGCTGCTTCCGAGATATCCGCTAGTTTGGGCGTAGGCGGTGTGTTAGCGGTCGAGCCAGCCGATTGGGGATGGCGCTTGGCCCACCATACAGCTCCGCTGAGAGCAGCGAGGAGGACGGCTGCTACCAGGAGATTTCGCGATTTCATGCTATCTCCGCTTCAGAAGAATCGATACGCCCCAAACAATGATGAGCAGCGGAAGCGCGATGAGATCCATGTACATAAATACGCTCATCTGCCGCTGGGTCACGTTCAGGCGCCGATCTTCCGGCTCCTTGGGACGGATCGAAATAAGATCCTCGTCTGAGGAAAGCCAGTTAACGGCATTGACCGCAAGATCGCGATTACCCTGGAATCCGATCATTGCGTTATCCACAAACCCAGAACTCCCGATTACGACGAAGCGGCCCGGATTATTAGGTTTCCCGGTGTTATAGGTACCGGCCGCGCCTAGAACGAAAGGCCCTTTCTTGTTGCTCGGATCGCCTGGATTAACCTCGTTCGTGTTCAGGCGGGTTGTTGCGATAGCGCGGTCTGTTGTCGAAAACAGTTTGTCCACTGTTGTCTTGTCTGCATTTTTGACGTCAAGTGAACGAGAGACCGGGAAGCCCGTGTAAGCACCTTTGAGATCGTTGACAATCGGCTGAGATTCATATTTGGATACCAAAGGAATCTCAGGTCCAAAGCCGAAAAGTTGAGCCATCGCATTCTGCTCGAGCACAAGGTCGCTGGCAGGCGTGACACCCCAACTCTCGAGCAGCTTCATGAGTCCTTCGTTTTGTGCGATGTGCTCGCGGCCAAAGTCAAGAGGCGGATCGATGAGAAACATCGCCCTGCCGCCGCTCTCGACATAGTTCTTGATTGCGGTCACTTCGGTGGGGGGGTAATCAAGCTGTGCACCGGCAACGACGAGAACGGTACAGTCTTTTGGAACATCTGTCTTCTCGATCAAAGAAATGGGCTCAACTTGGTAGTTATCCCGTTCGAGTAGAGTTTTGTAACGCGATATTCCGTTTTCCTGAGTGTCATCGAGTTGATGCTCGTGGCTGCCAGTTACAAAGCAAACTTTACGGACGCCCTTTAGATCTTTGAGAAACGCGCCAGTTATGCCTTCCTCCGTCAGAGCTTTAGCTTCCTCTCGCCGTTGACCAATCTCGACGTAAGCGGTACCGAGAAAGCGCACGCCATAGCTGCGAGCTACGGTAGGCTGCTTTTGAGCATCGATGTATTGCAGATGAATCTTGGGTGAGAGGTTCGCGTAACGGTCCAGTATGCCCTTGGCCTGCGCAAAATTACTACCCTTATCTATGTAGGTGATCGTGGCGTCAGATTTAAGGCCTTTGACGACCTTCTTAGTTTCCTGCGATAAAGTGAACCGCTTATTGCTGGTTGTGTCGTAGGACCTGTTGTAGCGGTTCGCGAGCCAGTTGACCATCACCAACACGGCTATCACGATGATGGTGTACAAGGTAGCAGTCGCACCATAACGGGCCTGACGCGCTGCAACCGTATTCGATTTACCGCCCGGCATCTACGCCCTCCACCGCAAAGACTCGAGCGAGCGAGTCGTTAAAAACAAGCCAAGAAAAATCATGGATAAATAGTAAATTACGTCTTTACTGTCAATCACACCTCGCGCAAAGCTATCGAGGTGACTCAATATAGACAAATAGCCCAAAACCTGTACTGTCGGGGAGTTGCCGAAAGAGGTTGTCCACTCCAGTATCCATAGCAGCAACGCCAGCGCAAAACCTACCGCGCCAGCGACTATTTGGTTTTTCGTAGTTGTCGAGATGAATGTCCCTAAAGACAACAGGCATGCACCTAACAACAGAACACCTAAAAAGCCCGTTACTACGGGTTTCCAATCCGGTTGGCCATATATGAAAAGAAAAGAGTAATCAAGGAGTAACACTAGAAGCAGCGCCGAGTACATGATTACTGCCGAGAGCCACTTGCCCAACACGATTTCCAGATCGTGAATCGGCGAGGTGACTAACAGCTCGATGGTGCCCTGACGCTTTTCCTCCGCAAACAAACGCATGCTGATGAGTGGAATTAAGAATAAACCAACTACAGCGATGTTTGAGAAAAGCGGCCGTATTACCTGCTCATTGACATTCATCGGAAATGACTGTCCCGTCATCTGGCCCTCTAAGGACTGGGTGACGAAGCTCGCAGTAATGATGTAGGTAAAAGCTCCGCTAAGGAACGCGAAGATCGTGAGTAGGACCCACGCAATGGGCGAAACGAAATAGCTGTAAAGCTCGCGCCGGCAAATTGTCCAAACGTTCCTCATTGGACGCCTCCCGCAACAGTTGAGCTCTGGGGTTCGGAGTTGGATCCTGTAAGTTCCAGGAACACTTCCTCGAGGCTGTAGGTCAGAGATTTCAGTTCGAGGAGGTTCCATCCGGCATGGACGACCGCGCGGGCCAGATCAGCGCGGGCATTCCGGTCGGGCAGACTCTCAACTTCGAAGATGAACCTGTCGCCCGAAACGGCTTTATCGAGCACTTTGCTTACACCCGGAACCTGCTCGAGCCGTTGATGAACTCCGCTTGCATCGCCATTTCCCGCCGTGTCGATTTGTAATTGAACCGCATTGCCGAGGCCCGCTCGATGCTTAAGATTCTCGACAGAATCCGTCGTGACAAGCTTGCCTTTGTTAATGATGATGACCTTCTCACAGACGGCCTCTACTTCGGGGAGGATATGGGTACTTAAGATGATGGTGTGCTCGCCTGAGAGCGACTTTATAAGCTCGCGAGTTTCGTTTATCTGCTTGGGGTCGAGGCCGGAGGTCGGCTCATCGAGGATCAGCACGTCCGGGTTATGAATGATGGCTTGCGCCAAGCCCACACGCTGGCGGTAGCCTCTGGACAGCTTTGAAATGAGCTTCGACTTGACGTCGGCAACGGCGCAGCGTCCCATTACCTCTTCGGTGCGACGCTTGATGTCGGCGTTTGGAATATTTTTCAGGCGGGCGACAAAACTGAGGTAGCCGGCCACGCTCATTTCGGGATAGAGTGGTGGCGTTTCGGGGAGATAGCCAATGCGTTTCTTGACTTCGAACGGCTGCTCAAAAACGTCGAAACCGGCAACGGTCGCCTTCCCTGCGGTGGGCGGCATGAAGCACGTCAAGATCCGCATCGTGGTGGTTTTGCCGGCGCCATTTGGGCCGAGAAATCCTACGATGTCGCCTTTATCGACCGAAAACGAAATATCATTTACCGCGACGGTGCGCGCGTAGTTCTTCGAAAGACCTTCAACCTGAATCATATTGATGAAAAGTTAGGACTTACCTCAAAGAAGAAGGATGACCCGATTCTTTGTTGAGTCCTTCCGGCGCTGCAGCACTTGAAACAACTAGCATAGTGAAGCGTAAAAAGTTCTGTCAATTGAGACGAACGAGCGGCCTGAGTGTTAGACCGCCGTGTCTGGCTATTCACTCGACTGCGTCCTCACTCACTCTAAACCCAAACCTATTACGTGAAACCCTGCGTCCACAAATACTATATTTCCAGTAACGCCCCTGCCGAGATCGCTAGCCAGAAAAACCGCAGTATCAGCTACTTCAGCGGGATCCGTACTCTTTCGGAGCGGCGCATTGGCGGCGACGGCATCAAGGACTTTAGAGAAGTCTTTAATCCCACGAGCCGACGCGGTTTTGATGGGACCGGCAGATATGGCATTGACACGGATGTTGTTGGGACCGAGATCGCTAGCAAGATAGCGGACACACGCTTCAAGCGCGGCCTTCGCAACTCCCATCACGTTGTAATTCTTCACTACGCGAGTTGAACCGAAGTAAGTCAGAGTTGAGACAGATCCACCCCTCGTCATTAGGGGTGCGATTGCCCGGGACACTGACACTAGCGAATATGCACTTACTTCCTGGGCAAGAAGGTAGCCATCGCGGCTCGTTTCGATAAACGGGTGGCTGAGGTCCTCCTTATTAGCAAATGCAACGCTGTGGACAACCGCGTCAACAATAGGCGCGCTCTGCTTCAATTCCGAGACAAGATGATCGAGCTCGTCGGGTTTCGTCACATCGCAGTTCAGGACTTTTGACGCCTTCAGCTCAGAGCCTAGTTCTTCGACTGTTTGACGCTGGCGTTCGCCTTGGTAGGTGAGAACAAGAGATGCGCCTTCGCGAACAAACGCGGAAGATATAGCGTAAGCGATGCTCCACTTATTGGAGACGCCGAGGACAAGCGCGGTCTTGCCAGCGAGTAGCTGTGACATGAAAGTGCCATTGTAGCGTGCTGGCTGCGATTTCCCGGTGCAGCCTCGACTACGAGCCAGATTGTGCAAGCGCCGCCTTCGAAAAATGTGGAAGCCGAGGTGTCATAAAACGAAAACGCCGGCCAAGGATCATCTTTATAAGTAGATGATCGGTGCTTTTTGTGACGCCTACTCCAACTCCGAAGTTCAGCTCCCAATCGGGCCCAAGGTCGAAATCCAGCGCTGGGACAATTTGCTGTTGCTGCTCGGCTACAGGATCGAATCCGATGATGTTACCGAGCGATCCATAATATTCGAGAGCGGCGGCGACTCGTTTATTGAGCTGAAAACCCAGGTCAAAGTCTGGAGAGAATTCGACACCATGGCTTACGCTCGGGCCATGCCAAGATCGTTCGAGAGCTGGGTTGAAGGACAGATACCAACGTCCTAGTTGCTTGTCGACGATGGGCCGAATTTCCCAGCTCCAGGTGTCACGAGAGAACAGGGGCCGCTGGTATCCGATCTCCGTAGATAGACTAACGCCGACAGGCCATTTCCAGCTATCAGGAACGCGGACGCGAGGCCGAATGTGGTCTCCGACCCATTTATAGCCCTGGTGAGGACCCGCGCTCGTGAAAATATAGAAACCGGTTTCAAACCAATTTGTCCAGCCTTGTGTGATCTCAACCGTTTCGTGCTCCTGGTGATTCGTTGGCAAGGTGGCATCGGTTGTCGTCTTGCTCCCCTCCAGCGTGAAATTGCTATGCAACTCGACCATTGTGCGGCCGGGGAGCACGGTATCGGACCCGTAAACCTGAATTTCGTAATTTCCTTGCGCATGAGCGGCGAAGTAGCACACGGAAGCGAGGAGTACGAGCCTAAGTTTCGTTACAAAGTGGCCAACCATTCGAGAGTAGATGAGGCGCCAGGGAATATTTTCCTTCGCCAGCCGGGTGGCGAGCAATCATAAGTAGTCTAACGTGATGAAATGCAAGGCGCCTTCGAATTGGCAATCCATTTGCAGGGCTCCCGGACGGAGGAGATAAAAACAAAACAATGAAGTACATGATTGCGTGGATTCTGGGTGTGCCAGGCGGACTTATCCTGCTGTGGTTTCTGTTTAACCACATGCACTGACCGCCGACGGCTAAGAAGCTCCGACGCCGAGCATCTTAAGAACGTATGCCTCGCGGTGGGGAAGAGTCGCGCGAAGCGATTCGGGAAATTCAACGGCCAGACGCCCGCTCTGGAGTTGCCATCGCAACTCATTGCCGAATTCGAGCAAGGTAATTTTCGCCGTATGGCGTGGGCTCACGCCTTCAAACAACATTCGACCGGCGGGCCAGCGTGGAAGAAACGCATATAGGACATCGTTTTTGGCGGTAAAAAAAGCTTCTGTTCGCGCGTAGCCTGCAGGCGGGGCATCTACCAGTTTTGTAATGTCGTATTCGGCCATGAATTCTTTGTCTTCCATTCGCGGAACGGTTCCATTGCTCCACTGGCGGCTTCGCTCAAAGGCGTGCGTCCCGTAGATTGCTTCGGCGTTGGGGCGCAGCCAGTTTCCGATTTCGATGAGCCGCTCCTCCATGAGGACCGGAATGCGACCGTCCGCCGTGGGTCCGATATCGAGCAGCAGGTTGCCTCCCCGGCTTACGATGTCAATCAGCATCAGCACGAGTTCGCGACTCGTGTGGTAATCGTGCAACGTCTCCATGCGGTTATAGCCGTACGAAAAACCCATACCGCGGCTTTCCTCCCACGCATGCCGCGATTGTTGGAGACTCGACGTGTATTCGGTGGTGAAATAGCCGCCGTCCTTGTGGCGAGTATCCTTCCCCCAACGGTCATCAACAACGACCTCATCGGCAACAGGCGAGTCATTGAACAGCCATGCGAGCAACTCGGGTGACCGCCATTCCGCGCTGGTCAGTTCCCATTCGCCATCGGAAAAAATGATGGAAGGCTTAACGTGTGTGACGACATCTTTGAACTGCGGGAACAAATGTTCGGCTACGTAGCGCTTCTTATCGGAGAGCCACAGCGGGTTGTACCACTCGTAAAGGGAATAGTAGATCCCCATGCGCAATCCTCTGCGGCGCCCGGCTTCGCTGAGTTCTACTACGAGATCCCGCTTCGGGCCGATGTCAACGCTGTTCCATCGTCGACCCCAAGCGCGATTCGCTTCCGCACTGCGCCAAAGGGTAAAGCCTTCGTGATGTTTCGATGTAAGCGCGACGTAGCGTGCACCGGAGCGGGAAAAGATATCAGCCCAACGATCAGGGTCAAAGAGCTCGGCGCGAAACATGGGCGCGAAATCGAAGTAGGGAAAATCGGCGCCGTAGACGCGTTTGTGAAACGCCCACGTAAGCGCGCCGTTTCCGGTCGTTCCCTTGGCTTTTTTGCCTTCTGTAAGAGAATGCCAGTACCACTCGGCATACGGAGTCTCGTCCTTCACATTGACCGGAGCAAAGGCAGGAACGGAATAGACGCCCCAGTGAATGAAGATGCCAAATTTCGCGTCCGTGTACCAGGGCGGCATCGGCCGCGCATTCAGCGAAGCCCAATCTGGCGTGTATTTGCGAGGTTGAGCGCTAAGGCTAGCTGCGGTGGCGCGGAAATCTGTAGAAAGCCCAAGCGGTACCGCGCTGATGCCTTTGAGAAGGTCTCGTCGTCGCATCGGTCCTGGCCGACATCGTATCAGGTCGATCTAGAACAAGGTCACGATCGACCGGTCTACGCCAGTGCATTCTTACAGTACTCGAAGCATTTCCTCACTTCGGCGACAGTATCCATCCCTGGCGTTCCGTATTCATACTCGATGTTGGCGGGGATCGCATAGCTGTTGGCCTTGAGAAGCTGCAAAACCTGCCTGATGGGAGTGTCTGCCTTACCGAAGGGCATATTGGGCCCATGGTTCTTCTTACGGTCCTTTATGTGCAGAGCGATTATCTTTGCATGCTGTTGTTCGATGTACGAAACTGGATCGTAACCAGCGGCTGTGAAGTGTCCGATATCCAGGTTGATGTAAAACTGGGGCGACATCTCCAGTGCCTTGGCAAAAGTCTCCGGCCCCGCAAATTGATTCGGGTCGCTGGTGTCGTCGTGGCCATGCATCGCCACCTTTACGTTATACTTTTCGGCGAAGGGCGCAAGACGTTTTGCGCAGGTTAGCGTGGTCGAGGTCGTGATCTTATCAGTCCCCAGTGCCTTTGTCATTTGAAAGCCGCGGTCAAGCTCCTGATCTGAGAAACGATCGCTGAAGTTTAGCGTATAGGCATAAAGCTCAATTCCGGCATTGTCGAACTTCTTGCGAATATTGCTGAAAAAGCTGAGCGGCGTGGTGAGCCGCCAATTTCTAAGAGCGCCGCCGCGCAGACCTTTTGGCTCCACATGACCCATAAACAGCTCGCACTCGCCTAGGCCAATTTCTTTCATGGCGGCAATCGCGTCATCGAGAGACCGGTCACGGAAGCTGTAGGTCTGAGCCCCAATTTGGACGCCATTGATCTTGGAATCGATTTTCGAAGCGAGCGCGTGTGCAACGGGGAATGCGGCCAGCGCTAGCTTTCCGAAGTCTCGTCGTGAGTACATTCTTTCTCCTCTTTCAATCGCAGGGGTGGCGTTAGCGTGCTAGTTGATGGTACAGCAATCATCACCTTCTAGCCCACCTTATTCGACTTAACTGGCGGTACCTGTCTGAAGTGGGTTCGGGTAAGCGTCTGGATCCTGTTCAGCGGACCGGTGGAAACAATGGAAGTCTTTCTCAATCAGTAAGTGTAAATCTAGGTCTGGGCCGACTGCCTGACGAGCCTCAATAGCAACTTCGTCGCTGTCAGTCCACCTAGTCGCGAGGTCGGTCGAGACCACGATCCGGACTGCATCCTGCTCGAAGGCAGCGGAAACTTTGGCTGCATCCTCGGCACGTTCTATCGAGTAAAAAAG
>Ga0102924_1002489_pt1 | contig 20059 bp, 27 predicted proteins | sample PaiPotPPM11metaG_FD_80116 | JGI IMG/M metagenome (GOLD analysis project Ga0102924, IMG submission 80116) | Iron sulfur acid spring bacterial and archeal communities from Banff, Canada, to study Microbial Dark Matter (Phase II) - Paint Pots PPM... ...
CCCCATCCCGCCCCACGAAGGGGGCGGGAGCATCCTAGGTTGGATCCTTAGGGCCCCCTCCCCACAACGGGGGCGCGAGAAGCAGGTGGTTCACGATGGGAGGGCCAAAAAAGCGAAATTGGTTCACAGGACGTTCACAAGTCGGCGGGATGATGAGCCTCAGAAATCAACGACATTCAAGGAGGCTCGACATGAATGAACGAATCGCCTGGATCTGGGGGCTGATAACCCTGGCCATCGCTGCGGTGGTGGGCGCGATCGCTTTCCACGTCGGACAGTCGACTACGGCCGTGGTGACGCAGGTTCCCGCAGGCACGCCCTATTACCACGGCTACTACGGTGGCGGCGGATGGTTCTTCGGTTTCTTCCCGCTACTGTTCTTCATCCTGCTGCTGGTATTCCTGTTTCGGCGGCCCTGGGGACGCGGATGGTACGGCCACGGCGCACCGCACTGGCACGATCACGCGCACGGCGGCGGAACTCAAAATCAACCCCCGTCAGGAACGTCGAATCAGCCTCCGTCCGCTTGACCCCTTCCCTCCCGACAGCCGGCGGCGGCCCGAAAGGGTCGCCCCGGTTTCTTTAACTCCTGGGCGCGACGATACGATCACAGGCGTGGCGACGATCCTGGTCGTCGATGACGAGGCGAAGATCGTGCAACTGGTGCGCGATTACCTGGAGCACGCCGGCTTTTCGGTGATCACCGCGTTCGATGGGCCAGGTGCGATCCGCAGCGCCGCGACCGGCCATCCTGATTTGATCGTCCTCGACCTGGGACTGCCGGGGATGGACGGAATCGATGTCGCGCGGTCGATCCGCCGCGAGACTGAGGTTCCGATCATCATGCTGACGGCGAGGACCGATGAATCGGACAAGCTGGTTGGCCTCGAGATCGGAGCGGATGACTACATCACCAAGCCATTCAGCCCCAAGGAGCTGGTGGCTCGCGTCCGAGCCGTATTACGTCGGGTCCAGGGGATGGAGCGTCAGAGCGACATCATCCGGGTCGGCACAGACGTCGAGCTGGACGTGCCGCGGATGCTGACCACCATCGCCGGACGGCGGATCGAGCTTACCCATACCGAGTTCCAGCTGCTGGAAACAATGGCGCGGCAGCCGGGCCGCGTGTTCACCCGCGCTCAGCTCTTGAGTGCCATCCGCGGCGTCGCCTTCGAGTCGTACGAGCGCGCCATCGACGCCCATATCAAGAACATCCGGCGAAAGATCGAACCGGATCCTCACGCGCCGCGGTACCTCCTGACTGCCTACGGCGTCGGTTACCGATTTGCCGAGGGAACGCGATGAGCGATGGCCCCGGCGGCCATCGGCGCGCTGGCGGACCGCCGCCCTGGGTGCGCGGCTCAGGCGGAAAACCGCCCTGGTGGCCGGAGGGTGAGGCGTGGCCGCCAACTCGGCCTCCGTGGGCCCGCAGTCGGGGACGCTTTCTCCGACGCTTGGCATTTCTATTTGTCGGACTGGTGCTCTTCACGGCCATCGTCGGCACGGTGGGTGCGTGGCTGACGAGCACGGCGCTCGGCCAGACGCACCCGGTAGGCCACGGGCCTCCCCTTCCCTTCCTCATATTCCTGCTGGCTGTCTTCGGCTTTTTCGTTGTGGCGCGTGCTATGCGGCGGGTGACCCGGCCGGTTGGCGACCTGGTCGAGGCCGCGGCCAGGATCCAGGGGGGCGATTACTCCGTACGGATCGCGGAACACGGGTCGCCCGAGATCCGATCGGTAGCGCAGGCGTTCAACGCCATGACGGCGCAGCTGGAGGCAAGCCAGAAACAGCGAAGGACGTTCCTGGCAGACGTCACCCACGAGTTGCGCACTCCCCTCTCGATCATCCGCGGACAGGCGGAAGGCATAGTCGACGGCGTCTACCCCGGTGACGCGGCCCACATGACGCCGATCGTCGAGGCAACGCAAACCCTGGAGCGCCTCGTCGATGACCTGCGGACGCTGGCGCTGGCCGAGACAGGGAACCTGAAGCTCAATCGAGAGCCCGTCGACCTGGGGTCCCTGATCGCGGATTCAGTGGCATCCTTTCAATCGCAGGCGGAGGCCAAAGGAGTCGCGATCAGCGCAGAGCCTGGGACCGGCTTGCCGGCCGTGGATGCGGACCCGGTACGCGTCCGCAGTGTGCTGGCCAACCTGCTGGGCAACGCCCTCGCGCACACGCCGACGGGTGGATCGATCGTGGTCAAGGCTGAGCCTGGTTCGGGGATCGTTTCGGTGGCGGTACGGGACACCGGCACAGGAATACCGCCCGAACTGCTGCCGCGCATCTTCGATCGGTTCGTCAGGGGCACAGGGTCGGCCGGCTCAGGACTGGGACTGGCGATCGCGAAGGACATCCTCACGGCGCACGGAGGAACCATAGCTGCGGAGAGCCCTGCCGGCCAGGGGACAACCGTGCGCTTTACGCTGCCTCAGACCTCATAGCGAGGCGTCGTAGGCGCGCTTCAGTAATCGCATCGCCTCTTTATCGAACTCTTTCGGCGAAGACAGGCCAATGCGTAGATTGATCGCATCGGTGCCGAGGCCTTTGGCGGCCTGAAGGCGGCCAGTGGGTTTTTGTCCGTCGAGTCGCAGGCCAAGGTCGACGCGAGTCTTCGTGGTCGGCTGAACCACGCCGAAGGTATGGCGTGGAGACACCAGCGATATGTAGGTCTTGCGCGCCTGGATCGTGACCGAGCCGATCCCCGGTAAGGAGTCCAGCACTGCATCGAGTACGGGCCGTAATGAGGGGCGATCGCGGTACTGGTCGTCGATCAGTTTGTCGGCGTTAGCGGCGATGAAATCCGGATAGCCGAAGCGCTCCCAGACCAGCAGCGTCGCCGCATAGCCGGCGACACCCTCCTTGGTGAGCCACGCGCGGAGCGATTTCTCACCTCCCAACTTCTGAGCACGGATCCGACGGTTCCAGGCAGTTACGTCCTTGCCGGTCTTCTTCTCGAGGCTGCTTGCCACCTGGTCGCGCCACTGCCGCCAACTCGCCGTCTTCGTCGCCGCCGGGGCGGCCTTGACACTAGACGAGGTAGTCATAGAGGAGCTCGTGGCTACCGAGCCGTCGCACGTTTAGCTGGATCTGTTCCATTCGCGCGAGCAGCGGCTCGAGGTCGGCCTTGTCTCGCAGCTCGATGCCTACGAGGGCGGCGCCGCGCTCCTTGTTGGTCTTCTTCATGTACTCGAACCTGACAATGTCATCCGTGGGGCCGAGGGCATCATCGACGAACTGCCGGAGCTGGCCGGGCTTTTGCGCGAATTCGATGATGAAGTAGTGCTTGCGGCCCTGGTAGACGAGGCTGCGCTCCATGATCTCCGGGTAGCGGAGGATGTCGTTGTTGCCGCCGCTCAGGACGCAGACCACAATCTTCCCCGTAATATCGCCAGCGACGTCGTCAAGCGCCGAGATGGACAGAGCGCCGGCCGGCTCGGTGATGATGCCCTCGTTCTGGTAGAGCTCGATCATGGTGGTGCAGACTTTGCCTTCAGGTACCACGACGACGCTGTCGAGGTAGCGCCGGCAGAGTTCGAAGGTCAGCTCGCCAACCCGGCGCACGGCGGCCCCGTCGACAAAGGTGCGGAGCTCCGCGAGCGTGACGATGCGATTTTCTTTGAGCGATTCGTACATCGACGGTGAGCCGGCGGGTTCGGCACCGATAACGGAGACAGATGAGTTTTGCTCCTTCAGGTACCCGGCGACGCCGGAGGCAAGGCCGCCTCCTCCGACGGGAACGATGACTACTCCCACTTCTCCACCGGTTGCATCGTGGATCTCTTTGCCGACCGTGCCCTGCCCGGCAATCGTCTCGGGATCGTCAAACGGGTGCACGAAGGTGCCGCCCTGTTGCGCGCAATGTTCCTGCGCCGCGCGGTTGGCGTCATCGTAGGACTCGCCAACGAGCTCGATCTGGACCAGTTCGCCGCCGAACTGTGCCACGCGATCGATCTTCTGGGTCGGCGTGACCCGCGGCATGAAGATGGTGCCACCGATGCCCAGGTGTGCGCAGGCGAAGGCAACGCCCTGGGCGTGATTTCCGGCACTGGCACAGACGATGGGGCGTTTGCGATCTTCCGTCGACAGCGACGCGATTTTGTTAAAGGCGCCGCGGATCTTGAACGATCGCACTGCCTGCATGTCCTCGCGCTTGATCAGGACAGTCGCGCCGTATTTCCTCGAAAGCCGAGGTGAGGGCTGCAACGGGGTTTCAGAGACGATCCCCTCGAGGCGTTGCTGAGCCTGCTCGACGGCGCGCGTGAAATTCATTGAACCCGAATAGTAACCGGGGCAAGGAGCCGGGTTAAGTGACGTTGATGTACGTTTGGTTGCTCGCTGATCCGCAGCTGACGTAGATCGGCCACTGACCGGGGGTCGTCCGGGTACCTACGATCCAACTCCAGGACACGATGCCCGAACCATCGGAGGGTCGCGCTGTGAGCCCCTGGGCGTGTGATGGTCCTGACTTGTAGTCGACCTCGATCGTACACATCGTGTTCGGTGACGTCCTGACGATCAGGTTGGCCGATTGACCGGGCCGGGCTGTAACCGGTCCGTTGACGAAAGCCACGCTCGCAGCCGGCGGCGGCGGGGCCGGTGCCTTTGTCGGTTGCACCGGTGCCGAAGTGGGCTTTGGAATCGTGGCTACAGTCGGTTTTAGGGTTGGAGTAGCGGTCGGTGTCGGAGTTGGAAGCACCGTAACTGAGCCCGGGTTCCCGCCGCCGACGCCGTTGTTGGTCGACTGATCGGCGCAGGCGCTGAGCAAAACGAGCAGCAGGGCGCCAAGCGCCCAGCCGACAAACGCAGCCTTGTGCCTCCCCATTGACCAGACGCCTCCCCTTCTCTCCAGCGTGTCAGATGTGTGCTCGGCGATCAATGAGAGGTTTCCGTCACAAGCATGAGCCGGCCGTAGTCAGTCTTCTGAGATCTGCCAAGGCCTGGGAAAGGCCAGCCTTCAGTCTTAGGTTGAGGTCACCACGACGGACGTTGCGCTGGCTGCCGCGACATCCTGGGCATAGAGAAGGATGAGGTAGTAACCGAGGAGCACCAGCAGAGGCAGGTCTGATCGCTGGAATGCATCTCCAGCAATCTCTACTCGGGCCCCCGATTTGATGAGGCCGTGACGGCCCTTGAATACAAGGGGGGTACTCTCCCCTTCTCTCCAGGCCCACTCTGTTTGCCAGAGGTTTGCCGGGGAAAGATCGATCGCCTTTCCGCCGGGTGACTCGAGTGTGCCGCCGCCCATCCACCGCGGCCGGAAGACCCCAAGATCAGTGCCGGTTCCAGCGACTCGAACAGTGACCCGCGGATGCCAGAAGCCCTCGCGCTTGAAGGTCCAGTGGCCGTCGGCTGCCACCGCATCAGCCAACGACCCACGCTGGAAAGTCAGCGTTGCCACAACCTCATCGCCGGCATGCAACTCATGAGCCGTCTTCAGAGCCGCGGGCTGGACCCACAACAATTCCTTGTCAGTCATCTCGTTGATTGGACGCATCGGAATTGAGTCTAGTCACCTGAGGACAGGACATTTGACACCCCCTCCCCATCCCGCCCCACAAAGGGGGCGGGAGCGTCCGAGGTCAGCACCCACACTGATAGCAGCGGACACGGGACGCTGAAATCGGCGTGCTGTTATATCAAATGGGCACAGCTAACCTGCCTGAGGTATGATCGGGTCACCCTTCGGGGTTCCTTGTCCCCTTCAGGCTCGACGCGAGCGAGCCTTAGCCGCTGAGGTTCCTATTACTGGGCTCACAGGCGGTGGTAATCGTGGCGAAGATTGGTGATGCGGCATATGCTCCGCTAGCGCCCGAGATCGACCAGCCCGATCGCCTCATGGACGGCGAAAGCTCGGAAAGCCGCTCAGCGGCGGACTGCGTCCATTGGATCAAGGCCTACCGCGAACTCCTCAACTTCAAGGACCTCCTCCTTACCGACATGGACGAGCACATGAAGGCCCTGTCCAAGCCGGCCAGCGCCGAGATCCAGGAGCTCGACGTTGGTCTGATCGAGATGCAGCGAAAGCGCTACGAGCGTCGTCTCGACTTCTGGCTCAGGCGTCAGAAGGAGATCGGCGAGACCGAGGGCAGCGCATGGACAAGCTGAACGGCGCCGGACAGGCGAGCCTTGCTGAGCGGGCGCTCGATCGCACCCGGCTACTCGAGGGCGAGAACCCCGACTCGCTGGAGGTCGAGGATGCCGTCCGATGGACCGCCGTCTACGCGGAGTTAATCGAGTTCAAGTATTCGCTCCTCGCGCAGATGCGCAAAGGCCTGCAACGACTCCCGATGGAGGCTGCCCATGAGATTCGAACGGTGGACATGGCCATCATCCGCAAGCAGCTCGAGCGCTACGAGGCCTGCCGCGCCTTCTGGGAGCGCCGGCTGGACAATCTGGCGCTGGAGCGGCAGGTTGTGGCAGCAGCTGCCGGTCGTCACCAGCCGTGAAGACCAGGGGGGGTTCCAGCAATGGGTCCCATCCGAATGGTTCGCCGCGCGGTAAGGGCGAGGACCGTCTGATGCATGGAGAGGACGTTCAGAGTCGCTCGCCCGAGGAGATCGCGCACTGGATCACGGCATACCAGGAACTCCTGGGTTTCAAGGATCGGCTGCTGAACGATATGAACGAGGGGATGAAGAGCCTATCGAAGCCGGCCAGCGCCGAAATCCAGGAGCTCGACGTCAGCCTGATATTGACGCAGCGCGAGCGGTACGTCCGACGCCTCGACTTCTGGCTCAGCCGCCAGACCGAGGTAAGCCGACAGGTAAGGAGTCCCCAGTGAACGAATTTCACAATCCCCGGCACGAGGAGATAGCCCACAGGGCAGTGGACGGCACCCGCCTGATAGAGGGGGAGAATCCGGAGTCGATGGAAATGGAGGACGCCAGCCACTGGAGCCATGTATACGGCGAGTTGATCGGCTTCAAGGAAGGGCTCCTCAACCAGATGCGGTCGGGACTGCCGAGTCTGCCTGCGGACGCTGCCAGCGAAGTCCGCAGCATCGATATGGCCATAACACGCCAGCAAATGGAGCGGTATGAGAGCCGACTGGCCTTCTGGCGGCAACGGAGCGAAGAACTGGCCGGAAAGCGGCCGAGGGCTGCACGCTGAGCTAAATGCGCCCCTGGCGCTGTCGGACTATATGATAGTCGCGCCATCACATTCAATTTGGTCCTTTACGAACCATGCGTGAATCCGTCACCATAGGGGTAAGAAAACTTCGTGACAAAGGTAAAAGCGCGGGTCCAAGTCGACCCGCTGGTGTTGAGCGCTGAGGCGCTGATCCTCAAAGGGAAAGACCAGGGCTTCCTGTCTCCCGATGATGTGATGAAAGCGTTTCCCTCGATCGAGGGGAATGCGGATGGCTTCGTGCGCGTTGCCGCAGCCTTCCAGGAGATGGGCATCCAGGTTACCGCCGACGGCGAGGCGGAGCAGGACTCGGACGACGAGGAGCAGTTGACCGAGGTTGAAGTCGTCAGCTCGGTCGCCCTCGACGACCCGGTCCGGATGTATCTCAAGGAGATCGGGCGGGTCAACTTGCTGACTGCAAAGCAAGAGGTTGAGCTTGCCAAGGAGATGGAGGCCGGCTCGGAAGAGGCGCGCCACCACCTGACCGAGGCGAACCTCCGTTTGGTGGTTTCGGTAGCCAAGAAGTATCTGAACCGAGGACTCTCGTTCCTTGACCTGATCCAGGAGGGCAACCTGGGGTTGATGCGCGCGGTCGAGAAGTTCGACTACAAAAGAGGATTTAAATTCTCGACCTACGCCACCTGGTGGATCCGCCAGGCGATCACCCGTGCCATCGCGGACCAGGCTCGGACGATCCGCATCCCGGTGCACATGGTCGACACTCTCAACCAGCTGGCGCGTGTCTCGCGAGCCCTGCTGGAGCAGCTCGGCCGCGAGCCCAACGAAGAGGAGCTCGCCTACGGCATGGGGATCACGGTCGACAAGGTCCAGGAGCTGAAGAAGATCTCGCAGCAGCCGGTGTCCCTCGAGTCGCCGATCGGCGAGGAAGAGGATTCGCACCTGGGCGACTTCGTCGAAGACAAGATGGCGATCGCCCCGCTGGAGGCTGCCTCAGAGGCAATGTTCCGCAACGAGGTGGAAGACATCCTCGCAACCCTGCGCCCGCGCGAGCGGCGCGTGGTCCAGCTGCGCTTCGGGCTCGTCGACGACGAGCCGCGCACGCTGGAGGAAGTCGGCCGCCGGATGGGTCTCACCCGCGAGCGGATCCGCCAGATCGAGGCAACTGCCCTGCGCAAGCTGCGTCACCCGAGCCGGTCGAAGGTGCTGCGCGATTACACCGAGGACCAGCCCTCCCGTCGCAGCGGCCGCGAAGAAGAAGCGGTAGTCTAAGACCACCTCGACCCGCCGACCCTGGCGCCGAGCTGGTCGTAGGTTTTAGCAGCGCGGTCGCGTTCGTTGCGTGCCTCGTCGGGTGGCAGGAATCCGGCAAGCGCCGCCGCCTTCCAGCCGTTGCGAAGTCAGGCGCAGCGAATCGCCAACCGTCTGGTCTACGGCGAGCGAGCAACCCCATACGAAGTTCTCTCACGCTTTTCGGAACGGATCGCGGACACCGTCGCCAACGATGAGACCCTGGCCCAGATGGCGCGCGTCCTGGCGCAAGGAACGGGGGCACCTCAGGCCGAGGTCTGGTTGAAAACTGGCTCGTGGCTTCGTTGCGCGGCCGAGTATCCCACGACAGACGGCCGCCCGGATCGAATCCGGTTCGAATCAGGCGGGGCACCTTACGTTCCCGGCGCGGATGCCTCCGTGCCGGTCAACCATCAGGGCGAGTTCCTCGGCGCGCTAGCGGTCCGAAAACGGAAGGGCGAGACCCTGACGCCGATCGAGCAGAACCTGATGGCAGACCAGGCGCACCAAGCGGGACTCGCGCCGAAGAACGTCGGGCTCGCTGCCGACCTCCGACAACGCCTGGAACAACTCCGAGCTTCGCGTGAGCGGTTGGTCTCGGCGCAGGACGCCGAGCGCCGCCGGCTGGGAGCGCAACATCCATGATGGCGCGCAGCAGAACCTGGTGGCGTTGAAGGTCAAGCTCAGTTTGGCGAAGCAGGTCTGGAAGAAAGATCCAGGGCGGATGGGGACGCTGCTGGAAGAGCTCACGGCCGAGGCGGATGAATCGCTCAACACGCTGCGCGAGCTGGCGCGCGGCATCTACCCTCCCCTGCTAGCCGAAAAGGGTCTGGCCACCGCGCTCGAGGCCCAGGGACGTCGATCGCCGTCCCGGTCGAGCTGAGCAGCGACGCGGCCGGTCGGTATCGCCCGGGCCTGGAGGCCGCCGTCTATTTCTGCTGCCTCGAGGCCTTGCAAAATGCTGCCAAGTACTCCAGCGCCAGCCGGGTGCAGATCGAACTTGCCCAGCACGGCCGTGACTTGCTCTTTGCGATCAAAGACGATGGGTGCGGCTACGATGCGGCAGAGGTGAAGCGAGGCGCCGCTTACAGAACATGGTCGACCGGATCGAGGCCTTGGGCGGAACGCTCGAGATAAAGTCGGCACCCGGTGCACGGGACGGAGGTCAACGGGCGCGTTCCAGCGCTGGCTGTCACTTGATCCTCAGGTCGGCAGTACAGCAGATGAGGCCCATGTCCGGGCTCCACTCGAGCGTGAGCGGCGGGGCCAGCGAGTCGGGACGAAAGCACATGGTCACCGGACCGTAGCGAGCGCCGTTTGCAAACTCCGTGCGGGACCAGTGGGTGCAACCAGGGGCATCCTGTATGTAGCGGGAACTCTGGTGCTTGGCATCTGTCAGCCGGAGGTCGGACGGGTCGGCATGGGTTGCGCTGCTAGCGTTTTTAAACTCGGCCTGCAGCTGCAGAACTCCACCTGATTCCGTGACCTTCGAGACCCACAGGGTATAACCCTGAAGACTCAAACAGGGTTGCGGGGCACATGGCTCGGACGTCGCCTTGCCGCCGATCCCCCCTGACGAGGTCGAACTTAGCGCCGAAAACGCGACGGCGCCGAGCGAAACCAGCACGACGGCAACGATGCCCACGATGGCGAGTCGCATCCACCCGCGCTTGAGTGCCACGCTCAGGTAACGAGCCGCGGCCTCAAGAGTTACACCCGTTTCTTAGGAAACTGCCACCGATTCGTGGCGTTTACGCGGAAACAGGTCAAATTTCGCCGACGTTACGTTGGGCGGTCATTCGCGGCATATCGTGGAAGGCATCGGCAGGCTTCCCAAAGGGGCAGGCCGAACGATTAATCCCGCAGGAGGACTCATGAAGACGCACGGCAGCAAGCGCGAAGAGCGGCAGGGCCAGAAGCCTGGCCAGGCGCAACCGCAACAGTGGCCCGGCAAGCAGGGCGGCAACCCCGGCCAGCAATGGCCGAGCAAGCAGCCCGAGAGCAAGCCGGCTACGACCTGGCCGAGCCAGCCGTCGCAGCCCAGCCACTAAAAGCGGCCGGCCTCAGGCGGCGCCCCTCTCCAGAGGGGCGCCGCTTTTGTTTGGGATTAAGTCTCAATGGATGACCGGCAGGTACGTCCTTGGGTTCCTGCTTACCGCCTCCTTCAATCTCTCCAGGAGCGCGTGCAGACGGTAGATGAGGCGGAATGGACGACGCGGGCGATCCGATCCCGGAGGGAAACCCGCTCGGTTTCATTCTCTGGCACGCCACGCGCATCGACTGGGAGATTCACCGGCGCTACTGTTTGGGCATGGGAGCACTTATGGCCGTGCTGTAATCGTGCCCGCGGGCTGCGGATCTCGCGGCGCCTGTGAGTCAAAGATTGCCACACAGGGTGAGATCCCTGCGCAGCGGGTATAGACGAAGTGGTCAGCCAAAAGGGCCGGCCGAGGGTTGCCCGCATCGGGAGCCGTATGAGGTCCGCCCGGTGGCTGGGCCAAGAGGTCTCAGAAGGTCTCAAAGGTGGACTAAATGCTTAGCCTTCTCAACGACAGCCGGGCGGACAGCCCGACGATGCGACAGGCGATCGACGGCCTGCTGACCAGTGCCCAGCTTTCTACTGCGGAAAAAGGCTGCCTGGCGAACGTACTGCAGGACCACGTCCGGCCCGGGCGCTATGTCAGCCCCTTCATCACCAGCCTGTTTGATTCCATGCTCCTCGCCACCCCGAGCGACTTGACTCGCCTGAGCGGGTGCTTCCCTGAGGAAGTCGCGGCTCACCGCGCCCGCGAATCAGGGCAGCTATCGGCAAAGGCTCGCCATCTGCTCGGAGACTCGGGGTACCTGCTGGCTTGAGCGAGATGGATCAACTGGGAGGGGCGCGCCCGCTTGACATCGTGCTCGCCGAGGACGATCCAGACCTGGCGCTGCTCAACCAGCACGTTCTCGAGGCGGCGGGTCACCACGTGGACGTCGCGTCCGATGGCGCCGCAACGCTGGACGCGGTCCGGAAAACCGAGCCGGACCTACTAATCCTGGACATGGAGATGCCGCGTGGGGATGGAATGGATGTTCTCGAGGAGCTCAGGGCCGAGCCGGCGACCGTCGATCAGCCTGTGATCGTCATGTCGAACAAGGACCTTTCCGATGGGGAGCAGCGACGGCTTATAAGGTTGGGCGTGATCGACTTCCTCGCCAAATGGAAAATCGATCCGAAGCTTCTCGTCGGTTGGCTCAGAGGATGGGCCGCAAGCCATATTCGTCGCTACTCGCCACGAGTTAAGACCCGCTAGCCTCGATCCAGCGGCCGTTCAGCTTGGGCCGATCCTTGGCTAGATCACTCCTGTGTCCGGAGGACGCTCCACCCGAGGACTCCCGTGACCCCCTCCAACCGGTCTTTGATGGTCAGGCCGTGCTCGTCGATCACATATTCGAAGACGCCCTTGTCGTGGTTGCTGCTTCGCATCTTGATGACATTGACCGCCCGGCGGAGTTCGGAGCCGAGTTCGAGGTAGCGGAGCAAAATCACGTTGTGAAACAGGAAGGATAGTCCGCCGATCGGCTCCGTCATGGGTCCGAGGGTGGTGGTCTCACTGGTGATGACGACCGAGGCTCCCGCGGCGCGGATCCATCCCACCAGGCTTCGGGAATAGGCGGGGAACCGGTCCGCCTCGCGCGCAGCAAAGACCAGTTCAGCCAGGCTGTCCACCACCACTCGTCGAACCGGGCCCCGGGTGAGCTCTCGGCGCACCGCGGCCGCGATGGTGTCGAGGTCCAACTCCCCGACCGGCACATGGTGGATCGTCAGCTGCCCCGATTCCCACGCTTTCGTCAAGTCCCAGCCAAAGCTGGCTGCGGTCCTGATGAGCAAGTCGGGCGTTTCCTGGAACGAGACGTAGAGGCAACGCTCTCCCATCTCCAGGCCCTTAGCCGCGAACCGAAGCCCGAAGATCGTCTTGCCGGCGCCTGACGGCCCGAGGACGACGGTGGCCTGCCCACCACGGATCCCCTCTCCCATCAGATCGTCGAGCCTGGGCATGCCGGTCGCAACCCGCCCATCGGCCTCGATGTGGCCCTTTGGCGCGACCGTCTCCAATCGCGGGAACACCTCGAAACCCGCCTGGCTAATGCGAAAGGAGTGCTTGCCGACCAGATGGTCGCCACCGCGCAGCTTTACCACCCGCAGCCAGCGGCGGTCGATCGGCTCATGAGGCTCGTAGGCGAGCTGGATAATGCCATCCGCGAGGGAGAACTCGACCCCGCCCTCGATTTCCCGCGGAGTGTACTCACCGAGCAACAGGAGGAGGGCATCGGTGTGCGCGACCCGGCTCGCCAGCGCGTAGAGACAGGTCCGGAGCTCCTTCTCGCTCGCGAAGTCCCGAAGTGCCTTGGCACTGTCGATCACGACCACAGCCGGCCTGGTCTCGAAGCACTTCTCGACTACCTCGGTCACCATGGGCTCGAGGCCCGCTGTCCCCGCCTCCGAAACCATTTCGCCCAGGTGGATGAAGTCCACGCTCTTGCCGAGCGCCTCCGGCTTGAAGAATTGAAACGGCTCCAGGTGCCGGACCAGCTTGGAATGCGGCTCGGACAAGGTCGTGTAGTAGAGGGCCTTGCGTTCGGGCGTCGCGTTGGCGAAGCAAATCTGCTGGGCAAGGATCGTCTTGCCCGTGCCCGGGGCGCCGGCAAGGATGACCAGGGAAGCCTGCTCGAGGCCGCCGCCGAGGATCAGATCGAGGTCTGGAATCCCTGTTTTCAGTCGGCTCATCGCAGTCCTCCATTGTGGCCGATGAGACGGGCCGCGGCCGCCAGGAGCTCCAGCGGGAGGAACGGTTTGGGTAAAACGGCATCGGCCGCAGTGGCCAGCTCGGCGTTGCCGCTCACGGCCAGGATCGGGATCGCCGCCGTCTCCGAATCCGATCGCAGGCGCTCGATGAACTCGAGTCCGCCCATCGTCGGCATCATGACGTCCGTGATCACCAGATCCGGGCGCATAACCTTTACAGATTTCAGGCCATTCACGCCATGGCGCTCCTCAGTGACGAAATAACCAGCCCCCTCCAGGATGAGCCGCATCATGAACCGCAGGTCCGGTTCGTCATCGACGATCAGGATCTTTGCCACCAGACAGTTCCGAGTGTCTCACGGAACAGCGCGAAAGCAAAGGACGAGCTCGCTCTGGCAATTGTGTCGAACGGCCACAGGGAGTGATCCGGGAAAGGTGGCCGGGAAAGGCGGCCGGGAAAGGCTGCTCCGCTACCAGTCGCCACGGAGCAGGCGCTTAGCTTCGGCAATTCGTTTCTCGTCGCGCTGGTAGAACACCCACTGCTTGATCTTCTTCCCACGGATCAGGCCGGCACGACTGAGGATGTGAAGGTGTTCGCCGGCCGTGGGCTGCGTCACCTTGAGCTTGGCGGCAATGAAAACGCTGCAGACGCCGTCGCGGACGAGATCGCCGTCCTTCTGCTTCGGGAAATGCGAAGTGGGCTTGCGAAGCCATTCGAGTATGAGCAGGCGCTTTTCGCTGGCAAGCGCTCGGACGATCTCGACGTCCAGTTTGGGGCTGGCGATCACCGCGATGGACGGGCCGCCCAGGCTTCGATCTCGACACGCCCACCATAGGGCAGACCGCTGACCGCAACCGCGGTCCGCGCGGGTCGCGGTTCCGGGAAGAACTCGATCCAGGGTCCGTTCAACGTCGGCCAGTCGGCGATGTCGGCGAGAAAGACCGTTGTTTTAACGATGTCCGCTTTGGTGAGGCCTGCCTGTTCGAGAAGGCGTGACAGGTTGGCCAGGGACTGCTGCAACTCCGGGAGAAAACCACCAGGGACCAGTTTTCCGTCTTTAGTACCTATCTGGCCGGCAAAGGCCACCAGATCCCCGAAGGCTCGGAACGGGCTGTAGGGCGCGGGTGGGTTGCTCATCTCTTTGCCTCCGGAAGCGTCAATTCGCCGCTGACGCCGGGGACGACCGAGCCGCCAACCTCGATCTTTGTCGGGATGTCGGGGTCACTGCCGTAGGCGAGTTCGACATGGAGGAAGCTCTGCCGGCCCATCTTCGTTCCCTGCTCGGTTACCAGCGAGACGGTGCCGGCGCGCGGCACGAGGCCGTGTTTGACGGCGAAGGCGCCTAGTGGCCCCGCAGCCGATCCGGTGGCGGCGTCTTCGCTGATGCCCAGAAGATGGGGCGCGAACATTCGGCCGTATAGCCCGCCCGGGCCATCGACGGCGAACATGAAGACTGCCAGCGCTTCCCGGCCCGCGAAGATCCTGTTGAGGCGCGAAGCGTCCGAACTTGCCGCATCCACCGCGCGGCGATCACGCAAAGCCACGAACAGGAACGGGTTTCCAGTCGTCGCCACCTGCAGCGGTACGCTGGGCGTGAGATCGGCCTCGGACAACCCGAGAGCGGAGGCAACCAGGGCGCGATCGGGAATTGTCTGCTCGAATTTGACGGGCGGATGGGTCATCCAGATCAGCTCCCTTCCCCCATCACGCTGCAGCCGCACCGCGACCGGGCCGACCCGCTCCTCCAGTATGAAGCTGTCACCGCCATTCTTGACGAGGCCCTCCTTCCAGAGCACCCACGCGGTGCCGACGGTTGGATGCCCGGCGAAAGGCAGCTCGGCAGCCGGCGTGAAAATACGCACCCTTGCGGCATGGTCGCGCTCGTCCGGCGCTAGGACAAAGGTCGTTTCGGAGAAGTTCATCTCGCGCGCCACCGACTGCATGGTTTCGCCGCTGATGCCATCAGCGTTGAGTACAACCGCCAGCTGGTTGCCGGCGAAGGGCCGCTCGGTGAAGACGTCGACGATACGAATCGGGTACGTCATGCGGCAATTAGCATAATGGCTAATTGCCGCACGAATGTCAATTTAGGTTCGGAGGAGGCTCTGGAAGAACTGGCGGTAGCGCTGTAGCGCCACGCGAAGATCCTCGGTCGAGACCTGGTCCCCACGCGACCACTGGCCTTCGAGCTTCTGACGCTCACTGGAGAAGGTCTTCGACATATGCTGGATCACTTCCTCCACAAGCCGGTCCGCCTGCTCGACGGCCTTGCGGGGATCATCGACGAAGGCAGCCTGGATGCTGGTCCACTGCGCTGAGAACCTCTGCATCTCCTGGCCACCCATGAGGCCACCCTGGTTTTGGGCGCTGCCCTGTTCCATCGTCTGGGTCTGCTGACGCTCGCCGGACGGTTCGAACTCCTGGCGCTGGGAGCCCTGGGACCGTGGTAGTTGATTCTGTTGCTCGTCGCCGCGGCTAACGTCTTGCGTGGTCGAGTTGCGGTCCTGCTGGATTTGCTGTTCCTGCTGGCTTTCCATGGTTAACGGCCTCCTTCACCACGCCGCGGGCGCTCGCTGCGGGCGGCGGTTGCCTCGGATTCCTGGGACGCCTCGTTCTTGCCGAGGAGCTCATCGAAAAGCGACCGGTAGTGCTTCATCGCCAGCCGCAGGTCCTCGGTGCTGGCCCGGTTCTCACGGTTGGCGATCGAGATCTTGTGCGCGGCGCGATAGTCCTCGACGACGCCTGGATGATCTACCGAGACATCGGCCGAGCGCTGCTCGAAGTTGTCGGTCGGATAGCCACGCTCCCGCATCACCTGGGTAATCAGCTGGTCGGCGCGACGCACGGCATCGCTCGGTGCGTCGACGAAGTCCGCCTGGACCTGCTGCCACTCGCGGGCATACCGCTCCCGGAGTCCGGGGTCGAGGGGTCGAATCTCCTGCTGCTCGCGGCGCTTCTGCCGCGATTCCAGATCCTTCTCGGCCTGGCCTCGATTGCCGGTCTGCTGGACGGTACGGTCGTATTCGGGTCCAAACTTGGACTTCAGCTGCTTAGACCGCCTGCCGCGAACCATCATCGAGATCAACGCGATCACCACGATCAGCACCACGACGGCGACGATCACCATCACCGTTGTTGAGTTCATGAGTCGCTCCTTTCCCCCGTTTGCGCTCTGATACTTGGGTACGACGTTATCACATTTACCGCAGGGTTCAGTATCACGTAGGAGGCTGCTTCAGGCGGCCGGTTTCCAGCTGGTAGGGCGTTGGAGGAGGGCTTCGAAGTCATCGGCGGCGAGGGGCCGGGAGAAGTAGTAGCCCTGGCCGAGGTGGCAACCTAGCGCGCGCAGCGCGCCGAGCTGAGCCTGCGTCTCGATGCCCTCGGCAATGGTTGACAGGTGCAGTGCATCGCTCAGGCCGATGATTGCCCGAGCCACGGCTGACTGTTCGGCTCCCTCTGTGACCCCGTCGACAAACGAGCGGTCGATCTTGAGAACGTCGACAGGGAAGCGACGGAGATAGCCAAGCGATGAGTAGCCGGTGCCGAAGTCGTCGATCGCCAGCCGCAGGCCCAGCTCCTTCAGCTCGCGCAATTGCGCGATGGTCCCGACCATGTCATTCATCAGGACCGATTCGGTGATCTCGAGGACAAGGTGCGCCGGGTTGAAACCCGTTTCGTAGAGAAGCCCCGTCAAGTCGCCGATGAGGTCGCGGGCCTGCAACTGGCGAGCGGACACGTTGACGCTGATGTTCAACGCGGCGTACTCAGGCGACAGAGCCTGCCAGGCGGCGGCCTGACGAATCGCCTGCGAGAGCACCCAACGGCCGAGAGGCACGATCTGTCCTGTTTCCTCAGCAGCACCGATGAACTCCGCGGGAGAAATCAGGCCCTGTATGGGATGCCGCCAGCGCACCAGCGCCTCTGCTCCATCGATGGTCTCGCCTTCGAGACGGACCACAGGCTGGTAGTGGAGCTCGAACTCGTTTCGCTCGACTGCCCGCGCCAGGTCAGCGTCGAGATCGAGACGACGCATAACCGCGGCATGCATGGTCGGTTCGAAAACCACGCACGGGCTGGTGCCCAGCTCCTTGGCACGATACATGGCCGTGTCGGCGTTCCGCAGCAGCTCGGAGGCTTCCTCCCGCCCATCGGCGCTGGCGGCCACGCCGATGCTCGGGTTGACGAAGACCTCCTTACCCGTAATCGTCACCGGTTCGCGCAGCGCGTCGCGTATCCGCTGCGCCACCGTGATCATGTCGGGCAGGCCGACGACGCCCTCGACGAGGACGGCGAACTCGTCACCGCCAAGACGAGCCGCTGTGTCCGCCTCCCTGATCGAGCCGCGCAGCCGCCGCCCCATCTGCACCAGAAGCTGGTCACCGGCCTCGTGCCCGAGGCTGTCATTGACGTTCTTGAACCGGTCGAGGTCGATGAAGAGCACACCGGTAATCGATCCGACTTCGCGCCGAGCGCGGGCGAGTGCATGGTCCAGGCGGTCAAGAAAGAGCGTGCGGTTGGGCAGGTCTGTGAGTCCATCGTGCAGGGCCTGGTGCTGAATGGCAGCGGCCAGCTTGGAGTCGGTCAGCGCCAGGCTGGCGTGTTCCGCGAACGCAACCAGCGTGTCCTGCTCAGCCTGGGTGAAGGTACGGCCAGCCTCGCGCGAACCGACCGTCAGGCTGCCCACGATGCGGCCGTTCTCGCGCACGGGCGCCGCCATCGCCGCCTGCAAACCGTACCTGACCAGGGCAGCGACCGCCCCCTCGTTGCGTGGGTAGTCGATGATAACCACCAGGCGGTCCTTGAGGATGGAGCGGCCGCTGGCGCCGCGCGACGCCGGCTCGAGCGCCATCTCATCGATGACCGCCTGCGGAACACCGGTTTGATAGAGGACGACCAGGCGGTCAGGGTCGGCCTCGTCACGCAGTCGAAAGCTGGCTATCTCGGTATTGACCAGCTCGCTGGCGCCGTGGACGATCGCCTGGATGACCTCGCCAAAGGGCGCGCGGTGCGAGATCGACTGCCCGATCTTCGCCAGCCGCTCGAGCAGCAGCTGACGTTCCTGGAGCTGGCGCACCAGCCGGACGTTCTCCTGGGCCTGGGCCTCGCTGCGCGCCCGCAGCTCGCGTTCCTCTTCGAGGGCGGCCAGCGAGCGAATGGTCAGCGATAAGCCTCGGCCCATAGCACGCAGCAACACCTCCTCTTCGCGCGTGAAGCCCGTTTCTCCGGTGCGCGCGACCAGCAGTCTGCCGCCCGCCGGTGCGTCGAGCGTGACCACGGAGACCCGGCTGAAGCCGAGCGAGGGTAGCTCGATGATGGAGGGCGCCATTGCGACGGCGGTGCGGAGGAATTGCGCCGGGATATCACCGGCGGCAAATCCGACAGTCGCGAGAATGTCATGGCCGAGGACGACGGCGGCAACCTCAGCTTCCAGGGCCTCGGCGACCCGTTCGACAGCGCCCTGCAGGGCGCTATTGCGGTCCGAGTAGGTCGCTATCGCGCTCAGGAATTCCGCGAGCTGTTGGGTCGACCAGCCGCCGGAGTAGGTCGACATCTCAGCTCAGCGCGAGGATCACCAGGGTCTGGTTGTGGAAGCCACTGATACCGTTGGTGCGAGCGATCTCCCCGTAGGTGTAGAAGCCGGCGATCGGAGCTCCGCCGGCATGCAGGCCGATTCGCGAAACCTCCTGCTTGATGCCCTGATCACCGAGCACGCCGCGGCGGGCGATGCAGTCGAAGGCGAGGAAGCCGACCGGTGGTCGTCCGTTGAGGGGAGCGAGCGCATCGGCGCAGGCAGCGTCGGTTGCCGCCAGCACCGAGGAGTCGTCGCCCTCCATGAACCAGGCAAGGCCACCCTGCGGCACGCCGGCGATGCAGACCAGCGATCGATCTGCGAAGTTTGCCTCACCCACGAATCGAACTTCCTCGCCGCTGCGGCGGCTGAGGCCGAGCGGATGGGTGATGGCGAAGCGGGTGAAGGCGGCGGCGTCGGTGCGGGCCTCGGCCGGCACATTGAGCCGATCCAGGTAGATGTCGAGGGCCGGCTTGTCGTCAAGCGTGTAGACGCGGTTGTCGGCACTGCCGGTGACCAGCATCGGCTCGCCGACACGCCGCCATCCATGGCGCACGCCGATGCCCATGGGGGCGTCGGATGCGATGGCAGCTCCGACAACGGCGTCGGTCACCACCTGCGTGCCATGGAACTGATAGGTGCGCTTCATTTTCAGGTCGTCACCCGCGCAGCCGCCGACTAACGGGACCGCCGCGCCTACCACGGAGTAGGCGCCTCGGACGACCTCCTGCTGGTCGCCGGATAGACCATCGCTGAGCAGCATCAATACCCGGTTGGGCTGATCGGGCACCCGGGCCACCGCCCCTGCCACCTCGGCACTGGCTTCGCGAAGCCGTCCGGAGGCGTGAGTTGCGATGGCAGTCGCCACCGAGAACCCGTCGCCACCGAACGCAGTGACAACGACGCTGGAGTCACCCGGGCCGGACCCGGCGATCTCGCCGGCCGTCGAGCAGCCGATCAGGGGCGCGCCGCCGGAGCGCTCGCTGATGGTGCGAATGAGAAGGTCAAGGTCGTAGGCGTCGGAGCAGAAGACGACCAGCAGGCTGGCCTTATCCGCACCGAGCGCCTGGCCGGCAGCTTCCTCGCCCGCCAGGCGCGCATCCTTCGCCGCCGAGCGGCCCACCTGCATCCAGCGCCGCGTGTTCGTATTCACAGTAGACACAAGCCAACCCGGTAGGCTTTGCTTCGCTCTGGCGGCGGTGAAAGGCGTTACCGTCACCGGCTCGTCACAGTAGGCTAGGAAGATGGAGAAATTTGGCGGCTGGCCGAAGCCGGCCCTCAGCTTCCTGCGAGGCCTTCACAAGGACAATTCGAAGGCCTATTA
>Ga0102924_1002490_pt1 | contig 20057 bp, 17 predicted proteins | sample PaiPotPPM11metaG_FD_80116 | JGI IMG/M metagenome (GOLD analysis project Ga0102924, IMG submission 80116) | Iron sulfur acid spring bacterial and archeal communities from Banff, Canada, to study Microbial Dark Matter (Phase II) - Paint Pots PPM... ...
GATGTGCGAGTACTACCGGCAGGTCGGGATTTTCGCCCACGATAAGCCGGTCCGGGACGTGACTGACCGGATCGAGGCACTTGACCCGAACTGGATTCACGGTATGCACGGCGGAAGCCTTGGCCGTGAGACGATCCCGTACTTCTCTCGCGCCCTGCGGGAGGAGTCGGTTGGTTATACCGGCAAGCTGCTCGGCCGAGAAGTCTTGCCGAGCTAGAGGCAGCGAATAGCAGAGATACGTATCTCGCCACGTCCGTCGCGGCCGGCGCCGAGACCAGCGCCCGGCGATCGCTTTCGCCGCTACCGCGGCGTTCGGCCCGTGAGCGCTCCGGCGACGTTCCGCATGACGCAGCGCCATGATCGTGGGTCTGTGGCCGACGACGGTCTCGCGACGACCGTCTCACGCCCTCCCGCGCAGGCCCGCCTTCAGGTAGGCGACGGCTCGAGCTTTGTAGTGCGCTGGGGCCTCCATGCCGACCGTCTCGCATGTCCCCACCCCGGTCACCCTGGAGCCGCTTGGAAGCGTGGCGACGGCAGTGCAGGCGGCTTCGGAGTACTCCTGGCGCGACGCGAACGACAACGTCGAGGGCTCGACCGCGACCTTTGGAACGACGTGGATCGACGGCTCGATCGTGCGGATGTCCCATTGCGTCGGATATAGCGCCCCAGTCACCGGACTCCTCCCATAGCGAGCGCTCTCGGGAATCGTCATCGTGGCGCCGAGGAGCGTGGACGAGCGCCCGTCGACGTAGGTCCCGAACCCCTGGCTCGGGGAGGGGAGCTTTCCGTTATTCAGCTCGTTGTGCGGAAAGGAGAGCGTCAACGACCGGTTCCCTTCGAACTGGAACTCGAACCACGACCATCCTCCCGGACCAAGCGGCCTGCTCCCGGGCTTCGGCGGCGGGAACGAGCCCCACTGGTGGTCCATCCACGTGATCCCGCGTGCGGTGTGGCGCTTGCCGGCGATCCGCACCGTTCCGGTCGTCCGCTGCTGCGGCCAACTGTAGTAGTAGTAAGACTGAGCGCCCGGGGCGCCGACGTAGCCGTCCTTTCCCTGCAGGAACGGTGGGTTGGTGGCCGCGCAGGTCACGCTCACCTCGATCGGGGGGAGCCCGATCGATCGATCGGGCGCGGCAACCAGCTGCACCCTGAGCGGGAATGCCTCCCTCCCGCCCCTGATCGAGTTCTTGCCCAAGGTCAGCTCGAACGGGTGGTTCGAGACGGCCACGCCACCCGTGGGCGGGTAGAACGTCGAGGGGGGAACGGCGTAATGGGCGTCGGCCTGGCCCGGCAGGTTCTCCACCGTGATCCCCACGCTGGTGCTGTACAGCTGTTGGTCCAGCGGCGAGATCCCACGGATCACGGGGCCCCCGATCCGGGTCCGAAGGAACGTGGCGACGACGCTGACGAGCGCGCCGTTGTCGAGCTCGAGGCTGAGGCTGAGGTAGTACCACTCGACCTGGGCGCCGTAGTGCTGCCCGTTGTCGGCAGGGAACGCCAACGCCGGCGCGGGCGGAATCGACTGTGGTAGCTCACTTCCGGTCGCGCCGTAGCCGCCGAGCATGCCGTACGCAACCTCGACCATTTGGTTGGTAGTCCTCGGAGACGCGGCAACCCGCTGCAGGAGCGTGAAGGTCTCCCGGTCCGGATAGCCGTTGACACTCTTAAGCAGGTTGCCGAACGTCTTGCCGACTTTGGTCGGCTCCGTTCGCCCGGCCGCAACGGCCGAAGCCGGCAGCAGCAGGCCAGCACCCGACTCGCCAGGCCCGGCAAGCAATGCCGCTCCGGCGGCTGCGGAGCCGAGCAGGAAGTCGCGGCGGGTCGACTGATCTGCGTTCATCGAAATGCCCCCTTGTCTGAAGTGCTCAACTCTCGAGTCCTGCCGAGACGCCGACGGGAGCCCAACCTGATCGTAACCGCCAGCGATCGTCACAGCTGACGATCGCATCCGCCACACGACCGGCACGAGCCCGACGACCGCCTTGGCGCGGCATTGCAGTCGCCGCGGTCAGAGCCGATCGGCGCGACGGGCGCCGGCGGGTTCGACCAAAAGGAGCGGTCTCGCGCCGTCGCGCCGTGCCGTTGGTGTCACCTGCGAACGGCGTGGCTTCGCGGTCGGCCGGTCGCACAATAAGCTGTGGCTGTGAACATCACTAGCCAGGTCCTCCGACTGCACGAGCGAATCTACAAACGCACCGATGGGCGCGTTGGGCATCGCATGATCGGCGTCCCAACCCTCCTGCTGCGCACGACCGGTCGTCGCTCGGGTGCGACCAGGACGAACGGCCTCGTATACGCCCGCGATGGTGACGACTACCTTGTGGTGGCCTCGAACGGCGGCGCCGATCGCCCGCCAGCGTGGCTCCACAACCTCCGAGCCAACCCGGAGGTTGAGATTCAAATCGCCCGTGAACGCCGGAAGGCCACAGCCAGGGCCGTCGAGCCGCCGGATACCGATTACGCCCGCCTGTGGAAGATCGTCAACGACCACAACCGCGATCGGTACATCGCCTACCAGCAGCAGACGACGCGCCCAATTCCCGTGATCGTCATCAGGCCGACCTGACCACGGGAGGCTGAAGGCACCGGCGGTGGGCGACCACCGCCCGAGGACCCCGCGGAGCTTCCCACTCGGACTAGCGGAAATTCCCGCTAGTAGGCAATTCGGAGCACCGGAGCGTCCGATCTCATGCCTATTCTCGAAGACGCCTCGATGAGCTCTGCCTGCGCACATCTCCACGTCCACTCTGAGTACTCGCTGCTCGATGGAGCCTGCAAGATCGACAAGCTCGCCGAGCGCGCGGCGTCGTTCGGTCAACCCGCGCTGGGGCTCACCGATCACGGGGTGATGAACGGTGCCGTCGAACTGTTTCAGGCGTGCCAGAAGCACGGCGTCAAGCCGATCTTCGGGTGCGAGGCGTACGTCGTAGACGACCACCTGCGGCGTGCGCCGGGGCGCCTCGAGCGCTTCCACCTGACGCTGCTGGCCGCGACTCCGACCGGCTACCGCAATCTCGTCAAGCTGTCTTCGGCGGGCTTCCTCGAGGGTTTTCAGCGCGGCAAGCCGTCGGTCGACCTCGAGCAGATCGCGGCCCACGCCGAAGGCGTGATCGCGCTCACGGGCTGCCTGGCGTCGCGCTTCTGCCAGCACCTGCTCGACGGGCGCCCGGCCGAAGCGCGCGCCCACGCCGACGATCTGCTCCAGGCCTTCGGCGCCGAGAACGTCTACTTCGAGGTCCAGAAGAACGGCCTCGCCGAGCAGGATCGCGCCAACGAGGGGATCGTGCGAATCGCACGCGAGCTGGGCCGGCCGCTGGTTGGGACAGGCGATGTCCACTATCTACGCCGCGAGGACTACCACCACCACGCGGCGCTGCTGTGCGTGCAGACCAAGTCGACCCTCAGCGAGCCGAAGATCAGCTTCGACAACAATGAGTTCTATCTGCGCTCGAGCGAGGAGATGGCGACCTCGTTCGCCGAATGGCCCGAGGCACTCGCGACGACGCTGGAGATCGCCGAGCGCTGCGACGTCGAACTCGAGCTCGGGCGCCAGCTGATCCCGCGCTATACCACTCCTGACGGGGCTGACGAACACGAATATCTGACCAGGCTGGTCGAGCAGGGGCTGCGTCAGCGCTACGGCGATCCGGTGCCGGCTGAGGCCGCTGAGCGGGCCCGCTTCGAGCTCTCGGTGATCGAGCGGATGGGCTTCAGCGGCTACTTCCTGATCGTCTGGGACTTCGTCAAGTACGCCAAGGACTCGGGGATCGCGGTCGGGCCAGGGCGCGGCTCGGCAGCCGGCTCGATCGTCGCCTACGGCCTCCAGATCACCGACCTCGATCCGCTTCGCTACGACCTGCTGTTCGAGCGCTTCCTCAACCCCGAGCGCGTGTCGATGCCCGATATCGACATCGACTTCTCGGTCCGCGGGCGCGAGCGCGTGATCCGATACGTGACCGATAAGTACGGCAAGGAGTCGGTCGCGCAGATCGTCACCTTCGGAAAGATGTTCCCGCGCGCGGCGACACGCGACGCGGCCCGGGTGCTCGGTCACGATTACGGCGCGGGCGACCGGCTCGCGAAGCTGATCCCGGACCCGATCATGGGACGGCCACCGAGCTTCGAGGACTGCTTGAAGCCCGGCCAGCCGCTGCGCGCCGAGGTCGACCGCGACGGGACCGCCAAGCAGATCGTCGACGTCGCCCAAGGGCTCGAGGGGATCGTCCGCAACTCCTCGATCCACGCCGCCGCCGTCGTGATCGCGGACCGGCCGCTGACCGAGATCGTCCCGCTGCAGATCGCCGACGCCGGCACCGGCGAGGACGGGGAGCGGGTGTTCCGCACCGTCACCCAGTTCACGATGAAGCCGATCGAGCAGATCGGCCTGCTGAAGATGGACTTCCTTGGCCTGCGCAACCTCGACGTGATCGAGGATGCGCTCGACATCATCGAACGCTCGACCGGCGAGCGGCCGAACATGACGACGCTGCCGCTCGACGACGCCAAGACCTACGCGATGATGGCCAGCGGCGACTCCGTCGGCGTGTTCCAGTTTGAGTCCGAGGGGATGCGCGAGACGCTCAGGAAGGTCCGGCCGAGCGAGTTCGAGCACCTGATCGCACTGAACGCGCTGTACCGGCCGGGGCCGATGGAGCAGATCCCGACGTATACGCGCGGCAGGCACAATCCCGAGACCGCCACATACGCCGACGAGCGCCTGCGCCCGATCCTCGAGTCGACCAACGGGGTGGTCGTCTACCAGGAGCAGGCAATGCAGGTCGCCAAGGAAATCGCGGGCTTCAGCGGCGCCAAGGCCGACGACCTACGCAAGGCGATCGGGAAGAAGAACCGCGAGGCGATGGCGAAGCTGAAGCCCGAGTTCATCACCGGGTGCCGCGCGTCGGGCACCGCGGAGCACGTGATCGAGCAGCTGTGGACGATCAACGAGCGATCGGCTGACTACTCGTTTAACAAATCCCACTCCGCCTGTTACGCGCTGATCGCGTACCGCACCGCGTGGCTCAAGGCCAACTACCCGGCCGAGTACATGGCCGCGCTGATCTCCTCGGTGATGGACACCAAGGACAAGGTCCCGTTCTTTGTCGCGCAGGCCGAGCAGATGGGGATCTCGATCCTGCCGCCGGACGTGAACCTCTCGGATCACGAGTTTGTGGTCGTCGACGGGAACATCCGCTTCGGGCTCGACGCGGTCAAGGGCGTCGGTTACGCGGCGGTTGAGGCGATCAAGAACGCGCGTGAAGACGGCGGGCCGTTTCAGAGCCTGTATGACTTCTGCGCGCGGGTCGACGGCCGTGCGGTCAATAAGAAGGCGATCGAGGCGCTGATCAAATGCGGTGCGTTCGGTTCGACCGGAGCTTCGCGCAAGGGCATGTTGTCGGTGCTCGAGCAGGCCCAGGGGGCCGGCCAGAAGTCGCAGCAGGACGCCCTGATCGGCCAGGGGTCGATCTTCGATCTCGATGGAGGCGACACCGGCAGCCAGGTTGCGAGCACCCCGAGCCACGCGCCGATTCCGGGGATGGAATTCGATCGCTCCGAGCTGCTGGCGGCAGAGAAGGAATCGCTCGGGTTGTTCGTCTCCGCGCATCCGCTGAAGGACGTACGGCCTGCGCTGAGCGCGGCCGTCGACTGCTCGCTGGCGGAGGTCTCCGCCCGGCGCGACGGGGAGTGGGTGACGATCGGCGGGATGATCGCCCAGGCCAAGCGGATCCGAACCAAGAAGGGCGACCCGATGATGTTCGCCACGCTCGATGACCTCGAGGGTTCGGTCGAGCTGGTGATCTTCGGCAAGGCGCTCGCCTCCAGCGAGGACGCGGTCGCCAACGACACGATCGTGCTCGTGCGCGGGCGCGTCGACCACAAGGATCGCGACAAGACGTGCGTGATCGCCCAGCAGATCGACCGCTTCGAGCCCAGCGCCGAGGAGGTTCAAGAGGCGGCCGAGGAGGCGGAGAAGCGTGCAGCGGCGCTACCGAGTGTCCTGCGGCTGCGCCTCGACGCGACCGCGCTGCCGGCCTCGGTGCTGGTTGAGCTGAAGGACGTGCTGGCCGGGTTCCCGGGTGAGGCGGAGGTCGTGATCGAGCTGGCGACCTCGGTCGGTGAGCGGTGCCTGAAGCTCGGCACGGACTTCCGAGTGACCCGCGGCGCCGCGCTCCACGCGGAGCTAGACGCGCTGCTGGGCGAGGCGATGCTCGGCCAGGAGCCGCAGCGAGTCGCCGCTTCGGCCTAACCCGGCTGAGGGCCTAGCCCTCGGCCACCCACGGCCCGTGCCAGCCGCCAAACCCGGCGGCCAGCTTCTCGGCGTCGGGCGGTCCCCATGACCCGGGGGCATAGGGCTGAACGGCCGGTGGGCGATCGAGCAGCGGCTGGACGATCCGCCAGGTTTCCTCGACCATGTCCTGGCGGGTGAACTGGGTGCTGTCGCCGAGGATCGCCGCGTGCAGGAGCACCTCGTAGGGCGTCGCGCCCTCGCCACCTTCCTTCGAGAACTCCATGTCCAGCTGGATCGCCGTCGGGCCCTCCTGGTCGGCGCGGTGCGCATCGAGGATGATCCGGATGCCGGTCGCCGGATCGATCCGGAAAACGATCTGGCTCGGCTCGGGGCGACGGCCGCGGATCTTGATGAACTGCACCCGCGGCGGATGCTTGTAGACCAGGCGCAGCTCCGTCTGGGTCGCCGGGAGGCGCTTGCCCGTGCGGATGAAGAACGGGACCCCTGCCCACCGCCAGTTCTCGATCTGCAGCCGTAGCGCGGCGTAGGTCTCGGTCTTTGAGTTCGGGGCCACACCGTCGATCTGCTGATAGCCCCCGTACTGACCTCGCACGTAGCGGGCGGGCTCGGCGCTGTCCATCGCTCGGAACACGGCGAGCTTGGCATCCTTCAGCGTGTCCGGGTCGCTCCGGGCAGGCGGCTCCATCGCGGCGGCGGCGAGCACCTGGAGCAGATGGTTGACGACGACGTCGCGCAGCGCCCCGACCGGGTCATAGAAATGCCCGCGGTCCTCGACGCCGAACTGCTCGGCCATCGTGATCTGAACGGAGGCGAGGTGCTGGCGGTTCCAGACCGGCTCGAGCATCGCATTGGCGAACCGCAGGTAGAGGATCTCGTCGAGCCCCATCTTCCCGAGGAAGTGGTCGATCCGGTAGAGCTGGGACTCGTCGAGGTACTTGTGGAGCTCCGCCGCGAGCTCGCGCGCCGACTGCAGGTCGTGGCCGAAGGGCTTCTCGACCACCACGCGCTGGCCGTTGGAGACAAGGCCGGCCTTCGAGAGGCCCTCGATCACCATCGCGAACAGCGAGGGCGGGACCTCCAGATAGAAGACGGGGTTCTTGTGATCGCCGAGCGCCTCGGAAAGGCGCTCGTAGGTCTGCGGGTCGCTGAAGTCGCCGCTGACATAGGAGAGCCGGTCGGCGAAGCGCTTGAAGCAACCGTCCTCGAGCGGCTCGCCGGTGGCCTCGATCGACTCGCGCGCTCGCGCACGCAGCTGGTCGTCGGTCCAATCGTCGACCGCGACGCCGATCACCGGGCACGGGAGCAGGTCGCGCGACTCGAGGCGATAGAGCGAGCGAAACGTCATCTTCTTCGCCAGGTCGCCCGTGATTCCGAAGACGACCAGCGCATCTGCCTCGCGCGGGGAGCTGCTAGGGCTCATTGCGCCGGACGCTACCGGTTGCCACCGGCGTCCGACGCCTTGGCTCTGGCGCTCCGCGCCCTGGACGCCTTTCCGCGCTCGCGCAGCCTGAGCGCCTGTGTCACATCCTCAGCGGCCGGGCCGCCGCCGTCACGCCCGGTTTCAAGTACGCACGGAAGCTGCTCGAAGCGCGGCTCGGAGAGGAAGTTCGCGCAACCCCGCTCACCGAGCTGTCCTTCTCCGAGGATCGCGTGGCGATCGCGGTTTGACCCCAGCGGGGTCATCGAGTCGTTCAGGTGCAGCGAATGCAGGCGCTCGAGCCCGACGGTCCGGTCGCACTCCTCGAGCGTCTCGTCTAAGCCCTCGCGCGTCGCGACGTCGTAGCCGGAGGAGTACAGGTGGCAGGAGTCGAGGCAGATGCCCAAGCGCGCGTCACCACCGGCCGCATCGAGTAAGTCCGCCAGCTCCTGGAACGAGCGCCCGAGCGTGCCGCCCGCTCCGGCGGTGTCCTCGAGGTGAAGCTGGCAGCCGCCGGACTCAGCCAGCGCCTCCTTGATCACCTTGCCCGCTCTCCCGATCGCCTCGCCGACGTGACCTTGCTTGGCCGACCCTGGATGCAGCACCACGCCGGCGGCGCCGATCCCGTCGCCGACGCGCAGCGACTGAGTCAGCGAGGCGAGCGACTTCTGGCGGATCTCGCGATCCTCGGAGGCGCAGTTGAGCAGGTAGACGGCATGGATCAGCACCGCCTTGATCGGGCTCGCCTGCATCGCCTCCCTGAAGGCCGCGAAGTCGTCGTCGCTGTAGGCCGTCGGGCGCCACATCCGCGGGGATTGGTTGAAGATCTGGATCGCGGCGCAGCCGCGCTCGGTCCCGCGCTCGATCGCGTTCGTGAGGCCGCCCGCCTGGGACACGTGGGCGCCGATTAGCATGGGATCAGGACTGTCATGCGCGTTCGCTTCGCCCCATCCCCGACAGGAGCGCTCCACATCGGTGGCGCCCGCACTGCGCTCTACAACTGGCTGCTCGCGCGCCGCCAGGGTGGGACGTTGGTGCTGCGGATCGAAGATACCGACCGCGAGCGCTCGACCACCGAGAACGTCGAGCAGATCCTCGATGCGCTGCGGTGGCTGAAGCTCGACTGGGACGAGGGTCCCTTCCTGCAGTCCGAGCGGGCCGAGCGCCACGCCGAGGCTCTCCAGCAGCTGCTGGAGAGCGGACACGCCTACCACTCCACCGCGACCGCCGATGACGTCAGGGCCCACAAGGAGCGCCACGGCCACGACCGGGGCTTCCGCGGCGAGCCCGAACCCGAGGGAGCCGTCCGGCTGCGAGTTCCAGACTCCGGGGAGACGGTCGTCGAGGACGTGATCCGTGGGGAGGCCCGGTTCCCGAACGTGAGCTTGGATGACCCGGTGATCGCCCGCGCCGACGGTTCGGTCCTCTACAACTTCGCGGTCGCAGTCGACGACCTCGACGCCGGCATCACCGACGTGGTGCGCGGCGAGGACCATCTGTCGAACACGCCCAAGCAACTGCTCGTGTTCGAAGCGCTCGGCGCGGACCCGCCGCGCTACGCGCACCTCCCGCTGCTGCACGGCCCCGACGGCCGCAAACTCTCGAAGCGCCACGGGGCAGCCTCGGTTCAGGAGCTGCGCGACGCCGGCTACCTGCCCGAGGCAGTCGACAACTACATCGCGCTGCTCGGCGCCGGATTCGCCTCCGACGAGGAGATCTTCAGCTTGCATGAACTGTCTGAGCGCTTCCGGCTCGAGCGTGTGTCCAAGAACCCGGCGGTGTTCGACGAGCGCAAGCTCCGGCACATGAACGGCTGGTACATCCGCCATCTCAGCGTCGAGGAGCTGACCAGGCGGCTGGAGGAGTTCAGCGGGCGAAGCGGGCTCGGGCCCGCGGTCGAGATCGCCGCCGAGAAGATCCAGACGCTCGCGGAATTCTGGCCGCTCGTGTCGTTCCTGTTCGATGGGCCGGTCGAGGACCCCGCCGCGTTTCAGAAGGTGATCGGCCGCGACGGAGGTCTCGAGGCGCTCGAGCAGGCGCGCGAGGCGCTGTCCGGGGCCGAGCCGTTTACGCAGGAGAATGTCGAGCAGGCGTTGCGCGCAGTCGTCGAGCGCCGGGGCGCGAAGCCGGGCGCGGTTTTCCAGCCGGTGCGGGTCGCGATCGCGGGCAGCACGATCTCACCAGGCATCTTCGAGAGCGTCACGCTGCTTGGTCGTGAGGAGACGCTGAACCGCATCGACCGCGCGCTGGAGCGGGCACGTGGTGAGCAGACCTAAACCGGGACCCCGGATTTGCCGATAGATGCACATGGGCAGGGAATCGGGCAACCCTCTTTGCGATCAGCACGAGCCAATTCGAAGCAGGTCGAGACTCCCGTGGTAGCGCTAGCCGCTGTAGCGGGTGACGGCCCCACCGATCCCTACGCCGTTCGCGAGCGTCGCCACAACGAAGGCCACGGCCGCAGGCTGACGGCCGCCTTCGAGGCGCTCGAGGCATTTCCGGCGCTGGCGGCGTCGCGCAACCAGGTGATGACGCTGTTCGAGGCCGGCGACCCATCGACCGCGGACGTGGTCGCTGCAATCGAAGGCGATGTCGCGCTTGCGGTCACGGTGCTGCGCCTTGCAAACCAGGTCGACGGCCGCAGCCGGGGACGCGTCGAGAGCGTCGTCAAGGCCGTCGAAGTGCTCTCGCCGCTCGGCGTGCGGAAGATCGCGGCCCGCGCGCGAACGTTCGACTTCTTCCAGCGCAACGCACTGTGGAAGGGCATGCCCGAGCGCTTCCGGCTGCACGCGATCGCCACCCAGCGGGCCGCCGACCGGCTCGGGAGGGAGATCGGCTACGACGCGCGCGATCGCCTGATCGTCTCCTCGCTCCTGCACGACATCGGCAAGCTCGTGCTGGTGCAGGCGTATCCCGGATATCCCCGTCAGGTCCACGGCGACGCTCGGACTCCCGAGGAGCGGATCGCGGCTGAGCGCCGCGAGCTCGGTGTCGATCACGCTCTCGTGGGCGGCGTGCTGGCTCGCCGCTGGAGCCTCCCGAAGTCGATCGCCAGCGTGATCGAACGCCACCACGCCGACGACTGCGACGGCGAGACGGCGATCGTCCGGCTGGCCGACATGCTTGCCCACTACGCGCTCGGCGGCTCGATCGCCCCGGCAGAGCTGCTCAAGGTCGCTGGCATCGTCGGCGTCAAGCCCAATCAGCTCCGAACCGTGATGTACGACCTGCCGCTGTCGGGCTCGGAGAGCCGGCCGAGGCGGATCGACCCGTGCCCGATGTCCGCGCGTGAGCTCGAAGTTGTGCGGCGGCTCGCTCACGGGATGGTCTACAAGCAGATCGCGGGCGAGCTCGGCCTCTCGACCAGCACGATCCGCACGCATCTGCACAACATCTACGGCAAGCTCGGAGCGCGCGACCGCGCCCAGGCCGTACTGATCGCCGCTGAGCGGGGCTGGATCTAGCCGTGTTGCAGGAGCGCCGCGTGCGCTCCTGCCGGTCCATGCGATTATCGACCCGTGATCTCGATCACGACCAAGTCTCCGTACGCGCTCGCTGCGCTGATCGAGCTTCACCGCCTCGGTGACCGCGGCCCGGTCCCGATCGCCGAGCTGGCACGCCGGCGCGAGATCCCGGTTCAGTTCCTGGAGCAGCTGTTCGCCACGCTCCGGCGGGCGGGCGTGCTGCGTTCTCAGCGCGGCGTCAAGGGCGGCTACTCGTTCGCACGTCCCGCAGCGGAGATCACGGTGCTGGAATTGGTCGAGCTGCTCGACGGCCCGGTCGGCCAGGACGCCAGCGGAGTGTTCGAGGACGCCGCCGAGGCCGCCCGTTCGGTCCTGGCCGCCGCGACCGTTGCCGAGATCGCGGAGGCCGAGGCGAACTCGGCCGGCCCGCCGATGTACCACATCTGACGTGAAGGTACTGCTTTGCAGAGATTTCGCTGTTTCAGAACCCGCTTGCGCCAGGATTCGCGCCAGTGGAGCACGAAACTACGCGCCGATCCCCGCTGAACGATCTCTGCTGGGGCAGCCGTCGGGTCGGGGCTGGCCGCTGCGGCCACTACGATCTACGTCCACGGTCCAGGCCCCCGATCACCCAGACCCCAAACTTCGCCGATGCTTAGGAGGGTTGCGTACCGTCTGTGGGTAGTAGATGATCTCCACGGCGACTTCTTATGTCCGCACTAGCTGAACATCCCAGCACCGCGTCCGTCTCGGCGTCCGCCACGCTCGTGCTCGGCGAAACCGAAGCTGACGATCTGCTCATCGAGGAGCCAATCGAGTTCGATGTCCTCGGGGCCGCAGCGGCCGCAGCGCCGGAAGAGCCTGACGACGATTATCCAGCTGGTTCAGGCCCATACGGCTTCTAGTCGGTGCCGGTCTACGAGGATCGGTCCGAGGACGACGCGAACCAGGGGGACGTGTTTGCTGACGTCCCATTTGGTCTCTACCCGCGGCCCGACGGTGACGCCAGCCTGGGGATGATCATCAGCCACGACTGCGACTGCGACAAGTTCCTCAAGCCGAAGACTCCGATCCCAGAGGATCAGCTGCCGCTGTGGCCGATCACGCTGGCGCCGGTGCATCCGATCGAGGAGCTAACCGCCAGTCGCATAAAAGCCGTGCGCGACGGCAAGATGCCCCGGTACTTCCACCTTCCCGAGAATGGTGAGTTGCCCGAGCTCGTGGCGGATCTCTGGCTCGAGCAACCAGTCCCGATGCAGCAGGTCCTGGCCTGCGAGCGCCAAGCGTCCCTATCGGACGAGTGGCGGGGCCGACTTTGGGCGCAGGTCATTCGGTTGCGCACCGGCCGCGACCTCTCCAGTGCGATCGCGAGGGCCGTCGAGGAGATGCGAGCATGAGATTCGACTTCGCTCTTCTCGCCGACGCCGCACAGGTCGTCGATGGAAAGCTCTACGTACACGGCGGCGGCCTGACGCGGATGACCGCGACTTCCGTGCCCTGGATGCAACCAGTGGCCATCTGCATGCGACTCGAGCCCGACGCGGACGAGGACCTAAATCGCGAATGGCAGTTCCGAGTGGTGGTTCTGGGCCCAGAGGACGTTCCGATCTTTGCCCACGAGACACCCATCCGCCTCCAGCAGCCAGACGTTGAGGTCGTCGAGGGCGAGAAACCGGGAGTACTCCTGGCCTTGACGCTCGGCGGCCTCATGGTCCACGACTACGGGCCGCATCGGGTCAGCTTGGCACTCGACGGTGCTGAGACCGAGCTGCCGTTTGCTGTCATCCCTCCCGTTCAGCCGAGTCCCTAGACGAGCGGCGTCGGGCAGCTACTTCAGGCGGCGGCTCGATCACCCTGGCAGGCGGTTGGACCTCACACCCCGCCTGGCCCTGGCTCGCGTCCTGCTGCGCTTCACGTAACCGCCGGGGGGCGCCTTTCCCGACGCAGGGGCGGGCGTCGCCGCGCCCGTTGTACGCTCGCCCCCAACGGCATCGGATCCCCGGAGGAGGAGCCATGGCTGACATACCAGAGAGTGCCTATCACCGCGCCGAGGTCATGCTCGACGAGGCGAAGGAATACTTGCCGATCGGGGGTGCGCTGCCGGAGGATGAGGGTGGCCACCCGATCCCGTATGCACAGGTGCTGGCCACGGCCGGACTGGGACAAGCGATCCTCGCGCTGTGCGACGAGCTCCGAGAGCGGCACGGAACCTGACGACCGAGCGGCTGAAGCCTTAGGGGGCGAATCCCCGACAGAACGGTGGTATGTTCGGCAGATCGCTGGCCGCTGCTCAAGAGCGACTGGGCGGCATGCGACCGCAACCATGGCCGACGATCAGCACGTTTCCGCGCTCCGATGACGCTCCTCGTAAGTCTCCGTGGAACGGACGGTCTCGTCTTGGCAGCCGACAGCCGAGGGACGTTCGGTGATCCCCGAGGCGTAACCGCCCAAAACGACGCCCAGCAGAAGGCGCACATCCTGTCGCCCCACGTTGCCGTACTCGCCGCGGGCTCCGGGGAGCTCGGAGCACTGGTAATCAAGAACGTCAAGGAGCAGGTCGCTGCGGGCGGCATAGATGGCGTCACCCCCGTGATGAACGTCCTACGCGACTCGGTCCGTACGAGCTACAACGAGTGGTTCCAATCAGTCCCACCGATGGTGCCGCCAGCGATGGCCGCCACCGGCCAGCTTGCCACGCGCCCCGACCTCGCATTCCTCGTGGCGGGGTTCGAGATTGACAAGCAGTCAGCGCTGATGTTCTCGCTGCCGAGCGCGGTCGACTTCGCGCCGATGGTCCACAACTATGGCTTCGCTGTGCAGGGGGTCGCTCAATACGCGCTCTACCTGCTGAACCGCCTATACGAGGACGACCGGAGCGTGGCCGAGCTCGAGGCCCTGGCTGTCTACGTGATCACCGAGACAGCGAGCCAGGACGGCAAGGTTGGCGGCCCAGTGAACATGATTACCATCAGACCTGACGAGGGATGCAAATCACTCGAGCCGGCCACGGTTGTCGAGATCCAGGCAAGCAACGAGTCCAGGTCCCAGGCGCTCCGCGACAGCTTCTATGACCGGACAGGCAGCGAAACCGAACAGACGGCCACAACACACGAGGGGGACTAAAGGAATCGATGACAACGTCGAATAAACAGCTGGTGGAACCCACGGTTGAACCCGTGATCGTCAACGGCCCGATTGCCCCGGTGGCAGCCGGCCCGATCTTCCAGGTCACGCTCGCGTCCGGCGCTGTCCTGACCAATCCTGGCGCGTTCCCGGATGGAGCCTCCGGCGTGCGAGAGGTCAACCCGTACGTCGCCGAAGACGGTCACTTGCTGGCCTAACGGCCATCCCCGCCCGCCGACACCACCCTGGTCCGCTCACGCCGCGCGCCCCTTCGTCGCGCTGATGATGGAGACCAAGTTACGCATTGGTCTCCCGACGGTCTAAAGGTTTTGAGCGAACGGTCGACATTACGCATGTGCGGGTGTACGGTCCGCACGTCGGGGCTTAGTTCATTTGAGATGGGGAGGGGGCTCACCCACCATGCATACGGAAGACCACGCGCGGGGCGATGTCACGATCCGCGAGACGGAGGCGCTCTCAGCGCCAGTGACGACGTTCCCGCCTACGCCACCAGTGCCGGCGCAACCAGCTGCACCGTTGTACGCGCGGCAGCTTCAGAGCGAGAAGGTTGTGGTGGCCGCTCCGCTGAGCTTCGTGGGCTCGGCCGCTCGAATCTGGAAGCTCGTTCGCCTACGCGAGGAGGCGTGGGAGCGGGCACTCCTGGCCCTCGTGGCGATCTTGCTCATCGTGGTCGTGTGGACGCTGGTGCTTGCCTGGTACCTGCTTTGGGGGCTGTGGCTGGTGCCGTATCGGGTCGTCCGTCGCGGTAGTCGCAAACGCAAGCGCCAAGCGCTGCAGCACCGCGAGATGATCGCGGCGATCCAGGGGCAGCACCATGACCCCCGCGGTGCGAGAAACGAGGAGATCCTCTGATGAGGATTCACGTGCTGCTGATCGGCTTCGCTGCCGCCAGCGGACTTGCCGCCTGTGGTGGGACCAGTACCACCGTTACGCAGACTCAACCGGCTGCCGTTCCTCCACAAGTCCAGACCGTAACTCAGATCATCAAGACGGTGACTCAGAAACAGCAAGCGCCCGCGCCCAAGCCTGCGGCTGCGTCAAGCACGAGCAGCGGTGGCGGCGGTGGCGGGCAGACTGTCCCGTCCAACCTCGTCGGCAAGAACCTGAGCGACGCCGAAGCCGAGCTAGACGGCAACGGGATCGCATATACGACCGAAGGCGGGGAGGTCGTCCTCACCTTCGATTGGGGAGTCTGCTCGACTACACCTTCAGCCGGATCTCCTGTCAGCGGCGCGGTGGTGCTACATGTCGGTCACTTCTCATGCGGTGCGTAGAGGTTTCTGGCCTGCGCGCGGTTCTCTGAGTCGCCCACCAGGCTGTCTGCCAATGCGCTTTTCAAAAACGCGGTGTGGCGTCGGGCGGAGGTTCGAATGCAGGCAAATTACGCGGCGCTGACACGGCGGTGGATACAGTCACAGGCTCTCATGCGGTGGGGATTGCGAACCATGCTCCGAACGACCCCGCGCGGCTGGGCGGTTCCCGCGGTGGCTGTCGTGCTGCTGGCCACCGGTTTGCTCGCCTCCGCGGCGTTGGCAACGGGCTCCGCACTCTCACCGCGCGTGCGAGTCGGTCAGGTCCCCCGCCTCGCGGCGAGCGCGAGGATGATCGGTGCACTGGCGGCGAGCGCACCGATGCACGTCGCGGTCACGCTCAAGCCCCGTGATCCGGCCGCCCTCGCCGCATTCGCCCAAGCGGTTTCGAACCCCTCCTCGACCGTCTACCGCAACTACCTCACGCCGTCCCAATTCGCGCAGCGCTTCGGTCCGACGGCCGGTCAGCTGGCCGCCGTCGAGTCATCGCTGCGGGCCCACGGGCTGAACCCCGGGGCGGTGAGCGCCAATCGGCTGTCGATCGGCGTGAGCGCCACCGCGGTCCAGATCGAGCGCGCGTTCTCGCTGTCCTTCAACCGGCTGGCGCTGGCGTCGGGCAGGCAGGCAGTCGTGGCGAGCGCCGCGCCCGCACTCGACCGGCAGATCGCCGGCGATGTGCAGGCGGTCGTTGGGCTTACCTCGCTGTCGGCTCCGCACCCGCAGCTCGTCCGGCCCACTCTGTTGAGGCCCGCGGTTCGCACCGGGCTCAGCCCCCGGTCCGCTCCGCACGTCGTGACCGGCGGCCCGCAGCCGTGCGGCCTGGCCTCTGCCACGGCCCAGCAGCAGGGTGCCTACACAGCGGATCAGATCGCCTCGGCGTATCGGTTCTCGAGCCTCTACGGGGCCGGGTCCCAGGGCCAGGGACAGACGATCGCGCTGTATGAGCTCGAGCCCAACGATCCGGGGGACATCGCCGCCTACCAGCAGTGCTACGGGACCAGCGCCGCGGTCTCATATGTCCAGGTGCAGGGCGGCGCCGGCAGCGGAGCGGGCTCCGGCGAGGCGGCGCTCGACATCGAGAACGCGATCGGGCTCGCGCCGAAGGCCAGCTTCATCGTCTATCAGGGACCGAACGCCAACCAGACGTCCCCCGGCTCCGGGCCCTACGACACCTTCAACGCGATCATCAGCGAGGATCGCGCGCAAGTGGTCTCCGTCTCCTGGGGGCAGTGCGAGCCCCTGCAGACCGCCGGCGACGCGGCCTCCGAGAGCACGCTGTTTCAGGAGGCGGCCACGCAGGGCCAGTCGATCGTCGCCGCGGCCGGTGACTCGGGATCGTCGGACTGCCTCGGCGCCACGCCGCCCAAGACGGCGCTGGCCGTCGACGATCCCGCGAGCCAGCCGTTCGTCACCGGTGTCGGGGGCACCACGCTCGGCTCGCTGGGACCCCCGCCGAGCGAAACGATCTGGAACAACGGCGGGACCCCGCTGAGCCTGGCCCCCCTCCAGGGAGGCGCCGGTGGCGGCGGCGTCTCGCAGCTGTGGACGATGCCCGGCTATCAGTCCGGTGCGGCCGGCTCGGTGCACGTGATCGGCCCGAACTCCTCGGGATCGAGCTGTGGAGCCTCCAGTGGCGACTGCCGGCAAGTACCCGACGTCGCTGCAAGCGCGGATCCGAACACCGGTTACATGATCTACTGGAACGGAGCGGGCAGCGACCCAACCTCGCCGATAGGGTGGCAGTCGGTCGGAGGAACGAGCGCCGCCGCGCCCCTGTGGGCGGCGCTGCTGGCTGACATCAACAGCTCATGTCACGCCTCGGCGATCGGGTTTGCGAACCCGGCCCTGTACAGCGCCGCCGGCAGCGCGTACGCCAGCAACTTCAACGACATCACCTCGGGCAACAACGACCTGACCGGGCTCAACAGCGGGCTGTACCCGGCCGCCGGCGGCTACGACATGGCGTCCGGGCTGGGCACGCCAAACGCTGGGGGTCTCGCCGGGGCGTTGTGCGCCGGCGCGCTGCGGATCAACAGTCCCGGGGCGCAGGTCTCGGCCGTTGGCCAGAACGTCAGTCTCCAGATCCGCACGACCGCGCAAAGCGGTGCGAAGCTCACCTACCGCGCGACCCAGCTTCCGCCCGGATTGTCGATCTCCCAGTCGAGCGGGCGGATCACCGGCCGGCCGCGCACGGTCGGGACCTGGACTGTCGGGGTGGCGGCGCTCGAGCAGAGCCTCGCGGTTCGCAGCGCCTTCTTCACGTGGAGGGTCCAAGGCCAGCCGACGGTCTCCCGGACCTCGCTGTCCGGCGTTGGCGCCGGTCATCCGAAACTCGGATTCACGATCACCGCCGGGCGCAATGCCCCGGCGCTGAAGGGGGTCTCGATCGGTCTCCCCAAGGGCCTGAGCTTCACGCGAGCCTCGCGGACGGTGACGGTCACAGCGGCGGGTGGCAGACGGGTCGGGTTTGCCTTCCGGCTCGTCGGCGGACGCCTCGTGATCACCTTGACGAGCACGGCCAATCAGGTCCGGATCACCGTCAGCGACGCCGCGATCAAGGTGACCTCAGGCCTTTCGGCGAACGCTCGCAACAACCGCGCCGGGACCATCGGCGTGACCGTTCAGGCGACCGACGCCGGTCGTCGCAGCACGTCGCTGAACGCGCGCTTCAAGCCACGCGGTTAGCTCGTTTCTCGTAGGGTTGGGCCGAATGGCCCGAATCCCGACCAACATTGCTGAGCATGTCGGGCGCACCCCAATCGTGCAGCTCACGCGGATCGGGGTCGGCGGGCAGGTCGAGCTGTTCGCCAAGCTCGAGGCGCAGAACCCAGGCGGGAGCGTCAAGGATCGGATCGGGGTGGCGATGATCGAGGCGGCCGAGGCCGAGGGGAGGATCGAGCCAGGGCGGACCACTATCGTCGAGGCGACCAGCGGCAACACCGGGATCGCGCTGGCGTTCGTGTGCGCTGCGAAGGGTTACGAGCTCGTGCTGACGCTGCCTCACGGAATGAGTCGCGAGCGGGAGGGACTGCTGCGCCTGTATGGCGCGAGCGTCGAGCTCACGGACTCGCTCGGGGGAATGACCGAGGCGGTCGAGGCCGCGAGGGCGCTGGCGACCCGCGATGACGTGTTCCTCCCCGACCAGTTCTCAAACCCGGCCAACCCCGAGATCCACCGGCGCACCACGGGTCCTGAGATCTGGGAGGCGCTCGACGGCCGGGTCGACGTGTTCGTCGCCGGCGTCGGGACGGGCGGCACGATCACGGGGGTGGGTGAGGTGCTGAAGGCGCACAACCCCAAATGTCGTGTGATCGCGGTCGAGCCGAGTGCGTCGGCCGTGCTCTCAGGGCGCCCTCCCGGCTCGCACAAGATCCAGGGCATCGGCGCCGGCTTCGTCCCGAGCGTCTTGAACCGTGAGGTTCTCGATGAGATCCTGCCCGTCGACGACGAAGACGCGATCGAGACTGCTCGACGGCTCGCTCGCACCGAAGGCGTGCTGGCGGGGATCTCAGGTGGAGCTGCGGTGTGGGCGGCACTCGAGGTGGCCCAGCGGTCGGAGCTCCGCGGCGCGCGGATCATCACGATCCTGCCGGACTCAGGCGAGCGCTACGTCTCGACCCCTTTCTTTGCGCCGTAGGCCGCTGCCGGGGGGCCGATCGCTTAGGGCGGCTGCGCCGAGGGCTACGCTCTGCTCATGCCTCGGCACGGATTGATCGCCCGCACCGCCTCGGAGATCCGGCGCGACGTCAACGCCGCCCGCACCCGCGACCCGGCCGCGCGGGGCGTTGGAACGCTCGAGATCCTGGCGACCTGGCCTGGAGTTCACGCGCTCCTCGCCCACCGCCTAGCGCATGCGCTGGACGTCGCCGGGGTGCGGCTGCTGCCACGGTTGATCGCCGCGATCGCGCGATCGGTCACGGGCATCGAGATCCATCCCGCGGCGACGATCGGCGAGGGCCTCTTCATCGACCACGGGATGGGCGTGGTGATCGGCGAGACGGCGCAGATAGGAGACGACGTGACTCTGTACCAGGGCGTCACCCTGGGAGGTACGGGCTTTGCGACCGGCAAGCGCCACCCCACGGTGCAGGACAACGTGACGATCGGATCGGGCGCCAAGCTGCTGGGACCGATCACCGTCGGCCACGGCTCCAAGATCGGCGCGGGCAGCGTCGTGATCCACGACGTGCCGCCGAACTCGACCGTCGTGGGCAACCCAGGGCATCCGGTCCGGGTCGAGGGGCGCCGGGCCGAGGGTCCCGACGCGGACTGGGTTCATCTGCCGGACCCGATCGCCGACGCGATCAAAGGTCTCGCCGGCAGGATCACGGCGCTCGAGCAGTCGGTCAATGAGACCTCGCCAGGCGAGCAGGCGGACGTGCGTCCGCTGAGAGCGCCGCCCAAGCCACGCGCCGAGGACGGCGCCGCCGACGACGGCGAGGCGCGCGCGAGCCGCTCGTTCGGCCCTAACC
>Ga0102924_1002491_pt1 | contig 20056 bp, 18 predicted proteins | sample PaiPotPPM11metaG_FD_80116 | JGI IMG/M metagenome (GOLD analysis project Ga0102924, IMG submission 80116) | Iron sulfur acid spring bacterial and archeal communities from Banff, Canada, to study Microbial Dark Matter (Phase II) - Paint Pots PPM... ...
ACCCATCGCTGTCATCCACGCATCCTCCGTGCATCCAGGTGGTCTACAGGTTGTCACCAGCCTTGACACAGTGGGCCCCGCGAAAGGTTCATGCCGCCTTCAACGTGACTGGTTTCAGGCCATTTGCGGATTTCCCCGACGCTGCCGGCACGGCACACTGAAAGGGTGAAGGGCATCGCGGAACTGGACCTGACCGGCTTCGCCGCGACCGAGGACGACGGCATATTCGAGAACTCGGCCGGCGTACGACTGCACGCGGACTTCAAGGACGGCCCGCCCGCCCTCAGACACTGGCAGGACGACGAGCAAGAACTGCTCAAGGGCGTGGTCATGGAACACCTGGCGGCCAGGATGGCGACCATGGAGTGCTGGATCGACTACCCCGGCGGCCTGCCGGCCTTGTTCGTCATGTTCAAGCAGCACCAGACCGCCGAGCGGGGCAAGCTGTACAGCGCCTTCTACTACGTCCCGCGGGCCGACTGCGCGCTGACGATCACGCTGTGGGCGGCCGAGAAGCTGGCCGACGTCGGGCGCCGCGAGCAGGTCGTGGACAACCTGATGCCCGGCCGGGCCTACATTCCCAGCCGGCGGATGCCGGTGCTGAGGACACCGGGCGGGACGGAACTGGTGTACGACTACGCCGACGCGCACGAGATCGACAGGATGTTCCCTGACCACGCGCTCACCCACCTGCGGACGGCGCTGCGCCAGGTCTTCCCCAGCGTGCGCTACGAGTCCTGGTTCACCGCCAGGCCCGCGTTCCAGGCCGCCCGGCCGACGCTTCCCTAGCCAGGAGCAGCCAATGCGGCACGGTGTGGTGCTGTTCTCCAGCGACCGCGGCATCACGCCGGCCGAGGCGGCCCGTGCGGCCGAGGCGGCCGGCTTCGACTGCTTCTACGTGCCCGAGCACACCCACATCCCGGTGCGGCGCGACGCGGCCCACCCGCGGACCGGGACCGCCGAGCTGCCCGACGACCGGTACCTGCGGACCCTGGACCCCTGGGTGGCGCTCAGCATGGCCGCCGCGGTCACCAGCACGATCAGGCTGGGGACGGCGGTGGCCCTGCCCGCCGAGCACGACCCGATCGCGCTGGCCAAGACCATCGCCTCGCTCGACCACCTGTCCGGCGGCCGGGTCGAGCTGGGCGTGGGCTTCGGCTGGAACACCGATGAGCTGGCCGACCACGGGGTGCCGCCGGGGAGGCGACGGGCGGTGCTGGCCGAGTACCTGGGCGCCATGCAGGCCCTGTGGTCGCAGGACGAGGCCAGCTACCGCGGTGAGTTCGTGAGCTTCGAGGCGTCCTGGGCCTGGCCCAAGCCGGTACAGCAGCCGCGGGTCCCGGTGCTGGCCGGGGCGGCCGGGACCAGCAAGGCCTTCGGCTGGATCGCCCGCCACGCCGACGGCTGGCTGACCACGCCCGGCGAGACCGGCCTGGACGACAAGATCACGCTGCTGCACCAGGCCTGGCGCGAGGCCGGCCGCGACGGCCAGCCCCAGGTCACCGCGCTGGCCGGCAAGCCAGACCCGGAGCTGCTGGCGCACTGGGCGCAGATCGGGGTCACCGACGTGGCCTTCGGCCTGCCCGACCGCTCCCCCGACGAGGTGACGGGCTACCTTGGCCGGCTGGCCAGCCGGCTGAGGTAGCCCGGGCATCGATGGTCAGTCACCGCCGGCCGGGTCGAACAGGCCGGTCTGGTAGGCCAGCACGACGGCCTGGACCCGGTCGCGGAGGCCGAGCTTCTGGAGGATGTGCGTGACGTGCGTCTTGACCGTCGTCTCGCTGATGTACAGCTGGTGGCCGATCTCCGCGTTGGACAGGCCGGTCGCGATCAGCCGCAGGATCTCGCGCTCGCGCTCGGTGAGCCCGTCCGCCTCCTTCGGCGGGGCCGTACGCGGCATGCGGGTGAACTTCCTGATCACCTGCTTGGTGACCGCGGGCGACAGCAGGGCGTTCCCGGCGGCGACGATACGGACGGCGGCGATCAGCTGCTCGGCCGGGTCATCCTTGAGCACGAATCCGCTGGCGCCGGCCCGGAGCGCTTCGTAGACGTACTCGTCGAGGCCGAAGGTGGTCAGGATCATGATGCGGGCGGTGCTGTTCTCGGCCAGGATGCGCCGGGTGGCCTCCAGGCCGTCGATCTCCGGCATCCGGATGTCCATCAGGATGACGGCCGGGGCCAGCCGGCTGGCCAGGGCCACGGCCTCGAGCCCGTTGCTCGCCTCCGCGACGACCTCGATGTCCGGCTCGCCGGTGAGCAGCATCCGGAAGCCCGCGCGGACCATCGACTGGTCGTCGGCCACGAGGACCCGGATGCTCATGGCTGGGGCCGGGTCAGGGCCAGCCGGGTCCGGAGCAGGAAGCCCCCGCCGGCCGGCGTGCTCGTGGTCATCTCGCCGTCGAACAGCCGGACCCGCTCGCGGATCCCGACCAGGCCGTGGCCGCTGCCGCTGGCCCGCGCGGCGCCCCGGCCGTTGTCGCGTACCTCGATGCTCAGCTGATCGGGCGCGTAGCTGAGCGAGACCTCGGCCTGCGTGGCGCTGGCGTGCTTGAGCACGTTGGTGAGGCCCTCCTGGACGATCCGGTAGGCCGAGATGTCGACGCTGCCGGGCAGCGGGAAGCGCTCGCCGGCGACGCGCAGCCGGACCGGCAGCCCGGCGCGCCCGACCTCTTCCAGCAGCGCGCCCAGGCGATCGAGCCCCGGCGGCGGTGCCAGGTCGACGCCCTCGCCGGCCTGCCGCATGGCGTCCAGCAGGTGACGCATGTCGGTCAGGGCCGTGCGGCCGGTCTCCTCCACGTCGTGCAGGACGCTCTTGTGCTCCTGGTGGGCCTCGGACAGCTGGTGCCGCACGGCGCCCACCTGCAAGACCATGACGCTGACCGCGTGGGCGATGGTGTCGTGCAGCTCGCGCGCGATCCGGGCTCGCTCCTGCGCGGTGGCCAGGCGGGTGGCGGCCTCCCGCTCGTGCTCGGCGTGGGCGGCCCGCCGTTCTGCCGCCTCCGCGTGCCCGGCGCGCTCCCGCTGGGTGAACCCCGCGCACCAGACGACCGCCAGCGTGAGCGGGGCGAAGATGAACTCGGCGCGGGCGTGGCCTGGCTTGTTGGCGATCACGATCGCCATGCAGCACACCACGAAGGCCAGGCCGAGCCGGGCCTGCAGGCCGTCGCGGAGGTTCCCGAGCAGGAACGCGGCGATCATGGCGGCGATGAAGGCGCTGACCGGGGTCACGACCAGCCGCCCGTCGGCGAACGAGACCGCCGCGGCGACCACCCAGACCGCCGCGGGCGCGCCGAACGGGAAGCGGCGGCGGGCCAGCAGCGGGAGGACGACCGCCATGATGGCCGGCACGGCGAACCACACCGGGCGTGGCTGGTACTCCGTGCGGTGCCAGAACGCGACCTCGACCGCGCACTCCGCCGCTACCGTCACGATCAGCAGGTCGAGCCCGAAACGGCGCGCCAGTGGCCCCAGGCGTTGCATGAAACGACCGTAAACCGCCCCATCTCCGGACGCCTCCTACCTAAGGAGGAGCCAGGCGAGCTACTCCCTGGTGCCGATCGCCTCGACCGGCCGGGTGCGCAGCGCCAGCCTGGTCGGCACCGACAAAGCCACCAGCGCCAGCAGCGCCGGCCCTCCGGCGATCGCCGCCAGCCACCCAAGAGGGACGTACGGGCGGAGGCTGCCGTTGAGCGCGTGACTGAGCGGCAGCAGCGCGGTGGCCGTGATGGCCAGGCCGATGCCGAGGCCGATGACGATGATCAGCCCGGCCTCCCAGCGCGCCATCGACCGGACCTGACGCGGGGTGGCGCCGGTCAGCCGCAGCAGGGCCAGCTCGCGGCGGCGCCGCAGCGCGATCATGATCAGCGTGTTCGCGATGGCGATCGAGGTGAAGGCGAAGATCATCGCGACGAAGAACGGCCCGAGCCAGTTGTTCAGCTCGTCGCTGGCGGCGGTCGCGGTGATGAGCGTCGCGCTGTCGCCCACCCGGAGCCCTGGATAGCGCCGGGCCAGCGCCCGCAGGCGCCCGGCCACCGCCGCTGGCTGGCCGGTCCGGATGAGGATCTCGCTGAGCAGGGAGGTGGTCTGGTGACCGGCGGCCAGCTGCGGGCTGAGCAGCGCGTCCCCGAAGGCCAGATCGCGGCGGTAGATCGCCACCACGGTGGCGCGGGTGCGAGTGCCGTCGCCCAGCATGATCGGCACCTGGTCGCCGACGCCGGCGTGCGCGGCGGCGGCGCGGTGCTGCCCGAGGGCGATCGCGTCGCCGTGCAGGGCGCTCAGGGTCCCCGCGATCACGCCCACGTTCAGGCCGCCGCCCGGCCCGCCGGTGAGGATCTGGGCCGGGAGGAGGTCGCCGGAGGCGCCGAGGCTGGGGCCGAGCGTCGTGGACGTCAGCGCGACCGCTGAGCGCACCCCCGTGGTGGCGCGCGCGGCCGCCAGCGCGGCGGCCGGCAGGCCCGGCCCGGCGCTGGTGATGGCCAGCTGGCCGGTCAGCCCGGCGCGCTGCTGCTGACTGATGGCGTGCTTGATGGTGGTGCTGCTGAAGAAGAGGGTGCCGCTCAGGGCGACGGTGAGCAGCAGCGGAGTGCTGGCCGAGGAGAAGCGCCGGGTGGCGGCACCCAGGTTGGCCGCGGCCAGGAACCCGCCCACCGGTGAGAGCGCGGTGAGCGCCGGGGCTAGCAGCCGGGCGACTACGTAGGCCACGACCGGGCCCAGGAACGCGGCCGCCACCACCAGGAAGATCGCGTTGATCTCCGAGGTCGCCGCGGCCGTCTGCGGGGCGGTGGTGGTGGTCGAGACCGCGAACAGCGGGATCGCGCCGGCCAGCGCCAGCGCGCCGCCGATGATCCGCCCGGGTCCGAGCAGCCGCGGCTCGGCCGCGGCGTCGGTAAGCGCCAGCGTCGGCGGCACCTGGGCCGCGCGCCGCCCGGTGGCCAGCACCGCCAGCAGCGCGGTCACGACTCCCCCGCCGATGGCCGCGGCGGCGGGCAGCCAGTCATAGCTGAGGGCATAGACCGGCGGCGCGATGCCGTGGTGCACCAGCGCGCGGGCCAGTGACCGGCCCAGCGCGATCCCTGGCCAGATCCCGGCCGCGGAGCCGATCAGCGCGACGATCGTCGCCTCCCACGCGATCATGCGGCGGATCTGCCCCGGCGTCGCGGCCACCGCCCGCAGCAGCGCGATCTCACGCTCGCGCAGCTGGATCGACAGGCCCAGGGTGCTGGCCACGACGAACATCGCGATGAAGATGGCCAGCCCGCCGAACGCCGCCGTGACCGGGATCAGGACCTGGCGCGCTTGCTCCAGCTCCGGATACTCGGCCGCCCCGCGGGCGGCGCCGGTCAGCACCTGCGCGCCGCCCGCCGCCGCCCGCAGGCGGGCGACGTCGAGGCCGGGGCCGGCCAGCACGCCGATCGCGTCCACCCGGCCCGGATGACCGGCCAGCCGGGTCGCCTCGGCGTCGGTCAGGAAGATCACCGCCTGCTGGGTGACCGGGTGACGCGGCCGGGCCACGCCGACCACCGTGACCGTGCCCGCGGACTCGCTGGCCGTCAGGCGCAGGCGCGTGCCGAGCGCGGCCGGGTAGCCGGTGACCACCTGGCCGGGGCCCGCGGGCGGCCGGCCGGCGATCAGCGCATACGGCGTCAGCGCGGCGCTGCTCCAGCCGTGGGCGACCACCGGCCGGCCGCCCAGCCAGGCGGCCGCCGACACGTCGCCGATGGCCGCCCGGACCCCCGGCACGGCCGCCAGCCGCCCGGCCAGCGCCGAGCTCACCCGCGCCCGCTCGCCGAGCACGACCTTGTTCTTAACGCCGGTGGCCTGCTGCCCGGTCACCACCGCCGCGGCGGCGGCATAGCGCTCGACGGACGGGTGCGTGCGCAGGATGGACTCCAGCTGCATGCCCCAGGCCATCGAGAGCACGGCCGCGGCGAACAGCGCGACCAGCGCGCCGGTGAACGTGCCGAGGCGGCCGCGAGCGCTGAGCACGGCGAGGCGCAGCATGGCTCAGGACCCCAGGTGCGCGAGGCGCTCGGCGACCTGGTCGGCGCTGGGAGCGTCGAGCGTCCCGGCCACCCGCCCGTCGGCCAGGAGCATGACACGGTCGGCGTACGACGCCGCTACCGGGTCGTGAGTGACCATCACCACCGTGTGCCCGCTCTCGTCGACGACCTCACGCAGCAGGCCGAGCACCTCGCGCCCGGTGCGGGTGTCCAGCGCCCCGGTCGGCTCGTCCGCGAACACCACCTCCGGCCGGGTGATGAGCGCCCTGGCGATCGCGACGCGTTGCTGCTGGCCGCCGGACAACTGCGCCGGCCGGTCGCGCAGGCGCTTCTCCAGGCCGACCCGCGCGGCGATCTCCTGCACGGCCGAGCGTCGCGGGCGGCGGCCGTCCAGGCGCAGCGGCAGGGCGATGTTCTGGGCCACGGTGAGCGACGGCAGCAGGTTGAAGGCCTGGAACACGAACCCGATCCGCTCCCGCCGCAGGATCGTCAGCCGCCGCTCGCTGAGCTGCTCCAGGCCCGTCGTGCCGAGCGTGACGCTGCCGGAGGTGGGCCGGTCCAGCCCCGCCGCCACGTTCAGGAACGTGCTCTTGCCCGAGCCCGATGGCCCCATGATCGCGGTGAACGACCCCGGCGCAAGCGCGGCGCTCACGCCGTCGAGGGCGACCACCGCTCCCTCGCCCCCGCCGTAGACCTTGCGGACATCGCGCAGGGCAACCGCCGGCGCCGAGGCCCGGCGCGTGAGGCCCGTTGAGTCGGACATGTCGGACATAAAGCTGAACGTACGGGGCCGGGCACCATCGCCACATCGTCGCCAGGCTGGATCTTCACTCCTCCCGGCCGATGATCCGCGCTCCTACTCAGGTAGGAGGGGTACCGAGGGGGTATGGACCGGGATAATAACGACGAATATGCTCAGGATATGTTATATCTCCTCGGTCACGGCCAGGGAATGAGCAGGTCGCGGTGGGCGGCGGTGGTCCTGACCGCCACCGCCCTGGCGATCGGGCCGGTGTCGTGGGTCCCGGCCTCGGCGGTGTCAGCCCGGCCCGTGGCCGCCCGGCCGGCCGGGCCCGCCGCCCAGCCGGATGCCGGCATCGACTTCCCGCTGCACACCAGCGGAGCGTCGATCGTCGGCGCCAGCGGCGCGCCGGTCAAGCTGGACTTCGTGAACTGGTACGGCGCCGAGTCGCCCGACTACGTGGTCGGCGGCCTGGAGTACCAGCCCGTGTCGGAGATCATCAGCCAGATCGTGTCGACGGGCTTCAACGGCGTGCGGCTGCCGTGGTCCAACCAGCTGTGGGAGTCCAACCCGGTGGTGTCGTCGACCCTGGTCGCGGCCAACCCGCAGTTCGCCGGGGAGCACGCCAGGACGATCTACGAGCAGGTGGTGCAGGACCTGGCCGGCGCCGGGCTCATGGTCATCCTGGACGACCACAACAGCGACGCCGAATGGTGCTGCAGCGCCACCGACGGCAACACGCTCTGGTACAACTCGGCCTACCCGCAGTCGGCCTGGGTGTCGGACTGGGAGTCGGTGGTCACCCAGTTCAAGAGCATTCCCCAGGTGATCGGCGTGGACCTGCGCAACGAGCCACGCGCCACCGCGACCTGGGGCGGCGGCTCGGCGACCAACTGGCAGGCGGCCGCGGAACTGGGCGGCGACGCGGTGCAGAGCGCGGACCCCAACATGCTGATCTTCGTCGAGGGCGTCAACTACGCGCTCGACCTGTCCGGCGTGGCCAGCCTGCCCGTCACCCTGACCGATTCCGGGCACCTGGTCTACGAGGCCCACGACTACGGCTTCGATCACAGCGGGGTGACCGGCTACGACGACTACGTGTCGCAGATCCAGTCCGGCTGGGGCTACCTGGTCGGCAAGGACCCGCTGTGGGTCGGCGAGTTCGGCACCTGCAATACCGCCGCGTCCTGCGTGACCAGCACCGACACCGCCGACAACGGGGTCTGGTTCAGCGCCGTCACGCGCTACCTCGGCTACCACAACCTGAACTGGTCCTACTGGCCGGTCAACGGGACCGAGTCCGACGGCCTGTCCGGGCAGGGCCGGACCTACGGGGCGACCGAGACCTACGGCATCCTGAACCCGCAGTGGAACGGCGCCGCCCTGCCGGCGCTGGTCAGCAGCCTGCAGGCCATCCAGCCCGCCTGCGCGGCCGCGCCACTGGCCAGCGGGACCTACTACATCCGCAACGTGCACAGCGGCGACGTCGTCGACATTCCGCAGAGCCACACCGCCCAGGGCACCGACCTCGACCAGTGGCCGCTCAACGACGGCGCCAACCAGCAGTGGAAGGTCACCAGCCTGGGCTGCGGGCGGTACGAGATCACGTCCGTGCTGGACGGCGAGTCCATCGACATCAACGGCCAGTCGGCCAGCAACGGCGCCCGCGTCGACCAGTACGACTACTGGGGCGGCGGCAACCAGCAGTTCGTTATCGCCAAGGACAGCGCCGGGTCCTACACGTTCTCCAGCATCAACAGCATGGATCCGGTCGAGGTACCGGGCCAGAGCACGACGGCCGGCACGCTGCTGGACCAGTGGCAGGCCAACGGCGGCGCCAACCAGGAGTGGACATTCGTTCCTTCTTAACAAGGAGGCGTCTCGGCCGTCCGCCGGCCGGACTAGCCTCATATCGACGTTCCACGAAACGTCTATACTGTGGGTCATGACCGAGGCGGACCGGGCACCAGACCCGGACCTGGTCCGCGCGCTGCGGGCACTCTCCAACCCGGTCCGGCTGCAGCTGCTGTCGTGGCTGCGCGAGCCCGCCCGTCATTTCGCCCTGGACGGGGCGATCGCCGACCCCGACGAGGTCGGGGTGTGCGTGACCCACATCCAGGCCAGGGTCGGGCTGGCCCAGTCGACGGTGTCGGCATACCTGGCCGAGCTGGAGCGCGCTGGCCTGGTCCGGTCGACCCGGGTCGGGAAGTGGACCCACTACAAGCGAGACGAGCAGCGCATTGCCCAGCTCGTGGCCGAGCTCGGCCAGCTGCTCTAGGTTGCTTCTCATATCGAGATTCTGCGATACTTCGATGCATGAATCGCACTGACGGCCCGGGCCTCGGGAAGTTCGGGATCTACACCTTCGACTTCGAGCGGCAGCCGGCCGCGCTGATGCGCGAGTCGGTCGCGGCGCTCGAGGACCAGGGGTGGCGGGCGCTCTGGTTTCCCGAGGTCGGCGGGCGTGAGGCGCTCACGCAGGCCGCCTTCCTGCTCTCCTGCACCGAGCGGATGCAGATCATCAACGGCATCGCGCAGATCTCGGCCCGCGGGCCCCAGCAGGCCTACGGCGGCAGCCTGCTGCTGGCCGACGCCTACCCCGGCCGGCACGTGCTCGGCCTGGGCGTCGGCCGCAGCCGGCCGGGAGTCAAGCCGGTGACCGCCATGGCCGAGTACCTCGACGAGCTGGACGCGCTCCAGGCGTCCGGCGCCGCCGTGGCGCAGGTCCCGATGCGCCGGATCCTGGCCGCCTACGGGCCCAGGATGCTCGAGCTGGCCCGCGACCGCCCGGTCGGGGCCCACACCTATCACGTCACCGTGCCGCACACCGCGCAGGCGCGGGAGATCCTCGGCCCGGACACGTTCCTGGGCGTCGAGCACGCCGTGCTGTTCGAGACCGACCCGGATAAGGCCCGCGCGACCGCGCGCCGGCACCTCAGCGTCTACCTGGACCCGGGCAGCACCTACAACCTGGCCAAGTTCCGCCGGCTGGGCTACTCAGAGGCCGACCTCAGCCACGGCGGCAGCGACCGCCTGGTCGACGACCTGGTGCTGTGGGGCAGCCCGGACAGCATCGCGGAGCGGCTGCGGGCCCATCTCGAGGCCGGCGCCGACCACGTCGCCGTTCAGGTGATCGGCACCGAGCCCGGCCAGACGGCCATGCCGTACTGGCGCGAGCTCGGCGGCATGCTCCTGCCCGGCTAGTCGGCGTGCTCCTGGACGCTGCGGAGCTCGAGCAGCTCCAGTCCGAATGCCTCGATCTGGGCCAGCACGCCGTGCAGCGCGGCCTGGTCGGCGATGGCGCCGCGCAGCACGGTGTCCCCGGCCGAGGTCTCGCCCCGCAGGCCGGGGAACGCGCGCCGCATGGTCGCGCCCAGGTGGCCGCGGACCCGGATCTCGTAGATCACGGGCTCGTCACCGCCTGGCGTGGTGCGCGGGCCCTGGCGATGCTGGCCACGGCCATCAGGCACAGGGCGGCGACCAGGACGGCCTGGATCAGCACGGCGGAGAAGTCGCCGATGAGCCCGGACAGCACCCCGACGCCGATCACCGGGACGGTCAGGCCGCAGTAGCAGGCCACGAAGTAGGCCGAGATGACCTGGCCGCGCCGTCCGGCCGGGGCCAGGCGGCTGGCCGTGGCCAGGCTGCCCAGGAACACGGCGCCCACCGCCACGCCCGCGATGACCGTCCCGGCCAGGAACAGGCCCAGCGCGGCCTGGGCGAGCCCGGCCACGATCAGCGCGAGCCCGGCCAGCAGCAGGGCCAGGCCCGCCAGCATGACGCCGCGGCTGGGGAGCCGGGAGGCCAGCAGCTGGGTCACGGTGCCCGCCCCGAACAGCAGGAACACGACCGCGCCCGCGATGGCGTGGCTGTGCTCGTGCAGCACGGCGGCCAGGAACGTGGGCGCCAGCGCCGAGAACAGCCCGAGCAGGGAAAAGGCCGAGAAGGCGGCTGCTGCGGCGGCGGCAAACTCGCCCCGGCCGGCGCTCGGGATGCCGAGGCCGGTGAACCGCAGCGAGGGCCGCCGGCGCGGGCTGACCGTCTCGGGGATGAAGACCAGGGCCAGCGCCGCGACGGCCAGCGCGGCCAGGTAGGCCGCGAACACCGTGACCGTGGGCCGGGGCAGGTACTGCGCGAACAGCCCGGCGACGAGGGGGCCCAGGCCGAGGCCGCCCATGTTCGCGGCGGTGGCCGCCAGCGAGGCCCGGCGGCTGCCCGTGCCCAGCTCAGTGAGTGCGGCGGTGGCCGTGCCGGTCATCAGGCCGGCCGACAGCCCGGACACGATCCGGGCCGCCAGCAGGACGCCCGTGTCCGGGGCCAGGATGAACACCACGGTGCTCAGGGCACTGGCGCCCAGGGCCACGGCCAGCACCGGCTTGCGCCAGGCCTGGTCCGAGGCCCGGCCCGCCAGCAGCAGCGCGCCCAGCACCCCGGCGGCGTAGACGGCGAAGATCACCGTGATGATGACCGCCGGGAAGTGCCACCGGGCCTGATAGACGACGTAGAGCGGGGTCGGCAGCGTGGTGCCGAGCATGACGACGGCAAACACCAGCGCCAGCAGCCAGAACGCGCTCCGCCGGGGAGTCGCCGGGGCCGACGTGGTCTCAGGTTGCGGGCGGACATCAGTTGCGATGGTGCTCATTTCGGTCACCTGTTTCCCATGGTCTTACCTAGCACTGGCCAGCCTCGCGTCCGGCTGGGTGAGCGGGCGTCACACGGGCGGGTGATCTGGCGGCGGACGTAGGGTTAGGGGCGGGTCCGGCCAAGGAGGGACGCCGTGGGGTCTGCCGTTGTCCGCCGGCCGGGACTGTTTGACGTGCTGAGCGGCGCGGGGCGGGTCACCGAGGTGTCGGCCCCCGCGGGCAGCGGCAAGACGCTGCTGCTGCGCTCCTGGATCGCCGCGGCTGGCCTGGCCGACCGGGCCGCGTGGGTGGCGGTGCCGCGCGAGGAACCCGACGCGCAGCGGTTCTGGCTGTCGGTGCTGGGCGCGCTGCGGGATACCGCCGCCGGCCGGAAGCTGGTCGGGCCGCTGACGGCGGCCCCGGACCTGGATGGCTGGATGGTCGTCGAGCGGCTGCTGAAAGACCTCGACGGGCTGGATGACCGGCTCTGGCTGGTGATCGACGACGCGCACGAGCTCCGCTCGCCGGAGGCCGCGCGCCAGCTGCAGCTGCTGGTCATGCGCGCTCCGCCGCAGCTGCGCCTGGTCTTCGTCACCCGTCATGACCTGCGGCTGGGCCTGCACCGCCTGCGACTGGAAGGTGAGCTGACCGAGATCCGCGCGGACCGCCTGCGCTTTACCAGGGACGAGGCGCGGTCCCTGTTCGAGGGCGCGCGGATAGACCTGTCCGCCTCGGCGCTGGCCCGCCTGTACGACCGGACCGAGGGCTGGGCGGCGGGGCTGCGGCTGGCGGCGCTGTCGCTGGCCGGGCATCCCGACCCGGAACGGTTGGCGGCCGAGTTCTCCGGCAGCGAGCGGACCGTGGCCGAGTACCTGCTGGCCGAGGTGCTGGACCGGGAGAGCGAGCCGGTGCGCCGGCTGCTGCTGCGCACCTCCATCCTGGACCGGGTCAACGGCGAGCTGGCCGACCTGCTGACCGGCGGCCGTGGCGGCGAGCGGGCCCTCCAGGAGCTCGAGCAGGCCGGAGCGTTCGTGACCGCGCTGGACGCCCGGCGATCCTGGTTCCGCTATCACCAGCTGTTCGCCGACCTGCTGCAGCTGGAACTGCGGGGCAGCGCGGACGCGGAACTGCCCGCGCTGCACGCGGCGGCGGCCGGCTGGCTTGCGGAGCACGGGTATCCAGTCGAGGCGGTCGGCCACGCCCAGGCGGCGCAGGACTGGGGCCTGGCCGGCCGCCTGCTGGCCGATTGCTGGCTGGGGCTGGTCCTGGACGGCCAGAGCGCCACCGTGCATGAGCTGCTCACGGCCTTCCCGGCCGGCGTGATAGCGGCCCAGGCCGACCTCGCCGCGCTGATGGCCGGGGACGAGCTCGTGCGGGGCTCGCTGGCCGAGGCGGGGCGCTACCTGACCCTCGCGGACCGGGGGCTGGCCTCGATGCCCGACGGCCGGGCCGAGCGCCTGCAGACGGTCCTGGCCTTCGTGCGGATGCGGCTGGCCCGCCAGCAAGGAGACCTCCCGGCCGTGGTGGAGGAGACGCAGCGGCTGCTGACCCCGGCCGGCGCATTCGGGGTCGCCGACGACCTGCAGGCGCTGACCTCGATCGACCTGGGCATCGCCGAGGCCTGGACCGGCCGCTTCGAGCCGGCCGAGCGGCACCTGGAGCAGGGCGTCGCCCTGGCTCACCGGACCGGGCGCCCGTACCTGGAGATGACGGGCCTGGCTCACTGGGCTCAGCTGGCCAGCTGGCGGTCGTTCCCGCTGGGGGCGGAGCGGAGCAGGCAGGCGATCGAGCTGGCCGGGCAGAACGGGTGGGCCGATGAGTCGATCGCCGGGATCGCCCACCTGGCCCTGGGCATGGCGCTGGTCGCCCAGGGCCAGCTGGAGGAGGGTGAGCGCTGGCTGGAACTGGCTGAGCGCACGGTCCGCGCCGAGGTCGAGCCGGCCGCCGGGATGCGGCTGTCCTATGCGCGCGGGCTGCTGGACTTCGTGACCGGCCGTCAGGACTCCGCGCTGGCCGCGTTCCGCACCGCTGAGCGGCTGGCCAGGTCGCTGGCCACCGAGCACATCCTGGCCTCCCGGCTGCGCTCGCACCTGCTGCAGGCGCTGGTGCGGGTCGGTCAGACGCAGACCGTCGAGCGGGCCCTGGCCCGGATCGACGGGCCGGAGCGCGACAGTGCCGAGCTGCGCAACGCCATCGCGGCGCTCCGCCTGGCCCAGGACGACCCGCAGGCCGCCGCCGAGGCACTCGCGCCGGTGATCGACGGCTCCGCGCCGCTGGTCAACGCCCACCTGTGGGACGTCCAGGCGTTCCTGCTCGAGGCGATGGCCCGCGACGCCCTCGGCGACTCGGCCGCCGCCCGGCGCGCCCTGGAGCACGCCCTGGACCTGGCCCGGCCCCAGGCCATCCTGCTGCCGTTCCTGTTCGATCCCGCGCCCGACCTGCTCGACCGCCACCGGCGACTGGGCACCGCGCACGGCGCGCAGATCTCGGCCATCCTCAGCCTGCTGGCCGGCCGCCAGCCCGCCGCGCCGCCCGGTCCGGCCGGGCGGCTGCGCGAGCCGCTCAGCCAGGGCGAGATCCGCGTGCTGCGCTACCTGCCGACCAAGCTGTCGGCGCCCGAGATAGCCGACCAGCTGTACCTGTCCGTTAACACCGTGAAGACCCACATGCGTCACCTGTACGACAAGCTCGGCGCGCACCGCCGCCACGAGGCGGTGGAACAGGCCCGCGCGCTGGGCTTGCTCGCGCCCTCCCCGCGCGGGTAATCACCCGGCCGTGTGACGCCGTCTCACCCTGCCTGGCCCGAGGCTTGCTGCTGTCCGGGAAAACAACCAGCAGGGAGAAACCTGATGAAGACCGTGACACTAGGCGCTAGCCACCTGGAGGTCACCCCGCTCGCCTACGGCACCTGGCAGTTCGGCGGAGACTGGGGCCCGGTGGACGAGCGGACCGCGATCGAGGCCATCATCCGCGCCCGGTCGCTGGGCATCAACCTCTTCGACACCGCCCAGGCCTACGGGTTCGGCCGCTCCGAGCGGCTGCTCGGCGTCGCGCTGGCCGGCGAGCTGCACTCGGCCCGCGAGTCCCTGGTGATCGCCACCAAGGGCGGCCTGCGGATGGACGGCGAGAGTGACCAGCTGGTCCGCGACGCCAGCCCGGCCTGGCTGCGCAAGGGCGTGGAGGCCAGCCTGGATGCACTGGGCACCGACTACATCGACCTGTACCAGGTGCACTGGCCCGACCCGCACACGCCGATCCCGGAAACGGCCGCTGTCCTCGGCGAGCTGCGCCGCGAGGGCCTGATCCGGCACGTGGGCGTGTCCAACTACTCCCCCGCCCAGATCGACGAGTTCGCCGCGGTCCTGCCGGTCGAGACGATCCAGCCGCCCTACCACCTGTTTCGCCGCGACATCGAATCCGACCTGCTGCCCTACGCCGCCGCGCACGATATCGGCGTACTAGCCTACGGGCCGCTGGCCCACGGACTGCTGGGCGGCGCGATCACCGGCGTCACCACCTTCAGCCCGGACGACTGGCGGGCGCACAGCCCGGCCTTCAACGGGCTGGGGTTCGCCCGTAACCTGCGGGTCGTCCGCGAGCTCCGGGCGTTCGCCGCCCGGCACGACGCCACCATCGGCCAGCTGGCCGTGGCCTGGGTGCTGGCCAGCCCGGCCGTCCAGGTCGCCATCGTCGGCGCCCGCACCCCGGCCCACCTGGCCGAGAGCGCCGGCGCCCTGGACCTGGCCCTCAGCCAGGCCGACCTGGCCGAGATCGACCACATCATGGCCGCCGCCTGCCCGGTCGGCGGCCCCACCCCGGAAGGAATGTCATGACCAGCCACCTTGCCCCGGCCCCGCCGATCACCCCGCCGATCACCCAGCCGACCACCCCGCCGATCACCCCGGCTATCGCGTTCCTCGGCATCGGCCGGATGGGCCAGCCCATGGCCGCCAACCTGGCCCGGGCCGGCCTGCGCGTGCAGGCGTGGAACCGCACCGCCAGCCGGGCCGCCGCGCTCATCCCGGACGGCGCGACGGTGGGCGGCAGCCCGGCCGCCGCCGCCGAGGGCGCCGGCGTCATCATCACGATGCTGGCCGACGGAGCCGCCACCGAGCACGCCGCTACCGGGCCGGACGGCTTCCTGACCGCGGCGGCCGGCGCGATCTGGGTGCAGATGGCCACCATCGGGACCGAGTGGACCGCCCGGCTGGCCGACGCCGCCGCTCGGCACGGGGTGACGTTCGTCGACGCCCCGGTCTCCGGCAGCCAGGGGCCGGCCGAGGCCGGACAGCTGGTCATCCTGGCCAGCGGGCCGGCCCGGGCGCACGACGTGCTGGTCCCGGTGTTCGCCGCGCTCGGCCGGGCCACGGTCTGGCTGGGCCCGGCCGGCGACGGCACGCGGGCCAAGCTGGTGCTCAACAGCTGGCTGGCCGACATCACCGAGACCACCGCCGAGACCCTGACCTTTGCCCGCCGGCTCGGCCTCGACCCGGCGGTCGTCGTCGGCCTGCTGGAGCAGACCCCGCTCGGCTCGCCGTACGCGATCCAGAAGGCCCGCACCATGCTGGCCGGCGACTTCGCCCCGGCGTTCGCGCTCAAGAACGCCCTCAAGGACGCCGAGCTCGCCGCGCAGGCCGCTCAGGAGGCCGGCGCCGAGCTCACGGTGACCAGCGCGCTGCTGCCGCGCTGGCGGCGGGCCGCCGCCGGCGGGCACGCCGACGACGACCTCGCCGCTATCTACACCACGCCGTAACTGGCGAGGGCGGGTCAGGAGGCCGCCGCGGCGGCGGCCTGCTGGCGCAGCGGCTCCAGCGCGGTGCTCCAGGCGATGACCTGGTCGAGGAGGACATCGAGGGCGGCCGCGTTGTAGTCGCCGGGCTTGAACACGCTGAAGTTCTCGAACTCGGTGATCAGGGACAGCGCGACCTGCTGGCGCACGTCGGCCATCTGCAGCTCGCCGGCCACCAGGCGCAGGTGCTCGGCGGCCCGCGCGCCGCCGACCGCGCCGTAGGAGACGAAGCCGACCGCCTTGTTGTTCCACTCGGCGTACAGGTAGTCGATGGCGTTCTTCAGGACCCCGGAGGTGGAGTGGTTGTACTCGGGGGTGACCATGACGAACCCGTCGAACGAGGCGATCTTCTCCGCCCACTGCCGGGTGTGCTCGTTGCTGTACTGGCCCATCGAGGGCGGCAGCGGCTCGTCCAGGTGCGGCAGCGGGTAGTCACGCAGGTCGACGAGCTCGAACTCGGCGTCGTCGCGGCGCGAGGCGATGTCGTAGACCCACCTGGCCACCTGCTCGCCGTTGCGGTTGGGACGGGTGCTGCCGAGGATGATGCCGATCCGGGTCATGGAAGCTCCTCTGTGCTGTGTCTTCGTGCCGTGTCTTGGTTGTCGGGGAACGCGCCAGCACAAACGGACTTTACCCCGGTTGATATTCCGGTCCTTCCCTGCGGCCCTCGGCCGCGTCGAAGACCGGGCCGCTGAGCTGGGCCAGGCGGCCCTTGGCGACCCGCTGGGAGTCGGTTCTCGGCAGGTCGGCCTCCTGCTGCCAGAACCGCGGCACCTTGAACGCCGCCAGCCGGGCCCGGCAGTAGCCGGCCAGCTCCGCGGGCGTGACGCCGTCACCGGTGTAGTACGCCTTGACCTCCTCGCCGCGGATGTCGTCCGGCACGGCGGTCACGGCGGCCAGCCGCACCTGCGGGTGGGTCAGCAAGACCTCTTCCACCTCGCGGGCCGCGATGTTCTCGCCGCCGCGGCGGATCATGTCCTTGAGCCGGCCGACGTGGTAGGCGCGGCCGCGCTCGTCCAGCCGTCCCAGGTCCCCGGTGTGCAGCCAGCCGTCGCGCAGCACCGCCGCGGTGGCCTGCGGGTCGTCCAGGTAGCCGTCCATCATCCCCGGCCCGCGCAGCACGATCTCGCCGGCCTGCCCGGCCGGCAGCGGGCGGTCGCCGGCGTCCACGACGCGGACCTGGCGGTAGCTCACCGGGCCGCCCATGCAGCCCGAGCCGACCAGCTCATCGTGATCAAGGTCAGTCACCCGCAGGTCGGCGCCCGTCTCGGTCATCCCGAAGGTCTCGTACCAGCCCACCCCCCAGCGCTGCTCCAGGTCGCGGTGCAGGGCCGGGGGAATCGCCGAGCACTGCACCACGCGAACCTGGTGCTCTCGGTCCAGCGGGCCGGGCGGCATCCGCAGCAGCAGGGTCGGCATCGCTCCCAGGCAGTAGAAGTAGGTGACGTGGTGTTCTCGCACCCTGGCCCAGAACGACGACGGGTGAAACCCGTCCAGGATCACCAGCCTGGCCCCTGACACCAGGCCGGCCGCCACGTTCCACTGCGGGTCGATGTAGTGGAAGGACTGCGCGGTCAGCATCACGTCGCGGTCGCTGAGGTAGGGGAACTCCGCGACCAGCCCCCCGGCCAGCTGCGTCCAGTACCGGTGCGGCAGCACGCAGCCCTTGGGCCGCCCGGTGGTGCCTGAGGTGAACTGGATGCTGGAGGTATCGTCCGGCCCTGGGTCCGCTTCGGCGGCGGTGTCCGGGCCCGGTGGCGCGGCGGCCAGCTCGGCGACCCGATGCAGCCCGGCCAGGGCCGGGATGTCCGCGGGCAGCCGGCCCAGCAGCGGCTCGAACCCGGCCCCGGCCACGATGCCGGCAGCGCCGCTGGACCGCAGCACGTGGGCCGCGTCCTCAGTCTGGTACCGCGTGTTGACCGGCACCATGACCGCGCCCAGCCGGGCCAGCGCGAGCCAGGTCAGCGGGAAGGCGGGCTGGTTGCCCAGCATGACCGCGATCCGGTCGCCGCGCCGTACCCCGCGGTCCCGCAGCGCCCCGGCGTAGGCCGCCGACCAGCGCTCGACCTCGGCGAAGGTGAATCGCTCCCCGCCCGGATCGAACGTCCAGGCCTCCCGGCCGGGCCAGGCGGCCGCTGCCCGGCGCAGCGCCGTGACCAGGGTGTCCGGGGCACCGGGCTCCGTCACTGGCCCGCCTGGTCGCGGCCCTGGCCCGGCCAGACCGTCAGGGCGGCGAAGTCCGTCTCGGTGGCCATGGCCTCTTCCAGTGCGCTGTCCGCCCCCCGGTCCAGTGACTGCTTGGCCAGCGTCAGGGCCAGCGGCGGCAGGTCGCGCAGCCGTTCGGCCAGCTCCCCGGCCACGGTCTCGTGCTGGCCGGCCGGCGCGACCCGGTTGACCAGCCCCATGTCCCGCGCCGCGGCCGCGTCGAACCGGTCGCCGAGCAGCACCAGCTCCTTGGCCCGCATGGGCCCGACCAGCAGCGGGAGCAGGCGGGAGATGCCGCCGGTCACGCTGAGCCCCACCGACACCTCGGGAAACCCGAACCAGGCGTCCTCGGCCGCCACGACCAGGTCACAGCCCAGCGCGAACTCGCAGCCCGCGCCCAGGGCGTAGCCGTGCACCGCGGCCACGACCGGACCGGGAAAGGCGCGAATGGCCCGGGTCACGTCCTGGATGGCATCAACCCGGCGGCGGGTCAGCAGCGGCGTCTGCGGCCCGGTCGGCTCCTTGAGGTCATGCCCGGAGCAGAACGCCCGGCCCCGGCCCGCCAGCACGACAACCCGCGCGCCGTCATCGGCGGCCCGGCCCAGCGCCGCGACGAGCTCGGCGGTGAGCTCGGGAACCACGGCGTTGAGCCGGTGCGGGCGGTTCAGGTAGACCCGCGCGACGGACTCACCCAGCTCATAGTCGACCACCATGCTTACTCCTCGCTGGCCGGCCCTGGCCGGCCGTCGCCGTAGCCAGTGCGCCGTACCCGGGGATGATCCGGCGCCAGGGACCAGCGGTACCGGTAAACCGCCGCGACCACCGCGCGCAGGCCCGTCTCGGCGGCCGTCGGCGGGGTGCTCTCGGTCAGCCCGGCCGCCATCAGCAGCATCGGGAACCAGCCGGGCGGCCCGGAACCCTGGTGCGGATTGCCGTACCCGGTGACCGGCAGGAGGCGGGCACCGTGCCGCTGGTAGAAGGCGATGCGACGGGACCGGGTCCGCGCCTCATCGGGCGGGCAGCCCGGCTCGCCCGGATCCTCGACGTCGAAGACCAGGAGGGTGTAGCCGGACTCGCGCAGCCAGCCGACCAGCCGCTCCCACAGCACGCCGCCCAGCCCCTGGCCCCGGCGCTGCGCCGCGACCACGAAGTAGCGCAGGAACATCCAGCCCGTCGTCCCCAGCGGCCGCAGCATGGCGAACCCGCACGGGCCCGCCGGACCGGTCAGCGCCAGCGCCAGCTCACCGGGCTGGCGCCCGTCTAGCAGGGACCCGAAGTCGGCCCGCTCATGGGGCGGGAAGCCGGACTCGTAGATCTCGCGGACCGCGCCGATCTCCCCCGGCGGCAGCAGGTCCGCCGCGGTCAGGCGGTAGGCCTCGGGGCTGATGGCGTCGGGGTCCGTGTCGCTGATAGCCGCGATGATCTCGCCGGGACCCCGGCACGCGCAAGGCCACCAGCCGCGAAGAGGTCCAGGCGCGGGGCTGGCTTCCATGATCACGGTCACTTTTCAGTCATAATCACGGAAAAGTGACCGTGACACCTGTCGCGGGGCCGGGGCCTGGCCTGTGAAGCGGCGCGGGAGTATGCGACGGGACATCCACGGCTCTGGCTGCCGGCAAGATAGGCGACGGAACTGTTAGCCACGCGGGAGGTCAGCTGAGCATGGCAGGAACCGACGACAGGCCCGAGGAGTTCCGGC
>Ga0102924_1002493_pt1 | contig 20055 bp, 23 predicted proteins | sample PaiPotPPM11metaG_FD_80116 | JGI IMG/M metagenome (GOLD analysis project Ga0102924, IMG submission 80116) | Iron sulfur acid spring bacterial and archeal communities from Banff, Canada, to study Microbial Dark Matter (Phase II) - Paint Pots PPM... ...
GCCGACGACGTCAAGACGACGATCCAGGAGCTGCGCGAGCTAGCGCACGGCATCTACCCGCCGCTGCTGGCCGACAGCGGGCTCGGCGAGGCCCTGCGCGCGGCCGGGAACCGCAGCCCGCTGGCCGTCCGGGTGACCACCGACGGGATCGGCCGGTACACCGCCGAGATCGAGGCCGCGGTCTACTTCTGCTGCCTGGAGGCGCTGCAGAACGCGGCCAAGCACGCGCCCGAGGCCCACGTGGAGCTGCGGGTCTGGGAGGAGTCCGGCGGCCTGCTGTTCTCGGTCAGCGACGACGGCCCCGGCTTCGACCCGGCCGCCGCGCGCGGCGGCCACGGCTTCGTGAACATGGCCGACCGCCTGGGCGCCATCGGCGGCACCGTCCGCTGGGAGTCGCACCCCGGCTCGGGTGCGCAGATCCTCGGCTCGATCCCCCTGCTGTGAGCGGCCCCGGAAGGAGCCGCCGGTCAGGGGGTCAGCAGGAGGCGAAGGAGCCGGAGTTGCGTTCCTCCCAGAGGCGGCGGATCGTGTCGGACGCGAGGCGTTCCTTGTTCACGTAGGCGGTGGCGCCGCTGGCCGCGGCGGCCGGGGGAAGGTCGGCCGCGTCGTAGGTCGAGCACAAGATCACGACCACGTCGGGGTGGGCGGTGACGATCTGCCGGGTGGCCTCGATCCCGCTCATCTCCGGCATGTTGATGTCCATCAGCACCAGCGCCGGGCGCAGCCGGTCGACCAGCTCGATCGCCTCCGGGCCGCTGGACGCCTCACCCGCGAACTCGAAGCCCTCCAGCCGTCTCAGCACGGCGCGGGCGGCGGACCGGAACGGCGCCTGGTCATCGACCACGAGCACAGAACGAGGGCTAGTCGCGGGGCTGGTCACGGAACCAGCCTGGCACACCCGTCCCGGGCGGCCCAGGGTGCTGCCATCCGCCCGGGGGGTGTGGCCACCCCCCTCGACCGGCTCTACCGGGGCGCTTGCCGGCTGAGGAAGACCAGGACCGCCTTGACCCGGCGGTTGACGTCCTTCTCCTCCGAAAGCCCGAGCTTGGCGAAGATCGAGTTGGTGTGCTTTTCCACCGCCCGTTCGGTGACGAACAGCGCGCTGGCGATGGCCGAGTTGCTCTTGCCCTGGGCCATCTCGGCCAGGATCTCCGACTCCCGCGGGGTCAGCGAGGACAGCCCGGACATCTGCTCCTGGGCACGCGCCCGCACCAGCTCGTCCACCACGAGCGGATCGATCACCGAGCCTCCGCCGGCCACGGTGCGGATGGCCCGGGCCAGTTCGTCCACGCTGCCGATCCGTTCCTTGAGCAGGTACCCCCGCCCGGCCGAGCCGTGTTCGAGCAGGGCCACCGCGTAGCCGGGCGCGGTGTACTGGCTCAGCACCACCACTCCGACCCGGGGGTGGTTCTCCCGGATCCAGGCCGCGGCCTTGATGCCCTCATCGGTGCCGGTCGGCGGCATCCGGATGTCGGTGACGACCACGTCCGGAACCTGCTCGGCCACCAAGGCCAGCAGCTGCGGCAGGTCGGACGCCGCCCCGACCACCTCGAAGTCCTCGTTGGCCGCGACCAGGCGCGTGATGCCCTCCCGGAGGAGCACATGGTCCTCGGCCAGCGCGACCCTGATCACACCCATCGAGCGGTGATCGTAGCGCGGCTGCCGGCCGTCCCGCACGACCGGCCCTGATATCCCGGCGCGCCGGGCTAGGGGCTGACGCTGGCGGGGCCGGGCGCGGAGACCGGGCCGAGGCCGGCCAGGCGGCATTGCGGCCGGGTCAGCAGCGAGAGCTGGTCGTCGTGGGCGAACGCCGCGCGGCACATGGCCTTGGCATCCGCGCCGCACTCGTGCAGCAGCCCGCCGCCCGTGGAACTCGGCGCGGTCACGGTGACGCACCCGTCGCGCGACTGGCCGTACCCGCCGGGGTTCACCGCCGCCCAGATCCCGACGCCCGCGCCCGCAGCCAGGACCACCGCCCCGACGATAGCGATCCCCCGCTTGTCGCGGCGTGTCAGCGGCTCAGCCGAAGGCTGCTGGGTCTTCCGGTACATGACGGCCCGCCCAGCCTACCGGCCGCCGTTCCCCGCGGGCCTCGCCCGCGAGTTCTCCGAGCCGCCTCCGCCCCGCGGAGCCGCCCCGCAGTTAGCCTCTGGCGGTCGGCGTGGGCCCGGTGAGGCCGGTGTGACTCAAGTGGTGGCCATAGCCCGCCATCCATCCAAGCTTGGCGGGGATGAATGTACCGATGGGCCGACCAGGGCGAGCCCATCGGTCCATCCATGGGCCGCAGCGTCCGAGCGAAGATCACTCGCTGATGTCGCCAAGCCGTCGATGGCGTTTTGCCCGGTTTGCGGATATTCGCACCCCGGGTGCGGCGTTGCCATCCTGAGTCGATGGGCCATCGACCCGAATCTATTGCGGTCGATGGGCCATCCACCAGGATCGCGCCCGGGGGGACGCGGCCGGAGCGGGGCACCGATCTGCGGGCGGTACCCGGCCGCCAGGCAGCCGCCCCATCGTGGAAACTCGCATATAACGTTACAAAACTGGCTCCGCATAGTTGTCCGTACTGAACCGTTTAGCCTGGCGGTCGGCTGGCCAGGGTCGATCAGGCGCCGGGTGACCTCGTGGTCCACCGATCTCGGGCAGGGCCCCGGACACGCAGACCACCCTCGCGCTCGAACCTGTGGTGCGGTGGGTCCTAGGCTCGCGGCACCCCGCGAACTCGACTTGTTTCGTGACGCTTACGGGCGAGCCCGTCGGTACACCCATGGGCCCGCACGTCCGAGCGAAAGATCACTCGCTGGTGCCGCTCCAGGCGGCGTGGCATACGTTCAAAGTTTGGATTCAATGTTTTAGTTAAGCACCTGGGACGTAGGCTGGTCGGCGTAACGTGACCGCGGGCCGGACGCAGGGCCGGCCATCGACACCCTGGGGCGGCAGAACATGCGACTTGGCATCATCGGCGCGGGGCGCATCGGCGGGAACGTGGCCCGCCGGGGCGCGCTGGCCGGATACGACGTGACGGTGAGCTTCGCCCGGGACCGGTCCGCGCTGGCCGACCTGGCGGCCGAGATCGGCGGGACGGCCGGCGAGTCCGCCGACGCGGCCGCGGCCGACCTCGTCGTGCTGTCCGTGCCCTGGGGCGTCATCGACGAGGCGCTCGCCCAGGCCGGCTCGCTGGCCGGGCGGGTCGTGATCGACACCACCAACCAGTTCGGCCGCGGCGGCGCCCTCGACCTGAACGGCCGGACGGCGGCCCGCTACAACGCCGGCCGCATGCCTGGCGCCGCGTACACCAAGTGCTTCAACACCCTGACCTCCGGCTTCCAGGCCGAGGTCGCGACCCGGACGGGGGACGACCGGGTGGTGCAGTGGATCGCCGGCGACGACCCCGGCGCCAAGGCCGCCGTGGCTGAACTGGTCGAGAGGTCCGGCTACGTACCGGTCGACCTGGCGGGCATCGACGCCTGCGCGGTGATGGAGGCCCCACGTCGGCCCGGCGCGGTCTACGGCGAGGAATACCACGCGGCCGACGCGGCCGCCGTGGTCGAAGCGGTCCGGGCGGGCCGCCCCATCCCGCCGACGCCGTCCTACTGACTGCCCGCCCGCCCCGTCGCGGTCAGAACCCGGCCGGCCGCGAGTGGCGGCCCGGGCCGTCCGGTGCCGCCTGCTGGCACCGGGGGCACAGGCCCCAGAACGTGACCTCGGCCTCGTGGACCAGGTAGCCGGACCGGGACGCGGGCTCCAGGCACGGGGCCTGCCCGGCCGTGCAGTCGACGTCGGCCGCGACGCCGCACCGGCGGCAGACCAGGTGGTGGTCGCCGACGCGGCCGGGGCGTTCTCCGGACCGGACGACGTCGAGGATCGCGACCCGCGCCGATGTCGCCTGCAGCCCCGCGGAGCGAAGACGCTCGACGTCAGCTGGGGCCATGGGCGCGACGCTACACCGAAAAACACGACTAGTTCAACTGAGCGATCGAAACGTATTAATGAACGGTTCGCGACAACGTTCGAGCGCCCTAAACGGGGAGAAGCCCGCCCTGGCCGGGCGCAAACCTGGCCAGGACGAGCCTGATGAGCCGGTCCCCCGTTTCATCATTTGGGTCCCCCAAGAAGATGATCGCATGCCCGTCATCAGGGACGATGCACCGGGTACCCGGATCAGCGACGTGTCCCGCCGATCCCGGCCCAGGCCGGGCCGCAGCGCGCCAGCCGCACCGCCCCGGCCGCACCGCCCCGGCCGCACCGGGGCCGGCCGGCCGCTTCAGGCCGGGCCGCGCGAGGCGGCCATCGCCTCCCGGTCCGCTGACGGCAGGGCGAAGCGATAGCCCGAACGCGGCTCGGTGATGAACAGCGGCTCGCCCTCCGGCGATTCGAGCTTCGCCCGGAGCCGGGCCACGTACACGCGCGTGTACTCGGTCTGCGTCTCGTAGCCCGGGCCCCAGACCCGCCGCAGCAGCGTCGCGTGGGTCAGCAGCACGCCCGGGCTGACCGCGAACTGCCGCAGCAGCGCGAACTCGGTCTGGGTCAGGTGCACCAGGCGGCCGGCCTTGGTCACCCGGCGCCGGCCGAGGTCGATCTCCACGTCTCCCACCGTGACCACGCTCGGCTCGGGCGGCGCGGCGGGCGCGGGCCTGCTGCGGCGCAGCGTGGCGTTGATCCGGGCCAGCAGTTCCTCGATGCCGAACGGCTTGGTCATGTAGTCGTCGGCGCCCAGGTTGAGCGCCCGGACCTTGTCGGTCTCGGCCCGGCGGGCCGACACTACGATGATGCCGACCTCGGACAGTTCGCGGATCTCGCGGCACAGCTCGAAGCCGTCCGCGTCCGGCAGCATCAGGTCCAGGAGCACGACGTCGGGCACGCGGACCTCGAGATTCCGGGCGACCGATTCGCCGCCCTTCGAGACGATCACATCGTGCCCGCGGACCGAGAGGTTCGACCGGACGAGGTCGACGATGTTCTGGTCATCTTCCACGATCAGGACGACGGTCTTGTCCGACAATCCGGTACCTCCTGTTCCTCGACGACGTTCCGGCACACATGGCCGCCAGCCGTCCGGCCCGGGCCCTGCCGTCGTCGGGTTCCGGCACCCGAGCGACGGTAAGAATAGCTCGCCGCAAACGTTTACAACACCCCGCGAACGCCATGGTTAGGGGACTGTCACGGGTGGGGAAACGCCCCGTCAGCAGCCCGGACACCCCCGCGCCGGGCCGCCGGACACCCCCGCGGCGGGCCACGGGGCCTCCGCGCCGGGCCCGGGCGGGAGTAGCGTGAACGGCGGTGAGCCAATCATGAGCAGAGTGCACGACATGGGCGGCCAGACGGGATTCGGGCCCGTCCCCGCCGACGACGACGGCCAGTTCTTCCACGCCGACTGGGAAGCCCGGGTCTACGCGCTCGTCCGGGCGCTCCAGCGGCGCCGGGTCATCAACCCGCAGTTTGACGAACTGCGCGACGCGATCGAGCGGATCCCGCCCGCCGAGTACCTGGCCATGTCCTACTACGAGCGCTGGCTGCGGGCCGCGGAGATGCTGCTCGCCGAGAAGGGCCTGCTGCCCGCCACCGGAGCCGCCGGGTCGCCGTCGGGCGGGCACGGCCCGGAATCCCCGGCGGGCCGCGATGGCTAGATTCGCCGCGGGCGACCGCGTCCGGGCGCGTCCCGGCGACCCCGACGGCCACACCCGGCTGCCGCGGTACGTCCGGGGCCACGTTGGCGAGGTGGTCGAGGTCAGGGCGACCTGGTCGCTGCCGGACGAGGCGGTGCGCGGCGTCACCCGCCCCGAGCCGGTGTACGTGGTGCGCTTCGGCGCGGCCGAGCTGTGGGGCGCCGGGGCGCACTCGGTGATCCTGGACCTATGGGAGTCCTACCTGGAGGAGGCCTCGTGAGCGGCGACCACCCCGAGGTTCCGGTGGCGGCCCGGGTCCGCGACCTCGAAGAACGGCTGATCGCCGCCGGACTGGTCACCGACGAGGAGCTGGAAGCGATCCTGGCCGACGTGTTCGCCTCCGCCTCGCCGGTCAACGGGGCGCGGATGGTCGCCCGCGCCTGGACCGACCCGGCCTACCGGGACCGCCTCCTCGCCGACGCCAATGCCGCGGCGGCCGAGCTCGGATTCGCCGCGGGCACCCGGGGCTACCTGCTGAAGGCGGTCGAGAACACGCCGGACGTGCACAACGTGATCGTCTGCACGCTGTGCTCGTGCTATCCGACGTCGCTGCTCGGCCCGTCGCCGGGCTGGTACAAGAGCTTCGCCTACCGCTCCCGGGTCGTGCGCGAGCCGCGTGCGGTGCTGGCGGAGTTCGGCCTGGAACTCCCGCAGGACACCGAGATCCGCGTGTGGGACGCCAACTCCGAGACCCGCTACCTGGTCGTCCCCCGGCCGCCCGACCTCCCCGGCCGGGCCGCCGAGGATTCCCTCGCCGAGCTGGTCACCAGGAACGGCCTCATCGGCACCGCGGTCCGCTGACCGCCCGGACCAGCACGCCCCGCTTGGTCAGCCACAGCGGCAGGTCCGCGTGCTCGACCCGCTCGGCCGGGATGAAGTTGTGCCGGCAGTAGGCCCGCACCTCGTCCCGCGTCCGCAGCGGGAAGAACTTCCCGTCCCACCGCTCCGCCTCGACCTCGCCGAACACCGAGGCCACGATCGCGGCCGCCTCCTCGGCGTCGAACGACGAGCGCGGGTATCCCTCGGGAATGAGCTCCGGGTCGGCATTACGCGCCGCGGTGCTGGCAAAATAGCGGCCGCCGGGCCGCAGCACCCGCGCCGCCTCGGCGATGGCCGGGCCGGGGTCGTCGAGGTGATACAGGCACCAGAGGTGCGTCACCTCGGCGAACGCCCCGTCCCGGAACGGCAGGGCCCGCATGTCCGCCCGCACCACCGGCCGGTGCGGGTTCGCCGCGAGCTGCGCCGGCGACGAATCCACGCCCGCCCAGCGCACGCCGCTGAGCAGCGACGCCAGCCGGCCGTCGCCGCAGCCGACGTCCAGGACCGGCCCGCGCAGCCCGGGAGCGACGATCTCGTGCACGTCTCGCGGCGACTCCCAGGATCGCCAGCGCCCGGGGTCGGAATCGTAATCCGGCGGAAGAGCGGTCATCGGCGCGAGTGTGACACGTTCCCGTCCGCGCTCGCATCTGAGATTTCCCGGAACGATTCCACGGTGCCGCGGGCACCCGGCCGGACCCGGCCCGCCGGGCCGGGCCTGATGCAATGGCGGCATGGAACGTCTCGATCAGCAGCTTGGCTTCGTAACCGAGATCGACCGGCTCAAGGGCGTGCTCCGCCAGACCATGCTCGCCGAGCCCGCGCGCCGGGAGAACTCGGCCGAGCACTCCTGGCACCTCGCGGTGATGGCCCACGCGCTGGCCGAGCACGCGCCGCCCGGCACCGACATCGGCCGGGTGACCGCGATGGTGCTGGTGCACGACCTGGTCGAGATCGACGCCGGGGACCTGTTCGCCTACGCCGACGAGGCGCAGCAGGCCCGGCAGCAGGCCGCCGAGACCGCGGCCGCCGACCGGATCTTCGCGCTGCTGCCGCCGGACCAGGCCAGCGCCTTCCGCGGGTTGTGGGATGAGTTCGAGGAACGCCGGACGCCCGAGGCCAGGTTCGCGCGCGCCCTGGACCGGCTGCAGCCCATGCTGGCCAACCTCAAGGTCGGCGGCGGCACCTGGCAGGAGCATCGCATCACGGCGGACCAGGTGCTGGCCAAGGTGCGGCTGATCGAGGACGGCTCCCCCGCCCTGGGCCGCTACGCCCGGGACATCGTGGCCCGGGCCGTCCGGGACGGCCTGCTCGCCCCAGCCCCGGGCGTCGCGCGGCCGTAACCGCCCGGCGCGACCGGCTCAGCCGGCGGCGGGCCGGCGCGCGGGGTCGCTGCCGCGCCGCGGGGCCGGGTGCTCGACCAGGGCGATCACCCGGCTGGCCATGAAGCGCGCGGTCCGGACCGGGGCACCCCCGCGGGTTAGCTCGGTCACCTCCACCAGCCCGCGCCGGTTGACGACCTCAACCCGGCGTCCGGCGCGGGTGGCCGCCACCTCGTAGGTCTTGGAGCCGTCGCCCGCGTCGACCACGACTTCGACCTTGTCACCTTTCATCGCAGGTTATGTACCCGCAATCCGGGCGTCAGAAAAAGATCAGTTTGACCGAGGAGATAATCCCGATCACGACCACGAACAGCCGCAGCGCGGCTGGCGGCAGGCGGCGCCCGTAGCGCGCGCCCAGCAGGCCGCCGACGGTGGACCCGCCCGCCACCAGCGCCGCGGCCGCCCAGTTCACGTGGGCGAACGCGATGAACACCGCGGCGGCCGTGCCGTTCACGATCGTGACCAGGACATTCTTCGCGCCGTTGACCCGCTGGAGGGTCTCGTCCAGGAACGTGCCGAGCAGGCCGATGACCAGGACGCCCTGGGCGGCGCCGAAATAGCCGCCGTAGGCCCCGGACAGGAACACCCCGGCCGTCAGCGCCGGGCTGGCCCGGTCCCCGTCGTCGCCCCGGCGCGCGCTGATCCACGCGCTCACCCAGGGCTGCACCACGACCAGGGCGCAGGCGACCAGGATCAAGACCGGCACGATCAGCCGGAACGCGCTGGCCGGCAGGGACAGCAGCGCGATCGCTCCGCCCAGCCCGCCGGCACCCGCCGCCACGCCGAGCCGGATGAGCCGGCCGCGCTGCCCGGCCAGCTCTCGCCGGTAGCCGAACCCGCTGGTCAGGTTGCCGGGCACCAGCCCCACGTTGTTCGACACGTTGGCCACGACGGGCGGGAAGCCGAACGCCAGCAAGGTGGGAAAGGTGATCAGCGATCCGGAGCCGACCACGGCATTGACGGCGCCCGCGGCAGCTCCCGCGGCGAGGATCGCGATGGCCTCACCCGGGCCCAAATGACCCTCGCATGGTTCCAAATCGTAGGGTAGCCAGCCCTCCCCGGGCCGCCGCGGGGCTATGGCGTGCATCACGGCCGGTACAAAAACATTGACGTTGCCCGGCTATGCGGTGTATGTGCCATAATCCCCGCGGGGGAAGGCCGGGGAGCCATTATGAGCGGTCCAGACGATATTGAGCGCCGCCTGCGCGAGATCGAGGCGGAAATCGGCCCCGCGCAGGTCAAGGAACCGTCGGCGGCCGAGCGCGCCCGCCAGGCGGCCCGCAAACCGAACTGGCGCGCCCGGCGCAAGGCCAGGAAGCTGCGCCGTCCGGTGCCCGAGCCGGGCCGGAAGTCATCGCGCCGGCGGCACCGCCTCCGGCCCGTGCTGATCACGGTCGTGGTGCTGGCCTGCGTGGCGGGCGCGGCGTTCGCGGTCCTGCGGCTGGGCCAACATCTGCCCAGGTTCTCCACGGCGGACAACGTCCCGGTCACCCGCGGGCCGACGCCGTCCGGCTCGCCCGCCGGGCCCGGCTCATCCCTGCCCGCCCCGCCCACGCTGGCCGCGCCGTTCCTGGGCTCCCCGGCGCAGTCCTATGCGGACGGCGCGGCGGGCATCGTCGTCCCGCCCGCGCGCCCGGTCGGCCGCTTCTCCACCGGCCAGGTGGCGGCCGCGTACCAGATGACCAAGAGCCTGCTGATCGCGGCCAATCTCAACCGCCCCACGCTGGCCGGCCAGGCCCCGGACGCCTTCGCCAGCCTGCTCCTCCCGCAGCAGCGCAGCTACTTCGTCGACCACCTGGACCAGATCGGGGTCGACTCGCGCGGCTACGCGAAGAGCACTCGTGGCTGGGTCGTCTCGTTCGCGCCCGGCACCAGCCAGCTCGTCGGGAACGTGATCAAGGTACACGGCAGCATGCGGGCCAGCGTGGGCCCCGACGGCAGCCTGCGCGTGCTGCGGATCCACGTCGACTTCCTGTTCGTCTACGCCGCGGAGCAACCCGGCGTGCCTTCGACGCTGATGAGGCTGGTTTCACGCGACTACGGGTATGTCTTCTTCTATCCGTTCACCGGCCCAGGCGCCCCGCTAGAGCCTTGGTGGCAGGTTCTGGCCAGCGGAGTCGCGGGCTCGCGGTGCGACGTGAACGACGGGTTCGTGCATCCTGGGTTCCGCAGCGGCCCGCCGGACAAGGTCCCGCCCACGGGCGCCCCGGTCAACCCGTATGACCAGAGCGTCCCGCCCCCGGCCACCGGAGGCTGCCGGATGACCACGGGGACCTGATCTCAGGGCAGGCGCGCGGCCCGGGCCGTCCAGCGGGCGGAGCGCCGCTCGACGGTCAGCGGCACCCCGAAGCACTTGGACAGGTTCCGCTCGGTGAACACCTGCTGCACCGGGCCCGCGGCCAGGACCGTGCCCTTGCGCAGCAGCATCGCGTGCGTGAAGCCCTCGGGCACCTCCTCGACGTGGTGCGTGACCAGCACGGTCATGGGCGCCTGCGGGTCGTTGGCCAGCATCGAGACCCGCTGCAGCACGTCCTCGCGGCCGCCGAGGTCCAAGCCCGCCGCGGGCTCGTCGAGCAGCAGCAGCTCCGGGTCGGGCATGAGCGCGCGGGCGATCTGGACCCGCTTGCGCTCGCCCTCCGACAGGGTGGCGAACCGGCGCCGGATCAGGTGCGCGCAGCCGAGCGCGTCCAGCAGTTCCACCGCCCGGGTGACGTCGAACGAGTCGTAATCCTCGGCGTTGCGGCCCAGGATCCCGTACGAGGCGGTCAGCACGATGTCGATGACCTTCTCGGCCGCCGGGACCCGGTCGGCCACGGCGGCGCTGGCGAACCCGATCCTGGTCCGCAGGTCCACCAGGTCGGCCCCGTCGAGGTTCTCGCCGAGGATCTCGGTCGTGCCCTCGGTCGGCGTCAGCATCGCGGCCGCGACCTGCAGCAACGTTGTTTTCCCGGCGCCGTTCGGCCCGATGACGACCCAGCTCTCGTCGCTGCGGGCCGTCCAGCCGACGTCTCTGAGCAGCATCGACTTCTCGTACCGGACGCCCACGCCGCGAAGCCGCAGGACCTCATCCGACATGCGGCTCCCTCCAAGCACGCCATCTCCTCCGGCGAACCTACGGCATACGCCCGACGGGCCTGGGATCCGGCCACGCCGGTGACACGGGCTCCGAGGCCGGCCGCGCGCAGGCTATCTCTCCGGCTGCCGGACGGCAAGGAGCGCCGCCTGCGTCCGGTCGGCCACACCGAGCTTGGCCAGCACCGAGCTGACGTGCGTCTTGACGGTCTTCTCCGACACCTGCAGCCGCCGGGCGATCTCCCGGTTGGAGCGGCCGTCCGCGATCTGCGCCAGGACCTCCCGTTCGCGCCCGGTGAGCGCGGCGATGCCGCGCACCGCGGGCGGCCCGTCGGAGCGCAGCAGCGACCCGGCCGCCTCCGGGGCGAGCAGCGTGTGCCCGTCGTGCACCGACCGCAGGGCCCGCACCAGCGCGTCGGGGTCGATGTCCTTGTACAGGAAGCCGGCCGCGCCCGCGCGCACCGCCAGCGGCACCAGCTCGCGGTCGGCCGCGCTGGTCAGCACCAGGGCCCGGGCCCGGAGCCCGGCGTCGCGCAGCTCGCGCAGCACCGCGATGCCGTCGATGACCGGGAGCTTGAGGTCGAGCAGGATCACGTCCGGTTCGAGCTGCGCGGCCAGCTCCACCGCCTCCCGGCCGTCGGCCGCCTCCCCGACCACTTCGATGTCGCCCTGCACGCTGAGCAGGACCTGCAGCCCCTGCCGGACGACCGGATGGTCGTCGGCGATCAGCACCCGGATCTGCCCGGTCACGGCCGCCCCGCCCCGTGGTTAGCAGCCCCGTGGTTAGCAGCCCCGTGGTTAGCAGCCCCGTGGTTAGCAGCCCCGTGGCTGGCAGCCGGGAGGGGCACCTCCAGCCGGACCAGCGCCCCCTCTCCGGGCCCGGAACGCACGGTCAGCGTCCCGCCGACCGAGGCCGCCCGTTCCCGCATCGAGGCCAGGCCCAGCCCGCCCGTGATCGGAGCCGGGGCCGCCGCCGGGCTGTCGGCCGCGAACCCCCGCCCGCGGTCGGCGACCTCGAGGACAACCCGGCGCCGCCGGGCCGTGAGCGTCACGCACACCACCGGCGCGCCCGAGTGCCGCAGCGCGTTGTGCAGCGCCTCCTGGCCCACCCGGTAGACCGCGGTCTCTCGCTGGGCCCCCAGCTCCGGCAGGTCGGCCGGCGCGTCGAACCGCACCTCGACGCCGTAGGTCTTGCCCGCGAGCACCGCGTAGCTGCGCAGCGACCCGGCCAGCCCGCCCGCGGCGAGGTCGGGCGGGGCCAGCCCGTCGATCACCGCCCGCAGCTCGGCGTGCGCCTGGCCGCCCAGCGCGGCGACGCTTTCCAGCTCCGCGATCGCCCGCTCGGGATCCCGGCCGACCAGGACCGCCGCGGCGCGGGCCTTGACCCGGATGCTGAACAGCTTCTGCGACACCGCGTCGTGCAGCTCCCGGGCCAGCCGGGCCCGCTCCTCGAGGACCGACAGCTCCCGGCCGCGTTCGTACAGCCGGGCGTTGGTCAGCGCGATCGCCGCGTGCGAGGCAAACAGGCCGAGCAACTGCTCGTCGCGCTCGGTGAAGCCCCCCGCGCTGCGCTTGCAGGCGGCGAAGATGATGCCGAGCACGTCGCGGCCGTCCCGGATCGGAACGCCCAGGAAATCCGACATCTCCGGATGCGCGGCGGGCCAGCCCTCGAACCGTGGGTCGGCACGGATGTCGTCCACCCGCAGCGGCTGGCCTTCGCGCAGCAGCACGCCGAGCATGCCGTGCTGGCGGGGCAGCGGACCGATCGCCTGCCGCTGGCTGTCCGGCACGCCGTCGACCACGAACTCGGCGAACGAACCGCGGTCGTCGGGCACGCCGAGCGCCGCGTACCTGGCGTCGACCAGGGAACGCGCCGACCTGACGATCATCTGCAGCACGTCGCGGGTGGATAGCTGCCGGGCCACCGCGAGCACCACCTGGCTCACCTGCTCCAGCACGTCGTCCTCGCGGCCCGCGCCGGCCGGCCCGGGCCGGCCGTCGTCGCCGGCCTGCTCACCGCCTCGCCGCGGGCGTCCGTCGCTCACCCTTCGCACGTTACGCCGGGCCCGGCGCGGCCGGATCGGCCATGCGTCCTAGGACCATCGGACCAGGCCGTCCCCGTCGCGGGCCCGATGTGCCGCCGCGCCCGCCTGCCTAGCGTGAAGCGCATGACCACCACGAAGAACGCCCTGATCACCGGCGCGTCCCGCGGCCTCGGCCTGGCCCTGGCCCGCGGTCTCGCCGCCGACGGCTGGTCGCTCGTGATCGACGCCCGGGACGGCGACGCGCTGCACGCCGCCGCGGCCAGCGTGCCCGCGCGAGCCCCGGTCACCGCGCTGCCCGGCGACATCACCGACCCCGCGCACCGCGCCGCGCTGCTGCGGGCCGCCGAGGACTTCGGCGGGGCCGACCTGCTGATCAACAACGCGGGCACGCTCGGCGCCAGCCCGCTCCCGGCCATCGCCGACTACCCGGTCGCCGAGCTCCGGGCCGCGTTCGAGGTCAACGTGCTGGCCCCGATCGCGCTCACTCAGCTCCTGCTGCCCGCGCTGCGGCGCCGCGGCGGCGCGGTGCTGAACATCACCTCGGACGCCGCCGTGGAGCCGTACGCGGGCTGGGGTGGCTACGGTGCGGCCAAGGCCGCCCTCGAGCAGGCCAGCAACGTCCTGGCCGCGGAGGAGGGCGTGGTCCGGGTCTGGTGGGTCGACCCCGGCGACCTGCGGACCCGCATGCACCAGGAGGCGTATCCGGGCGAGGACATCACCGACCGGCCGCGGCCCGAGACGGTGGTCCCCGCGGTTGTCCGGCTGATCACCGAGCGCCTGCCCAGCGGCCGTTACCGCGCCGCCGAGCTGATGCCGTCCGGCACGCGGTCATGAGCGTCGCCCTGAGGCCGGACCTCTCCTGGGCCGCGGCCGCCGAGTCCGGCCTCGCCGACGAGACCGACCCGCCTGCCCCGGCCAACCCCGCGAACCCGGCCGCCCCCGAGCATCCCCGTCGATGGGCCACCGACCCGAATAGATTGCGGTCGACGGACCATCGACCACATTCGGCTCGCCCGGCGGAGCCGGCCGGGCCGGCCGGCGACTCGCGCCTCGCGGTGGACTTCGTGCTGCCGCCCGAGCGCGAGGCTCACGAGCCGCCCGAGGCCCGGGGAGCGGCCCGGGACGAGGTCGCCCTCCTGGTCAGCCGCCGGGCGGCGGACGAGGTCAGCCACCACCGCCTCGTCGGCCTGCCCGAGCTGCTGCTGCCCGGCGACCTGATCGTGGTCAACACCTCGGCCACGCTGCCCGCGGCCGTGCGGGTGGCCGGCGCGCCGCTGGCGGTGCACTTCTCCACGCCGATGCCCGGCGGCGAGTGGCTGGCCGAGCTGCGCGCCGTCCGGGACCAGACCACGGCGCCGCAGGCCGGCGGATCGCCCGGCCAGCGGCTCGAACTGCCCGGCGGGGCGATCCTGACCCTGGGCCCGAGGTTCACCGGGCGGCTCTGGCGGGCCCGGCTGTCCACCGCGGTCGTGCCCTACCTGCTGCGCCACGGCCAGCCGATCCGGTACTCGTACGTGCCCCGGCCCTGGCCGATCGAGGCGTACCAGACGGTGTTCGGCACCCGGCCGGGCAGCGCGGAGATGCCCAGCGCGAGCCGGCCGTTCACCGCGGAGCTCGTCACCCGCCTGGTGGGGCGGGGCATCACGTTCGCGCCGCTCACGTTGCACACCGGCGTGTCGTCGCTGGAGGGCGACGAGGACCCGTACCCGGAGCCGTTCGACGTCCCTCCGGCCACCGCGCGGCTGGTCAACCTGACCCGGCGGCACGGCGGCCGGGTGATCGCCCTCGGCACCACGGTGGTGCGGGCCCTGGAGACCGCGGCCCGCACGCCCGGCACCCGGGGCGTCGCCCCGGCCGCCGGCTGGACCGAGCACATCGTGACGCCGGACCCGGCGAACCGGCTGCTGGCCGTGGACGGCCTGATCACCGGCCTGCACGAGCCGCGCTCGTCGCACCTGCGCATGCTGGCCGCGTTCGCCGGGACCGACTTGCTGCGCCGCTGCTACGCCGCCGCGATCGACCGCGGCTACCTCTGGCACGAGTTCGGCGACCTCCACCTCCTGCTCTCCTGAAAGGGCGCCGCTGGCCGCCCGCGAGCCCGCCGCTGGCCCGGTCGGCGGGCCACCGACCGGGATAGTTCGTGGTCAACGGCCCATCGACCGCATTGCGCCCCGGCGGCCTGGCCAGTCCCCCGCTCTCGGTAGCGTGGGCTGCGCCATGACCAGTTCGCCGATGACGCTCCTTGTCACACTGACCGGCCGGGACCGGCCGGGGGTCACGTCCCGCCTGTTCTCCGCGTTGTCGGCGCACGAGCTCAACGTGGCGGACGTCGAGCAGGTGGTGATCCGGGGGCGGCTGGTGCTCGGCGTGCTGCTGTACTGCGGCAGCGCGCCCGACCTGACCGCGATCCACCGGGAGGTAACCGCGCTGGCCGCCGACCTCGGGCTGGACGCGGAGATCACGGCCGGCTCGGCCGAGCCGCGCGGCCGCCGCGGCCGTCTGCACGTGACCGTGCTCGGCAGCCTGCTGCCCCCGGCCGCGATCGCGGCCATCGCCGGGCGGATCGCGGCCAGCGGCGCGAACATCGACCGGATCTCCCGGCTCGCGCACCGCCCGGTGACCTGCATCGAGTTCGACATCTCCGGGGCCGACCCGGCGTCGCTGCGCGCGGTGCTGGCCCGGGAGTCGGTCGAGCAGGGCGTGGACGTCGCGGTCCAGCGCGGCGGCCTGCACCGGCGGGCCATGCGCCTGGTGGTCATGGACGTCGACTCCACGCTGGTCAGCGGCGAGGCCATCGACCTGCTCGCGGCGCGCGCCGGGTGCGCGGCGAAGGTCGCCGAGCTGACCGCGGCCACCATGCGCGGCGACCTGGATTTCGCCGCCGCGCTGCGGGAGCGGGTGGCCCTGCTGGCCGGCCTCGACGTCGCGGTGCTCGAAGAGGTCCGCGCCGAGCTGCGGCTGGCTCCCGGCGCCCGCACGCTGGTCCGCACGCTCAAGCGGCTCGGCTACCGGTGCGGGATCGTGAGCGGCGGATTTACCCAGTTCACCGACGGGCTCGCCGCGGACCTGGGCCTGGACTACGCGGCGGCGAACACGCTGGAGGTCGCCGACGGCAAGCTCACCGGCCAGGTCACCGGGGCGATCATCGACCGGCCCGGCAAGGCGCGGGCGCTGCGCGACTTCGCGGCCTCCTGCGGCGTTCCGCTCAGCCAGACCGTCGCGGTCGGCGACGGGGCGAACGACCTGGACATGATCGCCGCGGCGGGCCTGGGCATCGCGTTCAACGCCAAGCCCGCGGTCCGGGATGCCGCCGACGCCTCGCTCACCGTGCCGCACCTCGACGCGATCCTGCACCTGCTGGGCATCTCGCGGGACGACGTGGAGGCCGCCGACGCCGAGGACGCCAGCCGAGCAGCGCGCGAAGAAGCGGCCAGCCCGGCCTGATCGTCTTTTGTTATTATTTGCGCCATCTGCGGGGGGCCGGGAAGAGAGGCTGCCATGCCGGATCAGCTCAGCGGGGGGCTGAAAATAGTGGTGACGGACTTCATGTACGCGGCGCCCGTGTTCCAGCAGTCAGGCACGGAGCTGGGCGACTTAACCGAGGCGATCGGCGAGTCGGTGGCCGGTCTGGGCAGTTTCTGGGGCAACGACCCGGCCGGCCGGGCGTTCGCCGGCTCCTACCTTCCGGCGCAAGACCAGATCTTTTCCCGCCTCGGGAGCGCGGCCGGCGCCGTGACCGGCGTGGGCGATGGCCTGCAGCAGATGGCCCGGAACTACGGCATCACCGAATACACGAACGCCTTCATGGCTGAGTCCCTGGCCCAGGCCGAGGCCAGCGACGTCGAATCGATCCTGTCGCAGAGGGTGCACCGACCGAACCTGCCGCCGCTGGTCCCCGGCGGCGGCACTCCAGGCTCGTCGGCGATGCCGCGTCCTGACCCGCGCCCGCAGGCCGCTCCTGGCCCGCTGCCTGCTCCGCCGACTCCCCGGCCACGTCCGGTGACCATCCCCCGTCCCGCGGCCAGCCCGACGCCCGATCCGCGGCCTGGCCCTCCGCCGAGCACACCGGTCAACATGGGGAACGGCTGGTGGGAGATCGGCATACCCTGGCCGGCGGCCAGCGAGGGCAGCCTGCTCGAGGCCGGTGACCAGTGGACGCGGCTGGGTAACGGCATCCTCAACATCACGGCGCCGGCCAACAGCCAGGCGGCCTCGATCGCCAGCAACAACGAGGGCAAGGCCGTCGACGCGTTCGAGAGCTACTGGAAGTCGTACGGCGGCAGCGGCGGCGAGCTTGACGGCCTGGCCCAGGCCTGCCACAGCGTGGCCCAGGCCTGCTACCGCTGCGCCGACACGGTGACCAGCACGAAGCGCAAGATCGAGGAGACGGTCGTCGAGGTCGGCGCGGTCCTGCTGGCGGGCGCGATCGCCTCGTTTTTCTCGGCCGGGGCCACCGGGGCGGCGGCCGATACGTTCGCCGCGGGCCTGATCGCGGGGGCCAGGGCTGTGCTGAGCTTCCTCTTCGACACCGCGGTGCCTGACATCGCCGCAGACCTGCTCACCGCGATAGCCCGGGTTGCCGCCCTGGCGATGGCGGGCGGTTTCATCACCGACGCCAACCTGCTGGCCGTCGACCTAGTCAAGACGGCGTTCGGCGAGGACCTTCCCCCCGTGGCCGAGCAGCTCATGGACGTTCTGCACGGCGCAGAAGGGGGGGCGGTCGCCGGCCCGCTAGGCGACCTGGGCGGCATGGCGGCGGAGAACGTGTCCAAGCAGCTCGAAGAGATCGGGGACGGCATCGCGTCAGGCCAGATCAAGGTGACCGACCCGGCCATCGCCGGAAAGTTCCTGTGGCTCGCCGACGTCTTCGCAGCGGGCGGGAAGGCTGCCGCCGACCTCACCGGCACCACGGCCGCTCAGCTTGTTGTCAACCACGAGTTCAGCATGAGGGACCTGACCACCGACTTCGTGAGTTCCAATATCGCCGAGGCGATCAGGGAGATGCAGGAAGAGGGAGGCTGAACGCCGGGACAATGGCCAGCTCACCGCTCTCCGTCAGCTTGACCTCCGTTCTCAGCGGCATCAACGCCGCGACGGCGGAGGCCGGAGTAGCGATCATCGGCGGGCTCATCGCGGCCCTCGCGCTGGTCCTGATCGCCGCCGTCTGGCGCAGCGCGCTGCTGAGTTTCCGGGGATCCCGGGCGCTAGGCACGGTGACCCGGACGGAGCCTGCCGGGCCGAGAATGTGCCGCGCGCACATCTGTTTCGCGGCGGGCGATGGCCGGGAGGTCAACGCGACACTGAACATGCCGCTGCGCACCCGGGCCGGTGACAGGCTCGAAATCCGGTATGACCCGGCCAGACCGGAGTCGCCGACGGACCGTTCGGCCCTGGCTACAGTCACACGCCTGCTGCCGCTGGCCGTCCTGGCCGCGGTCGGACTGGCCGGCGTGGCCGGAACCCTCTACACCTCGGCCCGGGGCGGGTTCGACGCCTTCTCCAACGGCTACGCCGTCGCGCTGTTCTCGGTGATCGCTGTGGTCGCCTTCTTTGTCAGTTATGTCCGCTACGGCGAGCGCCGTGTTCTCGGGCGGCCCGGCCCGACGGCGGCCGTGCCGCGCGGATCCGGGGCGGGCGCGGTTCTGGTGCCGATCCTCGTCGGCGCGATTATGCTCGCGTTCGCGGTGATATTCGCGGTGGGCACCTAACCCAGCAGGGAAGCACGCGTGAAAATACTGACCCGGGCCGCGGCGGGCTCGGCGCTGCTCGCCACCACGGTGAGCTGCGCGTCCTGTAGCTCGAGCGGCGCGGCCGACAGCACGCCCGCCCGCATACCGGCGCACGCGGGCGTCATCTCCGCGCTCCCGGCCGCATGCTCGCTGGTGAGCGCGGCCACGCTGAAAGCGCTCGACCTCCAGGCGAAGGGCATGGAGCAGCCGACCGCCCAGCGGGGCGGGGTGCTCGAGAAAACCTGCATCTGGGGAGCCTCAGCCCAGGCCGGCGGCCGATCGCTCACGGTCGTAGCGGACCTGTTCCCGGCCGCCGACGGCCAGACCTCGGTCGCGGCGGCCGAGAATCAGTTCCAGCAGAACACCAGCGACCAGGCGCAAGCGGACGGGGACCGGGGGCATGCCGTCTCCGGCCTCGCCAATCAGGCCTTCGTCGACCAGGTCACGCGCTCCCGCCTCAGCCAGGTACAGGTGGTGGCCAGGGACCAGAACGTGCTGGCCACGATCGCCTATAGCAGCCTCGGGACATCAGGCGGACCGAGTGTGGTGGCCCGCGCCGGCGGCGCTCTGACCGCGGCCCGCGCGGTGCTCTCCGCGCTGACCGCTTCCTAGGCGTCCGGGCCGCCCGTGGCCAGATCCACGCTCGGTCCCGTCCCGGACCGCGGGCTTGGCGTAGAACGCGATGCCCATCTGCTCGGGATCTCGCGGGACGACGTGGAGGCCGCCGACGCCGAGGACGCGGCCGGTGAGCCAGTCCTCCCGGCCTGAGGCATCCGTTAGTATTTCTGGCAATCTATGACGATCGCCGGAAGAGGCATCCTATGCCGGGTCTCAGTGGTGGGCTGAAGATCGTGATAACCGACTTCGCGCACGCGGCACCCGTGTTCGGGCAGGCGGGCACGGAGCTGGGCGACGTGGCGGAGGCCATCGGCGAGTCGCTCGCCGGGCTGGGCAACTTCTGGGGGAACGACGGGCCGGGCACGGCGTTCGCCAGCTCCTACCTTCCCTCACAGGCCGCCATCCTGTCGCGCCTCGGCAGTGCCGCCGGAGCCGTGAGCGGCGTCGGAGGCGGCCTCCAGCAGATGGCGGCCAACTACGGCATCACCGAGTACACCAACATGGGGATCGCGGAGTCGTTAGCTCAGGCCGAGGCCGGGGACGTGAGCTCGATCCTGTCGCAGAAGGTCAAACGGCCGAACCTGCCGCCGCTGCCGGTACCGGGCGGTTCGCCCCGCTCGTCAGGCTCGTCGGGGCCGCCGCACCCCGATCCGCGCGCGCAGGCCCCGCCCACCCCGCCGCCGACCACCCCGCCGCATCCGACGCCCAGTCCCTCGGGCCGCCCGAC
>Ga0102924_1002494_pt1 | contig 20054 bp, 14 predicted proteins | sample PaiPotPPM11metaG_FD_80116 | JGI IMG/M metagenome (GOLD analysis project Ga0102924, IMG submission 80116) | Iron sulfur acid spring bacterial and archeal communities from Banff, Canada, to study Microbial Dark Matter (Phase II) - Paint Pots PPM... ...
ATCGCCGCGTTCGGCCGGCGGAGGAGCCAGGCGATGGCCGCCACGGCGAGCGCCACCGGAATGCCGACGGCCGCCACCGTCGCGCGCCGCTCAAATGGAGTCAGTCTCGCGATGAGCAGCACCAGGGCCACCCACGCGACCGCTGCCACCAGGCCGTGCACGGCGTAGCGCGCCGCCCGGGCGCGCGCGGCCGCACGGCGGAGCTCTCGGATGATCGCGTCGAGCGAGCTCATGTGGTCACTTGACCCCGCCGTCGCCACGGGAGATGCCGGATTGGTGGCAGCAGGACGGCGCTCAGGATCAGCGCAACCAGCGAGATGATGAGCTGCATCGTGACCGTCGCCTGCCAGTACTGCCAGCCGCTGAAGAGCCCGCTCGGGATGGTGGTCCCACTGGGTTGCGGCGGGTTGAATGGCTGCCCGAACGCGCCCTTGCCGATCGGCACCGTGGTCATATAGCAGGACTGGGCGCCATTCGGCCCGGCGCTGCACGCCATCCCTCCGCCCTGCGCCATGGGGTAGATACCGTTGCGGACGCCATAGCCGTTGACCGGCCCATTCGTTCCAATCACGACCAGCGGCAGGATGGGGCTGAGGTAGGTGACGGCCGGCGGCGCCGGGGCCCTGGTGGCGTTGGGGTCGATGTTGGTGGGGAAGAGCAGCCCGAACAGCAAGCTGCCCGCCAGCAGGATGAAGGCGGCGCCATAGGCGGCGACGGTGGCCGGCAGCGTCCGCTTGAACGCTGTCGAGCAGGCGAGGCCGATGATGCCGAGCGTGAGGGCGGCGACCGCCGTCACCAGGAAGGCGGTGAGCACCTGGTCGAGCTCGATTCCGCCAAACAGGAAGACCAGACTGAAGATCGGCACCGAGAGCAGCAGGAGCAAGATCACGAACGACATCGAGGCCAGCAGCTTGCCCCAGAGGATGGAAAATGCGGGCAGCTTGGTCACGAACAGCAGGTCGATCGTCTGCCGCTCGCGCTCGCTGCTGACGGCGCCGGCGGTCAGCGCGGGTGTGATGAAGGCCAGAAGAACCATCTGGAAAAGGACCAGCCACAGGAACAGGATCTGGCCGTAGTTCGCGGCCTGCGCGCCGTTGAACGAGTTGCGGGCCGTCGATGCTGTCGAGGAAAAGATCGCCCAGCCGACGCCGCCCAACAGCAAGATGTACACCGTCATTGCCAGCGGCGACCGCCAGGTGCGCATCCTGGATCGGTACTCCTTCGAGACGATCGGGTTCCAGAGCGCGATCGCGATGCGGTTCATCAGATATCCTCCGACGTCGCTTTCATGAATGCGTCTTCGAGGCCGCCCTCGACCTCACTGAAGCCCGAGACCTTGATGCCGGCCGCGGTCAAGGCCTGCAGGATGCCGGCGGCGACAGCATCGTCGCCATCGTACTGGGCTTCGACCGCGCCGTTGACCATCATGACCTCGTGGACTGCGGCGAGGGGCTTGAGCACGGCGGCGGCTTCTTCCTTCTGGCCGAGCACCGTGATGCGGAGCCGCCGCCCGGTGGTCAGCTGCCGGATGACGTCCTGCACCGGCCCGGTCGCGCGCATCCGGCCCTGGTCGATGATGCCGATCATGGTGCAGAGCTCGGTGAGCTCGGGCAGGATGTGGCTCGAGATCACGATCGTTTTGCCCATGGTCTGGAGTTCTTTCAAGATTTCACGCATCTCGACGCGGGCCCGTGGGTCGAGGCCCGAGGCCGGTTCGTCCAGGAGCAAGACGGCCGGATCGTGGACCAGCGCCCGGGCGAGGCAGAGCCGCTGCTTCAAACCTCGCGACAGCGTATCGACGGCCTGGTCTCGACGGTCCGTCAGGCCGACCAATTCGAGCAGGTCGTCGGCGATCTTCTTACGGCGCGCTTTGGGCACGCGGTAGCAGGAGGCGTAGAAATCGAGATACTCACCCGCCGTCAGCTGGTCGTAGACGCCGAAGAAATCCGGCATGTAGCCAAGGCGCTCGTGCACCAGGCCGGGATGCTCGATGACGTCGGCGCCGTCGACCAGCGCCCGGCCGGAGGTCGGTTCGAGGAGCGCCGCCAGGATCCGCAGCGTCGTCGTCTTGCCTGCGCCGTTCGGTCCGACGAACCCGAAGATTTCGCCTTTGGGCACCTCGAACGAGACGTGGTCGAGTGCGGTGCGGCTGCCGTAAATCTTGGTCAGCCCCTCGACGGTAATCATTGGACCGTCCCCGACAGCGAGATGCTCCCCGCCAGCAGGCCGCCGCTGTTGGTGGTCAGGCGCAGCCGGATGAGGCCGGTGGATGGGTCGACCGCGCTGTCCGGCAGGGGGGTCGTCCCGTTGTCCTGGTAGGCGACGTCGGTCCAGGTGGCGTGGGTCCAGTCCCACACCTGGCCTGTGACCGCCGGTCCAGTTTGGGTGCCGTTCGTTGGTGGACCGAACTTCGGCCCGTAGGGATTCTGGGCGCTCACTGACACCGCCGTCAGGTGGGCGCCACCCGTAAGCGACGGGGCAAACTCGTAGGTGACGCTGCCGTTCTGCATCAGGAGCATCCCGGGCGGGCCTTGAGTCTGGGTGTCGCCCACGACCTCCACGATGCGGCCGCTGACGACGCCGGTCGGCAACGGTCCGGTACCAATATGGTCCACCGAAAGCGACAGGACGACCGCGCTCAGCGCCGTCGACCGGGGATGACTGCCATTCACACTGAGGCCCTGGAACGACTCATGGGTCCAGGCGACCAGCATCGGTGCGGCGGTTCCGGTTCCCATCCCCTTGAAGCCCACGCCGGTGGGCAGCAGGGAGAGGACCTGGGTCTTGGCAAAGTTGTCGCGGTCGGCCGCCGTCATTGTCGGCCCCCCGGGACCGTAACCGCCCTGGTAGATCCCGGATTGGTTGTAGATCCGCATATAGAGAGGTTGACCGAGCGACGTCCCGGCTTTGGGCGCCAGGCTCAGGCTCGCCGACCCGCCCGGCTTGAGCGCCCCGATGGTCTGAAAGTTATCGCCCGCGATCAGGACGGCGTCCGTGAACGTCACGCTCGAGTGATTCTCGATCGTTCCCCTGAGCTGGCCGTTGACGAGGGCCAGGTGGGCGGTCAGCTTGGGGGCCGTGGTGACGCCTTCGGTGGCGAAGCCGCCCAGCGCGAAGGCCGTCATCCCGGACAGCGTGACCTCATTGCTCGCCACGTTGACCCGCACGCTGCCCGCGTAGGCGTAGCCGTTGTTCGTGGCAATCGGACTGATGAGCAGGCGTTCGCCTCCGGTGCTCGCCTGGTAATCGCCCCGGCTGGGCGGGATGATGCCCGTATAGGTCTCCTGGTAGGCGTGATCTGACCCGGGCTCCACGTGAATGATCGCGATCTGGTTGGTCTGAACGGACCGGCCCTTGGTGAAGATGCCCGCGCCATAGGCGCCTCCCGCCGCGAGCAGGGCGATCAGCGGCACGGTCACCCAGGCCAAGGCGCGGCGCCGCATGGCGCCTAATACGAGATAGTTCACGGGCCCCACCAGGAGCACATAGATCAACACCAGCGCGCCGGTGAGTTGCAAGGACGGTAAATCGAGGCCTGGCAGGTTGCCAAGCACCGGCGTCAGGGCGCTGCTCCTGGTAGAGATCGACGTCTGAGAACCGAAACCCATCGGCGCCGGTCCCATCATCATGTAAGGGCCGTTCTGCGCCGAGCTTCCCTGCCCGAAGAAGGCGCGAGACATGACCTGACGCAGGATCGTCCGGTTCGTGCTTGCGACCGCGACCGGTTGCTGGTTCCAATCAAACGTCGACATCGTGACCTCGCCCGCGCCGAACGGGCGCTCCAGGATCAGCGGCTGACCGGCGTCGCTCAACCAGGCGACCCCATTGGTCACCGTCCCCGTCGCGATCTCGACCGCGGCCCCGCCCGTGGTCGTCGCATCGATCACCGTCGTGCCCGTGACCTGCAGCGGCAGGATCGTGGGCGGAAGGCCGGCAAGCGTCTTCCGCCAGGCGGCACCCGTGCCGACGAGCAGGTCGCCGCCGGTCGCCACATAATCGGCGATGGCGGCGCGCTGGCCGGCGGTCAGGCTATCCGTCGCGAAGTCGTCGATCACCAGGATGTCGAAGGCGCGTAGCGGAATCGACGAATCCGCGATGTCGTCGGGATGCAGATGCACGACGCGGGCCGCGATGCCGCCCGGATGGACGGCGGCGAAGTCGTCGAGCGCTGCACTCTGATCCGACAGCACGCCAATCAACGCCGATGTCGTGGCGCCGCTGGCCGAGTCCTGGGACACGGCGACCCGGCCCTGCTGCGTGATGCGGGCGGTGATGGTTGCCCCGGTGGTGTTCTCCACCAGGTAGAGGCGCACGCGTTTGCTCGCGCCGCTGGCGAGGCTGATCGGCTCTTCGTAGATGGTGAAGCCACTGACCCCGGGCTGGGCGTTCAGGGATTCCTGGACCTCGAGCATGCCGTCCACGCCCGCGCCGGTATTCCGGGCGTCGATCGTCACCGGCATCCAGGCGCCGGCCTTGACCACGTCCTGGTAGCCGGCGTGGACGGTCAGCGTGATCGGGTTGTTGGCCGCCTGGCCCGGGACGGCGGCGATCGGGAGGGCAAGCGCGGCCAGCATGGCGGCGAGGCCGATCCGCGCGGGCAGGTGCCGTCCCCGGAGACGCATCTCGCTCAGTAAGACGCCCGGCGGCCTGAAAAGTTCCGTTCGGGCAGTATGGTCGGCACCTGCGGGGCCGTCAATCGGCATCCGGCCCAGGCTAGTCAGCCGAAATGGACCGAGAGTGGCGAGTTCGAGGGCTAGAAGCGAACTGCCGGAGGAGGGACTCGAACCCACACGGACTTACGCCCAGGCGCTTTTGAGGCGCCCTCGTCTACCATTCCGACACTCCGGCGGCGCCCGGCGAGTATATCCGAGTATGTGCGTTGGGAACTTATTAGCAATGGTTGCGTCTAAAGGCAGGAATCGCTAAATGGACGATCGCGACCTGGTGGGCCGGGCCCGCCGGGGCGATCCGGAGGCGTTTACCCAATTGATGATGCAATACCAGGTGCCGCTCTACAACATGGCGCTGCGGATGGTCGGCAGGCCGGACGATGCCGCCGACATCGCGCAGGAGGCGTTTACGCGCGCCTGGGTAAAGATTCGGACGTTGCGTGACGCCCCCTTCAAGTCCTGGCTCTTCCAGATCGCGGCGAACCTGTGTTACGACCATTTCCGGCGCGGCCGGCGATACGGCGAGATGCCCGACGAAGAATCCAACAAAGTCATTGGCCTGGGCATCCTGACCCCGGATCCGCAGGAGCGCGCCGAAGCGAGCGAGCGTAACCGGCTGGTTCGCGCAAGTATCGAGGCGTTGGATCACGACATGCGCCTGGCGATTATCCTGCGCGACGTCAACGGCATGGCCTACGACGAGATCGCCGGCGTGCTGGGCGTGCCGTTGGGGACCGTCAAATCTCGGATTGCCCGCGCGCGCGCGCAGGTCCAGGAACACCTCCAGCGGTATCCGGATTTCTTTCCGTCGACCCGGGAGGATGCCCATGCCGAGTGAGTCGCGCCTCCCCGCCGAGCCGACGCTCGAAGAGCTATCGGCCTATCTCGATCACGAGCTGGACGACGACGCCAAGGCGCGTGTCGCCGGGCACGTGGCCGGGTGCGCCGGCTGCCAGGCGCGTCTCGATGGGCTACGCCAGACCGCATATGCGATTCGAGCGTTGCCGATGGAGACCCCGCCACGGACGTTCACGATCCCGGCAACGCGGCGCGAGTCATTTCGCTGGGCGCCGGTCGCCGGCTGGATCGGCGGCGTTGCGGCGGCGATGCTGATCATCGTCGTGGGCGTCACGCATGTGCCGTTTCATCCGGGCGCGACGAGCAGCGCGGGCTCGACGAGCCCCGTCAGCGGAGGGCTGGCCCAGGGTGCCGCCCCCCTGAGCAATAAAGGCGCCGCGGCTCCAACAGGCAGTCCTGGCACCGTCTCGGCTGACAACAGCAGGGCATTCGCGGCGCGTAACACAGTGACGGTTATCGACCCGCGCAACGATGCGCGCCGCCTGAGTTTGATGATCAACGCTGATGCCTATGCTACGGATGGGTGGATCGTCGTGGACGGAACGATGAGTGGCGACTCGTCGGCCAACGTTGGACAAATCCGCCTGGTGCTGCGCCGCGGCAGCTACGGCGTCGAGCTTCCGCTCCCGCAGCAAACCTTTACGAACTCCGACAGCATCGGGTTTGAAGGCACCGACTCGATCGCAGCGTTGCGGCTCCCGAACCCAGTTTCGGGGACCTATACGCTTAGCGCAACCTGGACGGCAACCGACGGCTCCGGTGTGACACTCTTCGCCGAGCTGCCGGTGACGATCAAGTAGCCGGCGGCTAGGACTTTTCGGGCGGCGGCCCCTCGAGGTCGGGCAGGTCCATGCTATTGATCAGCTCTTTGAAGATCGAGAGCCGGTCTTCTTCTTCCTCTTCTTTTTCGGGGAAGACGCCGGCCTTGTCGAGCACGTCCTGCGACACCAGGATCGGACAGGTCATCCGGACGGCCAGGGCGATCGCGTCGCTCGGCCGGGAGTCGATCTCGACTTCCTTGCCGTTCACGGCGAGAAACAATCGCGCGAAGAAGACTTCGTTCGTCAACGAGGTCACCTGGATTTTCTTCAGGCGCATCTCCGCGCTTTGAAGAATATTGGCAAGCAGATCGTGCGTAATCGGCCGCTCCGGGGTAATTCCTGTGATTTTCAGGGCAATCGCGTTGGCTTCGTAAATGCCAATCCAGATGGGCAAGTATCGGTCGGTCTCTTTTTCTTTCAGGATCACCACGTGCTGCCCGCTGGGCATGTGGACACGGATGGAGTCGACCTGCATTTCGACAAATTTCGCCATCCTGAATTCGAGCCTATCTTATCATCGGGTTTTTCCGACAAAGCCAACGGTTGCAGGATTCCGGCGCGCCTAAACTTTGATCGTGACAGCGCCACAGGACGAGCCAAAAGAGAGGCCGCGGGTCATCCTCATCGACGGCCACTCGCTCGTGTACCGGGCCTTCTTCGCCCTCCCATCTTTGACCGACCGGGAGGGCCGGGTGGTCAATGCGGCCTACGGGTTCACGTCGATGCTCTTATTGGCGCTCCAGGAACACCCGGACTACGTGCTGGCATCGTTCGACCTCGGCGGCCGGACGTTCCGGCACGAGGAGCTGGCGCAATACAAGGCGACTCGGCGGCCGACCCCGCCCGAGCTGTCGCCGCAGTTTCCCCTGACGCGTGACATCGTTCGGGCGTTTGGCATCCCGATTTACGAAGTCCAGGGGGTCGAGGCGGACGACGTGATCGGCACCCTTGCGAGGCAGGCCCGCGAGCAGGGCTTGCACAGCACCATCGTCACCGGCGACCTGGACGCGCTACAGCTCGTCAATGAGGACGTCTTTGTGCTGACGAGCAAGCGGGGCGTGTCAGAGACGATTCTTTACACGCCGGACCGCGTTCGCGAGCGCTATGGCCTCGAGCCCATCCAGACCGTCGATCTCAAGGGCCTGGTTGGCGACGTGTCGGACAACATCCCGGGCATTCGCGGCATAGGCGAAAAGACGGCCATCAAGTTGATCCAGGAATTCGGCTCGGTCGAGAGCCTCGTCGAGAACCGCGCCAGGGTCAGCCCGCCGAAAGTCCAAAAGCTGCTGGATCAGCACTGGGAGCAAGCCTTGCTGAGCAAGAAGATGGCGACCCTCCTGCTCGACGTCAACGTCACGCTTGATTTAAGCCACGGCTCGGCCAAGGACTACCGCCCGGATGCGGCTCGCACCATCCTGTCCGACCTGGGGTTCCGCAGCCTGGCGGCACGGGTGCCGACCACATGGAGCGACGGCAGCACCATGTCGGCGCCACCGATCTTTGCCCCGCCCGGTCGGGAACAGGGCAGGCTTCCCCTCGACGGCGAACCGGTGCGGCAACCCGCCCAGTCGACGCTGGCGTTGGAGGCGCCGCCAACCGAAGTCGTCACGGTCGTCCGCGAGACAACCGATCTTGAACGATTGATCGCTGCCTTTGCGGCGGCCGATCGCGTCGGCTTCCAGGTCGTGACGCTCGACGACGTGCCGAGACACGGTCGGATCGCCGCCCTCGTGGTTGGCCTGGACGAACGCGAGATCTTTTACGTGCCGGTTGCGCACGAGCAGGAGCGCTGCCTCGAGGTGCGTGATGTGCTTCAGCGCTTTGGCCCCAGCCTCCAGAGCGCGAAGCCGTCGAAGCTGGGCTTCAATCAAAAGGCCGATTACCTGGCGCTGCGTGCCCACGGCATCGAGCTGCGGGGCGTCGATTGGGATCTGCTGGTCGCGGCCTATCTCCTGAACTCTGGGGTGCGTTCGCCAAGCCTGGAGGCGTTAGCCTCTGACGTCTTGCATCGCTCGATCGAGGGGCGGGAGGCCCTGTTCGGCAGCGGAAAGACAGCCATGACCTGCGACCAGGTCGACGTCATGCGGGCCGCGGCATTCTTCGGTGATCGGATGCGCGTCATGCTGGAGCTCGCGCCGAGACTCGAGTCCGAGCTCGACCGGCTCGGCAACGCCGAATTGTTCCGCGATCTCGAAATGCCGCTGGTGCCGGTACTGGCCGAAATCGAGATCGCGGGCGTGGCGATCGATCTGCCCTACCTGCAACAGGTGTCGCGCGAGCTGTACGAGCAATTGCAGCGCCTGGACCAGGAGATCGCCGATGTGGCGCACGGGCCGATCAATGTCAACTCGCCGCAGCAACTGGCGAGATTTCTCTTTGAAGACCTGAACCTCCCCGGTGGGCGCAAGACAAAAAGCGGCTACTCGACGGACGCGAACGTGCTCGAGGGCCTGCGCGACCAGCACCCGGTCGTCGGGAAGATCCTGGAGTTTCGTCAATTGAGCAAGCTCAAAGGCACCTACGTCGATGCCCTGCCGTTGCTGGTCGACCCGCGAACCAAGCGCGTGCATACCAGCTTCAATCAAACCGTCGCCGCCACCGGCCGCCTGTCGTCCTCTGATCCCAACTTGCAGAACATTCCCATCCGAACTGAAGTTGGTCAGAAGGTCCGGCGTGCCTTTGTGCCCAGCCGGCCCGGCGATGTCTTGCTCTCGGCTGATTACTCGCAAATCGAGCTGCGTGTCCTGGCGCATATGACCGACGATCCGATGCTGGTCGACGCGTTTGCCCGCGGCGAAGACATTCATGCTCGGACCGCGGCCGAAGTCTTCGGCATCCCGCAGGACCAGGTCACGGCCAACCAGCGGCGTCTGGCCAAGGTCGTCAATTTCGGTCTGTTCTACGGCCTCAGCGACTTCGGCCTCGCCCGAGACACCGGCATGTCGACGGAAGAGGCGCGGGCGTTCATCGACGCCTATTTCCGTGCCTACAACCGGGTTCGGGAATTCCTCGAAGGCATCAAGATCCAGGCCCGCGAGCAGGGCTATGTCGAGACAGTGCTGCATCGCCGGCGCTATATCCAGGACATTCGATCGCCGAATCGCATGCTGCGCCAGGGCGCTGAGCGGATCGCCATCAACATGCCGGTGCAGGGATCCGCGGCCGACATTATGAAGCTGGCCATGATCAGATTATTTGGGTATCTTCGGGGGGAGCGTCTCGAGAGCCGAATGATCCTCACCGTGCACGATGAACTGGTCTTCGAAGTCCCACCCGGCGAGCGGGATCGTCTGATCGAAGTCGTGCCCGACCTGATGGCCACCGCCTATCCACTCAAGGTGCCACTGCAAGTCGATCTCAAGCTCGGTCCCAACTGGCAGGACATGGAGCGGGTGCGGCTGGTTGCAGCCAAAGCCTGAATGCCCGAGCTTCCCGAAGTCGAGACCATCGTGAGAGACCTGCGGCCGCAGCTCGCCGGTCGCCGTATCGAGTCGGTGCAATTAACCCGCGACCCAGCGATTCGGGGGCGCCTCGTGCGCTATCCGAATCCAACGAAGTTCATCCGCAGCCTGCGCGGAAGGACGATCAGGTCCGTCGAGCGACGCGGTAAATATCTGGTCATGCCACTGGATCACAATGGCCAGCGACTGGTCGTCCACCTCGGGATGACCGGGCACCTACGGGTGTGGGAACCGGAGGAGGCGCCGGTCAAGCACACGCACTTCCGGGCCTTGCTCGACAGCGGCCTGGAGTTGCGGTACGACGACCCGCGCCAGTTCGGGCGGCTGCTGCTCGGCACCCAGGAAGACCTGGTGGCCGGCCGCGCCTTCCCCGCAAAACTCGGCCCGGAACCGATCCACGGCGACCTGACCGAAGCCGAATTCGAAAAGATCGTCAAGTCCCGGCGGCGGCCGATCAAAGCGGCCTTGCTCGATCAGTCGTTCCTCGCCGGTGTCGGCAATATCTATGCCGACGAGGCATGTTTTCGGGCCGGAATCCGTCCTAGCCGGTGGACGCATCGGCTCACGGCTCGTGAACGCCGGGCGCTCTACTCGTCGATCCAGGAGGTTCTGGAAAACAGCATTGCGGCACGAGGCTCGTCGATCATCAATTACGTCGACGCCTTTGGGCTCCGCGGGACCAACCAGGAGAAGCTGCTCGTCTACGGACGAAGCGGCGAGCCCTGTGTGAAATGCGGGACGCCATTGCAGGGCACCCGCCTGGCCGGCCGCGGCACCGTCTACTGTCGCAAGTGCCAACGCTAACCCGCCCGCGCTGGCCGGCTCTCAGCCGCCGCCTGATGATCACGGCGGGCGTCTTCGCGGCGGCGTTTCTCCTGATTGCGGTGCTGGTCAGCATCGGCGCCTTCGGCCGGACTAACTTGCGACTGACCCACTACATGCAGGGTCGTGGCAGCTTCGCCCAGGACCTTGGGCTCGGTATCTTCGCCTACCTGGGCAGCATCGAGCTGACGCTGGTGATCGGCGCCCTGATCGGACTCGCTCTCTTTCGTGGGCTGCGCCTGCTGGCCGTGCTGCCGGTGGCCGTGATCCTGGTCGCCTCCGGGCTCGAATTCCTGGGCAAGCTGGTCGTTCCCAGTGTGGCGCCCGGCAAAGCCTTGCAGCGTTTTCCGGACATTCTGCCGTCGCTTGGTCACCACGTCGGGAAGTACTCGTTTCCCAGTGGCCATGTGCTGCGCGCGACGATTGCCTACGGCCTGCTCCTCTACCTCGCCGAGCGCTGGGAACTCTTCGGCCGCGATAGCTCGCGCCTCAGCCCGGTGTTGGTGTTGGTTGTCTTTCTGGTCGGTTACGCCGTCGTGTACCTCGGGTGGCACTGGTTCTCCGACGCCGTTGGAGGGTTCCTCCTGGGCCTGACGCTGCTCTTTGGCCTGATCGCCTACCTGGAGCGCAAGCGGACCGTCAACCCCGGCCACGCCCCCGTCGACGACTAAGGGCCGCCGCTCATCCCGTAGGCGATGTAGTCATCCGGTCCTGTCTTGATGTAGACCGTCATCGCGCACGGCAGCGGTCCAGAAGTTGGGGTTTCGTGGCGAAGGCCGGCCGGCGGCTTAGCGAAGATCGGCGCGCCAATGGGGGTTGTTCCCACCTGAAGAAACGGAAAGACGCCCAGGCCATTCCCCCTGGAGTCAATTTGGGCTCGGGTGAAGTGCCATCCGGGGTAATATCGCCGGTCACAGTAATCGATTCGATTGGGCTGCGCCATCGGATTCCACGTGCCGAAGGCGGCCCGGCCGTAGGAGATCCAGCCGACCACCACGAGTCCCACCAGCGCCACCGCGATCACCCCGGCCCGCTTGAGGAGGCGTCCCACAGCGCTGGGAAAACGGCGGTTTGAGCGAGGAAGTTTCGGCCCCGGCAAGAGTGGTTAGACCTCTTTAAGTTGCCGCAGCCCCGAACTTACAATTAAGACGTGCCAAAGTTCTCGTTTACGGCTGGCTTCTCCCCGGCGGGCGGCCAGCCGGAAGCTATTAGGAAGCTTGCCGAAGGGGTCGACAAGGGCCAAAAACACCAGGTCCTGCAGGGCGTGACCGGCTCCGGCAAGACGATGGTGGTCGCCCAGATGATCCAGGAGATCCAGCGGCCGACCCTCGTCATGTCGCCGAACAAGACCCTCGCCGCCCAGCTGTGCAGCGAGTTCCGGGCGTTCTTCCCGCAGAACGCCGTCGAATACTTCGTCAGCTACTACGACTATTACCAGCCGGAGGCCTACATCCCACGGAGCGATACCTACATCGAGAAAGACTCGTCGCGAAATGACGAGATCGACCGGCTTCGGCAGTCCGCCACCCGGGCGCTGCTCACCCGGCCTGACGTCATCGTGGTGGCGAGCGTTTCGTGCATCTATGGCGTCGGGTCGCCCGAGGATTACCTCGGCGAGTCCGTCGAGATCCATGCCGGGGAGGGTTTTCGTCGCGACATTTTCCTTCGCAAACTGACCAACCTGCAGTACCAGCGCAACGACGTCGACTTCGGGCGGTCGCGCTTCCGAGTGCGCGGCGATACGGTCGACGTCCAGCCGTCGTACGACCAGATCGCGACCCGGATCCAGTTCAACGGCGACGAGGTGGAACGGATCGTCCAGCTCGACCCGCTCACGGGCGAGATCATCGGCGAGGTCGAGGCCTTCCAGGTCTTCCCCGCCACGCACTATGTGACGCCGCGGGAGAAACTGCTGCGGGCGCTCGACGCCATCAACGACGAACTCGAGGAGCGCGTCGCCTGGTTCGAAAGCCAGGGCAAGCTGCTCGAAGCCCAGCGGCTCAGGCAGCGAACCATGTTCGACCTGGAGATGATGCGGGAGACCGGCAGCTGCGCCGGCATTGAGAACTACTCGCGGCACCTCACCGGCCGGCGTCCCGGGCAGGAGCCCTACACCCTGATGGACTTTCTTCCAAAGGACACCCTGATCGTGGTCGACGAGTCCCACGTCGGGGTGCCGCAAATCGGCGGCATGTACGGCGGCGACCGGTCCCGCAAGATCCCGCTGGTCGACTATGGCTTCCGGCTGCCGTCGGCGCTCGACAACCGGCCGCTGACGTTTGCCGAATGGGAACGCAAGGTACAACAGGTGGTCTACGTCTCCGCCACTCCAGGCCCGTACGAAGAAGAGCGCTCCCAGCAGACGATCGAGGTCGTCATCCGGCCCACGGGTCTCGTCGACCCAACGGTCGAGGTGCGTCCGACCACCGGTCAGATCGACGACCTGCTGGGGGAGATCCACAAGCGGGTCGACAAGAAGCAACGCACGCTGATCACCGTGCTGACGAAAAAGATGGCGGAAGACATGACGGACTATCTGCGCGAGATGGGCATCAAGGTGAACTACCTTCACTCCGACGTCGATACCCTCGAGCGGGTCGAGATTCTGCGCGACCTGCGGCTGGGCGTCTACGACGTCCTGGTCGGCATCAACCTGCTCCGCGAAGGCCTCGACCTGCCGGAGGTCGCATTGATCGCCATCCTCGACGCCGACAAGGAGAGCTACATGCGCGACGCGCGCTCCCTGATCCAGACAATCGGGCGGGCGGCTCGCAACGTCGAAGGCCACGTCATTCTCTACGCGGATGGCGTCAGTGGCTCGATGCAGCGCGCCATCGATGAGACGGACCGCCGTCGCAATATTCAGATCGCCTACAACGAGGAGCATGGCATCACGCCGGCCACGATCATCAAGGCGGTCTACAACCTCGAGCGGCAGCAATCGAAAGCCATCGAAGACACGATCGCCACCCTGGCGTCCGGGTTGCCCCCGGATGAGATCGAGCGCCTGATCAAAGATCTCGAACGCCAAATGAAGAAGGCGGCCCGCGACCTGCAGTTCGAACGCGCCGCCGAGCTGCGCGACCGGCTGGTGGCGTTGCGGCGCGATGCCATGGAATACCGAGACTCCCTGCCGCCGGCGGCCGCGGCCGAGTCGGGCCAGTGGCACAAGCCGAAGACGAGTCGAATGAGGGCGAAGGTCCGTGGGTAAGTCAAAGAAGACAGCCGTGCAGCACACCGAGATCGTCATCCGGGGCGCCCGCGAGCACAACTTGAAGGACGTCGACCTCACCATCCCGCGTGACAAGCTCGTCGTCTTCACCGGGCTTTCGGGGTCGGGGAAGTCGTCACTGGCCTTTGACACCATCTACGCGGAAGGACAGCGTCGTTATGTCGAGTCCCTGTCGTCGTATGCCCGCCAGTTCCTCGGTCAGATGGACAAGCCCGACGTCGATCAGATCGATGGGCTGTCGCCGGCAATTTCGATCGATCAGAAGGGAACCAGCCATAACCCGCGGTCGACCGTCGGCACCGTCACCGAGGTCTATGACTACATGCGCCTGATGTGGGCCCGCATCGGCCACCCGCACTGTCCGATCAGTGGCCACGAGATCACCCGCCAGACGACGGAGCAGATCGCCGACAAAGTCATGGAGCTGCCGGAAGGGAGCCGGGTGATGATCCTGGCGCCGGTGGTTCGGGACCGCAAGGGCGAGCACCACGACGTGCTGGGCGAGGCGCGCAAGTCCGGCTTCGTCCGCGCCCGCGTCGACGGCAACCTGTACGAGCTGACCGAGCGCATCACCCTCGACAAGAACAAGAAGCACAACGTCGAGATCGTGGTCGACCGGCTGGTGATCGACAAGCTGGGGATCAGCCGGCTGCGCGAATCGGTCGAGACTGCGGCCAAGATGGCGTCGGGCCTGGTGCTGGTGGTGCCGACCGATGGCAAGGGCGAGGAGCTGCTCTTCAGCCAGAATTTCGCCTGCCCCTACGACGGCTTCTCCATGGAAGAGCCCGCGCCGCGGAACTTTTCATTCAACAACCCGCATGGTGCCTGCCCGGCGTGTACCGGGCTGGGCAGCAAGCTCGAGATCGACCCGGACCTGGTCATCCCGGACAAGAACCGGCCACTCAGCGAGGGCGCGATCCGCAGCCTAGGCCGCTCCTCCTACTTCTACAACGACCTGGTCGAGGCGGTTGCGCGCCGCTACAAGATCCCCATGGACAAGCCGTTCGGCAAGCTCACCGTCAAGGAGAGGCAGATCATCCTCTATGGCAACGACGGCGATCCGCTGCGCGTGAAGTATCAGACCAGCGAGGGACAGCGGCGCTGGTACGAGACCTCGTACGAGGGCATCATTCCCAACCTCGAGCGGCGGCATCGCGAGACCGAGTCCGAGTTCATCCGCGCGGAGATCGAGCGGCTGATGACCCCGCGGCCCTGCCCCGTCTGCAAAGGAAAGCGGCTCAAGCCGGAATTCCTCGCGGTCACGGTGGCCGATCGCTCGATCATGGACGTCTGCGACCTCTCGATCACGGCCGCTCAGGACTGGTTTACCAAGCTCCAGCTCTCCGAGCGCGAGCTGCTGATCGCCCGCGCCATCCTCAAGGAGATTCGCGAGCGGCTGCAATTCCTGGTCGACGTGGGCCTCGACTACCTGAGTCTGGCCCGCGCGGCCGACTCGCTCTCGGGCGGGGAGGCGCAGCGGATCCGGCTCGCCACCCAGATCGGCTCCAAGCTGATGGGCGTGCTCTACATTCTTGATGAGCCGTCGATCGGCCTGCACCAGCGCGACAATCGAAAGCTGATCACCACGCTGCTGACGCTCAGAGACATCGGTAACACGGTCATCGTCATCGAGCACGACGAAGAGACGATGCGGACGGCCGACTTCATCGTCGACATCGGGCCCGGCGCCGGCGAGCACGGGGGGAGGATCGTCGCCACCGGCACCTTCGATGACATCCTGAAGTCACCCGAGTCGATCACGGGCGCGTTCCTGCGCGGCGAGCGGTCGATCCCGCTACCGACGCGGCGCCGCAAGGGCAACGGGCAGATGCTGGTCGTCCGCGGCGCAACCGAGAACAACCTGAAGAACATCGATGTGTACTTCCCGTTGGGCAAATTGATCTGCGTTTCCGGTGTCAGCGGGTCGGGCAAGAGCACGCTAGTGAGCGACATTCTGTACCGGCGCCTAGCGCAGCACTTCTACCGCGCGAAAGACCGCCCGGGAACCGCCCGCGAGGTTTCCGGACTCGGCTTCATCGACAAGGTGATCAATGTCGACCAGTCGCCGATCGGCCGGACGCCGCGGTCGAACCCGGCGACCTACACGGGTGTATTCACGTACATCCGGGAACTGTTCTCCGAGATGCCGGAGGCGCGGGTGCGCGGCTACAAGCCGGGCCGGTTCAGCTTCAACGTCAAGGGCGGCCGCTGCGAGAATTGCGAGGGCGACGGCATCATCAAGATCGAAATGCATTTTCTGCCGGACGTCTACGTGCCCTGCGAAGTCTGCAAGGGGAAGCGCTACAACAAAGAGGCGCTCGAGGTGACTTACCGCGGCAAGACCATCGCCGACGTGCTCGACCTGAGCGTCGAGGAGGCGACCGAGTTCTTCGACCGCATCCCCAAGATCAAGCGCAAGCTGCAGACCCTCTGCGAGGTGGGTCTCGGCTACATCCGCCTCGGGCAGCCGGCGACCCAGTTGTCGGGCGGCGAGGCGCAACGAGTCAAGCTCACGGAAGAGCTCAGCCGGCGTGACACGGGGAAGACCTTCTATATCCTCGACGAGCCGACGACGGGCCTGCATTTTGCCGACATCGAGCGACTGCTCAACGTGCTCCATCGCCTCGTCGACGCCGGCAACACGGTGGTCGTCATCGAGCACAACCTCGACGTGCTCAAGACGGCCGATCACATCATCGACCTGGGCCCGGAAGGTGGGGATAAGGGCGGCGAAGTCGTCGCCGCCGGCACCCCGGAGGAGATCGTCCGCAACCGCCGGTCCTACACCGGCCAGTACCTCAAGCGTGTCCTCGACCCGGAGCTCGCGATAGCCTAAGGACGTGGCGACCGCGACCCAGCAGGCAACTCCGATCACGGAGCGGCCCGAATATCTTCGAGAACGATTGAAGGCGCTGCCGGAGACCCCGGGCGTCTACCTGATGCGCGACGCCCAGGGCCGGGTGATCTACGCCGGCAAGGCGCTCAGTCTGCGCAATCGGGTGCCCAACTATTTCCAGGCCTCCAGCGTCTTGCCCGAGCACATCGCCGCCATGGTCGCGCGGGTCTACGAATTCGAGGTGATCACCACGGCGACGGAGAAAGAGGCGCTGGTGCTCGAGCAGACGATGATCAAGCGCCATCGTCCCCGGTTCAACATCCGGCTCCGGGATGACAAGAACTATCTCTACATCAAGCTGCCCCTCAACGAAGACTTCCCGCGCATCACCCTGGTCCGCCGGCCTGCGAACGACGGCGCGAGGTACTGGGGGCCGTATACGCACGCGATCGCGCTCCGCACGACGTTGAAAACGGTCCGGCGTGTCATCCCCTATCGGAGCTGCAAAGACTCGGAGTTCGCGCTTGGACGCCCCTGCTTTTACTACCATCTCAATCTTTGCTCCGCGCCATGCGCCGGCTTCATCAACCGCGAGGACTACCACGAGCAGCTGAACCAGGTGGCGAGTTTCCTCGATGGGCGCTCCGACCATGTCGCGAAGCGGCTCAAAGAGCAGATGCAGGCGGCGGCCGACAAGCTGGAGTACGAGGCGGCGGCTCGCTACCGGGACCGCCTCGACGCCATGGAGCGAATGGCGGAGCGCCAGAAAGTGCTGGCGATGGGCCGGTACGACCAGGATCTCTTCGGCCTGGCGCGAGCCGACGGCCAGGGATCGGTCCGTGTGTTCAGCGTGCGCGAGGGCAGACTGTCCGGCTCCGAAAACTTCGAGCTCGTCGGACTCGACAAAGACCAGACGGATGCCGACATCCTGAATGCCTTTGTCAGCCAGTACTACGTGAACGCCACCCACATCCCGAAAGAGGTCTTCGTCCCGGCCGCGCTTCCCGACCGAGAGCTGATCGAGCAGTGGCTGAGCGAACGCCGCGGGAGTAACGTGACCGTCCGCGTTCCGCAGCGCGGCAAGCAGCGCGAACTGCTGCAACAGGCCGCCGCCAATGCGCAGGAGACCATGCGCCAGCTGCGCATCAAGCTGGATTACGATGCCGATCGGACGGCCTCGCTGCTCAACGACCTGCAGGCCCGGCTGGCCCTGCCGAGCCTCCCGGTCCGCATCGAGTGCTATGACATTTCGAACATCCAGGGCAAGTACCCGGTCGGCTCGATGGTTGTCTTCGAGGACGGCCGACCCAAGCCGGCCCACTACCGGCACTTCAGGATCAAGACGGTCCAGGGCGCGAACGACTTCGCCATGCTGCAGGAGGTGCTCCGCCGGCGCTTCAGCCGGCACGCCCGGTCCGAAGAGGGGATCCCCGAGGAGCCAAGTTTCAGCCGCCTGCCCGACCTGGTCCTGATCGACGGCGGCAAGGGCCAGCTGTCGGCCGCGCGCGAGGTGATGGAATCCATGGGGCTTGACTCGGTGTCGACCTTCGGCCTGGCCAAGGAGCAGGAGGAGCTGTTCCGGCCCGGCCAGAGCGAGCCGATCCGTCTGCCCATCGACTCGGAGGCCCTCTTCCTCGTGCAGCGGCTCCGCGACGAGGCGCACCGGTTCGCCATCACCTTCCACCGGGTGGTCCGGAAGAAGGATGCCTTTGTCTCGGTCCTGGACGGGATTACCGGCCTGGGACCGGTGCGACGCCGGGCGCTGCTCCGGCAGTTCGGCAGCATCGACACCATCCGAAGCGCGACGGTCGAGGAATTGATGGCGGTGAAGGGGATCACCCGGCCCGTGGCCGTCGCCATCAAGGAGATGCTCTGAGATAATTCGAGCCGTGGATCGGCCGGTCCCCCGTTGCTCGTTTTGTGGCAAGAAGCAGGGTGAGGTCCGGCTGGTGGCCGGCCCCAGCGGCGTCTATATCTGCAACCTGTGCGTCGCCCTCTGCAACGAGATCCTGGCTCAGGACGCACCGCCGGAGCAGCCCCAGCCGCCCGGAAAGCCCGGTCAGTGGTCCGGCCGGCTGATCAGGACCGAAGTCACGTCCGGCTAGCCCCGAACCGGCCCCTGGGCCAAAAATGGCCAAGGTGCCAGCCACGCCGCACCTCACCGTTATAGGGGCGTGCCGGACTCGCCGAACCTGTCAAGCGCGCTCGGCGACACCGTCGACCACGGGCGGCAGTTCCTCGCGCGCGTCGAATCGTTAGCCGAGACCCTGTCGGCCGAACTGGCCAGCCACGAAGAGGCGGCCCGTCGGTGGGCCAGCGAGCGGCAAGCCACCAACGCCGAGGCGGAGAAACTGCGCGCCCAGGTCGAGGCCCTGAACGCGACCCTGGGGGACGTTCGCAAGACGGTCCATCGGGTCGAACAGGAGCGCGACCAGGTCACCGCCGATCGTGACCAGGCGCGGCAGGCTGTCGGGGCCGCCGAGCGAGAGCTTGGCGGCACTCGGGACCGGCTGGCGTCGGCCGAGCAGGAGGCCACGCGGCGTCAGGCCGAGCTCGCTGGCGTCACCGCAGACCTGGCCAGGCTGCGCGAGCAACTCACTGTCGTCACGAAAGATCGGGATGCGCTCCAGGCCGACCAGATCGAGTGGGGCCTGGACCGCGAGCAGCTGCTCGCGGAGCAGACCCGCGTGCACGAGCGCCTTGCCGAGGTCGACCGGGACCTGGCTGCCCAGCGGGCCGAGTACCAGGCGCTCGTCGGGCGCCATGCCGAGCTCACCGAGCAGTCGAACAAACTGGCGACCGATTGGGTGACCCGCCGGACCGCGCTGGCGGCCGAGATCCATGCGCAGAACGAAGAAATGGAGCAGGTCCGCAAGCTGCTCCAAGAGAGCCAGGAGCGGGAACGGCGAGTGGTCGGCCTGCCGCAGGCCCCGGCCGCGGCGGCGGCGCCAAGCGCCGATCAGAGTCACCTCATCAACTCTCGGCTCAATGCGCTGGTCGGCTTCTCCAGCGTCCTGCTCGACGAACGCGCGCATCCGCTGACCGTTGAGGAGCGGCGCGAGTACCTCAAGTATCTGCATGACAGCGCGGTAAAACTGACCGAGGCGGTTCGGGCCTTGACCGGCGTCCATGCCCCCGCAGAGGTTGCGCCCGTGGTGGACCGCGAACGCCGGCCGCCCGACATCCTGGTCGCGGACCACGACGCCGGGTCACGCCAGCGGATCGAGCCCTTCTTGAAGCGCGCCGGGTACGAGGTCATCTATGTCGAGAACGGCCCGCGCGCGCTCGAGAAGGCGTCACACCTCCAGCCGCTCGCCATCCTGATCGACGGACAGCTCCCGCCCAGTGGTGCGC
>Ga0102924_1002496_pt1 | contig 20036 bp, 19 predicted proteins | sample PaiPotPPM11metaG_FD_80116 | JGI IMG/M metagenome (GOLD analysis project Ga0102924, IMG submission 80116) | Iron sulfur acid spring bacterial and archeal communities from Banff, Canada, to study Microbial Dark Matter (Phase II) - Paint Pots PPM... ...
AGCTTCGGCAGCGCGGCGTCAACGTGGAAATGAAAACGATCAGCAATCAGCAACTCTATCTCCCGCGCACGGGAGTGCTTGCAGCCGGCAACTTCGATCTTGCCTATGTTCCCTTTACGATGGGGTCGGATCCGGACGACTCGTCGATCCTAACGTGCCGCGCACCGAGCAATTACATGCGTTACTGCAATCCGCAGGTGGATAGGCTCGAACGTCTTGCGCTGGCGTCGGCGTCGCGCCCGCAGCGGCGAATACTGTACGGCCAAATCGAGCGAATCGTCGCCGCGGACGTTCCCGTAATCTATCTTTTCAATGCGAATTATATCTACGCGTACCGCAAGCAGCTCGCCGGATTCTATCCGAACGCGTTCCTGCCCACTTGGAACGCCGCGAGCTGGCAGCTGCGGTGAGCGAACGCCGCGCTAGAGCGCCTTGACCGCTGAAATCAATCCGTCGACCGAGGCTTTCGCGTCGCCGAAGAGCATGGCGGTTTGCGGCTCCTCGTAGAGCGGGTTTTCGATGCCCGCGAATCCCGAACGCATCGAGCGTTTGAGCACGACGACGCTGGCAGCTTTGTCGACGTCGAGAATCGGCATACCGTAAATCGGCGATGAAGCCACGTTGCGCGCCGCCGGATTGGTGACGTCGTTTGCGCCGATGACGAGCGCAACGTCCGTGCGCGCGAACTCGGGGTTGATGTCGTCCATGTCGTAGAGCTGGTTGTAAGGAACGTTCGCCTCGGCCAGCAGGACGTTCATGTGTCCCGGCATGCGGCCGGCAACGGGATGGATCGCGTACTTGACGGTGACGCCGTGTTTTTCGAGCTGATCGGCGAGCTCGCGCACGCTGTGCTGGGCTTGCGCGACCGCCATGCCGTACCCGGGCACGATGATGACTTGATGGGCGTACGCCAGCATGACGGCGACGTCGTCCACGCTCACGCTGCGAATGTTCTGCTGCCCGCCTTTGGAAGTTGCGACTTCGAGTCCGCCGCCCGCACCGAACGCGCCGAAAAGCACGTTGCGCAGCGGGCGATTCATCGCTCTGCCCATGAGAATCGTCAACATCGTGCCGCTCGCGCCGACCAGCGTGCCCGCGATGATCAAAAGGTTGTCGCGCAATTCAAATCCGGTGATTGCAACGGCAAGCCCCGTGAACGAGTTGAGCAGCGAAATCACGACCGGCATGTCGGCGCCGCCGATCGGCAGCACGAACATCACGCCGAGCACGAGCGCCAGCGCTACCATCGCGCCGTACGCCCACGTCGGCTCGACGCCGAGCGTGATCATGACCCAAGCCGCGAGGCCGGCAATTGCCAGCGCCACCAGCCCGTTGACGATCTGTTGTCCGCGATACGTGACGGGACGCCCGCTCATGAGTTCCTGCAACTTGAGGAAAGCGATCACCGAACCGGCCGCGCTGACCGCGCCGATAATCGCGCTAATGACGAGCGACACATCGGTCAGCACGTCGAGCCGAACGCCCGCGTTGTGCGCGCGTTCCCACAGCAGATATTGCGTGGTCGAAACGCACGCCGCCGCTCCGCCGCCGGCCCCGTTGAAGAGCGCGACCATTTGCGGCATTGCGGTCATCTTCACTTTGATGGCCGAGATCAGACCGATGGCCGTGCCGGCCACGATCCCGATCAGTATCGCCCACCAGCCGATCCCCTGTGACGGACCCAGCGCGGCGACGATCGCGATCAGCATGCCGACTGCAGCCAAGCGGTTTCCAAAACGAGCCGTCGCGGGCGAGCTCAAGAAATGCAGGCCGAGAAAGAACAGCACGATCGCGGCGAGCTCGGCTAGGCGCAGAAGAATGAACGTTGTCATTTGCTGCCGGGCTCGCGTTTCTTGAACATCTGCAGCATGCGTTCGGTCACTGCGAACCCGCCCACGACGTTGATCGTGCCGAGCATCACCGCGATAATAGCGATGGTTGTCAGCAGCGGCGTCGCCAGCGAGTGCGCGGGACTCAACAATTTTACGGTGACGATGATCGCGCCGACCAGCACGATACCGTGGATCGCATTGGTTGCCGACATCAGCGGCGTGTGCAGCGTTGTCGGCACCTTCGAGATCATTTCAAAGCCGACAAAAACGGCCAGCACGAAAACCGTCAGCAGCGCGAAGAACGTGGTGAGTTCGCTCATGGGTGCACGATCTTTCCTTCCCGGACGATCGTCGTGCCGCGCACGATCTCGTCGTCGGGATCAAGTGCGAGCGATCCGTCCTTTATGAGGACGTCGAGCAGCGATTGCACGTTGCGCGAATATAATTGCGACGCGTGATACGGCATCGTGGCGGGAAGATTCGTTTTGCCGATGACGTGCACGCCGTTTTTCGTCACGACCGTTTGATCGGCCACGGTCAACGCGCAGTTTCCGCCGGCCTCGGCGGCGAGATCGACGATCACCGAGCCCGGACCCATCGCCATGACGGCTTCTTCGGTTATCAGCAACGGTGCCGGACGTCCCGGCACGAGGGCGGTCGTAATGACGACGTCGGATGCGCCGATATGATCGACCATGAACTGCCGCTGTTTTTGAATCTGCTCGGGCGTCAGCTCTTTAGCGTAGCCTCCCGCTCCCTCAGCGTCCGTACCGAGATCGATCTCCAGAAAAGACGCACCCAAACTCTGCACTTGTTCTTTGACCACGGCGCGCGTGTCGTAAGCGCTCACAACTGCGCCCAACCGCCGCGCGGTCGCGATGGCTTGCAATCCGGCCACACCGGCGCCCAAGATCAAAACTTTTGCCGGGCGGATCGTGCCGGCCGCGGTCGTCAGCATCGGAAAAAATTTCGGCAGCTCGGAGGCTGCGAGCAAAACGGCTTTGTAGCCGGCGATGTTGCTTTGAGAGCTTAACGCGTCCATGCTTTGCGCGCGCGTGATGCGCGGAATCGCGTCCATGGACAGCGCCGTAATGCCGTCATCGGCTAAACGCTTCACGTACTGCGGATCGCCAAGCGGCGCCAGCAAGCCGAGCAACGCAGCGCGTTTCGGCATCGCGGCGAGCACGCCGTCGTCGGGCCTTCCGACGGTGACCACCAAATCCGCATCTGCGAGGACGCCGGCGCGATCTCCGACTGCCGCCCCGGCCTGAGTGTAGAGTGCGTCCGGAAATGCCGCGCGCTCGCCCGCGCCGCGCTCGATCTTCACCGTCGTTCCGGCTTTTGTCAGCCTGGCAACGGTGTCGGGAACGAGCGCCACACGCGTTTCATTCGGCGCAGTTTCCCGGAGCACGGCGATGTTCATCGGGCCGTCCGTTTCCCGCCCCGCCGCGCGAACCCTTCGCTCTAGATTATACGAATGCGGTTGCGCAACACGCCGATCTTTTCAACGTCGACTTCGACCGCGTCTCCGTCTTTGAAGAACTCGGGCGGCGTTCGCGCAAATCCTACGCCTTCGGGCGTCCCGGTTGCGATGACGTCGCCGGGCTCCAAAGTCATGCCTTGGCTCAATTCGGCAATCAGCGTCGCCAGCGGAAAGATCATGCCGGCGGTATTGCTGTGCTGTTTCTCTTCACCGTTCAAACGCAGCCTGATCTCCAAATTCTGCGCGTTGCCGATTTCGTCAGCCGGCACAATCCACGGCCCAATGGGAGCCGCGTTGTCCAAACTCTTACCCTTGAACCATTGCCCGTGCGCGCGCTGCAAATCGCGCGCGGTGATATCGTTGAAACACGTATAACCAAAAACGGCATCGAGCGCTCGCTCCGGCGGGACGTCTTTCACGCGCGCGCCGAGCACGATCGCAAGTTCGGCTTCCCAGTCATATTCGTTCGAAACGGCCGGCGAAAACTCCAATATCTGATCCGGATCGGCGATCGCCGTGGGCGCTTTGGTAAAGAACGTGGGCACATCGGGCAACTTCAAATCGCGGCCGGCGGCGCGCGCTCCCTCTTTGGCGTGCTCCATGTAATTGCGGCCGACGCAGAAAATGTTTTTGTGCGGCCGCACGGGCGCGGCCAGTGAAACCTCGGACAGCGCATACGATTCCGAGAGACGGCGCTGCGCGCGCTGCGCGGGCGGCAGCGCGATGTATTCGATAAGCGTTTCACAAGCGAACGGAATCACGCGATCGCCTTCGATGCAGCCCGGCCGTAGCCGGCCGCCGTGGACGAAGGTAACGTACCGCACTTACGCGCTTATGGGTGGGGCGAGGGCGAGGGGGAAGATTTCGTGACCGACTTCTTGAGGATGCTGTTGATATCGGGCAGGTTGTTGTTCTGCTCGTCTTGCTGTTTTTTCTGCTCGGCGCGCAGCCGCGCCAGCGCATCTTGCGTCGCTTGCGCCTGACGTTTGGCGTCGGCTAGCATTTTGTTGGCGGCACCGTCTTCGTCGGCCCAGCTGCCGCCGCGCTTGATCAATGCAATCTTGCGTTTGACGGAACGCTTGCGCGGGTCGTAGTCGTAGTTCACGCGGTACAAGCCGACAACGGCGGTAATCGTCTTGCCGCGCTGATCGCGAATCCACATCTGCAGCGCGTTGCCCATGACCATCGTGTCGAAAGGCACGTTGCCGGAAAGATTGCCGTGCGGCACGCGCACGACTTGTCCGAGCTTGTTGACCTCAACCTGCAGATCGACGTGCAGCGCTTTCGTCGGCAGTTTCGGAGTCGGAACAGGTGCCGGCGAGCTCGCTGCCGCTGCCCCTAAGGGAAAAGCCAAGAGGGCGCTCGCGAGCGCAAAAATGGAGCGCAGGCGCCTCATGCCGCCACCGTCGAAAGCCGAGCGTTCATGTCCGGACGTTTTCCCATTTTTTTACTCTTCGCCTCCGATTCTCGCGGTTCCCGAGTCGTGCAGTAATGTCAAGTCTGATGCTGCTCGATACGTACGGACTCGTGTATCGGGCATTTTTTGCGCTGCCGCCGCTGACGACGACGCGCGGCATGCCGATCAACGCCGCGTACGGCTTTACGATGATGCTCAACAAGATCATCAACGACGAAAAGCCGACGCACGTTATCGCCGCGTTCGACAAGGGGTTGCCGGCGCATCGCGTCGCGCTGTACCAGCAGTACAAAGCGCAGCGCGATCGCATGCCCGACGATCTGCGGCCCCAGTTCGCGCTGGTGCGGCAGATTCTGGAAACCAACCGGATCCCAATCCTCGAAATCGAGGGAGAGGAAGCCGACGACGTCATCGCCACGCTGGCGCGCCAAGCCAAGGAGGCGGGCGAGCGCGCGGTCGTGGTTACCGGTGATCTCGATCTGTTGCAACTCGTCGACGATGCAACGACGGTCCTCATGACGCGGCGCGGCATTACCGAGCTCGCGCGCTACGACGTAACCGCCGTACGCGAACGCTTCGACCTCGATCCGAAGCAACTCCCGGACTATCGCGGTCTCAAAGGCGATCCGTCCGATAATCTGCCCGGCATTCCGGGCGTCGGCGAAAAAACCGCCATCAAGTTGATCAAAGCTGCGGGTTCGCTCGATGCGCTCGTGGCAAATCCGGCGCTGGCAGGCTCGCCGAAACTGCAAAAACTCGTCGAGGAGTACGGTAAACAGGCCCTGGTATGCCGGGACGTTTCGATCGCCAACGACCGGCTGGACTTGAACGTGGATTGGGCGGAGTCGCAATACACGCCGGCCGGCAACGACGAACTCTATCGTCTCTACAGCGAGCTTGAGTTCAAGACGCTGCTCAACAGACTCAACGTGCCGGCCGAGCTGCCGTTACTGCACGCGCACGAGCGATTGACAGGCAGCTACCGATCGTATATCGCCGCGACTGATCCGCCGGAATACGTGCAGCTGGCGCGCGAGCTCGAGGACCTTGCATCGGCCGAGCGGCTCGCATTTGCGGTAAAATCCGACGGCGAGATTGGGATTTCGTCCGAAAGCGGCAGCGGGGTGGCCTTCTTGGCCGGTTCGCTCGCCCACGATCCGGTGCGATCGGCTTTCGAAAAACTGTGGCTGGGCGGACAGCGGCTCGCGGCCCACGACGTGAAGGCGGTGCTGCACGTCTTGCACGAACGCGGTTTCGCCGAGCGCGCATTCGCGGACGACACGATGATCGGGGCGCATTTGCTCAATCCGTCGCGCACGTTTGCGCGGATCGAGGATGCAACGCAGGAGTTGCTCGCGCTGAGCCCCGGCGAGGACGTAGCCGCTCACGCCGACGCCGTTGTGCGTTTGGTCGAAAACGAGCGGAGCGAGCTCGAAGCGCGCGATCAGCTGCGGCTCTATGAAGACGTGGAAGTTCCGCTCGCGCCGATTCTGGCGAAATTGGAATGGACCGGCGTGGCCATCGATCCGGCCGAGCTGACGCGTCTCGCCGGCGAGATCGACAAAACGATCGCGCGGCTGCAGGGCGAGATCTACAAGTTGGCGGGCGACGAATTCAACATCGGCTCGCCGCAACAGCTGGGCAACATTCTTTTTGAAAAGCTCTGCCTTCCTAGCGGGAAGAAAACGAAGACCGGCTGGGCGACGGGCGTCGAAATTCTTCAAGGCCTCGCGCGCGATTATCCCATCTGCGCCAAGGTGCTCGAGTACCGTGAGGTCACGAAGCTAAAAAATACGTACGTGGATGTCATCCCCGTGCTGACGGACCCGCGCGACGGGCGGCTGCGCACGATCTTCAATCAAACCAGCACCGCCACGGGCCGCTTGAGCTCCACCAATCCGAATCTGCAAAACATTCCCGTGCGCGGCGATTTGGGACGCCGCATTCGCCGCGCCTTTGTGGCACCGGGCAAAGACGATGTGCTGCTCGCAGCGGATTACAATCAGATCGAGCTGCGCCTGATGGCCCATTTGTCCGGCGACGAAGCCATGCGCAGCGCTTTTCATGAAGGCCAAGACATCCACGATTTTACCGCGCGCCAGATTTTTGCGGTTCCCGCCGGCAGCACCGTCGATCCCAACCAGCGGCGGATGGCGAAATCCGTGAATTTCGGATTGCTGTACGGCATGTCCGATTTCGGGCTGGCGCAGCGTTTGGAAATTCCGCGCGCCGAGGCGCGCGAAATAACGGCCGCATACTTCGCGCGTTTTCCCAACGTCCGGGCGTATATCGAGAGCATCATCGAGCAAGGACGGGAGCTAGGGTACGTCAGCACGATCCTCGGCCGCCGCCGGTACATGCCGGCGTTGAAGTCGAGCAACTATATGCTGCGGTCGGCCGCAGAACGTGAAGCGACCAACGCTCCGCTACAAGGCAGCGCCGCGGATCTGATGAAGCTTGCAATGGTGCGAATCGACGCCAAGTTGTCGCAAGCGGGCGTGACGGCGAGAATGCTCTTGCAGATCCACGACGAGTTGATCTTTGAAGTGCCGCGCGCCGAATTGGCGAGCGTGGCTGCGCTCGTGCGCGAGGAAATGAAAAACGTCGCGCAGCTGAGCGTGCCGCTCGACGTCACGGTCAAGGTAGGGAAGAACTGGTACGACGTGGAGGAAACGGCAGATGTTTGAGGCGCTGGCGTTGGCCATCGCGCTGACCCAAAGCACTCCGCAACCGGTTCCGACGCCGCAGAGTCTGCCGGCGATCTGGTTAAGAGCCCCGCACGCTCGACTCTACGTGCAAGTCGCCCGCACCGAACCGCAGCGCGAGCGCGGACTCATGGGCGTGCGCAAGCTGGCGGCGCGCACCGGGATGCTGTTCGTTTTTGGCTCCGACGCGCCGATCGAATTCTGGATGAAAGATACGCTGGTGCCGCTAGACATGGTCTTCATCGGAAGAAATGGAGTCGTGCGTACCGTGTTTGCGAATGTGCCCGTCGTGCCGGTCGACACGCCGGACGATCAGATTCCGCGGCGCGACGGCATCGCCAAATACGTTCTCGAGCTGCCTGCGAGTGAAGCTGCGCGCGACGGCTTCACCTCCGGCGTTCATATTTCCAAGCTGCCATAATGCCCGAACTGCCGGAGGTCGAGACGATCGTGCGCGGTCTGGCCGGCAGCATCGTCGGAAAAACGATCGCAAAGGCAGACGTCGGCCTCGCAAAAATGGCGAGCGCGCCGGAGGGTGTCGATTTTCGCCGGGCCGTGCGCGGACAGCGGATTTCGTCGGTGCACCGGCGCGGAAAATACACGGTTATTGGATTAGCTTCCGGCAGGCGGCTGGTCGTTAGCTTGCGCATGACCGGGCGACTCGTTTTGCTGAACAAGCGAGAAGCGCCGATTCCTTATCAGCACGTCACGCTGACCTTCACGGATGGAACTCGCTTGGCATTTGCCGACAGCCGGCAGTTCGGCCGGATGCGCCTGGTCGAGCGCGACGAGCCCTGGGACGCGCATCTCGGAGTCGAGCCGCTTTCGGGGGACTTTACTCCGGAGCGCTTTATCGGTATGCTTTCGGGGCGGACGACGCCTATCAAGGCGTTGTTGCTCGATCAGCGGCGGATCGCGGGTGTCGGGAACATCTATGCATGCGAGGCGCTGTGGGGAGCCCGGATCCGTCCGGGAGCTCGAGCGAAAGCGTTGACCAAGCCGGCGATACGCCGGCTGCATGGCGCCCTCGTCGAGGTTTTGCAGCGTTCGATTGCAATGCGGGGCACGAGCGTAGACGATTACGTCGACGCACGGGGCCGCCAAGGCGGCTTTCAAAACGCGCTCTCGGTCTACGGGAGGTCGGGGGGTAAATGCGAACGTTGCGGACGTCCTATCGTGCGAACGGTCCTGGCCCAACGCGGCACTTGGTGGTGCCGCAATTGTCAAAGATAGGGGGCCCACGCTGCGATAGTAGCGTGGGGGCGCGCAGCGGAGATTCCGTCGCATCGTGACGGAAGCGAAGCGGAGCGCCAGATGGCGAGCGAAGTTCGCCGGCAGTTTAACGTGGTCAATTTAATGTAAAAGGATGGAACTCTAAAATCTCTACTACACCCACTGCTCCCGTGCAGCCCGAGGAAGAAGATCAACTCGCACTCGAGCAGCAACTCTACGAAGACTCACTCAAGGTCCTGGACGAGGGACAAGTCCTCAACGGACTGATCGTCGCGAAGTATCAGGACGAGCTGCTGGTAGACATCGGCGGCAAATCCGAAGGCACGCTGCCTTTCCGCGAACTCTCGTTAGCCATAGAGCCCAAGGAATTAAAAGTCGGCGATACGCTGGAAGTGATGATCCATCGCATCGACGACAACGACGGCACGCTCTTTCTCTCCGAGCGGCGCGCGCGCGCGCTCAAAACCTGGGAGAAAGTCATCGAAGCACACGAGCACGACGAAGTGATCGAGGCGACGGTGACGCAGGTCGTCAAAGGCGGCGTATTGGTCGATCTCGGCATGCGCGGCTTCGTGCCCGCTTCTCAGATCCGCCGCCAGCCTATCGGCAACCTCGAGGAACTCGTCGGAAAAAGGCTGCGCCTGAAAGTGATCGATCTCGACCACAAACGGCATCGCGTGGTGCTTTCGCAGCGGCTCGTTCTCGAAGAAGAGCTCAATGCCAAGAAGCAAGAGCTGCTCGGAACGCTTGAAGTCGGGCAGATTCGCGAGGGCGTGGTCGTGCGGCTGGCCGAATTCGGCGCATTCGTCGACCTCGGCGGCATCGACGGCTTGATCCACAATAGCGAGCTCAGCTACGCGCGGATCAAACATCCGTCGGAGGTCGTGAAGATCGGCGACGTCGTCAACGTCGAGATTATGAAGTTCGATCCGGACGCGAAGAAGGTCAGCCTTTCACTGAAGCACGCGCTGCCCGATCCGTGGGACGAATACGCGAACAAGCTCTACGAAACCAACCGTTTGAGCGCGCAGATCGTCAAAGTTACGCCGAATTATCTGCTCGTCGAAATCGTACCCGGCGTCTTGGCGATGGTGCCCAAGGGCGAGTTCGATCCGGGCGCGCAATTCAGCCCCGGCCAAGAAGTTGAAGTCACGCTGCTCACGATCAACCACTCGACGCGGCGCATCACGGCTTCGATTCAGCACGTGGCGGACATACCGCCCGAGGAGATCGACAAGATCGAAGTCGAGGAACTGCCTGAAGTCGTTGCCGAGGAGCAACCGGCAGAGCCGCAAACCCAAACCGCACCGCAGGAGGGCGAACCGTCCGAGTCGGCCTGACTGGCGGCATCGGATCCGGCAAGAGCGAGGTCGCGCGCTGCCTTGAATCGTTCGGCGCGTACATCATCGACACGGACAAACTTGCGCGCGAAGCGGTCGCGCCGGGCAGCGATGCCCTGCGCGAAATCGCGCGCAGTTGGCCGGCGGTCGTGCGTCACGGCGGATTGGATCGCGCGGCGCTGGCCGAAATCATCTTTCGCGATCCGACCGCGCGCGAACGGCTCAACGCGATCGTGCATCCGCACGTGCGGCGTTTGGCCGCCGCGAGCGAAGCCTACGCCAAACCAGGACAGATCATCGTCCAAGTCGTGCCGCTCTTATTCGAAACGGATTACGATCGGGTGTGCGACGCTTCGATACTGGTCGTCGCTCCAGACGATCAGCGCATCGCGCGCATCACGCAGCGCGACCGTCTCAGCGAAGAGCAGGTTCGCGCGCGTATGGCTTCTCAGATCGATCCGGCCGAGGCCCGCAAGCGTGCCACATACGTCCTCGAAAATGGCGGCGACTTCACGCAGCTCAAGGAACGCACGCGCGCAGTCTACGATGCATTAGCTTCCACCGCCGCGTAGGACGCGGCCCGGCAATTCGCCCGTAAACTTCCCGTCGCGTACCACGGCGCGGCCGTTGACGAAGACGTGCTCGATACCGATCGGCAACGAGTACGGTTTTTCATAGGTCGCCGTGTCGCGAATGCCGTTCTCGTCGAAGATCACCAGATCGGCATACTTTCCTGCAGCGATCGTACCACGATCGCGCAATCCAAAGATCTGCGCGGGCAGCGACGTCATCCGGCGTACCGCATCGGCCAGATCGAGCGTGCCGCGCTCGCGTACGAATCTTCCGAGGACGCGCGGAAAAGTGCCGAACGTGCGAGGGTGAGGAACCCCGCGCGCCGTTGGCCCCTGCAGCGCTCGGATGGAAGCGTCGCTGCCGACGCAGCAAAAATCGGCTGACAGCACTGCCGCTACGTCGTCCTCGCACATCGTGAAAAAGACCGCGCCCACTTCGAGTTCTTCTTCCTGTAAGAGTTGAATCGCCGCGATCGGCGGCGACATCTTCCAGCGCGCGGCAATCTCGTCCATGCGCAAACCGGCGAGCCCGGCATTCTTTTCGGAGCCGACCTCGGTGATCATGATGTCGTGCCAGCTTTCCGCTGGGCGCAAACCCAGAGCCAGCGCGATCGCGGTGGCCGATGCGGGGTCGCGCAAACGCTCGAGAGTCGGTTCGGATCCGCCGAAGCGAACATCGGCCGGCAAGATCGTGGCCAGGTCCGTCCAGCTGGCGACATACGGGTAGACGTCGCAGTTTGCAATGAACCCGCCCGTGCGGGCGCGGTCGATCATCGCAAGCGTTTGATGCACTTTGCCCCAGTTTTTCTTGCCGGAGGCTTTATGGTGCGAGCACTGCACTGCCACCTCGGCGCGCCGGCCGACTTCGAGCGCTTCGCCGATCGCGGCGACAACTTCGTCGCCTTCGTCGCGCACGTGCGACGCGTAGATCGGAGCGCTCGCTTCGCGTGCGGCCGAAGCCATCGCCACCAGCTCGCTCAGATCGGCATAGCTGGACGGCGGATAAATCAAACCGCTCGAAACGCCGAGCGCGCCGTGTTCGCACGCTTCCCGTACGAGTGCGGCTTGCGCGGCGAGTTCGTCGCGATCGAGCTTGCGTTCGGAATCGCCGGCGATCGCAGAACGCGTCGTTCCCAACCCGGCGAGGGTTGCGACGTTGAGCGCCGTTCCGCTGCGTTCGACCAATGAAAAGAATTGGTCCAGCGATCGCCATGCGACCTCGATGCCGAGGTGCCTTGCGCTGCGCGCAACACGTTCAAATGACGGCAAACCATACAGCGGCGCGACGGAGCTGCCGCAGTTGCCGCCGATCTCGGTCGTAACGCCCTGAGCGGTCTTTCCGTCGCAGCGCGGAAGCGCGAGCCATAATTCGTCGCTGTGAGAATGAACGTCGATAAAACCGGGTGCGAGGATCTTGCCGGTACAGTCGATTCGCTCTGTAGCTTCACGATCGCGCGCATCGCCGATGAACGCGATCCGATCGTTGACGATCGCGACGTCGGTGACGTACGGCGAACTGCCCGCGCCGTCAACGATCGTGGCATTCGAAAGGACCGTGGATATCCCCATTTTCGTTTAACAAGCCTTCGAGTGGGTACTTAGTGCGCAGACCATTCCCACCTTAAGAGGCAAACACCAGCATGATACAAGACCAAGTCCAAAACCCGGGCGGGGGCATGACTGTTCGTGAAGCAGGCAAGCGTGGAGGCGAGCGCGTCAAGGCCAAATACGGTACTGAGTTTTACGAGGCTATCGGCCGCAAAGGCGGAGAGGCCACCAAAGAAAAGTACGGCCCCTCGTTCTACGAGATCATAGGCCAAAAAGGCGGCCAGAAGCTCAGGCGCAGGACCTCGTAGGGCCTTTTCCGGGGCGTCCGATGGCGAAACAACTAGCTCCCAAAGGCGACGACAAGCAGCCTGGTGGCGAGATGTCCGTGCGCGAGGCCGGCAAGAAGGGCGGCAACACGGTCCGCGACCGCTATGGCTCGGGTTTTTATGAAGAGATCGGGCGCAAGGGCGGTCAGGTCACGCGTCAGCGCCACGGCTTAGAGTTTTACGAATCGATCGGTCAAAAAGGCGGCCGGGTCGTCAAGGAAAAATACGGCGCCGATTTTTACGAAGAGATCGGCCACAAGGGCGGGCAGAAGGTCAAGAAACTGATCGCGGACGCGAAAAAGAGTCGCGGCGAGAAAGAACCCTAAGGCCCTACTCCGCCTTGTATTCCGCCGAAGCGGATCTCGCCGGTGGTAAAGTTGACGGTGACGGAAGCGACCTTCAGCGTTTCACCGCCGCTGCGCACGATGCTCGGGTGCGGCAGCGTCAACATCTTCGTCGCGTTGACCCACTGAATCAAGTCGGAATCGAACGAACGGCGCGCACTGCCGTTCTCTTGCATTTGCGTGACGTGCACGTCGCCTAGCGCCGTAAAGTCGAATGTTTGCGTGTTCACCGAAACGTGTTCAGCGGTTACGCTCAAGAATGGCTTTCCGTTCTTGTAGAGCACGCCCTGGCGCACGCCGTCGACACTTGCGAGCACGCCGTCCGCCGACATCTCCGCTTTCTCGTATTCGAACATCCACGATTTCGTGCTCATGCGATTTCCCGTCACGCGTCCGCCGTGAAGCGTGAGCGGCTGCGTGCCCGGCAGCGGAGGTGGGGGTTCGCGTCCCGCTAAAACGACGCCGACGATCAGCCAGATCAGCACCACCGTTCCGGCGGCGAACGCGATCCTGCGCCAGTTCCATTTTTGCGCTGTCATCGCCGCTTCCCAAGCGCTCCGATTCCCACGATGCCAACGTACAGTACGATTAGCGCAATGCCGATTGGCCGCGGCCCGATGCGCGCGAAGATCGAGCCCGGCGGCAGCCCGATCGTGCCGGCGATAATCGCGCGCCGGTCGAGAGCGGTGCGTTCGGTCCACGTTCCGTCGGGTGCGACGATACCGCTGATTCCGGTTGCGGCGGATTGCAGCACCCACTCGCCGTTTTCGATCGCGCGCATCTGCGCCATCTGGGCGTGTTGAAACGTGCCGGACGTTTCGCCGAACCACGCGTCGTCGGTTGCGACGACCAAAAACTGCGCGCCACCGGCGACTTGGGCATGCACGAGGCCTGCGAAGGCCGACTCCCAGCAGATCAGCGGCGCAAATTTTACGCCGCCCGCCGAGAGCACTGTATCGACGCGCCCCGGCGCAAAGCGGCCAATCAAACTCGCATCGGGCAGCCAGCTCAGCCAGTTCTGTCCAGGAAAGGACTCGGTAAACGGCACGAGCTGCCTTTTCTCATAGATGTTTACAAGCGATCCATCCGGCCCGAATGTGAAGAGCGCGTTATACTCCTGCGCGCCGCGCGATTCGAGACTGCCCACCACCAGCGTCGCATGCAATTTTTTCGCAAGATGCGCGAATTGCGAGCGGACGAAACGGCGTACACCTGCCGCGTCGTCGGCATTCAAATCGGTCGGAATAACCGTTTCAGGCAGAACGATGAGTTGCGGCCGCAGCGGCTGCAAACTGCGCGTCTGGGCGAGATACGTATTCACGGTCGGCCAGAACGCTTGCGGATTCCACTTGATCGTCTGCGCGATGTTGCCTTGGACTGCCGCAACGCGCAGGGCCGGGATGCGGCGATCGTAACGCGCCGGCCAGGCCGCGTAACATGCGAACCACGACACCGTAACGATCAGCACGGCAATCGCAAGCGAACGAGGGTTGCGCACTGCAATCGCTTGCGCGATGTATGCGCCCAGGAGCATGACGACGAACGTTACGCCCATTGCCCCCGCGTACGGAGCGAAAACTGCGAGCGGCGTGCTCGTTTGCGAATACCCAATCTGTGCGAATGGAACCGCGAGCATTCCGATCGAGCGAAACCATTCGAAGACCGCGAATGCGGCCGCGCATGCCGCCGGCGCGATCCATGGCGGCGCCAAGCGATAGGCCAGCCGCACGCTTGCCGCGCTCAATGCAAACGTCAACCCTTCCACGATCGCGGGAACCAAGACAACCGCAAACGCGAACCCGCCCACGTAGCCGCCGACGGTATAGGTGAACCAAGCGAAATTGATCGCGAAAAAAATCGCTCCCGCGAACCATCCGGTGAAAAACGCGCGTTTCCAGGAGAGGCGTTGCCAAGCCCAGAACAGGCCCGCCGCCGCCAGCGGAGCGAGCCATGCTTGTCCCGGCTTCGGAAACGCAAGCGCAAGCGCCACCGCACTGAAGGCGGAAACGATGACGGAGGTGCCGATGCTACGCAAATTGTTGTTCGTCGTGTTTATCGCGGCGTTCACGTTTGCAGCGTGCGGCCGTCAAGTGACGCCTGACCGCACGACCACGCCTTCGGGACTGCCCTCAGGTTTCATGCAAGTGAAGTTCACGACGGCGCAGGCGATGGATTTTACCAACGTGCAATACGTCATCGTCTTCAACACGTCCGGGACGGGCGGCATGCCCTATGCGAATGGCTTCCTAAACAACTATGCAAACTATTCGTTTGCAATCGTCGTCAATGGAGCGGGCAGTTTCTCACAGGTGCAAATGGTGCAATACGTCCGTTCGCCGAGTGTAGGCGGCGGAACGCTCGCGACCCCGCAGGCGATTCCGGCTGCTCCTCAACAGTTGCAATACGCGCCGAACAGCAGCAACACGCAGTTTACGGTGACGATCGATCGCAAGCTCTTCAATGGCATCGTGCCGGTGTCTCCCTCGCCCGGCAGCAACCCCAACATTTGGTACGCCAATTGGTTCACGACCAACACGTCGGGTGTCCCGATCGATGCTCCGGGCATCAATGGCCCGCAGAACACGTCGTTTACTTTTCCGATCTCCGGCACGCCCGGTTTCGACGTCACCACTGCCTTCGATTCGCAGTGGACGTTCCAAATTGGCTGGCCTCAAGTTTCGCCGGCGAGCGCGCAGATCGCCGGCGGCGAGATCATTAACAGCCCCTAGTTACTGTACGTCGCACGGCGGATGCCCGCAATTGCAGGCGTCCATTTCGATTCCGCCGTCCGCATCGTCTTTGCAAGACGAACTGCAGTACTCTTCGGTTTCCACCTCTGCGGTCACCATGCAGTTACACAAGTCATAAGCACACTCAATGGTCTGTTGCATAGAGGGGGTATACCCACGCGGACGGACTATGGTGAGAAATTGAGACTAGAGGGGATGATCGAGCCGCTCGTGTTGAGACCGAAGCCGGCGGCGTGGGAGGGAAATGCGAGCAGGCTCAGCGTGACGTTGACTTGGCGCGCGGCCTGATTGTACTGGACTTGAATCTCGTAACAATCGCCGATAATGCGGCTGTACCAAATGCTCTTGTTGATGATGCGAGCCTTGTTCTTCCAATCGATGTCGCCGATGAATTGCAATGTTGAGCCGCGGCCGAAGGGGGTTGAAAACTGTACGTTCGTAGAGTAGAAGCCGTTACCCGATCCTGGAATAAAAGAGCCGCCGAGCGCGACCCACGAACGGTGCGACGGCCGGAGCGCGAGTTGGTAAGAAACCGGTTGCGCGAGACGGTTGAAGCTCGTTCCGAAGTTTAGCGACAGGTTGTAATAATCGCCATTGAAGAAACGCAGGACGTCCGCGGCGTTCTTGTAGTTTGTGTTAGACTGCTGGTCGAGCGTCTGAAACGGTAAAAACGGCGGTCCGTTGTAGTTGATTTCGTTATATGTGATCGAGTTGGCGATGTGATTCCCGAGGATCGTCGATAAGGTAGCAACTTGCTGGACGCTGGCCTTCATATCGCCGGTGCCGTAGGCGAACTGATGAATGTTGACGGTCGCGCTAAAGTCACTTCCTAGAAAATGGTAGAGTACCGGGCCCAGTGGAAAGTACAGATCTGCGCGCGCGGTCGAGAGGGGTGTTTGCGGCTCGTTATATTCGCCGATCGTGAACGAGGGCGCGGCGATCGGTATGCCGAGATGGGGCAGAAATTTGTACGGACGGATCGCCAGCTCCGGCTCCATGTTGACTCCGTACGGACTGCGAGCGAAGTCTTTCTTGAAGGTGAGGGTGTAGTCGGCCAAGCGATTGCTCCAGTGAAGAAGATCGTTGAAGTTGGCCGACGAGTTGCTGCTCAGATTGCTGAGGTAGTTAGTTCGAGACGAATTCAAGCTGAAATTCAAGCTGTTCGTTATCAACTTTCCGAGCGTACGGGTTTCGGAGAAACCAAAGTTATCCGAACTGGCTTGGGTGGCAATGCTGTTGTGCATGAACGAATAGTTTTGTGTGGCCATCGCGCCGGTGTGTGCGATCTGCGCAGTTAATGTCTCGTTGGGCGGAATGTTGCTCAGCGGTCCATAGTTGCCGGTATAGACGATCCCGAGCGCTGCGCGCAGCGTATTCGAAAAATTCTCCGTATCTTGGATGTTCACGTTGGTGGTCGTTTTGGGAACGCGGCGATCGTGGATGACATAATAGTCAATCGAGGAGCGCCGTTTGCCGCTGCGTCTGGCAATGAACGCCACGTAACCCAATCCGATCCCTTCGCGCGAATAATATTCGACCTTGTAATAGCCGTAATAGTATTGGTCGCGTCCAAAACCGGGTTTGGCTTTGACGAAAAGGCCTTGATCCGAATTATAGCCGACTTCGGGAAAGAACGAAGGCCGTTGCCGGTCGTCTTCGACCCGCCGCAACGGAATGATGACTTTTGGCAGATAGAAAATGGCCGCCGCGCCAAGCCATAGCACGGCTTTGCTGATGATCATCCGGTCGCCGGGGTAGACGTCGATCTTGCGGCCCGTAAGATGGTAGCCGGCGCGCGGACGTTCGCATGTCGTGACGTTGGCGTAATCGCCGTGCGCGACGCCGTGTGCGTCGGATTTTAAGTCCTTTGCGCTGAAGTAGACTAGGCCGCGCTCGACGCCTTGCGAGCTTTCGCCCCGGCCGTTGATGAGCTCGGCGCGCTGCGAGACCGTATCGAATTCGATCTGGTCGCCGTGCAGGACCGACGTACTCGTGTTGTTGGCGATGTACGGGTTCCCCGTGACGGTGATCGTTTTGAACCCGTCGTAGTGCGCTCGGTCGCCAACTAGGACTTCGTCTTGGTAGAAGATGTGCACGTTGCCGATCGCGTCGCCCGGCGCGCCCGGCTTGATAGCGTTGCCGACGAACTTATCTGCAATCACGGCGACCTCGCCCGGGGCCAGCGTTGGTGCTGCGATCGGTGTCGGGGAAGGAACCGGCGTCGGCGATCCGACGGGCACGATCGAGGGTGTCGCCGAGGGACGCACGAGGAAGACCGGTCCCGCGCTGGCGCGCGCGGCCGGTGTCGGCGTCGGAATCGGCGGCGGCGTTACCGGCGAGCCGGTCGGAAAGGGCGTTGCGGAGAGTTGCTGCCCCGGTCCGGTCGGTGCGGGCGGAAAGGTGGGACTAGAAATCGGTGCGGGCGTCGGAGTTCCCTGCACCGCAACTTCCTGCGCGCGCGCCGCGCACGACTGCGCGTTGAGCAAACCTATTGCACTTTGAGCCGGCGCCGGCATCGGCACGACGCCGGCGAGAAATGCGGCCAAGCAAACAATTCCGCGAAACACTAGCGTTCCTAGTGCTCTTCGTACCAAAGCAACGCCAAGCCGGCGACTCCGAAGACGATATTCGGCAGCCACGAAGCCAGGTACGGATTCATCCGGCCCGTACTCGCTAACGCGGCGCCGGCTTCCAGAAGCAAGTAATAAGCGAAGAACGCAATCACCGAGAGTGCCATGCCCGTCAGGCGCCCCTTCTTGCCGAAAATGATCGCCAGCGGCAAGGCCAGCAGTACTGCGACCAGCGCTGCGAACGGCAGCGCGAGTTTGCCGGCCAGATTCAACTCGAGGTTGCCCAAAGCTTCGCCGCCGATGCCCTGCGCATGCAGCGCTTTGACGCGCGCGCTCAGCTGCGCCGAGTTCATCGTCCAGGCATCGTTGTTTTCGCTGCTCATGAATTCGGCCGCGCTCTCCGCCAACGGCAGACCGACCGTTGCCTGCGAGCGGTCGACTTGCGACGTAAGATAACCCTTGTCGTTATAAAATGAAAGGACGACGCCGTTCAGAACGAGGGTCGCGCCTTCGATGTGGGCGGTCTTGGCTTGAATGGTCTCGTTCCAGTAGCCGCCGCGTCCGGGTTTGAAAATCTGGACGTTCGCCATCGTTTTTCCATCGGCAAGCACGCGATTCACATAGAAGACATTATTGGTATCCGGATCTTTGCGAAAAAATTGCGGCTCTACCGGCAGCGCCGACGTATGGTAAATGATCTGGTAAAACGTGCGCGTCGAAAGATCCACGGAGCGCGTCGCCACATATTCGTTCATGACCCACGAGAAAAGAAACGTGGCAAGCCCGAACAGGATCGGAGTCAAACAAAAACGCCAGAGCGAAGTCCCGGACGTGCGGATCGCGTTAATCTCGTTGTCGGCCATCAGCCGTCCGATGCCGAGCAGCGTTGCAAAGAGCGCGGCAAACGGAAATGCCATCGGAATAGATTGAGGAACGCGGAAGAGCACGTACCGGAAGACTAAGAAGAACGGGGCGTTTTGCGCGAGGATGAATTTCGCGGACAAGAAGAATATGTTGAAGCCCCAAAAAAGAAAAAAGGCCAGAAACGAAATGACGAACGGCCCAAAAAACTCGTGCAGGATGTATGAGTCCAGCAGCGGGAGGCGCAGCGTGCGGAGCAGGTTGAGGGGCGCGGGGCGTGCTCCGGAAATGGAGGCCATCCGCGCTATAGTTCTCTAGTAGTTGCGGTAAGCCGTCAGGACGCGGTCCACGTATGCTTGCGTTTCGGCGTAGGGCGGAACGCCGTGATACTCGTCGACGGCGCCTGGACCCGCGTTGTATGCCGCCACCGCGAGTTCGACGTTGTTGCGGTAGCGTTTCAAGAGACGGTGCAGAAAGCGCGTTCCGCAATCGACATTTTGCGATGCGTCGAACGGGTTGTCGATTCCGCAGCCGGCCGACGTGCCCGGCATCAATTGCATCAAGCCTTGAGCTCCCGCGCTGCTGATCGCCGACGGATCGCCGGCCGATTCTGCCATCACGACCGCGGTTACGAGTCCCACGGGTACGCCGTTACGGTCCGCGGCCGCGCTCACCAGACTCTGGAGTTGCGCCGGGTTCATGGCGTTTGGCGCATACGGAAGATAGCCCGCTCCGCTACAGCCGGCGAGCAAGCTTAGGAAAAGCGCGGTCCCGAGCAATCTCTTCATTGGGTTAGAGGACCCTCTTCTGCAAGGCATCGACCCGGCCTTCGACCTTCACTACAACGCGGCTGCCCGGGGCGGCGTTCCGGGCCTTAATAATCTTGCCTTCACCCTTCCAAGGGCGTATAGTGGTGCAAAGTGGTGCGTAGTGGTGACCGAGGGAGGGAAGGTTGCACGCGGATTTGCCGCGCTTTTCTGGTTCGGTGGAGCATGCCCTTGACGACAAGGGCCGCCTCATCGTGCCCGCGCGCTTCCGCGCACGACTAGGGACCG
>Ga0102924_1002501_pt1 | contig 20002 bp, 21 predicted proteins | sample PaiPotPPM11metaG_FD_80116 | JGI IMG/M metagenome (GOLD analysis project Ga0102924, IMG submission 80116) | Iron sulfur acid spring bacterial and archeal communities from Banff, Canada, to study Microbial Dark Matter (Phase II) - Paint Pots PPM... ...
CAGCTACCGCATGCGCGAAGCCCGATCACGAACAGGAGGACGCCGCTCGACCAAGCCCTGAACACCCCGAGGGGTGAGGACTTTTGCTGGCCACCAGCGAGGACCAAAATCTGGCCGTTGACATCTGCACCACAGTGGCGTCAGTAAGCAGCGCGTCGAGCAACACCTCGACGGCTTCGGATACCGCGATTGGCGATTCCCACTGGCGACGATCCTTGGACTGGGTGCTCGTCTTCCAGTCGACGTACAGGCTGTCGTCGTAGTCCGGAGTCACCTTGGCCGTGGTGGTACCGGCCGAGGCGCGCACGACGGGATCACGATCGACGAGGAGGCGACAGATGAGTCCTCCGACCTCGACCTCAACCTCGGCCCTGGTGGTCCCTGACAGCGCCAGGTCGTCGTTGCTGACGAGTACACGACCTTCGGCTCGCAGGACGGCAACGCACGCCCGGTCGAGTCTCTCGATGCGATCGCCTCCCATGGTGGCAGCGGAAACGCCCATTCCCAGTTGGGCGAGGCGACAGGCGGTGGCCTTGACTCGCCGAAGTCTGTCTCGTAGCTCCTCCAGGGCGACGGGCAAGCCCTCGCCATCTGGCTCGCGGGCCAGGATGACGACGCGCTCTGCCAACTCGTGGGCCTCGGCTGCTCCCCGCTCCGCAGTGGTCCGGAGTTCCTCCAGCGCTGGTGCTGGGACGACTCGACCTTCGGGCTGGAAGCGGAGGTCGTCGATCTCAGCGGCGAGCCCAGCAGCCATCAGCCAAAGGCGCTGAGCGCGAGCAGCGAGGTCGTTCGCCTCTTGAACAGGATCAGAGCCCGGGCCGTCCACGACAGGATCGCCGGTGCTGGGAGCATCGCTTGCGTCGGGTCCGGTGCTCATGACGGGACCCGATCTCGCAATGCGTCAAGAGCGGCGAACCGAGAATCGCTCATGGGCCTCCCGATCACAGGCGTTGTTTGACGCTGCTCTTGGCCCACAGGACATCGTTCCGGCGGTTGCCCAGGTCCGCCGCCAGCTCGGTCCAGAACCACGCCTGGTCGGCGGCACCGCCAGGTGTGGGCGCAGGACGTCGAGGTGTGAGCCCGGCCATCACGCCCGCACCGCGGACAGTCGCCAGCTCGCGGGGATGCCTTTGAGCTGATGGTCGCCACGGTCGACGAACTCGATGCCGGAGCCCACGACCAGTTCGGTGACCGTGCGGGACACCAGCACCTCGCCCGGCTCGGCCAATGCCGACACCCTGGCCGCGAGATGGACGCCGATGCCACCCACGTCGTCTCCCCGCAATTCGATCTCCCCGGTGTGAACCCCCGCCCGCGCCTGCATACCGAGCGAACGCACCCCGTCTCGGATCGCACACGCGCACCGCACCGCCCGCGCCGGTCCGTCGAAGACGGCCAGTACCCCATCGCCCGTGGACTTGACCCGCCGCCCTCGGTGCCGCTCGATTTCGTCGGCCACGAGGCGGTCGTGGCTCGCCAGCATCTCCGTCCACCTGCGGTCCCCGACCCCGAGGGCGTGCGCGGTGGACCCCACGAGATCGGTGAAGACCACCGTCGCCAACACCCGGTCGGCGGTGTGCGTCGGTAGCTCGCCGGTGACGAAGTCCTCGATCGCATCGAGGATGGGACCGGTCTCGCCCGCGAAGAACAGCATGTCGCTCCCCGGCAACTCGACAGCCTTGGACCCGGGGATCTCATCGATCATCTGGCGGGCGGCGTCAGCCCGCGGCAGTCCTGTGCGGTACAGCCCCAACGTCGGGACCCCGATCGTGCCCAGCACGCCCCGAAGGTCGGTGGAGACGATGTTGCGCGTCCGCCATGCATGGTCGTCCTTGGTTCCGAGGAGCCGCTCGCTGCGGGCCAGCCACCGCCGCAGCCTCTGGTCGCCGGCTGCGCTCGGGGCGAACAGCTCCAACGCCGCACCCGTGCCGAAGCCGGCCTCGACAAGGGCAAGGCGCTCCTCGTTTGCCTCATCGTCCCGCTGCTCGGAGGCCCCGGCCTCGAGGGGAATGCCGGTGGTCACATTCACCAGGACCAGTGCCTTGGTCCGCTCCGGGTGGCCAGCGGCGAACAGGACCGGGGTAGCCGCACCCAATCCCAGGACCACCGCCTCCTCCCAGCCGAGATCGTCGAGGACCGCCAGCATGTCATCCGCGTGGGCCTCCAACACCCTCACCTCGTTACCAGGCGGCCGGTCCGAGGCCCCCAGCCCCCGGGCGTCGAACCACACGTGACGGCTGAACCCGGACATCCCCTCCAGGAACCGGACCAGCGCCGGCTCATCCCACATCAGGTCGATCGGGAACCACGCCGCTTTGCTGACCAGGATGTTGACCGGACCGTCTCCGACCACCTCATAGGCGATCCGACCCCCCGGACTCGGGGCGAAGCGCACCTCGGGGTCGGTGAACATCGAGCCAGTATGACGACGACGCATGCCCGATGCGCCCACAACGACCACCCCAACTGGGACAGAGAATCACGCGCAACCGTCAGCGTGGGCGGAACGTCTGACGGAAGGGCTGCGTACAATCCCGTCGGTGTGGGCCTCTGAGAGGGGGGTAGCCGAGGCCCAGGGACGTCGGGACCTCCCACCATCCGCCACCGGTCCTGTCCTCGCACTCGGCGGCGCGCTCGCCGCCCTGCTTCTCGTCCTGGCCGGGCGCTACGGCTACCACCGCGACGAGCTCTACTTCCTGGCGGCGGGCCGCCATCTGGCGTGGGGCTATCCCGACCAGCCGCCTCTGGTGCCCTTCCTGGCTCGGGTGCTGGCCCCGGCCCACTCGGTTGCCCTGCTGCGGGCGCCCTCGGCGCTGGCGGCCGGCGCCATCGTCATCCTGGGCGGGTTGACCACCCGTGAGCTCGGCGGGGGCCGGTCGGCGCAGATCCTGGCTGCGGCGGCGCTGGCGGGAGGAGCGGTGGTCGCGGGCACCGGTCACCTGCTGAGCACCGCGACGTTCGACTTTCTCGCCTGGGCGGTCCTGGTGTTGCTCGTCCTTCGCATCCTGCGGACAGGGGACGATCGGCTGTGGCTGGTCGCCGGCGTCGTCGCCGGGGTCGGGCTGCTCGACAGCGACCTCGTCGCCTTCCTGATGGCCGCGATCGTGGTGGGCGTCCTGATCGGCGGTCCAAGGGAGATCTTCCGCAGCCCGCTCCTCTGGGTCGGCGGTGCGATCGCCGCCGTGGTGTGGTCGCCGTATCTCATCTGGCAGGCCACCCACGGCTGGCCACAACTGGTGGTGAGCCGTTCGATCGCCACCGGCCATTCGGGCTCCTCAACACCGCGGTGGCTCGTCCTGCCGGAGCAGCTCGTCCTCCTGAGCCCGTGGGTGGCACCGATCTTGGTGGCCGGACTCGTCCGGCTGTTCCACGACCGGGCGCTGCGGTGGGCGCGGAGCGTCGGTATCGCCTACGTCACCCTGGCGGTGATCTTTGTCGTGACCGGCGGGAAGGCCTATTACCTGGCCGGTATGTTCCCCGTGCTCGTCGCCGCCGGTGCCGAGCCGACGATCCGGTGGGTCCGGCGCGGGCGATGGAGAGCGCGGCAGTCCCTTCTCATCGCCGGTCTCGTCCTCAGCGCCGCGGGATCGGTGCTGTTGACGCTCCCCGTCGTACCGGTCTCCGACCTGCACAAGACATCGGTCCAGTACGACGTCGGGGAGACAGTGGGATGGCCGACCTTCGTAGCCGAGATCGCCGCTGCCTACCGGCGGATCCCGGTCCCCAGCGGAGGGACGGTCGCCATCCTGGGCAGCAACTACGGCGAGTCCGGGGCGGTCGATCGCTTCGGCGCGCCTTATGGGCTGCCGCGCGCCTACGGCGTGCACATGGGCTACTGGTACTGGGGGCCGCCCCCGCCCAGCGCGACGAGCGTCCTGGCGATCGGGTTCGACCGAGGCCAGCTGGCTCGCTTCTGCAACGCTCCGGTGCTCTTGACCCACCTCGACAACCATGTCGGGGTGCACAACGACGAGCAGGGGGCGCCCGTCTGGTCATGCGTCGGCCTGCGCGCCCCCTGGAAGACGTTGTGGCCCCGCATGCGAGACCTCGGCTGAGGCCGGTCTGATTCCGCGGCTCAGAGGGTTCGCGTCACGCTCCGGCTGGCCGGGAGTGACGTCACGTTCCCCGAGGCCGGCGCGGCAGGCGGGTGAGTGACGCGGTGACGGTCCGCCCGTAGGCGGGCGTGGCCCCGAGGGCGGCGGGGTCGTCCGTCGCCTGGGCGGGTCCGAGGTCGACGGTGACGGTTGCCGAGGCGGCCCGGCCGGTGCCGCACCGCGCCGGGACCGTGAAGGTGACCGTGCCCGTCCCCTGGAGGGTGAGTCCGTCGCACGTCACCGAGCGCAGGGTGAGGAACTCGACCGGTTGCCGGTCGACGTGGAACTTCCAGCCCCAGATGTCGAAGTCCGTGTCGATGCTGCGGTAGTCGAAGCGGGTGGGTGTCGCCGCCGGCGCCGGACGGCCACCGGGGTGCGCCAGCCGGGCGTAGGCGAACTCCTCGAGCCCGCGGAACCAGGCGTTGCGGTAGACGTCGGAGTGGTTGCCCTGATGGATGGCGAAGGTGTTGGCCACCCCCTCGGCGACGTAGGCCTCCTCCATGTCGACGTTCATCGGGAAGACGATGTCCTCGAACGGCGTGCTGCTGATGTCGGCCGCCTGCCGGGGGATCGTGTCGTTGACGAAGCCATCGATGCCGAGGAGCTGCGCCGGACCGGCGTTGGCCCGGCCGTTCATGGCCAGGTCGGGGGGCATGTTGCCGCGGAAGTACGCCTGGTCGGCCACCGGGTCGCCGAGGGCGTCGAGGGCGGTGAGGAACGTCCCGATCTGCGGGGGCGCGGCGGCCGGCGTCACCGCGCCGGTCACGGCCGGGAGTCGCTCGTAGGCGACCGGCACCGGCGGCTGCACACCCGCCGGCACCGTGACGAACCCGGGCTGGGGCGCCGGCGCGAACAGGAAGTTGTGGGCGCCCGACACCGACTCGATCGCCGTCCAGTCGTCGGGGTGCTGCAGCCCGTTTTTGTAGGCCCCGTACCCGCCGAGGGAGACGCCGGCCAGTGCCCGCCACGGGCGACCGGCGGCGGTGGGGAGCTCGCGCTCCACGAACGCCGGCAGCTCGTCGTTGAGGAACGTCTCGAATCGCGGCGGGGGAGTGGGGTAGCGGGGCGCGTCACCGCCCTTGCCGTAGCGGGGGTTCCAGTTGACCCAGTAGCTGTCCTGACCGGCGCCTGGCCCGTACCCCCCGGGCAGCGTCTGACCGTGGGGCGCCACCAGGATGATGTCGAGCGGGGGCGCCGGCCCCCAGGTCGACGGGTCCTGGTAGGTCCACGGCGACGACTCGAACCCGGCGGGCGGCCGGTGGGTGAGGGCGGCGATCCACGCCGAGGACGTGGTGCCCGGCCGCCCCAGCATCTCGGTGAAGTCCCCGCCGAAGCCGTGGAGCAGGTACAGGACCGGGCACGTGACGGCCTGGGCGGGGGCGCATCCCGGCGGGACGTAGTACTCGAAGGGAGCGGCCACACCGGCGCCGAGCGACTGGCTCGCCAGCTCCTGGCACGCCACCGTGCCCACGACGACCGTCATCGGGCCCGGGGTGCCCGGTGGCGGCGCGCAACCGGGGAAGGGGTTGGCCACCGCCCGCGATGCGGGGACCGCCGCCACCATGGCGAGGACGGCAAGGACGGAAGCCGCCGCCACCCAGATTGAAGCTCGCGTGCGAGTCCTCATTGCTCCCCAGCCCGAGTCGTCGGCCCATAGGGTAGCCCGACTCGACCCTTTTTCGCCGTTGCCGCTACTCCAGCGAGTCGGGGGGCAGCTTGACCTGGAGCCCGCCGGCCACCGATCGGTAGACGAGGGGCGGCTGCATCCGCACCACCTCGCCGTCGAGGGCGACCTCGACCTCCGGACGGTCGAGCGAGATCGTCACCGCAGGCACTTGCAGTCGGACGACCAGCGGCGACCGCGCCAGCCGGCCGAGCAGGAGGGCGCCGAGGATCCGCAGACGTGCGAACGGGTGGTCGGCTCGCACCACCCGGACGTCGAGGGTGCCCGTGTTCATCCGCTCGCGGTCGGACAGGTCGAGGAGGCCGTCGCCGTACAGGCCGTTGCCCACGAAGATCATCCACGCCTGGTATGAAGCCCCGTCCACCTCGGCGGTCACCGGGTTGGCGTCCCGCATCTGCTCGACGGTGGCGACGATCGTCGCCACGCCCTTGCGCAGGCGCCGCTCGTGCACCCTCCTCCGGATCACGATCTTCGGGTACAGGCCCAGGCTCGAGTTGTTGACGAACACCCGTCCGTTGACCTCGCCGGTGTCCACCTTCATCGTCCGGTCGCCCGAGGCGGCGGCCGTGGCGTCGTCGAGCGACTCGATGCCCACATCGCGGGCGAAGTGATTCCTCGTCCCCTCGGGGACGACCAACAGCGGGGTCGGCCCGCCGACCAGCTCCTCCGCCACCACGCGAATGGTCCCGTCCCCCCCGGCGACCCCGACGAAGGCGGGACCGCTCTCGCGCGCGTCGCGCACGCCCGCCGCCAGGTCCGCCGGGTCGACCGGGGTCACCCGATGGCCGTCGAACCGCTCCCGGAGGTCGGCGAGGTCGGTGTCGTCCGGACCGGCATTGGGATTGACGAACACGACGCCAGGCACGGCCGGAACCTCGCGGTCGACGATCAGAAGAGCCGCCGGACGGGTGCGAGCAGGCTCTCGATCGCCTGCTGGCCGCCTGAACGCGCTGACCAGCGGCCCGGGCGGATGCGCACGCTGCGGTCCAGGTCGTCCTGGAAGTGGGCGTCGAGGGTCTGGACCACGTCAGGGTCGAGAGCGACGAGGTTGATCTCCTCGTCCCAGGTCACCGACCGGGCGTTGAAGTTGGCCGAGCCGATGTTGGCGAGCAGGCCGTCGACGGTCATCACCTTGGCGTGCAGCATCGAGGGCTGGAAGTTCCAGATGCCCACGCCGTGGTCGAGCAGCACCTCGTACTCGGACTCCCCCGCCACCTGCACGAACCGCTTGTCGGCGTGCGGACCGGGCAGGAGGAGCCGCACGGCCACCCCGCGCTCGGCGGCATCGCACAGCCGTTGGACGAGGTCGGCGTCGGGGACGAAGTACGCGGTGGTGATGTGGATCTCGCGTTCGGCCAGCTGGATGAGGGTGCGGAAGAGGGTGGCGACGTCGCTCCACCCGGTCTCGGAGGCGCCCCGGACGCACTGCACGACGCAGTTACCCGGCTTGGGCTGGCGCGGGAACCGGTCGATGCCGTCCTCGAAGAGCACCGGCCGGGTCTCCGACCAGTTGTCGAGGAATGCGGACCGCAGGCCGTCGACGGCGGGGCCCGTGACGCGGAAGTGGGTGTCGCGCCACTCGTCGGGACCGGTGGCGTTGCCCAGCCACTTGTCGGAGATGCCGACGCCGCCGGTGAAGCCGACCGCCTCGTCGACGACCAGGACCTTGCGATGTGTCCGGTGGTTGACCTCCCACGGCCGGAACCGGCGGGGCCGGCGGAACCACTCCACCTGCACACCGGCCCGGATCATCCCGGCCACCAGATCGGGGTCGATCGGGCGGGCGCCGAGGCCGTCGAGCAGGACCCGGACGCGGACACCGGCGCGGGCGCGGTCGGAGAGGAGGCCGGCCAGGTCGGTGCCGACCCGGCCGCGCCAGTACACGTAGGTGAGGAAGTCGATGGTGTGCTCCGCCGACTCCACCGCCTCGAACATTGCGGGGAAGATCTCGTCCCCGTTGCGGAGCACGTCGATCCGGTTGCCCTCGGTGGCCGGGACCCCGAGCACCCCTTCGAGGGTGCGACGCAGCCGTTCGGTGGCATCGGTGGACGGCAACCCGACGTGGCTCGAGCCGCTCACGTCGCACCGACCGGGTGGGGCACGTTGGAGGGCTGGCTGTCCGGTTCGGACTCGGCCACCTTCTCGACGTCCTGGGGCTGGCTGTCGCCGTGGCGGACGGCCTCGAGCTGGGCGGCCACGGCGGCGCCGTAGATGAGGACCATGGCCGCGAGCATCGCCCATAGCATCAGGGCCACCATGCCGGCCAGCGGGCCGTAGGTCTGGCCGAACGACCGGCTGGCCCGGAAGAAGATCCCGAGGGCGACCGTCACGACCACCCATCCGGTGACGGCGATGCCCGACCCGAAGGCCAGCCACGACAGGCGCGGTTGCATCCGCCGGGGACAGGTCCGCAGCAGGATCGTGACCGCCGCCCCGATGAGCACGAGGCCGGCGGGCCAGCGGACGCCGTTCCAGATCGTGGAGGGCGCCCCGGCCGCCACTTTCACGAGCACGTCCCTGCCCAGCGCCAGCGACACGAAGGCCAGGGCGACGGTGGTGCCGACGGTGATGGCGAGGACGAAGGCGCGGCCGTACTTCTGGATGCTGGGCCGGTCCTGCTCGACGCCGTACAGCCGGTTGAGGCCCCGCTCCAGCTGCCCGAACGCGGTGGTCGCGGTGACGAGCGTGCCGATGGTGCCGAAGACCAGTGCCGCGTACTGGTGCCGCGACCCGTTGGCATGGGCATGGGAGAGGGCGGCGGTGAGCGCCTGCCCGGCGGGGCCGGGGACGGCGCCCCGCACGGTCGAGGCGACGACGTCGGAGAAGCCGCTGCCGCCGATGGCGCTGGCCAGACCGACCATGGCGATGACGCCCTGGACGGCGACGAGCGACGTCATGAAGGCGAGCGACCGGGCGTGGCTGAACCCGTCCGACACGCGCATCCGCCCGAAGGCGTCCACCAGCAGCCGGCGGCGGCCGGTGCGCCGCAGGGTGGCCCAGGCGTCCTCGCCTGACAGGCCCCGGGTCTCGGGTACGACCGACGCCGTGCTCATGCCGGTTCGGCCGGGACGGCGAAGCGCACGGCGGCGGGCTCGACGCCCACCTTCAGCCTTTTCACCGCCCGCCGGTCGCCGCCGTCGAGCTCGTAGGTGGTGGGCGTCGTGAACCGGACGTCGACCTTGCGGCCCCTCGTCGTGCGGGTCAGAGGGGATCGCTCGGCACTCCTGGTCGCCAGCCGGCCGACGACCCGGGCCCACTCCATGCGCGTCCCGGCGGTGACGACTCCGATCTCCAGCTGACCGTCCGTCGGGTCGGCGTGGGGGAAGGCGACGAGCCCACCCGTCAGGGTGCCCATGGAGCCGAACAGCACACACCCCGCCCGGCCCTCGTACCAGCGCTGCCCGTCCACGTCGATCCGCACCGAGAAGGCGCGGCGCCCCGCCGCCCGCACCCCGGTGTACACGTAGGCGATCCGGCCGAAGCGGTCCTTGAGCTTCCCGTCGGCCTCCTTGATCATCACGGCGTCGAAGCCGGCGCCGGCCATCACGGTGAACCGCTCGCCGTTGATGACCCCGACGTCGAGGTCACGGCGCGCCCCGTGCAGGGCCACGTCGAGGGCGCCCTCGAGGTCCATCGGGATCCCCAGGTTGGTGGCCAGCAGGTTGGCCGTCCCGGCCGGGATGATGCCGAGGGTCACGTGCGAGCCGGCGACGGTGTCGACGACGCGCTGGACCGTGCCGTCGCCACCCCAGACGAGGATCAGGTCGGCGTCCGCCTTGAGACAGCGCTTGGCTGCCTTCGGGGCCATGCGGCTCTTCTCCACCTCGCACCACATGACGTCGACGCCGAAGCTCCTCTGGAGGCGCTCTCTGAGCTCCGGCAGCCCGCCGCCGAGGGACTTGCCAGCGTGGGCGATGACGGCGAGCGACGTCATCGGACGACCTCCCGCGTCCCTTCCACGCTTGACCGGGCCGTACCGGACGGCGTGGCCCGCTCGGGCGAGGCGGGCACGGGGCGGATCGCGGCCACGGCGGCCACCAGGGCTACGACGCCGAGGATGAAGCCGGCGAAGACGTCGGTCGGATGGTGTTGGGCCTCGTACACGCGGGAGAACCCGACCCAGCCCACGGCGAGAGCGGCGATCACCCACGCCACGATGCGGGCCAACGGCAGCCGCGTCCGGGATGCCACGAGGACGGCGATCCCGCCGTAGAGGACGAGCGTCGCCGCCACGTGCCCCGACGGGAAGCTGTACGTCGAGGGCGTCGGTCCCAGGTGCGGAGCCGAAGGACGGGGACGCTGCACGACGTAGTTGACGGTGAGGAACGTGGCCAGTTCGAGGGCCAGTCCGGTGAGGAGCAGGGCCGCCGCCCTTCCCCAGCGCTGCAACACCGCGATCACCGTCACCACGACGGCCACGGCGAGGACTCCGAGGGTGTTGGCGACGAAGGTGCCGCCCTTGCTGATCGCGTTCCAGGCAGCCGACCGGTGGGTGGCGAACCAGCTGTTGACGTGATCGTCCCAATGGCGGACCGGGGCGGCGACGTGCACCACCAACAGGCCGAGTCCGATCAACGCCGCGCACAGCGCCAGGTAGGACACCACCACCGTCATGGCCGCGCCGCGGACGGACCAGGGCGCCGTGACTCCCTCACGCCGGGCGGATCGGGCGCTGGACATTGTCGAGGGGTTTACCAAGCGTTCACGCAGTGAAACCTTGAAGCAGGAGGAACCATGTCCGTTCTGTCGCTGTGCTTCGGAATGGCGCTCGCCGCCGGAATCATCAGCTGGTTCGCCATGAGGAGCTATTGGGACACCGACGCCGGCGCCCCCCAGCTCGATCCCTCGACCATCCACACCGAGGTGCGGCGCCACCGGCGAGCGGCCCTGTGGCTCCGGTCCCACCTCGACCCCACGGCGGCGACCGGGTCGATCCTCGGCGTCATCGGCATCGTCGCCGTCGTCGGTGGCGGGGCGTTCGGCGTCCTGCTCACCATGGTCCGGACCCACCAGGGCTTCGCCCGGTTCGACGGGAGCGCGGCGCGGTTTGGGGCGTCGCATGCGACGAGCACGTCCACGCAGGTCCTCCGGATAGTCACCCAGACCGGCGGCGCCTACGTGATCATCCCCTTGGCGATCGTGGCCGGCGTGGCCCAGAAGCGCCGGATGCACTCGTGGGTCCCGGTAGCGTTCCTCGCCGTGGTGGTGGGCGGGCAGTATCTGTTCGCCGACGTGATCAAGGTGCTGGTGGACCGGACCCGACCCGACCTGCTCCGGCTGACCGGTTTCTCAGGACCCTCGTTCCCGTCCGGTCACGCCACCGCTTCTTCAGCGGTGTTCGCGGCGGTGGCCCTGCTCCTCGGGCGCGGACGCTCGCGAAGCGCCAAGGCGGCGCTGTCGGCCGTCGGTGTCGGTGCGGCCGTCCTGATCGCCGCCACGCGGGTCCTCCTCGGCGTGCACTGGCTGACCGACGTGATCGCCGGCCTCATCCTCGGCTGGACGTGGTTCGCCGTGACGTCCATCGCCTTCGGCGGCCGGCTCCTCCGGTTCGGTGCGCCGCTCCAGATCGCCGAGCACCTCGCCACCGGGGACGGCGAGGCCGCGACCGCCGGGACGTAGCCGTCGACCGGCCGGACAATCACCGCGGCGGCGGTCAGGCGACCGTCCCAAGGCCGGGACCGGCACTTCGGCGGTGGCCGTCTAAGCGAAGTGCTGCAGGAGCACCTCCCCCTCAACCGGGCGTTCGTGTCCGGGGTGGTCCGGGTCATCGCCGCCGGGGTCGGGGCCCGTGCGTTCGGAGCGGCTGCGGTCGAGGGGAACGTGGCCCGTGCCCGCTCGACCCGACGCCCACCTCGTCGGTCGTAGCTCGCCGGACCCCGGGCACACCCATGGGGTCACCGCATCCGGTACGAGACGGGGAGGTGCTTCAGCCCGCCGACGAACACGGTCGCCGATCGCGACGGCTCGCCGGCGAGCTCGAGGTCGTCGACGCGGGCCAGGAGCTCTTCGAAGAAGATCCTCAGCTCGAGACGGGCCAGGTGGGCGCCCAGGCAGAAGTGCACGCCGTAACCGAAGGCCAGCTGCTTGTTGTCGGGTCGCCCGACGTCGAACCGGTACGGATCGTCGAACACGTCCTCGTCGCGGTTGGCCGACAGGTAGGCCAGGTAGACGCTGTCGCCGGCGGGGATCGGCTGGCCTCCGACGGTGCGGTCCTCGGTCGCCGTCCGCATGAACTCCTTCACCGGCGTGACCCAGCGGATCACCTCCTCGACGGCGTTGGGGGCGAGCGACGGATCGTGACGCAGCCGGGCGAGCTGGTCAGGGTGGCGCAGCAGCGCCTCCAGCCCGCCGGCGATCGACGAGCTGGTGGTGTCGTGCCCGGCGGTGGCGATGATCACGTAGTACGACGCCGCATCGAAGTCGTTGAGGGGCTCACCGTCGATGGTGGCGTTGGCGATCACCGAGGCGAGGTCGTCGGTGGGGTGCGAGCGGCGGTCGGCGGTGAGGGCCACGAAGTACTGGAAGAAGTCGAGCAGCACCGCCATCTGCTCCTGCGGGTCGCGGGACCGGGTGAGCTCGTCGTCATCGCTCCCGAACAGCTCGGTCGTGAGCTGCAACATCCTCGGGAAGTCCTGCTCGGGCAGGCCGAGGGTGGAGAGGATGACCTGGAGCGGGAACCCGACGGCGACCTCCTGGACGAAATCGCAGGAGCCGCCCAGCTCGCCCATGCGGTCGATGTAGCGGACGGCCAGCTCCCGGATCCGGTCCTCGAGGGTCCGCACCCGTCCCGGGAGGAACCAACTCGACGCCACCCCGCGGAAGGCCTTGTGGTCAGGGTCGTCCATGTGGATCAGTGTCCGCAGCATCGGAGCGCCCGACGCCTCGGCCAGGGCTTCGACGGCGGCGGGGGCCAGCAAGGGGCGAGGGGCGTTGCGGAAGTGCTCGTGGTCCCGCTCGACGTCGATGACGTCGGCGTGCCTGGTCACCGCCCAGAACGGGCGGTACCGGTCCGACTCCACCCGCACGACCGGGTGCTCCCGGCGGAGCACCCGGCAGGCGGCGTGGAACCGCTCCTCGTCGGCGTAGGCCGTCGGGTCCACGAAGACCCTCGTCAGATCGGTGAGGTCGGTCACGCTCACAGCCGTCCCCCTTTCCGGTGGTGGACAATACCATAACCTATGTTATGGTTGGAGGCAAGAGGGAGGCCGTACCGGATATGCGCCAGAGCAAGGAGGACTACTACCGCAGCGCCCTGGACCTGCTGGCCGAGGGCGGGGTCGACGCCCTCACCATCGCCAACCTGTGCGGCCGCCTCGGCGTGACCACCGGCAGCTTCTACGCCCACTTCGCCGGCATCCGCGAGTTCCACGCCGCCTTCCTCGAGCAGTGGGAGCTGGGGCACGTCTACCAGCTCAAGGAACAGGTGGACTGCGCGGTCGATCCCCTCGAGCGCCTCGGCCTGCTCCGGCAGCTCGCCATCGCCATCAACCACGAGGCGGAGAGCGCCATCCGGGGCTGGTCCCGCACCAACCCGATGGTCGCCGAGTACCAGCGGCGCATCGACCGGGCTCGGGAGGACGTGCTGACCCAGGCCTTCCTCGACATCGGCATCGACAAGCAGGAGGCCCGCGTCCTCGCCCGCATCGGGCTCACCATCCTCGTCGGCACCCAGCAGATCGAGGACAAGGTGGACCGCCGGCGGCTCGACGCCCTGCTCTCGGAGTACCAGCGCTGGTTGCGGAGCCGACGACCGACCGGATGATCGATTCGGTGAAGGGCCCCAAGCGCATCGCCGCCAAGCTGATGCACTTCGACGGCGCCTACCTCCGGTTCGTGGGTGCCGTCGAGATCTCCCGCTATCGCGGGGCGGAGCTGGTGGAGACCTACACCGACGACGCCATCTGGGAGCTGATGTACTTCGGCCACGCCCGGGATGTGTTCCAACCCGGGTGGGAGGCCGCGCTCAGACGCCGGTCCCGAGATGATCCACCCCCTGCTTCCGGCGGATGACATTGAGGGCGCTCCCGGCTCTGAACCACTCGAGTTGGGCGTGGCTGAGCGTGTGGTTGCAGCTGAAGGCGAGATGGCTTCCGTCGGGCCTGCCGATGCGGCAGCGGACCGGCGTGCCGGGGGGCGAGCGACGCCAGATCGAGGACGGAGACGCGGTCGTCCTCTCCGCCCTCCGCCGCTCCGACCCGCACCATCACCTCTCCCCGGGCCAACTGCTGGCCCAGACCCTGGTCACGTCGGGGACCATGACCAACCGAATCGACCACCTCGAGGAGCGAGGGCTCGTGCGGCGCCGCCCCGACCCCGGCGATGCCCGCTCCGTAAGGGTGCAGCTGACCCCTGCCGGATGCCGGCGGGTCGACCTCGCACTCCGCGACCTGGTGGCGCGCGAGAACGCCATCCTGGGGACACTCGATGCCACCCACCGCGCCACCCTCGCCCGGCTCCTTCGGCAGGTCGTCGCCCCCTTCGACGCCTAGGACGTCCTGGGCTCAGGCCTGGGCTCAGGCCCTGGCGATCACGTCCTCCCCGTAGCGCTGGAGCGTCTCCACCGCGTGCGCCACATTGTCGCCGGGCAAGCCGACGTGGACCCAGGTGACACCGAGCTCGGCGAGGCGGTCGAGGCCGGCGAGGTGGGCGTCGGCACCGAAGGCGTCGGTGGCGGGGTTGCCCCCGGCCGGGTTGGAGAAGGCGATGTCGACCGACTCCGGGTCCCGGCCGGCCGCTTCGAGCCGGCGGCACAGGTCGTCGATGGCGGCATCCAGCTTCGCGGGCGTGTCGAGGGCGACGGTGCGAGCGGTCTGGGCGAGGCCGGCGGGAGCCGGGAACGGGCACCAGCCCTGACCCCGGTCGGCCACCCGCTGGCGGGCCCGGGCGCTGTTGCCACCGATCCAGATCGGCGGGTGGGGTTCGGCCAGCGGGCGCGGATGGGCGGTGATACCGCGGGCGCTGAAATGACGGCCCTCGAACGACAGGTCGTCGCCGGTCCAGATGGCCTTGAGCACGTCGAGGGCCTCGTCGAACAGGTCGTTGCGCTCGGCGTGGTCCACGCCGAGGGCGGCGAACTCGCCCTTGAGGTACCCGGCTCCCACGGCCAGGGTGAAGCGGCCGCCGGACAGGAGATCGAGGGTGGCGCCGGCCTTGGCCACGATGAACGGGTTGCGGTAGGGCAGGACCACGATGTTGGGGATGAGCCGCAGGGTGGTGGTCCGGGCGGCGGCGAAGCCCATGGCCACGAACGGGTCGAGGGCATCATGCCCGCCGGCCTCGAGCCACCGCTGGGACGGGGCGGGATGGTCGGTGAAGCCGAACCCGTGGAACCCGGCCGATTCGGCGGCCGACGCCACGGCGATGATCCCCGGCCCGGAGACGAGCTCCGGGTCGTAGGGGTGGCTGACCATGGGGTGGGTGACCGCGAATCTCATCGGGCGTTCCTAGCAGTTGTGGCGTCACACACTGCGGAGAAAGCCGATGACCTCCTTGGCCGGCGGGAAGGATCCCGTGACGCCGGCGGCGTAGTAGCCGGCGTCGGTGATCATCGTGATGCCGGTGATGCCGGCGGCGCCGTCGCTGCACAGGAACACCAGGGGGTAGGCCTGCTCGAGCGGGGTCGACGCCTCGATGCCCGTCTCGGCCCGGTAGTCGGAGCCGAAGCCGAGCCACATGTCCTTGTTGGCCTGGGCCAGCGGGGTGTCGGTGGGCCCCGGCAGGATGGCGTTGATCCGGATGCCCTTCTTCAGGAGCCCGAAGGCCTCCCGTCCGACGTAGGCGTTGATGGCCTTCTTGCTCCACATGTAGTCGGCCTTGTTGCGCTCCTGCGCCCACGCCGCCGCCTGGTCGTAGTCGGCGATGTCGAGGTATTCGTGCAGTTCGGTCAGGCTGCCCTCCCAGCCCAGGCCGGCGGCGGAGGAGATCATGCCGATGGCCGAGCCGCGGGGGAGAAGATCGGCCGCCAGCAGGCGCACGATCATGTGGCGGTGGCCGAGGAAGTTGATCTTCTCGATTCCCGGCGTCCCGTCAGCCACGCCGGCGCAGGAGAAGAGGGCGTCGATGGGCCCCCCGCATTCGGCGACGGCGCCGTCGATCGACCCCTTGTCGGCCAGGTTGAGGGACACCGCCTTGACACCGGAGAGGGTGATCTCGGCGCGATCCATCACCACCACCTCGGCACCAGCGTCGAGGACCAGCTCGGCGACCGCCGCTCCCATGCCGGTGGCGCCGCCGACGACGAGCGCCCGCTTCCCCTTGTAGCTGTAGGCGTCGAACAGACTCATCGGATGTCTCCCCCGTGAAGATCGGCGTTGGCACCACGCACCATAGGACGCTTCCCGGCGATTGGACATCCGGCGTCAGGCGCGCCCGGCCTTGACCACGAAGTGCTCGATGAGAGGATCAGGCTGCTCTCTTCGTTGATCGACCGATCCCAGGCGACGGCTACGGCTTGCGACCAGCGGCGACGAGCGGGCGTTGACGGCGCACGGGTGATTCCGCCGGGACGTCGACGGCTGCGACCTGACCCATGGCCGGCTCCGTGGTCGGCGACGTTGTGGTGGCCGAGCCGTACTGGTAGTTCGTGATCAGACTCACCCCGAGCACGGCGATGCCGGCCCCTACGAACAGCACACTCAAGCCGGTGTCCGACGATGAGAAGCCCAACACGAACGGTGCACCGAGGAGGAGGGCGGTGGCGAGGTAGTCGCCGGCGGAATGGAGCGTGAACGGGACGATCTTGACCACACCAAGCGGGTAACGGGTGAAGAGGCTGAGGCCGACGATCACAGCACCGACAACGGTCCCCGTGGCGACGGCGGCGGTGGAGCCGCCAACGATCACGGCGAGGACGATGAGTAGTCCTCCGACCGCGTAGTCGGCGATGGCGTGCAACCACGCCGGTAGCAAACGGACGATGGACATGTTGGGTCTCCCTCTGTCGCAACCGGATATCGGCGCCGTGGGCCCTTCTACGGTGCGGCGACCCGCTCAGGACGACGTTACGGGCACCGATCTGTGCCGACGCAGCAGTGACGGGCGTCGCTCAGGGCTCTCCCAAGGAGTCCCGAGCCTCGATACGGTCGGGCATCATGTCGTGGAGGAGACGGAGGGCAACCCCGTACCGTCCCATTGTTTTCCTGGCAGGTCCCGCAGGTACGCAGATGGCGACGAATTGCCCGCAGCACCCCGGCCGGTCCACTCCGGTATCCCATCGGTTGCATTCCGCCGCCGGTGCCACGGTTGGATTCCATCCACCGCGACGGACGGCGACGACGCTCGCCATCCCGACGACCTTCAGACTGGCCCAGCGACTCGGGACCGGGGAACCGGGCGACGTCCCCGCGGGTGTGACGCTCCGTTCTCCGGGGTAGTGTCGGTCAGTCCTCATGTCGCGAGGACCGGTGGCCCTGGACCTCGGCGCCCTTTCGGAAGGCGGGTGCTGTGGGGAGGTCCCTCGGGCGGTGGCGGATATCGGACCGGAACGGCCCACACCATTGACCGACGTCATCAGGCGGCATCCCATACAGACGCTGGATACTGCCAAGTCAGGCGATCGAGCCGTCGATGGCGACCTGGCGTTGGTCATGCGGATCGCCGGCCGAGACCACGAGGCATTCGCCGAGGTGTACCGCCGCTACGGCGCCACCGTTCGTGCGCCCGCGCTCGTCGTGTGCGGGCCGGCCTGCGCCGACGAGGTCGTGCAGGACATCTTTCTCCGTCTCTGGCAGCGGCCGGCCAGCTTCGATCCTGACCGCGGATCCTTGCGAAGCTTCCTGGCCATGCAGGCCCACGGGCGCGCCGTCGATCGCGTCCGCAGCGATGCCGCTCGACGCTCGCGGGAAACCGCCGACCTGACCCGGGCCCCGCGAACGAGCGCAGATGTCGAGGCCGCCGCTTTGGCCGGCCTGGTACGGACGGAGATGTCCGGGCTCCTGGCCACGCTGCCCCGCGGCGAACGAGAGGCCATCACCGTTGCGTACGTTGGCGGTTACACGTACCAGGAGGTGGCCCGACTCCTCCACCAGCCCGAGGGAACCATCAAGAGCCGGATCCGGACCGGATTGCAGCGTCTGCGCAGCGGGATGGCAGCACAAGCCAACCAGGCTGAGGTGACGCTGAAGGCACGGTGACTCAGAACCGGCCGATGAACAAGGCCCTTGGCAATGTCGCTCACCCCACGCATTGCATGGCGTCAGGCCTTGCCATAGACGAGCAGGAGCAAACCCGTCGAGCGGCCTTCTGGTCCCGGCGCCCGTGGGTCGACCGCCTGATCAGAATCGGTAGCGGGTCTGGGCGAAGTCGCCTTTGGCGAACGCCAGGATCTTGGCCGGCACGACCCCGAACACCAGTGCCTCGCCCCCTTGGCCCTGGAAGGCGCCGTTGGCGACGTCGAAGTGCCAGTCACCGTCGTACTTCGCCTCCCACACATGGGCGAGCTCGGTGAGCAGGGCGTCGTCGGTGATCCGGCGGGCATCGCCCTCGATCACGATGTCCAGCCCCGCCTTCCAGGCGTTGTTGCCCGTGGTGAGGGTGCAGTGGGGGTTGTGGGCCAGGTTGACGCCCTTCTGCTCGGCCGCCCCCGTACAGAAGTAGAGGACGCTCTCCCGCCACACGGCGGGGAGCGGCGTCACGTGGGGCCGGCCGTCGACCCGCACGGTGGCGATCCAGAACAACTCCGCTGCTTCGATCGCCGGCCGGACCTCTTCCCATGGCGTGGCCACGGCGCCCGGCGCGCTGAAGCGGGGATCGAGCTCGGTCTTCGTCACCATGAGGATCTCCGACTGCAGGACTGCGTTAAGGATGCCAGGGGACCCCCGAACTCATCGGCAGGAGCCCTCCGGGGCCCTGGGCGAGCTATGGCTCATCGCCGCCGTCGACTGGCATCCAGAACGTGTACATGCGGCGGGCGTCGATGCGGGCATAGGCGGAGCCGGAGTCGAGGAAGTTCTCCCACTCGGCGCCATAGCGGGGGGTGTACACCTCGAGAAGGGCGCGCCGGAAGCCGGCGAACTCCGGATCGGCCACGCCGACCTCCCGGGCCTCACCGTGCACGGTCACCGCCAGCTCCTCCCCGGGCAGGTGGGTGGCGCTCACCGACGGGCGGGCCCGGAGGTGACGGAAGCGCACCGAGTCGGGCGAGGAGCCGAAGTAGAACTGCCCCCGGTAGAAGATGCCGTCCACCGCTCCGGAGATCGGCCGGCCGTCCCGGGTCACGGTGGCCAACACGAGCAGGCACACCCCTTGGAGCCGGTCGGCCAACGCCCGTGCTCCTATCCGGCGCTCCGGGGTGATCACCTCCCGCAGGTGTCCGCCGGCCGCCTCGTACGAAGCATCCAGCAGGTCCTGGAGTCGTTGCAGGTCGTCCGCTCCCTCGTGCATCCCTGACTTCGCGGTCTCAGGCCACCGGGGCGGGAGCAGGGACGAAGTCGAACACCCGGCGGGCGTTGGCGTGGAGGACCTTCTCCTGATCCTCCGGTGAGAGGTACCCGAGGGCGGATCTCAGGGTGGCGAGCGACGCGGGGAACTCGGTCGAGTTGTGGGGGAAGTCCGTCTCGACCATCACCTTGTCGATGCCGATCTCCTCGAGGCACCGGGCGCCGTGGTCGTCCCGGATGAAGCACCCGAAGATCTGCTCGTCGAACACCTGGTGGAGCGTGCGCCGGCGGGGACCGTCCCCTCGGCCGGAGAGCGCCGTGCGGACGGCGTTCATGCCGTCGTTGAGCACCCGGCCCTCCTGCTCCGTCAGCGCCTGCTGGAAGTCGCCGGCGTCGACGTGCCCCGAACGGGCGGCGGTGTCGGCGAGGCTGTCGGCGGTTCCGAGTACGGCGGGGATCCAGCCGACACCGCCCTCGGAGAGGCAGATGCGCAGTGAAGGGAAGCGGTCCAGGGCACTGCAGCAGAGCCAGTCGGTGAGGGTCCGCACGCCGATCAACTGCAGGAGCAGGCTCGACACCAGCCCGGGGGCGTCGGGCGAGGTCATCGGCGGTTTCGACGATGATCCCAGGTGGGTGCAAAGGACCATCCCGGTCCCGGCCGCCGCCGCGAACACCGGGTCCCAGTAGCGCCCGGCATCGTGGATGGACGGCAGGCCCAGGTCGTGCGGGTTCTCGCTGAACGAGAAGGCCCGGGCGCCCCGAGCCGCGCAGCGCTCGATCCCGGTGGCGGCGGCCGGGCCTTCTCGTTCAGCGAGAACCCGCACGACCTGGGCCTGCCGTCCATCCAC
>Ga0102924_1002503_pt1 | contig 19984 bp, 18 predicted proteins | sample PaiPotPPM11metaG_FD_80116 | JGI IMG/M metagenome (GOLD analysis project Ga0102924, IMG submission 80116) | Iron sulfur acid spring bacterial and archeal communities from Banff, Canada, to study Microbial Dark Matter (Phase II) - Paint Pots PPM... ...
CGTACCGAGTGCCTTGCGGACGCGCTCGACAACGGGATCGAGTTCGGCGTCTGGGGCGGAATGACCGAACGCGAGCGCCGCGCTCTGCTGCGCCGTCGGCCCGATGTCACGTCGTGGCGCGAACTGCTAGAGCGGGCCCGTGACCGCTACGAGCGTCAGGACATCGACGAACTCGTCGCGAGCGCCTAGTACGCCTATCGGCGCGCTGGGCCGGGTCGGCAACGAAGCCGGCCGAAACAGCGATCCCTCGGCCAGATTTAAGCGAACGCCTCGCCGACGCGGCGTAGCCCCGCGAGGTCGTGTACGTCTTCTGGCTGGGCCGGTACCTCGATGACGGGAACGGCCGGGTGCGTCGACATGAATGAACCGGCCACCCGCCGTTCCCGCTCACCCAGGTTCATCCGCGCCGCGTGCAGTCGAAGCGCTGCCGCCGTCACCGGGTAACTGGCGGGCGTGGCGGTAGCCACGCCGCCGTTCGGCATGGCTTCCAGTGTCTCCGCGGCGGCGAGTGACCGCGCCGCGCTCAGCGGGCTGATGCCCGCGCCGCTCGCAAGGGCGCTGTGCACGCGGTTCACTATCAGCCCGGCAAGTGGCATCCGTTCCTCATCGAGCCGCTCGACGAAGTAGGACGCCTCGCGCAGGGCATCGGGCTCGGGCGTGGCGATCACGAGGAACGACGTGCCCGGGGCCTGGAGCAGCTTGTAGGTGGCCTCCGCACGCTCGCGGAACCCGCCGAACATCGTGTCAAAGGCCGTGATGAACGTCTGGGCGTCCCGCAGCACCTGGCCGCCGAGCAGCCGCGTCAGCGCGCCGGTCATCACCGAAAGCCCAGCGTTGAGCACCCGGCCGAACGGCCGGCTCGCCTTCGCGGGGGCGATCAGCACCTTGATCAGCCGTCCGTCCAGGAACCGGCCGAGCCGCTCGGGCGCATCGAGGAAGTCGAGGGCCGACCGGCTCGGCGGGGTGTCGACCACGATCAGGTCCCACTCGTCTGACCGCCTGAGCTGGCCGAGCTTCTCCATCGCCATGTACTCCTGCGTGCCGGCGAAGCTCGAGGAAAGCGACTGGTAGAACGGGTTGGCCAGGATCTGCGCGGCCCGGGCGGGGTCGGAGTGCGCCTCGACGATCTCGTCGAAGGTGCGCTTCATGTCCAGCATCATCGCGTGCAGGCTGCCGCCGGCCTCGTCGTCTACGCCGTCGACAAGCCGCGGCGTGTTGTCGAGCGACGTGAGTCCCATCGACTGGGCGAGCCGCCGGGCGGGGTCGACCGTGAGCACGCAGACCTGCCTGCCGCGCTCAGCGGCGCGCAGCCCGATCGCGGCCGCCGTGGTGGTCTTGCCGACGCCGCCGGAACCGCAGCAGACGATGATCCTGGTGCGCCGGTCGTCAATGATCCGGTCGATGTCCAGACGGGGGTTGTCAGTGCTCATGAGCAGTATTTCCTTTCGCCTCCTGGCGCTCGGGACGCCTGTGGCGGCGGCTCACGCCGCATCCTGGTCACGCCGCGCCCTGCTCGCGAAGCTCCGCCGCCAGCCGGTGCAGCGCGGCCAGGTCGATTCCCTCGGCCACCAGCGGCAGTTCGTAGATCGGCTGGCCGGCCGCCTCGAGTTCCGTCCGCTCGCGGTCGGCGAGTTCGACGAGGCGCGCGTGCTCGCCGAGTTCTTCGGCCAGGGCGGCGGCGAGTGAGTCGGTGTCGTAAAGGCCGGCCGCGCCGAGCGCCGTGGCCATGGCCGCCCGGTCCGGCCTGGCCTTCAGCTCCTCCTGGCTGAGCACCGCGGGCCTGGCCATGTTGATCATGATGCCGCCGACCTGCATGCCGGGAACCCGACGGATCTCGGCGATGCCGTCGAGCGTCTCCTGCACGGGCATCTCCTCGAGCGTGCTCACGAAGTGCACGGCGGTTTGCGGCGACTTGATCACGTTGGCCACGGTGTCGGCGTGCGACCTGATCGGGCCGACCTTCGCCAGCCCGGACACCTCGGCGGAGACGTTGAGGAACCGGCCGATGCGGCCGGTGGGCGGCGCGTCGAGCACGACGGCGTCGTAGACGAAGCCGGTACGCGAGCGCGGCTGCTTACGGCGGGTCGCCTCGGTCGCCTTCCCCGTGACGAGCACGTCGGAAAGGCCCGGCGCGATCGTCGTCGCGAAGTCCACCATGCCGAGCTTGGTGAGCGCCACGCCCGCGCTGCGCATGCCGTAGAACATCTGCAGGTAGTCGAGGAGCGCGCCCTCCGGGTCGATCGCGAGCGCGTACACGTCGCCGCCGGGATCGCGTCCGTCGTCCGCCTCGCCGGGACCGATCGCGATCTTGCGCTCCTCGTAGGGCAGCGGCGGACGGTCGAACAGCCGGGCGATGCCCTGTCTGCCCTCCGCCTCGATGAGCAGCACCTTGCGGCCGGCGTGTGCCAGGGCGAGGGCCAGGGCCGCGGCGACGGTGGTCTTGCCGGTGCCCCCCTTGCCCGTCACGACGTGCAGCCGAACGCCGTCCCAGTCCGTATCCCTCGCCGTCATGCATGTCCCTCGTTGTGATGCCTAACGCCTTGCGTCCGCTCAAAGCGAGGCTATCTCTGCCCGCTGACCGATACGTGCCGGTCCCCGCAGGTGGCAGCGCCGTTAGGCCGAGGCGGGGCTGAGTCGCATGGAACGGGGTGCTTGTCACGCCGCTTACGCGGTAATTGATCATTACGCTTGCGGGCGCGCGCGGACTAGGCTGCAAAGCAGCCAGCCCTTTGCGGTCGCTGCTAACTGAGGAGGCGCATTCGGCATGGGAGCTGTGATTCTCGTCATCGTGCTGCTCGTGATCGCCGGCATAACGGCGCTCGGACGTTCGATCAAGGTTGTCCAGCAGTACGAAAAAGGCGTCCTGTACCGGTTCGGCCGCGTGCAGCCGCAGGTGGTCGAGCCCGGGCTTGCCTTCATCAGGCCGATCGGCGACCGGATGCAGAAGGTCAACATGCAGATCATCGCCATGACCGTGCCCGCGCAGGAAGGCATCACGCGCGACAACGTGTCGGTCCGGGTGGACGCGGTCGTGTACTTCCGGGTCGTCGACCCGATCAAGGCCACGATCAACGTGCAGAACTACATAAACGCGATCTCGCAGCAGGCCCAGACCTCGCTGCGGTCGATCATCGGGCAGTCGGAGATGGACCAGCTGCTCGCCGAGCGCGACACGGTCAACCGGGAACTGCGCCGCATCATCGACGAGCCGACGGAAGAGCCGTGGGGCGTCCGGGTTGAGCGGGTCGAAATCAAGGACGTGTCGCTGCCAGAAGGCATGAAGCGCTCCATGTCCAGGCAGGCCGAGGCCGAGCGGGAGCGCCGCGCGCGGATCATCACCGCCGACGGTGAGTACCAGGCGTCCAAGCGGCTGGCCGCCGCTGCCGCCGTGATGGCGAAGGACCCGGCCGCGCTCCAGCTCCGGCTGCTCCAGACGGTGGTCGAGGTGGCGGGCGAGAAGAACAGCACGCTCGTCATGCCCGTCCCCGTTGAGCTGCTGCGGTTCTTCGAGAAGATGGCACCCGGGCCGACCGCGCCGACCGGGTCGACGGCCCTGGCCGACGCCGAGGCGCAAGACCTGGGCGACGCAGAGGTGGCGGCCGCGGAGGCGGCGATCGCGCACACAGCCGCGCCGCCAACCGCGGCCGTGCCCGCGCTTGGCGAGGCGAGCGTCCCGCCGGTGCCCCAGGTGCCAGAAGTGCCTGAGCTGGCGGGGCCCGAGCTCGCGCCCGGCGAGGAAGTCCCCGTTTCCGACCGCTAGTGTGTCGCCATGACCAAGTGGGAGTACGTGACCGTGCCGCTGCTGACGCACGCCACCAAGCAGATCCTCGATAACTGGGGCGACGAGGGATACGAGCTCGTCGCCGTGGTGCCCGGCCCGAGCGCCGACCAGCTGGTCGCCTACATGAAGCGCCCGAAGGAATGAGTGGGGAAGGCGGCATGAGCGAAGGAAGCAGCATGACGGCGACGGAGCGGCTCGCGGAACTCGGCCTGACGCTGCCGGCGGTGGTGCCGCCGGTGGCCGCCTACGTGCCCGCCGTACGCACGGGGAACTACGTCTACACCTCGGGCCAGCTGCCGCTGGTGGACGGCAAGCTCCAGGGCACCGGCAAGGTCGGCGCCGGCGTGACGCAAGCGGAGGCGGCCGCGCTCGCCCGCATCGCCGGGCTCAACGCGCTCGCCGCGGCCGCGAGCGCGGCGGGCGGTCTTGACGCCATCATGCGGATCGTGAAGGTGACCTGCTTCGTCGCGAGCGACCCGGCGTTCACCGGCCAGGCCCAGGTGGCCAACGGCGCGAGCGAACTGCTGATCGAGGTGCTCGGCGACGCGGGCAGGCACGCCCGCAGCGCCGTCGGCATGGCGGTGCTTCCCCTTGACACCCCGGTCGAGGTGGAGCTGATCGCCGAGATCCGGTAGCGGCGGGCGCGCATCAGTGCGGATACAACTGGACTGGTTCAACGACAAGCTGGCCGCGAGGCTGGCCGACCTCGAGGCGGGGCGGGTCACTCCCGCCGCGCCCCGGGACGCGGCCACGATCATGGTGTTGCGGGCGGCGCCGGGCGGCGCCGGCGTCGAGGTGCTCATGCTGCGGCGCACCGCCGCGATGAAGTTCGCGCCCGGTGCCTACGTCTTCCCCGGTGGTTCGGTCGACCCCGCCGACTACAACGCGGACATCGGCTGGCACGGGCCGTCCGCGGCGGAATTCGGTGACCGGCTCGGCGCGTCGACCGAGGTGGCGCGCGCGCTCGTCTGCGCGGCGGTGCGGGAGACGTTCGAAGAGTCGGGCGTCCTGCTCGCCGGCGCGCCGGGCGCCGGGCCGCTCGCCGCGCCCTCGGGGCCATCGTGGGAGGCCGACCGGATGGCGGTGGCCGCGGGCACGCTGACCCTCGCCGAGCTGCTCTCCCGGCGCGGCATCGTCCTTCGCGCGGACCTCCTCGTCCCGTGGGCGCGCTGGATCACGCCGGACGGCGAGCCGCGCCGGTTCGACGCGCGGTTCTTCGCGGCCGCCCTGCCGGACGGCCAGGAGGCGGTCGGTCACGCGGCGGAGGCGGACCACGTCGCGTGGCTCCGCCCCGCGGACGCCATCCGCTCCGCGCAAGCCGGAGAGATCTCGCTGCTTCCCCCGACGGCGACGACGCTGAACGACTTCGCGTCCGCGGTAACGGCCGGCGCCGGGCTCGGCGAAATCCTCGCCGAGCGGCGCGTGATCGAGCCGATTCAGCCGCGTCTCGTCCTCGAGGACGGCACGGCCTGGCTAGTCATCCCAGACGGAGTGGGGTATCCCCGGTGAACGAGATCAGGCCCGCCGCGGACGGCCGGGCCGTCAGCGGCATGGGGACCGCGCGCGCCTGGTGCGTGCTGGCGCCCAACCCCTCGCCGATGACCCTGGACGGCACCAATACCTGGGTGATCGCCGAGCCGGGCGCCTCGTCCGCGCTCGTGGTCGACCCCGGGCCCGACGACGAGGCCCACCTGCGCCGGGTGCTCGAAGTGGCCAGCGCGGAAGACCGGCGCGTGACGCAGATCGTCCTCACCCACGGGCACAGCGACCACTCGGCGGGCGCGGCGCGGTTCGCGCAACTAACCGGGGCGCCGGTCGGCGCGCTCGACCCGGCGTTCCGGCTTGGCCGCGAGGGCTTCGCCGCGGGAGCGGTGCTCGACGCCGGCGGGTGCGAACTGCGCGTGGTCGCGACACCCGGGCACACGGCCGATTCGCTGAGCCTGCTGCTGACGGCCGACGGCGGGCTGCTGACCGGCGACACCGTGCTCGGCCGGGGCACGACCGTGATCGCGAGCGACGGCTCGCTCGGTGACTACCTGCGGACGCTCGACGAGCTGAGGTCGCTCGCGGACGCCGCGGGCCTGCGGGTGCTGCTGCCCGGGCACGGTCCGCTGCTCAACGATCCCGCGGGCGTGCTCGACTACTACATCGCGCACCGCAAGGAGCGCCTCGACCAGGTAAGGTCCGCGATCGCCGCCGGGGCGCGCACGCCGGCGGAGGTCGTGGCGATCGTCTACGCGGACGTGGACCGGTCGTTGTGGCCGGCCGCGGAGCAGTCGGTCCGCGCGCAGCTCGACTACCTAGCGCCTAGGGCCTAACCGAGCGCGCTTGCGGAGGCGCTCCTGGTCAAGGATCAAGACCGAACGGGCGGAGATCTGCAGCCAGCCCCGCGCCGCGAAGTCGGCGAGCGCCTTGTTGACCGTCTCGCGCGAGGCGCCGACGAGCTGCGCCAGTTCCTCCTGGGTGAGGTCGTGGTGCACGTGCAACCCGTCGGGCTCCTGGTTGCCGAAGCGCTCGGCGAGGTCAAGCAGGTTCTTGGCCACCCGGCCGGGCACATCGGTGAACACCAGGTCCGCGGTGACGTCGTTGGCGCGGCGGAGCCGCTGTGCGAGCGCGCGGAGCATGTGCAGCGACACCTCTGGCCGCTCGCGAAGCCACGGCATTAGCGCCTCGTGCTTGAGCGACGCGAGCACCGCGTCGGTCACCGCGCTCGCGGAGGAAGTCCTCGGCCTCGGGTCGAAGAGTGACAGCTCGCCGAACATCTCGCCGGGGCCGATGACGCTCAGCAGGTTCTCACGGCCATCGGCGGCGGCCCGGGTGAGCTTCATCTTGCCGTCGATCACCACGTACAGGGCGTCGCCGTCATCGCCCTCCATGAACAAGTGCTCGCCACGGGAAAGCTTCACCTCCGCCATCTGCTTGCGGAGCGTGCGCGCGCCCTCATCATCGAGCGCGTCGAACAGGGGTGCCCGTTTCAGCACTCCTTCGGTGTGGTCCACCGGTCCTCCTTGCTGCCAACCTTGCAAATATAAGTCTCGCTCATGGGGCGCCCTGCTCCGCGGCCGGCACCCAAAGTATTCCCGCCTGCGCCAAGAAAGGTGCAGGGATCTGCCCAGTTTTCTACCCTAGTTCAGATACTCTGCGTGGCCGTTCCGCGCACCGGGAGGCGCCGACGGACAGGCAAGCCCGCCCGCCCGCGTCCCGTCGGCGGCGCCCGTCGGCGGCCCAGATGGGCGTCCGGTTCCCGGACAGTTACCTGATGTTCCGCCGAAGTTCGATCACTAATCCTAGGTCGTAACGCGTGTTACGCGTAACATGACCTGATGGCGGAGACTAGGCACTGCGAGCGCTGCGGCAGAGAGTTCGAGCCGAAGCGTGAACACGCACGTTTCTGCTCCGCCCGCTGCCGCGTCGCGTGGAACCGTGAGAACTGGAACCAGGCGACCAGGGACCAGCAGAAGTGGGGCAGCGAGAACTGGGCCGACGCGCCGCGCGGCCCGCAGGATACCGGGACCAGCGCGCTTCGCTGGGCGTTCACCGCCATGCACGAAACGACGCGACGGCTCGGCCGGGTCAGGGCCCGCGACCGCGCGCAGGCCTTCACGGTGATCGGCGAGGCCGTCTGGTGGGTCACGATCGTAGACGCGACGCTGGTCAGGCACTACCCGGACGTCTACGACGCCGCGCTGGACGGGCTGCCGGAGGCCGAGCGCCGGGCGACGGAGACCACGTTCGCCGGCCTCAGGTTCGTGCGGAACCGCATGGGATACCACGCCGATCACGCGGATTTCATCCAGCCGTGCGTCGACGACGCGGCCGGCGGCGACGCGCCGATCACCGAGTGGACCTGGCGGTCGCTGCCCGAGCCGACCGTGGACACGCTGCCGCCGCGCGGGCAGGAGTGGGAACTGAGCCGCTATCAGGCTTACCAGGAGCTTCTCGCCGGGCACAGCGTCGGCGAGACCTTCCACCGGACCGCCGACTTCCACGATCTGGTGGCGCGCACGGCGCAAGCCGCCTTAGCGGCACAGCCTCAACTTTTCCCCCGCTACGCCCAATCTCCCCGCCAGTACGACCTTTGGCGAAAAACAGTCTCTTTCTGTGTATTGCCTGTTACGCGGGGTTATGTCACGATCTTGGTAGGGGTCGATCGGCGCGGTTTTAGCGGTGAGAGGTTCGCGGCATGTTCATGGCCCGGCACGAACGGTCAGCGCGCTATCCGCGGAAGGCGCTGCTGCGGCAGAGCACGCTGGAACGCCGGTACGACTTTCACCTCGGCGAGGCGGTCAGGGCGGCGCTCCAAGGCAGTCACGACAAAGCGGCCGGGCACTCGGGCCAGGCGCTGCTGATCAGCCGCGAGCTCTGCGCGGAAGCCGCCGAGCCAGGGCGGCACCAGCCGGAACTCGCCGCCGCGCTCTGCACGCACGCCAGGTACGGCGGCGGCGCGTGGCAGGCGATCGCCATGCTCGCGGAGTCCGCCGGTCACTACGCGGCGCTCGCGGAGGCCGATCCCGCCGCCTACGAGGTGCCGCGGATCGACGTGCTCACCAGGATCGCGCTTGCGTCGGACGCCGCGGGCAGCACCCGAGACGCGATCGGCCTGCTCCGCGAGGTGGTCGGCCTGTACCTCAAGGCGCCCGCCGCCGACCAGGAGGAGCGTGACATCGGCCTGGCGAGGGCCCGGTTTCACCTCGGCGGCTGCCTGCTCAAGACCGGGATGGACGAGGACGCGCTCGGGGAGACGCAGGCCGGAATCGAGCTCGTCGCCGACGTCCTTGACCGGCTGCCGGTGCGGTTCTCCGAACCCGGCTGGCTCGTCGAGTCTCCCCTGTACCTGCAACTGGCCGCGCCCGACTGGGCGGCCGCCGCGGTCAGGTCCATGACGCTGCACGCGGAGGCGGGCCGCTGGCGGCAGGCCGCGACCGCGGCCCGAACCGCCGTCGGCGTGTCGAGCGGCCTCGCGGAGCTGGGCGGCGACGCGCTGCGCGACGCGCACGAGAAGATCAGCGCCCGCGCTGTGGAGATACTCCAAAAAGACAAGCACCCCGAACGCTTCGCCACCGATTAGCGGCCATTGACGTTCGGGGTGGAACACGAAACCCGTTCGGGATGAAAGGTCTTTGAACTTCGCTCTCACACGCTCTCGTGGTCCACGAAGCGCTTACGCGAGCGCTCCACCTCCGCCTCGGCCGCGGCGCGGTCCGCCCAGTGCGAGCCCTCGACGGACTTGCCGGGCTCCAGGTCCTTATAGACCTCGAAGAAGTGCTGGATCTCCAGCCGGTCGAACTCGGGCACGTCGTTGATGTCCTGCAGGTGGGCCTGGCGCGGGTCGCTCGCGGGGACGCAGAGGATCTTGTCGTCCGGGCCCTTCTCGTCGGTCATCTGGAACATGCCGATAACCCTGGCGGTCACCAGGCAGCCGGGGAATGTGGGCTCCTCAAGCAGCACGAGGGCGTCAAGCGGGTCGCCGTCTCCGCCAAGCGTGTCCTCGATGAAGCCGTAGTCGGCCGGGTACCTGGTCGAGGTAAACAGCATGCGGTCAAGCCTGATCCGGCCGGTCTCGTGATCGACCTCGTACTTGTTCCGCTGACCCCGGGGGATTTCGATGACTACTTCGACGTCCATGTTCACTCCACGCGTTAGTTGCTGATTTACTCCATTGTCGCCGGTCACTGTTGTGCAACCGGACGGCGGGGGGACGACGCGGCCCTTGATACAGGCCCTAAGCTGTCCCCACCCGCATCCCGCGAAAGGTATGTTCGTGCGCCGCACACGGACCATTGCCCTGGCAGCACTGGCGCTGCTCAATGTGTTTACGCTCGCCGCCGGGCTTGTCGTGGCGCGTATGCTCCCGCCGCGGCTGGCGCGGCTGCACATCCCCGTCGCCGCGACCCGCGCTGTGGTGAACGCCACACCCGTGCTCGCGCCGGTGGGGGCGCTCGGCTCGCGGCGGCAGGCTACCGCTTCGCCCACGGCCGGCGCGCTGGCGACGATGCTCGGCGCCGCGCTCCCGTCCGCCGCGACGGGTTCCGGTGTGGGCATCGAGGTCGCCGACGCGGGGACCGGGCAGGTGCTCTACTCCGCTAACGCGGGCACCGCGGCCACCCCCGCGTCCACCACCAAGATCGTGACCGCGGCCGCGGCGCTCGCCGCGCTCGGACCCGACGCGCGGTTCACCACGTCCGTCCGCTTGGTGGGCGGCACCGTGGTGCTGGTGGGAGGCGGTGACCCGACGCTCGCCGTGAATGGATACCCCTCCTCCGATTACCCGCGTCCGGCCACCCTTGCCCAGCTCGCGGCGGGCACCGCCCGCGCGCTGAAGGCACAGGGGCGCCACTCCGTGCGGCTAGGCTATGACACCGCGCTCTACGGCGGGCCCGGTATGGCGCAAGGGTGGACCGATGCCCTCATCTCGACGGGGAACGTCACGCCGATCGTCGCGCTCGAGGCCGACCAGGGACGGCTGACCCTTGGCGGCGCGCTGGAAGACAACGACGACCCGCTCAACTTCCGCGCCCGTACTACCGATCCGGTCGGCCTGACCGTCGCGGCGTTCAGCGCGCTGCTTGCGCACGACGGGATCACGGTCACCGGCGCGCCTGCGGAGACCGCCGCTCCCAACTCCGCCCCACTGCTCGCCAGCGTCAGCTCGCCGCCGCTGGTCGAGATCGCGGAACAGATGCTGCAGGAGTCCAACAACGTGATCGCGGAGAACCTCGCGCGGCACGTGGCCATCGCGCTCGGCCTGCCCGCCACGTTCAGCGGCGCCGCCGCCGCCGTCGCGACGGAACTGCGCCGGCTCGGGATCACGACGCCGATCAGCCTGGTCGACGGCAGCGGACTATCGCCGCAGGACGGGATCGCGCCGGAGACGCTCGTCCGCGTGCTCAAGCTCGCGGAGAACACGCCGCGGCTGCGCGGCGCCATCACCGGGCTTCCCGTGGCCGGCTTCAGCGGCACGCTTTCCGCGGGCGGCAGCGTCTTCGGTGGCATCGGCGGCAGTTCCGGCGGGGCGGCGCGCGGCGTCGTGCGGGCCAAGACGGGGAACCTCGCCACGGTCGCGACGCTCGCCGGTCTCGTCTATGACCACTCGGGCGATCTTCTGCTCTTCGCGATCATGGCACCCCAGGTGCCCAGCGCGAACCTGCTGCAGCAGGCCGCTAACGCGATCGACGCGGCCGCGGCCGGCCTGGCCGCATGCGGCTGTTCGTGACCGTCTCATCTCCCACTACCATCTGCGAGCACGTACCGTAGGACTGTGAGCAGCGCACAGATGATCGACTGGGATGTGGCGATCTCCACCGGTGTCCGGTTCGCCAGGCAAGGACCGCAGGTCAGCCTCGCCGACGCCCGCGCGGTCGTGGCGGAACTGCGTGGCCTGACCGCCGTCGTACAGCAACCCGTCCGCGAGTTGACGGGACTGACAAGCCAGGGGGACGTCGGCCCGGTCGCCGTGGTCGACCGTCCCGGCTGGATCAAGGCCAACGTGGGCGGGTTCCGCGTCGTGCTCGAACCGCTCGCGGACCGGCTGGCCGAGCGCAGTAGCAACGTGCCCGGCGCGGGATCGGTCTTCGGCACGATCGGGTCGCGCGCGACCGGCATGCAGGCGGGGCTGATCCTCGCGTACCTGTCTTCCCGCGTGCTCGGCCAGTACGAGCTGTTCCTGCCGCCCGGTGAGGGAGGTCAGCCCGCCAACGGCGCGAGTGGCAACGGCAACGGCAGCGCGAGCAGCAACGGCGCGTCGGCGAACGGCACGAGCAGCGGCGTCGGCCGCCTCACCCTGGTCGCGCCCAACATCGTCATGGTCGAGCGCGAGCTCGGCGTCGACCCGCACGACTTCCGCCGCTGGGTGTGCCTGCACGAGGAGACCCACCGGGTGCAGTTCACCTCCGTTCCCTGGCTGCGCGGCTACGTGCAGGGGATGATGACCGAGTTCCTGCTCGCCTCCGACCTGGACGCGGGCGCGATACTCGACCGGATGCGGTCGGCCGCGAGCGCGGTCGCCGACGCGGTGCGCGGCGGCGAGGGCGACAGCCTGGTCGAGGCGATGCAGACCCCCGCGCAGCGGGCGCTGCTCGACAAGCTGACCGCCGTGATGACGCTGGTGGAGGGCCACGGCGACTACGTAATGGACGCGGTGGGCCCGCGCGTAGTGCCGTCGGTCGCGGAAATCAGGGAGAAGTTCTCGCACCGGCGCGGCTCGGCGGGCCGGGTCGAGCAGATCCTGCGCCGCATCCTCGGCATCGACCTGAAGATGAAGCAGTACGAGCAGGGCTCACGCTTCGTGGCCACGGTGGTGGAGGAGGCGGGGATGGCCGGGTTCAACAAGGTGTGGACCTCGCCGGAGACGCTGCCGACCCGCACCGAGCTGGCCAACCCGCGCGAATGGCTTGAGCGGGTCGGCTGACCGTGGGCGGCGCCCTGCCACCGCCGGTCGCGGCCGTGCGCAACGCCGTCCGCGCGTCGCTCGCCGGCCTTAGGCAGGACGACCTGGTGCTCGCTGCCTGCTCCGGCGGCCAGGACTCGCTGGCGCTCGCGGCGGCGCTCGCGTTCGTCGCGCCCCGCGCGGGGCTGCGGGCAGGCGCGGTCACCGTCGATCACGGGCTGCAGGACGGTTCCGCGGAGCGCGCCGCCACGGTGGCGGCGGCGCTGCGCGGCCTCGGCCTCGATCCGGTGCGGGTCGAGGCCGTGACCGTGGCGGGGCCGGGCGGACCGGAGGCGGCCGCCCGCGCGGCGCGCTACGCCGCGCTCGAGAAGGCCGCCGCGGACGCGGGCGCGGCGGCGGTGCTGCTCGGCCACACGCTCGACGACCAGGCGGAGACGGTGCTGCTCGGGCTCGCCCGGGGGTCGGGTCCGCGGTCGCTCGCGGGCATGCCGCCGCGCCGCGGCCTGTTCTTCCGTCCCCTGCTCGGGGTGCGCAGGTCGGTCACGGCGGAGGCGTGCGCGGCGCTCGGGCTGGCCGCGTGGTCGGACCCGCACAATGCCGACAGAAGGTTCGCCAGGGTCAGGGTCAGGCTGGACGCGCTGCCCGCGCTCGAAGCCGCCCTCGGGCCGGGAGTAGCGGAGGCGCTGGTGCGGACCGCCGAGCAACTGCGGGATGATGCCGAAGTGCTGGAAAAGATCGCAGCGTCCGAACGGGAGCGGGATGACACTCCGATGTCCGCCGCTTCCCTCGCGGACCTGCCAGGAGCGTTGCGGACGCGGGTGCTTCGATCGGCGGCGCTCGCGGCGGGCTGCCCCGCCGGCGCGCTGACCGCCGCGCACGTCACGCGCGTCGCGGAACTGGTGACCGACTGGCACGGGCAGCGCGGCGTCGACCTGCCGGGAGGCGTGCGTGCGGCCAGGCGGTCCGGCGAGATCTTGTTCGAGCGAACCGAAACTGTTAACGATATCGTTAACAGTTTATGCATGTACGTAGTTGAGAGGGGTTTGCCAGATGGACGCCGCTGACATGGGGCCGGCGCTGAAAGAGGTGCTCATCACCCAGGAGCAGCTCAGCGAGCGGACCGCGGAACTGGCGGCGCAGATCGACGCGGATTACGCCGGTCGCGAACTGCTGCTCGTCGGCGTGCTTAAGGGCGCGGTGATGGTGATGGCCGACCTGGCTCGGGCCATTCACCTGCCCGTTCAGATGGACTGGATGGCCGTCTCCTCGTACGGCTCGGGTACCAAATCCTCGGGCGTGGTCCGCATTCTGAAGGACCTCGACGCTGACATCAGCGGTCGCCACGTGCTGATCGTGGAAGACATCATCGACTCCGGGCTGACGCTGTCCTGGCTGGTGAGCAACCTGAAGTCGCGCGATCCGGCCTCGGTGGCGATCGCCGCCATGCTGCGCAAGCCGAACTCGGTGCAGATGGATGTCGAGGTCGCATACACGGGGTTCGAAATACCGGACGAGTTCGTGGTGGGCTACGGGCTGGACTACGCGGAGCGCTACCGTAACCTTCCTTTCATCGGGACGCTGGCCCCCGAGGTGTACGGGGGGAACACATCCCGTTGAAGAAAGCGTTGAGGTACCGTCAGGTAATCACTATGTGTTGTGCGTGGTCGACACCGTCGGCCGATGCTGAGGAGCAGGCATGGCCGTGCCGCCGGTGGTCGGCGGTACGTGAGGCTGGTCAGGAGGGAACGGCCCCGGGCCGAGGGGGTCGCTCGCAATGGAATTGAAGCGCTTTTTCCGCGGACCGCTGCTGCTTGTGCTGCTCGCGGTGCTGGTCATAACGATCACCTTGGGCTGGGCCAACTCCGGCAGCAGCTACCAGGCGGCGGACACTGGCAAAGTCGTCCAGCTGATCGAGCAGGGTCAAGTCAAGTCCGCCATACTCACGGACAAGAACCAGACCATCCAGATCACGACGAAGAGCGGCCAGCAGTACCAGGCCGACTTCATCACCGGCCAGGGCCAGCAACTGCAGCAGCTGCTGCAGTCCGAGCAGGACAAGGGCCAGCTGTCCGGCGGCTACGACGTGCAGATCCCCAAGTCGAGCGCGCTGCTCTCCATCCTTGAGACGTTCATCCCTTACCTGATCATCGCGCTGTTCTTCTTCTTCCTGCTGAGCCAGATGCAGGGCGGCGGCTCCCGGGTGATGAACTTCGGGAAGTCGCGGGCCAAGCTGATCACCAAGGACACGCCGAAGACCACCTTCGCGGACGTGGCCGGTGCCGACGAGGCCATCGAGGAACTGCAGGAGATCAAGGAGTTCCTGCAGAACCCAGCCAAGTTCCAGGCGATCGGCGCCAAGATCCCCAAGGGCGTCCTGCTGTACGGCCCGCCTGGCACCGGAAAGACGCTGCTCGCCCGCGCGGTCGCGGGTGAGGCGGGCGTCCCGTTCTACTCGATCTCCGGTTCCGACTTCGTCGAGATGTTCGTCGGCGTCGGCGCCTCCCGCGTCCGTGACCTGTTCGAGCAGGCGAAGGCGAACGCCCCGTCGATCGTGTTCGTGGACGAGATCGACGCCGTGGGCCGGCACCGCGGCGCGGGACTCGGCGGCGGGCACGACGAGCGCGAGCAGACCCTGAACCAGATGCTCGTCGAGCTTGACGGGTTCGACACCAAGGGCGGCGTGATCGTGATCGCCGCCACTAACCGGCCGGACATCCTGGACCCGGCGCTGCTGCGCCCCGGGCGGTTCGACCGGCAGATCGTCGTGGCGCAGCCGGACCTGACCGGCCGCAAGGGCATACTCAAGGTGCACGCCCGCGGCAAGCCCATCGCGGCCGACGCGGACCTTGACATCATCGCGCGGCGGACGCCCGGCTTCACCGGCGCGGACCTCGCCAACGTGATCAACGAGGCCGCGCTGCTCACCGCCCGGACCAACGGCAAGCAGATCCACATGGCCGCGCTCGAGGAAGCCATCGACCGCGTCATGACCGGCCCGGAACGCAAGAGCGTCCTGCTCTCGGAGAAGGAGCGGAAGCTCATCGCCTACCACGAGGGCGGTCACGCCCTGGTGGGGCACGCGATGGCCAACGCCGACCCGGTGCACAAGGTCACGATCATCCCGCGCGGCCGCGCGCTCGGCTACACCATGGCGCTGCCGACCGAGGACAAGTTCCTCACCACCCGCGCCGAAATGCAGGATCAACTGGCGATGCTGCTCGGCGGGAGGACCGCGGAGGAGATCATCTTCCACGAGCCGACGAGCGGCGCGGCCAACGACATCGAGAAGGCCACCCAGATCGCCCGGGCCATGGTCACCGAGTACGGCATGAGCGAGCGGCTCGGCGCCCGGAAGTTCGGCAGCGGCGACGCGGAGCCGTTCCTCGGCATGGACCGGTCGCACAGCCGGGACTACTCCGAGGAGATCGCGTCGGCGATCGACGAGGAAATCAAGCGGATGATCGAGGCCGCCCACGACGAGGCCTGGGAGGTGCTCGTCGAGTACCGCGACGTCCTCGACAACTTGGTGCTCCAGTTGCTCGAGCACGAGACGCTGTCCCGCAAGCAAGTGCTCGAGGTCTTCGCCCCCGTGCAGAGGCGGCCCATCCGCGGCACCTACACCGGCTACGGCAAGCGGCTGCCGTCCGAGCGCCCGCCGGTCATGTCGCCGAAGGAGCTGGCGCTCGCCGCGAGTTCAGGAATCGATGGCATCCCCGGACCGTTGAACGGCGAGGTGCTCGGCTACGGGCACGACGGCGAGGTCAACGACTGAACTCTCTTTTTTTCTGATGTACGGACAGGACAGTACCTGTGACGCAGGGCAGAAAAAAAGAGAGTTCACTAAGGGAAGTGCGATGAGCGAACAGCCTGCGGCTGAGGAGTTCACGTTCGATCAGCCGCAGGTGGATCTGCTGCCTGCGACGAAGGAGCCGGTCGATCAGGAGCGGATCGAGCGTGCTGTCCGCGAGATACTTCTCGCGGTCGGCGAGGACCCGGACCGGGACGGGCTCGTCGACACGCCCGCCCGTGTCGCCCGGATGTACGCCGAGCAGTTCGCCGGGCTCAGGCAGGAGCCCGAGGACGTGCTCACCACGGTCTTCGACGCCGAGTACGACGAGATCGTGCTGGTGCGGGACATCGAGGTGTACAGCATGTGCGAGCACCATCTGGTGCCGTTCTTCGGCAAGGCGCACATCGGCTACATCCCGAACGTCAAGGGCGAGATCACCGGCCTGTCCAAGCTGGCGCGGCTGGCCGACGTCTACGCCCGGCGGCCCCAGGTGCAGGAGCGGATGACCAGCCAGATGGCCGACGCGCTGATGCGGATCCTCGAGCCGCGCGGCGTGATCGTGGTGATCGAGTGCGAGCACCTGTGCATGTCGATGCGCGGGGTGCGCAAGCCGGGCGCCACGACCGTGACCTCAGCCGTCCGCGGCATCTTCCGCAAGGAGGCGCGGACCCGGGCCGAGGCGATGTCGCTGCTCTTCGGAAATAGGTAAGGCGGTAATACGGAGGTTTCCTCCGTATTTCTCTGGGCTATTTGTCCGGTTTATACGTGTACCGCGGGGGCAGTGAAAAATAGTCCGAATTGCTTTGAACCGTCACGCCCCTCCGACCGTCTTATGAATTGGCCGACTTGTCTTTACCGCTCGTTCAGTCGGCTGAGGGTGGTTGGAGGTACCTTGTCTGTGGTGGGAACCTCGGCTGCCGATGGTGCACGTCGCGTACGCGGGGGAACGCTATGAGATTTGTGAGCATCTTCAGCACATCGCGGAAGCAGCGCATGGCGGTCGTGCCATGACTACACTGCTCGACCGTGATCCGGGGCCTGACAAGAGATTCGAGATGAGCGAGACCAACGCATCGAGTGCGCGTGATCCGGGAGGCGACCAGCGGTTGCGCGGGGAGGTCAGGCGGCTGGTGTGGGTTCCCATCGTCGCCTCACTTCTCACTTTCGTCATTGGCGTATCCGACGTGGTCGCGGTCTTCGAGAGCCCCACGGTGCACGAGAAGATGCGCAGGGTCAATGCCGTCGTGCCCGGGACGCTTACCAATGTCGACCGCACGTCGTACGTCATCATCGGCCTGCTGCTGCTGATGCTCGCCCGCGGGCTGCGGCGGCGGAAGCGGCGCGCGTGGCAGGCAGTGGTCGCGCTGCTCACGTTCGACATCGTCATCCACTTCATGCACTTCCCGCTGCACTTCCGGTTCGTTTCGATCTCCGACATCGTGGCGGTCGTCCTGCTCGTCATCCTGCTCTACCGGCACGACGACTTCTACGCGATCGGTGACCCGCGGACCAGGCGCACGGCGGCCGGGGTCTTCGTGGGACTCGTCGTGATGGACTTCGCGATCGGCCTCGGCTATCTGGCGATCGGCCCGCTCGCCGGGACCTACACGGTCAGCCAGCGGCTCCAGGACGTGCTGTACGAGCTCGTGGGTGTCTACGGGCCCGTCGGGTGGGCGTCCGACTCGCGCGGCGACCTTTACCACCTGCTGACCAGCGCGCTCGGCCTGTTCACGCTCATCGTCACCGTTTACCTGTTCTTCCGCTCGGCGCGACCCCGCGCCCGGCTCGCCGCGGCCGACGCGGTCAAGATCCGGGAACTGCTCGACAAGCACGGCGACCGGGACTCGCTCGGCTACTTCGCCTTGCGCGACGACAAGAGCGTGATCTGGTCGCCGACCGGCAAGTCGGGGGTCTGCTACCGGGTGGTGGCGGGCGTGATGCTCGCCGCCGGCGACCCGATCGGCGACCCGGAGGCGTGGCCGGGCGCCATCGGCGAGTTCCTCGCCGAGGCGGCGCGGCATGCGTGGCGGCCCGCCGTGATGGGCTGCAGCGAGCTTGGCGCCGAGGTCTGGTGCCGGGAGGGCGACCTTACCGCGCTTGAACTCGGCGACGAGGCGATCGTCAACGTGGGCGAGTTCAGCCTCTCCGGGCGGGCGATGCGCAACGTCAGGCAGATGGTCAACCGCGTGGCCAAGAACGGCTACACCGCGGAGGTCCGCCGGGTCGGCGACATCCCCCGGCAGGAGCTTGACCAGGTCATCCAGGAGGCCGATAACTGGCGGGGCACCACCGTCGAGCGGGGCTTCTCGATGGCGCTCGGCCGTCTCGGCGCCCCCGGCGATGAGAACTGCGTCCTGGTGACCGCCAAGGAGAACGGCGTACTCAAGGCCATACTGCACTTCGTGCCCTGGGGTACCGACGGGCTGTCACTCGACCTGATGCGGCGCGACAAGTCCGCGCAGGCCGGGCTGAACGATTTCCTGATCGTAGAGGCCATCAAGGCCGCGCCGGGACTCGGCGTCAAGCGCGTGTCGCTGAACTTCGCGATGTTCCGCGCCGCGCTCGAGCGCGGCGAACGGATCGGCGCGGGGCCGGTGCTCAAGGCGTGGCGGGGGCTGCTCGTGTTCCTGTCCCGCTGGTTCCAGATCGAGTCGCTGTACAAGTTCAACGCGAAGTTCTCCCCGATATGGGAGCCGCGCTTCTTCGTCTACCCAGGGGGAAGGGACGCGCCCCGCATCGCGATCGCGGCGCTCGAGGCCGAGGCTTTCCTGGTCTGGCCGCGGCTCGAAGTGCGGCGGTACGTGCGGCGGGCCGGCCGCCTGCTCGGCCGTCGTCTTCGTGGAGGACGACCGGCGGTCAGTGCGGGACCCCTACCCTGAGGAGCGTTCTCGCGCGGCACGCCCGATGGAAAGGCCCGTTCGGCTGGCTACCATTCCGTTATGGTCAATCTGCCTGGTCTCGCCGGTGCGCCCGCGGCCGGCCGCTGCCTGGTCATGGGCGTCGTCAACGTGACACCCGACTCGTTCTCCGACGGAGGGCAGTGGTTCAGCGCCGCGGCCGCGATCGAGCACGGCCTCGAGCTGATCGCCCAGGGCGCCGACATCGTCGACGTCGGCGGCGAGTCGACGAGGCCCGGCGCCCAGCGCGTGCCTGCCGACGAGGAGCTGCGCCGGGTCAAGCCGGTCATCACCGAGCTTGTCGCGGCGGGTGCCGTCGTCAGCGTGGACACGATGCGCGCCCAGGTCGCCGAGTGGGCCGTCGAGGCGGGCGTCGGCCTGGTGAACGACGTCAGCGGCGGACTCGCCGACCCTTACATGTCCAGGCTGGTGGCGAAGGCGGGCGTACCCTACGTCGTGATGCACTGGCGCGGGCACAGCCACGACATGCAGTCACGGGCGGTCTACGCCGACGTGGTCCGCGAGGTGCACGACGAGCTCGCACAGCGGATCGAGGCGGTGACCGCCGAAGGCGTGGACCCGTCGATGATCGTGCTGGACCCGGGCCTGGGGTTCAGCAAGAACCCGGCGTCCTTCGGGCCGGACGCGCACAACTGGCAGCTGCTGGCGGGCCTGCGGGAACTGTCCGCGATCGGCGGGCGCGACTTCCCCGTGCTCGTCGGGGCTTCCCGCAAGCGGCACCTGAGCAGGCTCTTCACCGCCGACGGAGGCGAGCAGCGCCCGTTCCGGGAGACCGACGCAGCGACCGCCGCGGTCAGCGCGATCTCCGCCGTGGCGGGCGCCTGGTGCGTTCGGGTCCACGACGTCCCGCCGAACGCGGCCGCCGTCCGGGTGGCGGCGGCCTACCGCGCCGCGGGCCGGTCATGAAGGATGCCCGCGTGGTGCAACGGCAGGCGGTGCTCGCCGTTGGCAGTAACCTCGGGGACAGACTGGACATACTCCAGGGGGGCGTCGACGCCATCGAGGGCATCGAGGGGGTTCGGCTGACGCGCGTATCACCGGTATACGAGACCATCCCGGTCGGCGGGCCGCCGCAGCCGGATTACCTCAACGCGGTCGTGCTGGCCGAG